>WNFI01657752.1_pt1 | contig 18916 bp, 12 predicted proteins | sample 5400471 | NCBI WGS metagenome assembly WNFI01 (sample SAMN13153348, study PRJNA577476) | soil metagenome | isolation source: 100 cm saprolite on Douglas fir-dominated hillslope | place: USA:California | collected 2013-09-17 | reverse complement strand
CGCAAGGGGCGTTAGAAAAGCTTGAGCGGCATGCAGGGAAACTTGCACGTGTCGTTCTGAGAGGGCTTGGAGGCGGTAACGCCTCCCGGCTACTCGGCGCGGGGGTGATGGAAACATCACCCCCCTTACCCGACGAATATCCCCTGGTCAAATCAATCACGGGCTGGTTGTCGATCGCATGTTGCCGCCAGTAGTGAAAGCCAAATGGCCTGGCACTTCCTGCGTAGTTAGCTGTAGCATCGAGGCTCTTTTCACTGCATGGCAGGATAAAGGTAGGCGAGAACGGGAGGCCGTTTGATGCCAGTTCAGGGAGTCGAGAGGGCTTCCAATTGATGAGAAGCCCGGGTGATGGTGTCTCTGGTATGGGATTCTGTAGAGGCTCGTCGTTCGCCATGCACTTTTCCTCCAGGGTAACAACAACGGGGTAAGAAGAGCAACGTCCAGGTACCCAGTAGAAATACTTCACTGCACATGCAGCCCATTGTGATACAGAAAGACACGATTTGACATACAATGCAACTGCCTTGCTCATCATAGGTGTTTCATACAGCTACTGTCAAGCATATAATCACTCGTACTATAAGCTGAACGAACGATACAGCACTCTGCTCCTCCTATTGTGCTTCGGACAATCTATTCAGAGCTTACGAGCCGTGTGTTGAGCGATAATGAGAACAGCGCATCACCACATCATGTGCTGAAGTTTTCCTCTCATGCTGTGCACTCCTGTGAACGCAAGAAAGGATGTGTATGATATGATAGACCCATCAAGTCTAGGACAATTACTGGAGGAGATTGGCATGCCTGCACTCTCAACCATCGTGGTCTTCCTGCTCGCAGGATTGGGAATATTGCTCATTCCTGGCCCAGACGTCCTCTACATCGTGACACGGAGCATGGCTCAGGGAAGGCGTGCGGGCCTGGCCTCCGTTGGGAGCATTGAGACGGCAAACCTGGTCCATCTGGTCGCAGCAGCACTTGGGCTTTCGACACTGCTGATGACCTCGGCTCTGGCTTTCAGCGTGGTCAAGTACCTGGGCGCAGCGTATTGAATTGGATTCATTGCCTGCCAATCCATCGCTCTTCCCCTTTCTCTCTCGCATGATTCAGGTCCTCCCCTCATGCCTCACCGGGGAAGAATTGAAATGCAAGGCACTTCTCCGTTATTTCCCCGCTCGTGAGCTCTACGGAAAGAAGAGCCGTTGATAGGACTGGTAAGCCACCCCCATGCTTTCTTCTTGCTGATAGCTGGCAAGTTGCTCCTCTACTGCCTTTGGAAGCGTGAGCGCAGGGCGTATCAATTTGATGAGCAAGTAACAAAAGGCGAGCGTTTCCGCGTAAAGAGAGGCGGTAATCATAAATGCTCGCGGAACGTAGATGGGGCCGTTGCTGCGCCACAAGCCGACATTGGTCGCATTTGGGCGTGAATGAGAATATTCACACAATTCGGCGTACAACCTCCGTGCCCATCCCCCAGATTGCGGCGCATTTCTGCGGTCGATGATCGTGTCATTCACGGTCGACCGAAGAAATGCGTTCAGCGCTTGAATGGGAGCGTGCTGGAGCAGTAGCATACAGGTGCCACCAAAAGAGTTCTCATAGTACCCTGCCTGCCATCGCTCAAAGAGCGTGGTATCTGCTGCCATCTGGCAATGGGTCCCAAACAGGACCAATTCGACCATATTCCGCATACACCCGATGGCCTGCCGATAATATCCATGCAGCGCATTAAAGAGGGCCGCGTCCAGTTCATCGATCGTGTAGAGCAGTACCTCAAACAGGAGATCCTGCTCGTCCCCGATAGCATGGGTGGTCCAGGTGGATTGCAAGGTATAGAGTTCCTTGAGGATCGTTCCCTGGTGATTCGAGGTTCGAATACTGACATCATCGGGAAGATCGACGATCCCATGCCATGTTTCTTTATCGACTACACCGGTAGGTCCGTCAGGTTTGCCATCGCTCACCGCAAAATCGTCTGGTTCAAGCACGATGCGGATGGCGCGAAAATCAGCTGTATCAAGAGGCTTGGCCATCGATTTATCTCCTCGCTTCCCGGCAGGTCTTCTGCTTGTTTCGTTTGTGTGTGGAAGGCGTGATACTTCCCCGTGTGTTCACCTTCGTAACGCACCCGCTGGGCTCCTTTAGTGCAGTGCTGTATCGAGGACAAATGACTTGACCAAGTACCTGCCCTCGGATCGGACGGTCAGTTCTTCAGACTGCTGTGCAAACCGAGCTCGTGCTTCCTCCAGACTGACTTGAGGTGAGTCCTCTTTGCGATGATCGTTGGTATCCCATTGAGGGCAGTTGAACCAGCCGACAAGATATAAGCCCTGCCGGCCGGGATTATCTCTCAAATAGCGCTCGACCAACTGGGTTTGCATGGCGGTATTCACCTCTCTATGCCAGCAGCCCTTCACCTCGATAATGACAGTCAGAACGTCGATTCTCGTGTGGTCTGGGCCGGGCACAAAGGCATCCACGTAGAGATCAATGCGTTCCCCTGGGCCTCCACCTGCGGCGTAACGTATCTCGACCTCGCGCAGCACAATGATCCCGCGTTGCTCGAGATCGCGCTCGAGGTGCAGTTTGACATAGTTGCTGAGAGAGTTTTCATCCTTGGGCCTGTAGCGTTTTTCGCCTTCTCCAGCAGGGATGACATCCCACAAGAAAATGCGCGCGGGCGTTTCGCCATGCAAGGTCTCTTCTAGGCGAACGAGTGACTCCGTGATGACTACGAGCAATTGTTCGCTATTCTCGACCAGCCGGCGCGCTTTGTCATGGGCCATTGCCAGGATTTCCTCTGGTCTGAAACCCGACCAGGTGCGTCGGCGCACCAGCCGCTCTGCATCAACCAGCACCCAGCGAATCCACTCCATCTCTGGATGGGCAAGCGAGATGGTGCGCAAGGCCGCGCATCCTTCGCTCGTCCCCCTTTGCTGCAGGAAGGTAATGAGCTGGCTTCTCCAGATGGAGAGGAGCTGCCTGTCCGACACGAGGCCGTTCGGCCCCGGTGGGTCATCTGCCGGAGGGAAAAGCTCGACCACGCGCAGAAAAAGGTCCGCTAGCTGGCCAGGGGCGAGGCGATGCGCAAGCGCGTGCTCAAATGCTTCAGCGCGCTGGAGTCCGAGCAGCAGCGCTCGACCAAATGCATCATCGTGCGCGAGAAGCGGCCAGACGTATTCCCAGCTCGCGTCAGGGGTGTGGGCGATCAGCACGCCTGCTACTACCGTGGCGCGCTCGTAGTTTCCACTCGCATAGGCCTCCTGGAGCAGCGTTTCGGCTATCGTGCTTGCTGCCTCCTGATCGTGGGTGAGTACGACCGTCAGCACGTCCCGCAAGCAACTTGGATCTAAAGCGCTCTCACCTGCCTTGTTCAGCAAAGCCTCCTCCAACTGGCTATCCCAGCAGGCTTCGACCAGATGGAGGCAGTTCAGGGAGTGCATCTCGCGGTTTTGCTGATCGATTTGAGCCAGACAGGTCACGATGATCTCCACAGAGGCATGCTGATAGGCCGTGCGTATCAGGCGGTGGTGGTACTCCATCGCGGCATCATCCCGTTGCAGCGGATAGCTGGCCAACATCGGTGCCCATTGCCGCCAAGCCGCTGGTGGGATGGCCTTCAGGAATTCAGGGGCTTCGCGTTGCAGCAGGAGGAAGGCGCGATAGCCCGCATAAAGAGGAAAATCAATCGCGAGCGATTTCCCCATCCAGGTGTGTATGCGCTCTTGTAGCGCGTGCTGGGCTTCAGAAGCCCTAGCGAGGATATAGCCGTGCGCGGCCTTGATAAGGCGTGCTCGCGTCGGTTCATCGGCTTCCTGCCAGCCTGGCAGCATGGTGAGGTCTGCCGCGAACTCGTTGCCGTAGTGGGTACTCTCTGGCTCCAGCGTCAAGTCACGATTCAGCTGCCACCACGCATCCAGGTTGCCAGACTCGTACCTCTCCAAGAGCAGCTGTACCATCACCACTGGAGGAGGATCAAGGGGGTCAGGTTTGGGGAGCGGCTCGCACCGCTCCTGCTGGGCATAATACGCTTGTTTCAATTCCTGGGCCTGTGGCGAGTGCATGAAGACCGGCTCAAGGAGCCACGCGAATGCGTGTGCCAGCAGGGGCTGTGTCTGGCTTGCCTCACAAACAGCTTCAACATGCGCCGGAATCCACATCCTGAACAGCCGACTGATAAGCTGCACGAGCTTGCGCTGCGTTGGCTCATCGGTTTCCTGCTGGAGGCGCTCAAGTAACCAAGGCATATCTTCCTCATAGACAATCGGCGTCTGTGAGAAGATCAGGGCGGAAAGCGCGGGTGATGATTCCTGCCAGAGCGGCAGGAGCGCTTCAAGCAGCAGGCGCCTCTTGCCTGCGTCCTCGCGCAGGTGCTGCATGAAGGCATGTGCGTCTTCTTGACCGACCCTCGCGCTTGAGGGGAGAATCCCATCTCCAATCAGCGCGTCGTGCCGTTCAAATCGCTGCCTCGCAACTTGCGCGAATGCCTGCGCGATCTCAGGCATCTCCAGGTACTGCCAGGCCAGCATGAGGATGCTATCCACCAGATTGCTGATGGCGGGGTGTTGCGCGGGCACCTGCTGCTGTGCCCAGGCGAGGGCGGCTACGAGGTCTGCCGCGTGCAGGTGCTCAACGACATGCCCAGCGGAGAGAAACCGCTCATATACACCGATGAGATGCAGGTCTTGGGGGACAGTGAGTGCCGCAAAAAGCTCATCGGCGGTGAGATATCCCGGCCAGAGTGCTCGTAGCGCTATCCCTCTCAATTCATCGTCGGGATCATCGCCATCTGCCAATAGTAGCTTCAGTTGCGCAATGGCGGTGTCGGCGCCGAGTCGGCCGATAGCAGCTGCGGCGCTAACGCGGATGATATGCTCATCGGTTCCATCGAGCGCAACGCGCAGCAGCGCGTCCACCAGATCGCGCACTTGACAGGCTTCGGCGATTTCGATGGCCACTCGTCGTGCAACATGCCCCCTGGTTTTGTCAAGCAGATACGGTTCCAACTGTGTTGCTAGCCCAGGCTGCGCCAGCTTGTGGTAGCGATCAGCATTGCGCCGGGAATCATCAAGGGCACCTTCGATCTCGTAATACTGCAACAGCGCGTTGACGAGGTCTGCCCGGTCTGGTGCATCGGCGGTGGCCACATCGCTTCTCAATAAGACATCTGGCTCGACGCGCATGATGGCCCGGAAGACGAGCGGCTCCATGCAGGCGATCCAGGCCGCCGTCTCGTAGAGTTGAGGGATCAGCTTTCCCCTTGGGTCGTCAGGATGTCTGATGAGGCTGAGTATCTGTTCCACACTCATGGTTCCTGTAACGAAGCGCGCAGCGAGAAATTCGGCATACGTTTGATGGGCCCACCCTTGCTCTTGCACTCCTCGTGCACTGAAGAGCCCGGTTGCAAGGGCTTCTTTGAGCGCCGGTTCGGTGAAGTGCTCTTCCTGCCCACCCTCGCCGACGCACGCGTGGAGGGCGATATCCGCTTCAGGGACATCACCCCGGTCAATCCCGTTCCATACGTCGTAGCGATTGGCAAAGATGGTCACGGCTGCGAGGCGCTCGGCTGCACGTAAGCGCTGCTCTGGCGTGAAGTTGCCCATCAGTCCAGCCTCCCGCCGCCACGGATTCGTTTCTTCGCACAGTAACTCGCTGCCCCGCTCATACACCTCGCGCTGCGTCGATGGCAGGGTTCCATGACGGCGGTACATGTTCAAGAGCAATGTGAGCGTGACCGGCTTGATGGCAAACGGGACGGCTGCCACCCGGTCCACCTCTCGTAAGAACGCCTCGGGGGCGCCGACTTCTACGTGAGCCGCAACGCTCACATCAATGTGGCGCAGCGGTGCCAGTTCAAACACGCCCACAGCATCGCAGCCCCAGAGGTGCCGCAATTGCTCTTCAAAGGTCGGTCGCCAATCGGCAGTGCGACAGGCGATGCGTAGGAAGAGGCGATGGCGCGGCCATCGTCCCAGTTCCTCGATGAGCATGTCTGTAACAGTGTCGATGCGCAGCAGGCTTTCATCCAGGCTGTCGAGAAAAAGATGCAGGACGCTTGTATCGCCTTGCCAGGAGATGATCTCAGGGTGGTCGAAGAGGGCGCGCTGGAGCCGTTGCTCGCTCCCATAGGCGCGCAGGTCAACGTGCAGGCAACGCATCGCTGGGCTGCTGCGCTGTTGCATTTCCAGTACATGGGTTGTCAGTGCGGTCGATTTCCCAATGCCGGGTTCGCCGAGCAGGACCAGGCAAGGGTCCTCGGCTATCGTTTCAAATGGGACAAGGTGTGGGTTGCTATACAGCCCTCCAAGGTCTGGATCGGCGAGGTATCCCCTATCAGTCAGGAGCATGACTCCTTCACGAGGACACCAGAAGCGTTTCCAGGGATAGTCAGACAACTAATCGCTTTTCCTCTCTTAACGAATTTCAGCGTCTAGTATAACGCAGATGAGCAAATTTGGATAGAATCAGATCCCACAGGTAGTCCAAATTGCGGGAGGGTATCATCGTTCAGGAGGAAGTCACGATAAGGAGAAAAACAGCGCATGTAATCTGCAATAGATTCTCTGTACCACATGATCGAACTAGCATCCTAATTCTTGTCTACTTGCCTCTGCAACAGGCAGTATCCACTCAAAAAACATAAATACAAGACTGACACTAAAATGAAGCGAGAGCTTTCCAAATAAATCTGGATTCCTTTGCCACTCTTTGAGGGTCTCACGTTGAGTGGCATGCACAATATCTCCATAAATAAAGACATCAAGTACTTTCCATCGTGTAATCGGCTCATCGATATCAATAAGCTCTAATTTCAGGAACTCATTGCCCGATTCCCAAGCCTTCGTAACTACTTCTTTCCAATGAACTGACACATCGTCGAGATCTAATAGTTTTGGTCGTTTTGCTATACCATTTCGCGTTGATGGGTAAAGCGAGATATCAAATTCATCCTTTCCTTCTGGTTGGAGGAACCAGCGAAAAGTAATCACAAATCCATCTAATTCTGGATATCGTTTCCAATCATCATCACCTCTATTTCGGTAAACGCCTATTAAGCCGCCAAGGTGATTGACTTCTGCTATATATTCGTGGAGCTTTTCTGCTTTCTCAATGAAAAGCTCCAACGTTTTTCGAGATGTTTCATTCATGAAGAGTTCCCCACTCCCAAGCTAAGAACATGACTACCCGTTGCTTCGATTTAGAGTGGAGGGATACCCCCCTCCTGGTGAAAGCGGATATGCAGGAGCACATTGAGGAGACTCTTTGTCAGCTCGGCCACGAGGGTGAAAGTCTGCTCCTGTGCCTGCTGGAACGCGTGCGTTGCCGCCGTCACCCGAATCTCCTCCAATGCATTTGCGCAAATGCCCTGGAACCAGGCAGCGTGTTGGGCATCGTTCCCATGCAGGCGTCGGTACTCTGCGTGTGCCGCTAACCCTGCCTGCTTAGGGTCTCTTTGTTTGTTTTCCAGCGTTGGTACTCAAGGTCTTGCACCGCCAGTTCCAGTGCTGGGAGAAGTGCGCGGGTGAGCACCTCCTCTATCATTGGTCGAACGGCTTCCACGGCGCTATTATACGCTACCAGGCGCTCTTGCAACTCGTCCAGGCGCTGTTGAAACGCCGTCGTAAATGCGCCAAAGAAGCGAAAATCGTGCCGCGAGGTTGGCCAAAGGGAAAAGGAAGGCGAAATGTTGACCGGCATGCCCATATGAGCCTGCTGGTAGGTCGTTGGCCGTTCGGCTCCCATCACGGGAATCCAGGCTGGGAAGGGGCCGCGACCATTACGCGCGCGCTCAAGCGCTTCCTGAATTTTGGCAAATTCCTCGTGCAGGGGCGCGTAGACCTCCTCCTTGTAGCGTAGCCAGGCGTTCCCCGTGCGTTGCTGTAGGACCAGGTCAGCAAGGTTTTGTTGCGCTGGGCGCGTGCGCAGATCGTCCACGAGATAAGTCAACGTCTCTTGTATTTCGTAGAGCCGAAGGAGCTGCTCTTCTGGGAAAAACGCTTCTTTAATTCCGGCATTCGCCGGCTGGAACAACACATGCCCGAGCTTTGTTTCTCCCCACCAGTCTATCCGGGCAGGCGGCAAGAGTGCCAGGGCTTCTTTCGCGCTCCATTGGGAGAACCAGGCGATCTCATCCTGGCTCAAATCGAGCGGGACGCACAGAATCCATTCCCGTAGGCCAAACCGGGCATTGTCGCGGCACTGGCGGAACGACTCACGCACTTGTTGCTTCTGGCTCTCTTTCAGGCCATTGGGGAAATACTTGACCTGAAAGACGGTAATGCCTGCGGGATCAGCCTGATCGCCCACAAACACGTCAACACCACCATCACCGCCATCAGCACGAACGCTGCGAGCGGTTGGATGGAGAGAGCAGATCAACTGGGCGCACAGCTTTTCAAACTGCTCACGAGCGCCAGCAACGCCATAGAGCAGTTGGAGATCCAGGAAGCGCACCATTCCTATACTTACTTCTCTTTCCTTCCGAGATTGTTGCTCTATTTTAGCCGATTTCAGGCATGAGGACAATGGACTGAATTAGACTCTCGACAATCAAGAAAGCTCAAAAATCCCATTTGCGATGCGCAGATTGACCACTAGCTTGAAATCCCGCGGATGACTGGAGGGACGAGACGTACCTCGACCTGATGCAAGAGTGCATCCCATTTGGGAGAATCGCTCGCAATCCGTTTATATGTAATTGCATCTTGCGGATAACGTCGCACACGTCCATGAAGCAGATCGGTAGAAGGTCATTCCTTGCTACCGACTACCGACAAAATGAAATACCTCGACAAGGTATCATTACTATAATCAGTGCCATCGACATAATCAACAGCATTATTTTCATTTGGATGGGAGTGGCTTTTGTCTGACATCACGCACGAGAGAAACGGAGGATTCTCTCAAAAGTAGCAACTTGTCACCAAAATGCAAAAAAGGACGGCTCTTCCCTGAAAAGCCATCCTTGTGTTTACACCTTCGATCTGCTGCCCGTTATCCAGCAGGAGGTGGGCTACCTGAGCGCAGCTTTATACCTGCCCAGCATATGCGCATGGCAGATCGCGATTGCTGCTGCATCGGCCGCATCATCCGGCCTGGGGACTGCTGGCAGTTGGAGCAGTTGGCACACCATATATCCAACCTGCTCCTTACGTGCAGCTCCATAGCCCGTGACGTCCAGCTTCACCTCACTGGGAGTGTACTCAGCAATCGTTAGCCCGCTTTGCACCAATGTGAGGAGTGCAACGCCACGAGCCTGCGCTACCCCTATAGCCGTTGTTACATTCTTGCCGAAGAAGAGTTTCTCTATGGCTGCTTCCTGTGGGTGATAGTGAGCAATGATCACGCTGAGTTCCTCATAGATCAACTGCAACCGCAGCGGATAGGCCTGTCCGCTCGGCGTCATGATGGCATCGCAGACGATCAAACGGAGATCATTGCCCGCTGCCGCCACGATTGCATAGCCCATTCGGCCAAAGCCGGGGTCGATGCCCAGGATGAGCCGTTCATTCCTCTCCGACCGTTTCATTTCTATCATCGCTTCGCCTCCTCACCAGCCCAGTCGCTGTTCGCGCATACTCATCCACGCGCCCTGGCCGATAATCAGATGGTCAAGCACCTCGATTTGCAGTAACTCGCCCGCCTGGATGAGCGTCCGGGTGACGTCGATATCGTATCCAGGCATGCTACCCAGAACTCCTCATGGTCTAGGTATCCCATCTCCAGCATCAGCAGCGCCGCCAGATCGGCAGGCTGCGTAATGCGCTCATCCTTACACGGTGCAAGTAACGCCTGGAGAAGGCTGACCAGTGCCTGTACTTCCTGTGGGATATCCTCCATGCTCTTGAGCGCCGCCTGAATAGTTTCGCCACTGGCAGCCAGCCGTCGCAGATCTGCGATGCAGAGGTAGGGCGCAATGGCCTCACGTAATGCGCGCGCTTGACGTTGGGTACCTGGATCAGTTGGAGGCCAGTCCATTGCTTCGTCGAGAAAGAGTGGGTGCATGAGCAGCGTGTTGTGTGTCTTTTTTCCCGCTGCAGGACAAAACGAGCAGCGTGTTGTTGATCGTGTCATATCGCTGTATTCCTTTCCAATGTAGAAGGCATGAAAAACCCCAGGAAGGTGTTTCCTGGGGTTGTGTGAGAACGATAGTTACGCACCACATCGAGCGTCTAAGGGGCACTTGCAATTCTGGACGCTCTCGGTGCGTACGACGTTTTATGCAGAGGTTTGCTTTTTGGATTTGCCTGGGTTTCAGGCTCTCCGTTGATCGTTAGCGATCAGTTTCGTAAACCGGGATCGCGTGGCTTCCATGCGCCTCCAGCCCTGCCAGTATCTTCCCCCTGGCTCGTTCATTGACCGAACAAACATAGCGGTAAAGGTTCTGCGCCAGCATGTTGTTCTCCCGCCTCACCATCGGCTATGTCGATTACCGTCTGCGCCGCCTCCCGAGGGATAAGTTCCCACAATTTGAAGAGGCAGGGCCCGGTTCGCGGGGACTCTGGTTGTGCCACTGACAGTAGCAGATCCGAGCCGGTACCGATACGATGCAGGAATGGACTGACGATTATCTCTTCGCCATTCTCACCCTCTAAGTCTTCTCCCTCATCGTCATTCGCAACGATAGCAGTTTCGTGGCCGGGAACCTCTTTCTTGCAGCTTTCAGGTGGGCGCTGCGTCTGCCACGCTGTGTTGAGCACCAGGGGATGCGCCAGGATCATGCGGCTCGACCGGGAGAGCAGCGAGAGGTCGAGATTGGGATTGAGGCGGCGGGACGCGCCATACCGCCGTGTTTCTTCGAGGTAGTCAGGACAATAGGCGTAATGTTCCGCTCCGACCCAGATGAGGAGATCGTAGATGGGAAGTCCCTCCACATCGAGCGCCGGTTCACCCGATGGGAGCATGCGCTGCCAGGTCTGGGGCTTATTAATGAGATCGAGCCCAGCCGGGATCGGCAGCGGCGGATCGATGAGGAACTCCTCCAGTGGCCGTCCCCTGGGAGAGAGGCCACACTCAGCGTAAACACCGCCCGGCTCGCGATCTCCGCAGCCGCGCGGGACGGGATCAGCTTTGGGAAAATCCTGGTCAAACATAGTCTTTCGCTCCTTTTCATTTTGACTGAGGTTGAACAGTAGCACGGGATCGAGATGCTGGTTGCTCGTCACGGAGAGCCAGGCGCAGTTGCTGCACCAGCGCCTGGGTAAGCGTCTGTACGGCCTGCGGCACCGTCTGATAATCGAGACTTCGCTCAAAGGTGTGCAGCGCAGCCAGCAACGGGGACATAGACGAGATTGAGGTGGCGTGGCATGCTTCCGGTATATGGTCCTTGTCCACGCATGCGGCCTGCTCTGCCTGTTCCTCACGTCCAGACTGTGCGAGAAAAGGCAATGTATCCGGCAGCGCGGGTGCCTGAGGTGAAGTGGCATTCCATCCCTGGGCGAGTGCCCCCTGGACAGGCACAAGACCGGTATTGATCTGTGCCCGCAGGATGTCTTTCACCCGCTCCGCTGTGATGTCCTCGCCCGCCAACGCCAGACTCGCGACGCGCTCCTGCTGCGCCCGCGTGAGGCGGGCGAGCTTGCGGGCAACCTCCCTGTTCACACCACCTGACAGCACGCAGTTCAGAAGCGGCGCAGGTAACTGTGCGATTTTGAGCCTCTCGGCAAGCGTGGCGCGGTCGAAGCCGAAGGCGGCCAGGTCGTCGAGTGTCATACCGACTCCCTCGTCTATCAAGCAGCGCAGCGCCTCCACCTCCCTGATCCAGGCGGCAGAACGCTGCTCGTTCTCAATGAGTGCGAGCAGCGCTGAGAATGGTATGGTGCTTGCGGCATAGACTTCGCACTTGACCACAGTGAGCCCGGCAAGTCCGGCAGCCAGCACGCGCCTGCGCCCGGCAATCACCTCAAAAGAGGCCTCCTCGTCGTGCATATCGACGCCTCCCTGCACGACTACTGAGGGGTTTTGCAGGATACCCACGTGCTGGATACTTTTCACCAGGCGCTTCGCGGAACGTGCAAGATGGTCGGCGCCAGCGACGATCAGCCGCTCTGTCGGCAAGATCATGGTTTCGTGCGCAGGTAGCGCTTCAATGCCAAGCCGCCGTAAGAGGACGACGTTGGCAGGGCTGACTTCATGGATGTCTTCGTCCTGTTCTGTCAGGACAGATGGGATTGCAGAGACCATCGGATTCGTTCTCCTTTCCAAACGCCAGCATGCCCCAGGAAACTGCTATTGCATGAGCAGTCTGGGGCATGCGGTTCATGTTCCATGTGCTGAATTGTGTTGGGGCGGAGCATCCATCTCACCCCGGATGTTGAGCGGTTTGACCTTCCTGGTCATCTAGCTGCGGGGTTGCGCCGTCTCTCGTTCCCACAACGGTGGTTGTAGCGGAGCATGCTGGTCGAGGGACTGTCCGGCGAAGAGCGTCGACGTCACAGTGCTGGATTGTGATGTGGGTGCCACAAGCAGGTCCCAGAGTGATGGCATCAGCACCTGATGGCACTGTTCACCTGCACTCGCCGTCTCACCCTCGACGAGCGAGGGAATATCATGCTCAGCGACCGGTATGCGCCGTCGTGGCATTTCCCTGTATCCTCCCTGGCGGCGCGCACGACTTCGTACCCGTGCCAGCGCGATATGCTCGCTTCGTCCGAAGATGACTTCGGCACGGCTACCCACAGCGCGTTCTAACGCAGACACTTCGGTCAGAGTAGTTGGAGTCACCTCCACAGGCAGCAATGGTGGCAATGCTGCCGCAGCGAGCACGGGAGCCGCGACAGTTGGAAGCGTGGTCGCTTGCCCACCCTGCCGTTCATCCTTACGCCCTGGTCGTTCCACGTCCACCTCTGTTGCCTGGTGTGCGCTGGGGACTGAGAGGACACGTGGGAGTGGGCGCTCGGCCCATACTGAGACCATGGAGGTAGAACAGGCTGTGAGAGCCGCCAGGCGTTCTGCGAGATCGTCCTTGATGCCACCAAGCCACTCACGTCCGCGTAGGAGCGCCTTGCGCAGTTCCTCCGCTCGTTTGGCAAACACGGCCTTGAGCACTACCTCTTCCTCCGCCACTTCTTTCTCACCGGAGAGCTGCAACGCTCCATTTTCCTCGTCTCCTTCTTCACCCTCGCTCTGTTCGAGCAGGCTGGAGAGTCTGGCAAGGGTGGTCTTGTCTGCCCCGGCGTGCTCAATCAGCGCTCCACGCGCCGGTTCTCCGGCAAAGGCGGCTGCCGCGCCGCTCTGCTGGCCCAGCTTGCGCAGCTTGGTATGCCCGGCGGTGTTAGCATACGCCAGGTAGATGATGCGCACTTCCTCGCGCTTACCGAGCCGCCAGGCCCGCCTGCTGGCCTGATCGAGCATGAAGAGGTTGAGCGCCATCTCCACCCACAGAATAGTATCGATGCCACTCTGGAGGTTCAGCCCCTCATTGACGCGCCGGTAAGGGACGATCACCACATGGTGCCCTTGCTGCACCGCCTGCAGAATGGCCTGCTGGCGATCTTCGGCAGCGACGCTGTTGGGCAGCGTCCAGGGCTGCACGTCCGAGAGTACCCACTCGAGACGTCGGGACGTCGAGCGGAGATCGTTTTGGTCGATATACAGCATGACGCGCCTTCCCTCGCCGAGTTCCCGCTGCACCAGCGCGATAAGGCGCCGCTCTAAGGGATACGTGTGCTCCCAGGCGAGCCGCTCCGTCTCGACCAGCAGGGTGCGGCCGAGGGTATCGCCCCAGTGGTCGCGCCTGGTCTCCCACACCTCGAAGGGACGGTCGCAGGGTAGGACGGCGAACCAGCGCGGCACCGTGCCCTTGGCCAGGCGCGCCGCCGTATTGCGCTTCCTGGCAAGATCGTCGAGGGCGTGGACTAATCGCCCGTAGTGGGCTGCCAGGTGACGCGGCTCGGCCCAGGACTGCACAGCCTGCTCCTGTTCACTGGCCTCCTGGACCGCCCGTTGCAGGCACTCCTCCTCCGCCTCTCGTTCGCCCTCATCGTGCTCGCTCTGCCCGTGCTGGCCCTGCTGTTTGAAAGCGGTCAGCTGGCGTGTGGCTTCCCGGCGCGCTCGCTCCGCTTCACTCAGCGCTTCGACAAGCTCTGCATCACGCATGGAGACGATTTCGGGGATCTCGATGCGCGGCGGCATGTGCGCACCCACATCCAGCACCGTCAGGTAGACCATATCCTCTAGCAGGTACGGGATAAGCTTGGCCGAAAGTCCAGGCGCGGGAATGGTCGAGACCTGCACAGTAGTCTGGCCCGAGCCGCGACGCGCATCTGACTCGTACTCCTTTGTCCATTCCTGTATCACGCCGTAGCGCGAGAGCGCCTTGTCCGCATCGTTCCAGCCCAGCCCCAGGCGCCGCCAGAACTGTGGATGATAGCGGTACCAGTAATGATAGAAGCCCAGGATGTCGCCCCCAAAATGCGTGCCGCTGGTGAGCATGCGTGTCTGGGAGGCGAGCATGGCCTGGTGATGAGCGTGCGCGATATCGGTATCGCGTCCCCGCCCATTGTGGCTCTCGTCGATCACGGCCAGCGCCACGCACCCACGATAGAAACGGTACAGGTAATCATACGGTGAGAAACTTTCTGGCAGCGGCTCTCGAGCGACGTAGCACGCACCTTCGTCGCGCTGTGTACTCTGGCCTTTGCCTGTAGTTACGGGCAGACCCAGGCTGACCGCCTTTTGCTTGCCTCCCGTCACAGGAGCCCTGCTGACGGGACGAGCAGAAGCAACTGCGGTCTCTGCCACCGCATTGCGGCTTTTGTGCCCATACAGGTGTTCCACTGCGGAAGACCAGACGGCAAAGGATAGTTGAGGATGCTTGCGCTGCGCAGCCTCGAGGCGCCCATCCGTCCAGAGCGGGGTACGCATACGCGTCCGCCCAGCGGGATTGCGCGGACCCGGTCTGTTTCTGGCATCGACGCGACATGTACACCAGCGGGGCTTGAGCGTGAACCACGTGCGGCTGGTTACCGATTCGACGTTGTCGCTTTCTGCCTCCTCGTCTTCCGGCTGCCCTTTCTTCAGCACGGCGAGTTGCTGCTCCTCCTCATCCTGACGCTGTTCCCGTTCGTGCAGCTTGCCGGGTGTAGCCTTGATCTGCCCACCGCAGCCGGGACAGAAGAAGTGCGACACGGTGTCCTCCCGCGTGTACAGCTTCCCGTTGGCTTTCCAGCGATAGCCGGTGAGAACGTGCTGCTCGTCATAAACCGGATCGAGTCGCGGCAAGAGTTCCTTCTCTGGCTCCAGGATCGGCTCACGTCGGGTGATCTGCTTCTCATGCACGACCGGCCGCCACTCGCGTCCAAAGGCACGCGTGAGCGAGTGGGAGAGGATAGCAATCACTGCGGGCGCCTGGCTTTCGGCACATCGCTGCATGAAGCCGGGGATATCGCTGTACCGGTCGATGAAGAGCACCTCGGCCTCGGGCCAGGCGGCTCGCACCTCGGCGGCGTACTCCTTGGTCACCTTCTTCGGCGTACTGACCAGCACGGGCAGCGCCCGCGGACCGGCCTCCTCGGGTGGGATGAGTGTGCCGTCCCGGCGGCGATAGGCCGTGATGCGCCCACTCGCATCATCACGCACGGGCGTGAGGCCGAGCAGGGCCAGCGTACGCGGGTTCTTGAGCCAGGCACAGCGCAGGCCACGTATCCAGGGCGGCTGCGTTTGGCCTTGCCGAAACAACTCGGTGTTGCGGTGGCGCCAGTGGTAGGCCTGGCGCGCGGCTGTGGCGACAGCCAAGCGCGTTTTTCCCGTACCTGGCTCGCCCTGGATGGCCGTGCGAGAAGTCGCATCGAGGGCGCGACCCATGGCGTAGACGCGGTGCTGCTGTGCCATCGAGAGACCCGGAAACGCCGCGTTGGGCAGTTGCTTATCCTGCCCAAACTGGGAGACCACATGCAGTTCCCAGTCGGCGGGATCGAGCCGGTAGAGCGGCTGGCGCTTCTCCACTACACGCGAGGCCAGCGTAGCGAGCCAGGGCTGCAAGAAGGTGAAGACGGCCTCTCCCTGCTCGTAGCGGGTCTCGCCCGTCGCCATATTCAGGATGCCCAGGATGGGTTTGTCCTGCCACTGGCGCATGGCCACATGTACGACGCCGCGCTCGCGCAGTTTCTCGCGTTCTTCCGTTTCGATCGGCATCGACACCCACTCCTGCCCCACAAAGGCGGTGAGGAGGTGCGGTGCCTCCTGGGTTGTTCCCTCTTCGTTGTTGCCCCTCGCCTGTGGCCCCCAGACGATCTCGCCGTCCAGCACCCCTGTCAGTACCTCGGCGGCGACGTGCGCCTCACCGGAGAGCGGCATCACAGGCGACTCACGCAGGCCTTCTTCCTCCCAGACAGTAGCGGCCTGCCAGGTGGCAGACAGGTGCGCTCCACAGCATTCGAGGGCGGTGAGCAACATGGATTCGTCGGCGTGCCGCACCACGATCTGTGCAGGCACACTACTCTCTGGCACAGGATATGGGTCTGAGATTGGTAGTACCGGCAGTTCCGGTGGTGGCGTTCCCTGCTCCCACCCGGCTCGCACGCGCGAGGGACTCTTGCCCGGTGCGGAGACCGCAGGGGTATGGTAGCGATAGCCCTGCAAGCGACGGCTCTCCGCCGGAATAGGGTCGCGCGCTTCGGCTCGCCGGATGCCGACCACGCACATCTGCGTGTAGTCCTCGAAGGCGCTCTCGTCTTCTGACGAGGAGCGGTCGGGAAACTTCCAGACGCGCACGCGGTCGTACCAGCGACACCAGTGGTTGATCATGGTGCCGTCCCAGGCCGAACGGGCCGGGATGATGGCAACCATCACTCCGCCTGGCTGAAGCAGTGTTCCGGCATCGGCGACGATGCGGTACTCGGCGCGTTTGCCGTCCTGGAAAAAGTACGGTGGGTTCGCCAGCACCAGGCTTATGCTTCCTTTGGGGATGCTCACGCCCTCAAACGCGCAGCTGACGAGTTCGGCATGGGGTAGGCGTGTGCGGGCAACGGCCGTCCGTTCGGCGCTGATCTCGACGCCATAGAGCCGTACCTGCTGGATGTCCTCACAGGGGACGAGCAGGTCGCCCTCGCCCGCAGTCGGGTCAAGCACGTTGGTGGCCTTCTCTCCTGGGAACGAAAGCAGGCAGCGCACGATGCGTTTAGCGAATGCTGGAGGCGTGCGTACAAAGGCCGAGTTGGCCAGATTGGCTAAGGTTCCTTGTGGCATGTATGCGAAATCTCCTTTTCCTGTGGTAGACTGACTAAATGAAAGAAGGAGTCCCACCATCGCACCACCGAGGTCGATGGGAATGGCGGGACGCCTTGAACGATTGGGGGTTGCTCCGGCTGGCTAGCGTGTGTGCGGCTCTTTCCAGGGTAGCCAGCCTTCGCGCACTCCAGCGCCGACGAGCGCGCTCCAGGAGAGAAGGTCACCGGAGAGCCTCCAGGCGCGCATCCCGATGGCCGCAAGGGGTGTGATCAGACGGCTTTCGAGGCCACGCTCCCAGAGGGCCTCAGCCCACTGCTCGGGCCATTCAGGGTGGTCCGTGTGCCGGTGCAGGAACAACACACGCAGGGCATAGAGATGTCCCAGGAAGCTCTGCCGGTTCGGGCCGGACTCGTCCGAGTTACCCAGGACGTAGCGCGGTACCCAGAGCGGTGGCTTTGCCTGCTTCGGCGATGGTGTAGGTTCTCGCTCTTGCTCCACAGTCGTTGCAGATGCCTGCTCGCCCATCTCCGGCAGGTCGGGAGGATGCAGGATGCCTTCGGTGAGGTGTGCGGTGCGTAGCATTGCCAGGGCATGGACTTCCCTGGTACCCTCGAGATGCGCCACACATTGCTTGTAGCGTTCGCTGCTGCGTTTGAGCTGTTCCGGCCCCTGCCACGCTTCCTGCCAGGTCGTGGCAGGTACGAAAGACACCGCTGTCGAACTCCACAGCCGCGCCAGGACGACGCCGATGCTGGTATCGAACCCCACCAGGCTGAGCGCGATCACCCGCTCGTCATCGCAGGCGAGCGCTGCAACCCTGACCTGCTGGCCGTCCGCCTGCAGCGAGCCGACAAAGTCATCGGGATGGAAGGGCCGTACCGGCAAAGTTCCGTCAAGCACAGTCATCGTGCTAGCACCGTTCATTGATGGTATGGTCATGAGAGGTTTTCCTTTCCACGGTTGGTCAAGGCATCCTCCCCCATTTCTCCAGGCCGCACACCACACCACACTGCCTGCTTCGCTCTCTCTGCTTTCCTTGTCCATGCCGAACGAGCACAGTAGTGGGCATATATTCGGGGTCTCCACAAGGAAAGTGAGAGCAGACGGGATCAAGCCGCTGGTGAGCAGGTAGGTGGATGAAGAACAGGCAGAGGGAACTGAGGGAGGATGCGATGAAGAAGATGGTTAGTTACTGTTGTGAGAAAGAGCTCTTTTGATTGGAATGGGATTGCGCAGGTGACAGGGGTACACCGAGAAGAGCGGGTAGGTCCAGCTGCCACCGCTTGCTTGCGCATCAGATTCCAGGTAGGTAACCTGGCCTTCTAGAGCGGGACGCTCAGGTGCGGCAGGGAGCCAGTACGGCACACCCAGCGCCTTACGCGCCTCCCCTTCGAGAGTAAGCGCGCCGAGCGAGCCGTCCTGGGCGAATTGCGCGGTATTGGTTCCCACAATGCAACCCCAGGGGAGACCTCGCTCTGCAAAGAGCGCGACCAGGGAAACCAGCAGGTTGCAGGCTGAGGTCAGATCGTTGTGGTACACCTGTCCAAGGACCAACCGCAGCGCGGACCGCTCAGTGACGACCTGCTCTAGCGCGGTAGGCATATCATCCACGACGAGGCGCATGGTAGTGCGCGCAATCAGACAATCCGGCGCCCAGCAGTCGGCACCTCGTGCCACCAGGGCCGCCAGCACCACGCCGGTATCGTACCAGTTGCCGATGATACGCGGGTCGTGAGTAGGGCCTGTG
>WNFI01004089.1_pt1 | contig 18916 bp, 13 predicted proteins | sample 5400471 | NCBI WGS metagenome assembly WNFI01 (sample SAMN13153348, study PRJNA577476) | soil metagenome | isolation source: 100 cm saprolite on Douglas fir-dominated hillslope | place: USA:California | collected 2013-09-17 | reverse complement strand
GGACTGTTCATGCTGGTGTATTTCGTTTCTTATGGAGTCGGCGATTTAAGCAATCTTCTCGCGGGGAGTGAACCTTCCGGTTCGCCGTCGCCCCAGGGTGCTTCGGGTGCCTTAAGTAAAACGGAAGCAGTCATCTTGGTGGGCGGCATCATGTTGGTACTGGGTTATCGGCTCAGCGTACTGATAGTGAGCGCGAGTGGCCGCACCCAGAGTCCACGGGATTGGCCGAAGAGTGCGATCCTGATCGTTGGACTGCTCTTCTGGGCCGTCGGGACTATTGCTACGTACACGTGGAATGTCTACATCGTAACCGATACGACCAATGAAACTGTGCGTAAAAGTCTGGCCAGCATGAGTAACACGACGGTCACCGTCTATCTGCTTGGGCAGATGTGTCTGCCGCTCGGTATGTTGCTTCTCGCGTATGCCTATCGGGTATTCCGCAGCGCCTACCTCGTGCCGGTTGTCATCGCCATGATCATCTTGCAGCTATTCATCGGTTTTGTCGTTGATGTCAAAGGCATGGCGATACTCGCCTTGGTTCTGATCGTCGTGGCCAGCGTCTTGGTCGATGGCCGATTGCCGAAGATCTGGCTGGCGGTCTTCGTGCTATTCGCGATTTTCCTATTCCCATTCTTCCAAGCGTATCGCGGGGTGATACACGGGAATGTGGCGCGCACTGCGGTTGTGGAGAATTTTGGAAAAACTCTAGAAAAAACAATTGCCGCCAAGGAAAAGGTGAACACCGGTAAAAATCGCGCGCAGACGTTCTTGGAGCGAAGTTCGGTCAAGGGCAGCACCGAAATTATCGTGGAGAAGACCGGAAATGGCGTTGATTTTCAGCGGGGGCACACGCTATCGCCGATTTTGGCGACCTTCATACCAAAAATCATTTGGTCCGATAAGCGCGGTGTGCTGACGGGACAACTCTTCAATAAACAGTTTCACATAACCGATAGCGACGACATCTTCGTCTCACCTTCGCACCTCGGCGAGCTTTATTGGAATTTCGGCTGGCCCGGTGTCGTGCTAGGTATGACGTTCATCGGTTTGATATGCGGCTGGGTCGGCGCCCGCTTCAACACGGCGGAATTCCGAACGGTAACGCGAGTGCTCGTGACGGTAGTCACCATCAAGCAACTGATTTTGGGTTTCGAAGGAGGCATCGCCGACATTTACGTGGTTTGGCTGCGATCACTCGCCGGCATCGGTATATTGCACCTGATCTTTGCACGAGTGCCGGTCGTTTCCGGATTGTTCCGGCCGGCCAAGTCCGGAATGGATGTAGCGTCCGCCGATCAGTTCCGCCCTGGGCGGCTGTTCCCCAACCTGCTGACCTGAGCCGAGATTGGCATCGCGGGAGGATAACGACAATGCGTTTCGTGAGCTAAATTCGCGAGCGATGCACATTCCAGGCAACAACGCGTGCCCGGACGACGCCTCAACCCTCAAGCCATTTCGCCTGTCGATCTGGGTCGACCGACTGCGCTAATGAGTATTCAGAATCCCGCAAAAGATATCGGCGGAATAAATGGCGAGCCCATTGAGCATCGCGCAGCGAAGGTATCGCTGGTCAACGGACTTTCAATGATATTGGGCGTGGGCTCTCAGCTGGTCTCGGTGCCCGTTTGTCTTCACTACTGGGGCAAGGAGGCCTACGGCAGCTGGCTGGCACTGTTTTCGGCGTTCATGCTGCTCCGCGGGCTGGATGGGGGATACACGGCATTCGTCGGCAACAAGCTGAACTATCTATATCATCAGAATACCGCCGCACTCCGCGAACATCTCTCTTCGGCCGTGTTCGGCATCGTGATCATCAGTTTCCTGCAATTGGCGTTGGCTGCCGGCGCTCTGTTCTTCGAGCCGCTGTCAGCCATCCTGGGCATGTCGCCAGATCATACCGACGACCTCACGGCAAAGCTGGGTCTCATCGCGCTGATGATGTCCTGGGTGCTCACCGGCTCCTATCTCGGAATCGTCCACCGATTGTTGATTCCGGCAGGTCTCATGTATCAAGCGGCTTGGTGGGGGATGGAATTTCAAATCTGCCAATTCGCAGCAGTCATGGTTTCAGCCGCATTGAGGCTGGATATGCTGCAGACCAGCCTAGTGTTTGCATTCTCGCAGTTGGCGAGTTATGTCGCGTCCGCGCTTTACGTTCGCTGGAAACTACCCGGGTTCTCTCCGTGGTTGAAGGGGGCCAAGAGACGCATTGGTGTGAGTGACCTCGGCCAGTCGGTATTCCTGACAACCAGCAATCTGATCCAGCAGGGCGCCGTCAACGGCTCTGTATTGTTGGTCTCGGTATTGGCGGGCCCCATCGCGGTGCCCGTGTTCACGACGGTGCGTACTTTGACGAACCTGTGGACCGCGGTGACAACCATCCTGAGCACACCGCTGCTACCCGACGTCGTGCGAATTCACGCCAAAGGCGAAGTGCAAAAGCTGGTGGCCATTAATCAGGCGTACTGGGTATTGGTCGGATCCGCCGTCAACTTGGGCGCAATTCTGTCGTATCCGTTGATCCCTTTTCTCTACGGTCAGTGGACGGCGCACGCGGTAGTTCTCGATAAATCATTGCTGTGCTTCTTGCTCGGTAGTGTCGTCGTGGCCAATTCCGGGGCCCTCATTGCGTTGCATCTCAATGGCATCAACAGCCTTCGAATCGTACTCGGTGCATCCGTGGCGCGTGCATTGGCGGGTCTGGGCGGCGGCGCATTGGGCTACAGGCGATATGGGCTCGCCAGCTTTGGGTTGGGAATTTTAGCGGGCGAGATCGTTGCCACGCTGATGACCGCGCGCTACTTCGTGAAGCACGAAGTCACGGCCAAGGGTGCGCGCGTGCCTGTGTCCGGCTTCGGGCCGATCTTCCTGAGCACCGGCTCGGTGCTGCTGTTCTTTACGGGCGCCGGCGCCGGTTGGTGGTCGGTGGGTTGGGTTTGGCTTCTGGCCGTCATCGGGGTAGCCTGCGCATCCGTTTGGGGATGGAATACCTTGGAACCCGAACTGCAAAGTCGACTTAAGCGTATTCCAATCAAGCTCCTCGGGCTTTGACGAATCAGTAATATCCCCTTGATGTTGCCGAAGTATAGTTTGTAGCCATGCCTGATTCACCCGCTCCAGCCCGGACCCGCGTCGCCATCGTGCTCGTGAACTGGAACGGCTGGCGAGAATGCATCGAATGCATCGACTCCGTGCTGGCTCAAGCTCACCGGAATTTTCATCTCTTCATTGTGGACAACGACTCGCAGGATCAGTCGATTGAACGGATCATTGCGTGGTGTTCAGCGCCAGAGGCCGATTCGGATTGGCGCCGCCCACCCGGCGTCGATCGCCATACGGACCGGACCCCCCGCGGTGTCGTGCCGCATCGCGTAGTAAACCGTGTCGATCATGCTTTGCGATCAGCGATAGACGGCTGCATGGTCACTTTGATTCGATCCGGGGGCAACTTGGGGTTTGCGGGCGGCTGCAATGTCGGAATCACGGCGGCGGGATTAGACGAATTTGCCTATTTTTGGTTCCTGAATCCCGACACGGTGGTTCAGCATCGGGCATTGGTAGAGTTGATAGCTCGTGCGGAAAAGCAACACAGAATGGGGATCGTGGGTTCGACCCTGCTGTTCTACGACAGGCCCGACACGGTGTTTGCCCTGGGGGGCGGTCACCTCAATCGGCAGAATGGCACCGGCACGCACATTGGTGAGAAATCGCTGTTATCGGAGGTTCCGACCGACGGGTCTGGGGTGGAACGCGAATTGGACTGGGTGTGCGGCGCCTCGATGTTGGTATCGACATCGTTCATTCGCGAAATTGGCCTGATGCAGGAAGATTACTTTCTGTATTACGAAGAAGCCGATTGGGCGATGCGCGGCCTGGATCACTTTCGACTCGGGTTTGCGCCGAAAAGCGTGGTGTTTCACAAGTCCGGCGCCAACAGCAGCAAGATCATGCCATTGTTCACGGCCGGCTTTTACTATCGCAGCCGCCTGCGCTTCGTAAGCCGATTTTTGCCGGATCGCATGGCCGCCGCGAAGCGCCAGTTGTTCGTGGAAATGCTGCGCCACCTTGCCCGCGGACGGTGGACGTCGGCGCGACTGGTGGGTTCAACTCTGCTATGGACGCCGCGCACTTGAGTGCAGGTCGACAGGGCTTCCGAATTCTTACCATCGCGCCCGATCTTCAGGCGGGTGGCCTCCAACGCGTGGCGCGTAATTTCGCTCTCGGTTATCGCCGCTTCGGGGTCGAATCAGCCTATTTCGGCTATCGTGGGGGAGGCTCATTTACGCAACAACTCATTGACGCTGATGTAGAGGTATTTACCGGAACTTCTGATGAGATCGAGCAACGCGCCGCCTTGAAACGTGCACTCGATTGGAGACCCGATGTCGTCCATATTCATCGGGATGGATTCGGCGATGCGCGGCTCTCCGCCATGCTTCTGGCGGCCAAGGCATCAACCCGTCGCGGCACCGCGGCGCCTGTCGGAATTGTCGAGACCAATGTCTTCGGCCGAGTCGACTACAGCGCCGATCGCGGCTGCATCGACATTCACTATCTCATTTCGCGCTGGTGTCTCTGGAAATGGCAGCGGTGGTCGCGGATTCTCTCCCCGCAGCCCATTGGTATCGTCATGCCGAACCTGGTCATGCATACGGAGTTCTCTCATCCGCCTTCCGATGTTCGCCAAGCATTTCGGCAAGCGCATGGTATTCCGGCCGATGCGGTGGTCTTTGGGCGAGTTGGATCTCTGCTCGAACCGAAGTGGTCGCCCATTATTTTTGACGCGTTCTCGGCCTATGCGGCGACTCACGATCGGGCCTGGTTGTTGCTCGTCGGGATGCCCGCGGCGTTGCGCCCCGCACTGATGGCAGTGCCGGACGGCATACGTCAACGCGTGGTGCTGGTCGATTTCATGAACGATGACAGTGCGCTGAGCGGTATCTACGGCTCGATGGACGTGTTTCTTCACGCCGCGCGGATTGGCGAAAGCTTTGGCATGGTCTTGGCGGAAGCTTTGCTGTGCGGCGTACCCGTGATTACGCTCAGCACGCCGGACAAGGACAACAGCCAGATTGAGGTCGTGGGTCACGAGACGGGCGGCCTGGTGGTGGCCAATGTCGCCGGGATGCTCGAAGCTATGCATCGACTCGAGGATCCGGGATTACGGCGACGCTATGCCGATCAGGGCGCCTCGGAAATCGTCAGGAGATTCAGCGCCGAAGCATTGATACCTTCCGCTATCGACATTGCGCAACTCGTATCAGAAGGCCTGTCGCCTCCGCAACTTCAGCGGCGCCTCCTTGCGCGTCCGCAGCTATGTACTCACGTTTCGACCGAAGATATCGCTGCGCTCATGCGAGGTCGAATTGGCGAACACGGCCTCAAGACGCTCACTTTGATGAATCTGGTCTCAAATCCGTATCTCTACCGGGCCTATCGTCTGGCGACGGGCAAGCCGATATAAGGGCGCCGGCAGGGGAGCCACCGGCGGCATGGATCTCGCCGAAATTCCAATAGAATTCGGCGGCGAACGGAAATTCCCGAACTAGAACCGCTGTGAGGTCCGAAGCGGGCTCGTCTCGCGGACGAAAATCGCGTCCATCTGCAGCAGTACTCGGCTTGCCGGTCTGCGGTGTTGACCGCAAATGTCGTAAATTGCATAGCCCAATGCGCCCATTTCGGCCAGAACCTGGGCCGCGAGCGGTGCTCCGCGATTGTACTCGAGCAAGGACAGCTCCAGAACCATGACCTCGGTGGACCGAAGCGTCCGTTCGGAACCACGCAGCACCTCCAGTTCGTATCCCTGCACATCCAACTTGACCAAGAGCGGCCCGACGATCGCAGCTCTGGACGCTACGTCGTCGAGGGTTTGCATGTCCAGCGTGATAGGTGTGCGCGGGACGCTGGTTACTTCAGGCATGACCGAGGATCCCGTTTCCATGGAATAGAAGGTGACAGATTTCTGAGCGGTGGCGCCCAGCAAAGCTCGTTCGAACGAGACGGTAGGTCCGAGTCTCTTTTGGACAGCAGTTAGGTGCCCTTCTTTGTCGGGGTTGGCCTCGATCATGAGGGTCGGTACCGCCGGATATATCGTCTTCACTTCCTGAGTCCACCGGCCTTCGTAGGCGCCGACATCGATGATTGTGTTTGGCACGAACCCATTTCGTTTCAAGTTACCTATGCAGCCAAACATGGTTGGCATGCCCAACCGAAACCTTTCGTTGTCGACCATTCGTTGTATCGAGCTCGGTAAACAATCATAGAGAGTCTTCAATATCATTGATGCGTCAACCGTGTGAACCAGGAGGGGATCTCAACCATGATCATCGCTTCTGCGGAAGCGCGGCTTCGAACACTGCGCGGAACCGCGGCAATTCGGCAGTCGCGAGATGATTACTATCGGAAAACAGCGTGTGACCGTCCATTACGTAGTAGCAGCGGTCGGCAGGACATTGCACCTTGTCGGGACGCGCAAAGTCGATGTCATTTCGCGCCTCGAAATGCCGTATCAAGGACCCGAAGCGGCGCTCGAAATCGGAGGCAGGCAGGTAAGTGAGGCGATTGAGCTGATGGCCGAAGGCCAGCTCGCGGCTCAGGATCGAGGCGATGTCCCAACCGGGCTCGGCAACGGGACCCGTAAGGACGACTTGCTTGCCGTCGTGGTGCAGCCTATCAATGAGGTCATCCAACGCGCTCATTAGTGCCCGGTCATTTGTATTATCGACCGTTCGGCCGCTTGGATCGACCAAGTCGCCTGCGGCATGCCACCAATTCAACCCGATGATCACGGTGCGAGCGCGCGCAAGATTCGCGATTTCCGAAAGATTTCTTGCGGCGATCTCGATGCACTCTCGGTTGACGTTAGCCTGCACGGTTGGAAGGCAGCCATTGACCGGAACGAGCAAACCAGTCTGGCCGCGTGAGGCCAGAATCGACGCCCAAACCGGCTCATACATCTGAGCGTGCGAATTTCCCAACAGGATGACGTCGGCATCCGCGGGATTGCGGGATGGCAGATTCATTAGACACCCGCGCGAGGCCCCGAATGCCAGGTATTCCGATACGGGGCATCGATAATTAGTGCCAACGGCTTGGTTAATGACTGAAGCATCGGCGCTCAGCCGGCTCGGCAACCCGCGGGTCCCGAGCAGCGTACCCGCTGCGGTGGCCAGGATAATGACTCCGGCGCCCGCGGCGACGCGCACGGTATGAATTGGCATGTCCTTGCTGCGGAAGGGACGCTCGGCGAATCGCCAAGCACCGATTGCACAGCCCGTCATCAACGCCAGCGCCGCCAACTCTTCCGGAACCGTGAATGCTCGGACCAGATAGTATCGGCCGAATACGATGATCGGCCAGTGCCAAAGATAAAGCGAATACGAAATGAGTCCTATGAATACGATAGGGCGCCACTGGAGAACTCGATTTATCAACGGAGAGTCGTGCTGTCCCGCAAGGATTATCAGCGCGGTGCCAATGACTGCCGGCACCGCTACCGGAACATACCAGTACGAATCGAGCGGGCGGACCATTCCGACGGCGATCGCCAGTGCGCCGATCGACGCAAACAAGTTCGCCGCCGCGGCACGTGGGGCCAGGTGATGCGGCAGCAACGCCAGCAGCGCTCCCACTCCAAGCTCCCACGCGCGAGTCGGTAGCAGGAAGAACGCCGGCACGCTACCGCCCACGAATGCTGCGAAAATGTTTGCGGCCAAAGAAGCGAATGTAAGTGTTGCGACCGCGGATAGCGCGCGACGCGGCCACCAACGCGCCAAGAGGACCAGCACTATCGGGAAAAGTAGATAGAACTGTTCTTCTACACCGAGGGACCAAATGTGCAACAACGGCTTTTGCTCGGCGGCCTGCGAGAAATAATTGGTGTCGCGCCAGAAATAGAGGTTGGCCGAAAAGACAAGGGTTGCCAGAAGACTGCGGCTGTACCCCATGAGGTCGGAGGGGAGCAGCAGGGCCACCGAAGCCACCGTAGTAGCGACCAGCAGCAACAGCAGCGCGGGCATGATCCTGCGGATTCGGCGATTGTAGAAGCGGACGATGGAAAAGCGCCCTTGTTGCACCTCGTGCCAAATGATCGCTGTGATCAAATATCCCGAGAGCTCGAAAAACATGTCGACGCCCAAATATCCACCCGATAGGCCCTGCCTCGACAGATGGAAAAAGACGACCGACAGGACCGCGATGGCGCGCAGGCCGTCGATATCCGCTCGATACCCAATGGTATGCAAATCCGCGCTGCCACCGCTCTTCATATCCGCCAACTGGCTTCCAAAGGATCTCGGCGCGGCCTGTGTTCCTTTGCAGGCGTTATCTATGGTTCCGATCGAATTCCCAATTTTATGCATTCGTTAAACTTTTTCGCCCGCACTCGTAACGATGCGCAACGAGGCGCCGCAACGAGTAAATCACCCCAATGTGTGCTTTCCGTGACACGCTAAAAATCGTCGACGTCACGTTCCTGCAACACTAGCTCGGTATCTACATGGGCCGGCTCGGTCGCCATTGGCTGCTCGACGCGGGACTACCGGTCGCCTTGGAGGCGGCATCAATTTACTGGGCGTCGGAGAATTAATGGGATGTCAGTGAGTTCGTTTGATCGCAGCGCCACAATCGGCTTCGTTTGGCGCCTGTCCTGGGGTCCGATTCTCATCGCAGCCGCGGTCGTCGGGCTGAGCCTATGGCTCTTCTGGGACGGCCTGTGGATCCTGGGGACATGGTGGACCAGCGATCCCGAGTATAGCTACTGCATATTGATACCACCCGTTGCCGCGTTCCTGATCTGGCAGCAAAAAGACCGCCTGGAGCAAATACCGTTCGAAGGCAGTTGGCGGGGTGTGGGTCTGGTACTGCTCGGCGGCGGCCTGTTGCTATTGGGCCAGCTCGCGACCGTCTACACGCTAGTGCAATACGCGTACCTGGTGACGCTCTATGGGCTGGTATTGTCGTTCACCGGCCGGCCCGCCTTTCGTCTGCTTGCGGTCCCGATGTTGATCCTGGCCTTCATGATTCCACTGCCACAATTCCTTCTCTACAACCTGTCGACGAAGCTGCAGCTATTGTCCTCCGAATTGGGCGTGTGGTTCATGCGGTTGTTCGGCATCAGCGTCTTCGTCGAGGGCAATGTGATCGACCTCGGCGGCTATAAGTTGGAGGTGGCCGAAGCCTGCAATGGTCTGAGGTACTTGTTTCCGTTGATGACGCTCGGCTTCCTGATGGCCTATTTCTATAAGGGTGCCCTGTGGAAGCGAATCGTGCTGTTTCTGTCGAGTGTCCCGATAACCATCGTCATGAACAGTTGGCGTGTCGGCACGATCGGGCTCATGGTGGAGCATTGGGGCATCGGAATGGCCGAAGGCTTCTTGCACGAATTTCAGGGCTGGATGGTGTTCATGTTGAGTGCCGCCCTCTTGCTCGGGGAGATGGTGCTTCTGAATCGAATCGGCCAGGAGGCGGGCACCTGGCGGCAGTTGTTCGGCGTCGAGTTTCCGACACCGACCCCGCGCGGCGCGGCATTGCGCAAGCGACCGTTACCCCCGACATTCCTCGCCGCTGCGGGCGTGCTGCTGGCCTTCGTCTTCGTTGCGGTCCTGCTTCCGCGTCCCGCCGAGATCATTCCCGGACGCGCGAGCTTTGCTGAATTTCCGATGCATCTCGCCGGGTGGACGGGCCATCGCGGGTCCCTCGAGGGCATTTACCTCGATCAGCTCAAACTCGATGATTACTTGCTTGCCGATTATGTCAACGGCGACGGCCGCCAGATCAATTTGTACATGTCCTATTACAATTCGCAGCGCAAAGGCGACGCGGTGCATTCGCCGCGCGCTTGCTTGCCGGGCGGCGGTTGGCAGCTGCGCAATTTCGATCAACGCGAGATACCGGCCGTGCAGATCAACGGCCAGCCTCTGCGGGTCAACCGCACGCTGATCGAATTCGGAAACCAACGCCAGCTGGTGTACTACTGGTTTCAACAGCGCGGCCGCGTCGTTACCAACGAGTTTGCCGTGAAGTGGTATTTGTTCCGGGACGCCGTCACGCGGCATCGCACGGACGGAGCACTCGTCAGGCTCATCACTCCTATGCCGCCCGGCGCCAACGAGTCAGAGGCAGACCGCCGGCTGACCGAGTTCGCGTCCCACGTCGCGGCCGATCTTCCTCGCTACGTGCCGAATTAGCCGATGCAGTACGCGATGCCCTTCATCGTTGCCATGATCGTCGCGATGGCGTGGTTACCGCTGCTCGCGAAGGTGGCGGCCAAATGGGGCATCGTCGATCAGCCGGGCACGCGCAAGGTCCACTCCGCGCCCATTCCACGCGTCGGCGGACTCGCGATGGCAATCGGTGTATTCGTCGCCGCCTTGATTGCGATCGATCTGCAAGTCCAAGATCGTTGGTTCTTGGGCGCGGCTGCCGTGCTGGTAGCATTCGGTGCGCTGGATGACCGCTTTGATTTGGACTACCGGGTCAAGCTAATCGGTCAGTTATTGGCAGTGGTCATCGTCGTCATCGTGGGCGACGTCCACATTCGCGCCATTACCCTCGATGATCGGGTGATGTTGCCCGAGTGGGTTTCCGTGCCGCTCACGATCTTTTTTTTGGTCGGCATAACCAATGCCGTGAATTTGGCGGATGGCCTCGACGGTTTGGCCGGCGGCACCACGTTCCTGTGCTTGTGCGCGGTGGCCTTGTTATTGTCCAGTGTCGGAGACCAGAATGCCGGTACCGCGCTGTGCCTGGCCTTTGCGGGCGCCGTACTGGGTTTTCTGCGGTTCAATACCTATCCGGCGACCGTGTTCATGGGCGATGCCGGCAGTCAGCTGCTCGGATTTACGATCGGAGTCTTGAGCATTCGTGCGACCCAGAGTTTCGCGAGCCAGTTCAGCGCCGCCATTCCCATTTTATTGCTGGCCATACCCATTCTCGATACCTTGAGCGTAATGGCGCAGCGGATCGGCGAAGGCCGATCGCCATTCAGTCCCGATAAGAACCATATCCATCACAAGCTGTTGGCGCTCGGCTTCGGCCATCACGAAGCGGTGATGGTGATTTATTCGATGCAGGCGACGCTGTTCGTCGCCGCCTATTTTTTGAGGTTCGAATCGGATCTCACGATTCTCGCTTTCGTCACCACCTTCTTCGTGCTGTCGATTACCATAATGCAACTGGCCGCCCGCTCCGGGTGGCGGCTGCGCGACGCGAGCGGCGCCGCCGCAGCGTCCGCATTGTCGCGAATTCTTACGGTGCTCCAGCAACCGAAGTTGTTGCCGTGGTATTCCTACCTTGCGATCGTTCTTGCGCTGGCCGTCTATGCCGCGCTCATCGTTCTGGAAACGGATGCCGTCAGCAGCGATATACGCATTCTCATCCTCGCGTTATTCGCCGTGACGATCGGCCTTTTGGTGATCCTGCGGGCGGCCCCCCTGAGCGTCGTCGAGAAGGCCGCGCTCTACGTGACTGCGACTGTCCTCGTGTATCTCGACGCGGTGGCTTTGCCGGCGGACCGACTGGTGTCCATCCTTACCTGGGTCGCCATATCGATCGCAGCCATCGCCACGGCGGTGCGGTTGCGCTTGCACAACGATCGGCGCTTTCAGGTGACGCCGCTCGATCTGATCGTGTTGTTCATGGCTCTGATCGTGCCGAGTCTTCCGGGGACTTTCAATTTGCCGCACGGGGGTGTCATGGCGATCGTGAAACTCGTGATCTTGTTCTACGCCATCGAAGTGCTGGTCAGCCGGTCGGAAGGGCGCGCGGTTTGGGTGCGCATTGCAGTGGTATCCACCTTGGCCGGGCTCGCCGTCCGGCCTTTGATGTCGTTTTAGTCTGTGTCACGTGAACGTCATTTACTGTTCTTAGAATCGCGGTCCCTTCGATACACCGCGGTGATGGGATATGTCTGTCAGGGCCACGAAGAGCCGATTGTTGTTGTGCGCGACGTGTTTTGGCGCGCTGGCTCTTGCAGGTTGCGGAGGAGCGGAGGCACGCAAGGCTCGGCATCTGGAAAAGGGTCAGGCGTTTTTCGCAGCGAATAACTACGAGAAGGCGCGCGTCGAGTTCCGCAATGCGCTGCAAATCGCCCCCAACGACAGCGAAGCCCGCTACGAGAATGGGCTCGTCGATGAGAGATTGGGCAATCCGCGCGAGGCGGCGCAGTTTTATCAGGGCGCCATCGATGTCAATGCCGACAACGTACAGGCCCGCGTAGGTCTGGGTCGGCTGTATTTGTTTTCAGGCGCTCCTCAGAAAGCGCTCGACACGATCAACCCGAGTCTGCTCAAGCATCCGGAGGATGCCGGTCTGCTGACCGTACGTGCCGCGGCGCGCGTCCAACTCAAGGACTCCGAGGGTGCGCTTCAAGACGCGCAGCGTGCCGTGCAACTGGCGCCGACCAGCGAAGATGCCGCGGCAGTTCTTGCCGGAATCTACAGATCCAGAGAGGAGCCGGACAAAGCCCGGGGGCTCCTGGACGATTCCATCAAGCACATTCCGAATTCGGTCGACTTGCGCCTCGCCTTGGCACAGATATACGCGAGTCTCGGTCAAGAGCCGAAGGTCGAGGAATTGTTGATCGAATTGACGCGCCTGAAGCCGGCGGAAAAGGCCCACCGGCTGCGGTTGGCGCAGTACTACGTGCGTTTGAACCACATCGATGAAGCGGAACGGGTCTTGCGCGACTCCGTCAAGGCTCTGCCCGAGGAGCGCGACCTCAAGACCGGGCTGGTGGATTTTCTCGCGGTGAACCGAAGCCGCGATGTCGCCGCCAAGGAACTCGAGTCGATGATTGCGGCGGACCCGAAGGATTACGATCTGAAGCTCGCCCAGGCCCAGTTCTACAGCCAAGGCAAGGAAGACTCGACAGCGGAGTCCGTGTACGAACAGATCATCGCTCAGGCAGATTTGGCTCCTGCGGGAATCACAGCGCGCAATCGATTGGCGGTGCTAAAAATTCAAAGGAAGGACCTTCCCGGAGCCGAAAAACTGCTCGCGGAGGTGCTGGCGAAGAATCCCCGCGACAATGACGCCCTCATCTTGCGCGGCAATCTGGCACTGGCCAAAGAGGATCCGAAGGCGGCAATCGTTGATTTGCGCGCGGTGCTGCGCGATCAGCCGAATGCCGTCGGCGTGATGCGCTCGCTGGCCCGGGCGCACCTTGCGAATGGTGAACCGGCATTGGCTGAGGAGACCATGCGCCGCGCGGTCGATGCCAATCCGAAAGATGCCGGCGCCCGCCTGGATCTCGCGCAGTTGCTTGCGCAGCTGGGCAAGCCCGAGCAGGCCAAGCCGGTGATCGATGAGCTGGTCAAGCAACACCCCGATAACGTGACGGCGCTCGAGACCCAGTTCAAAGTCGCGGCAGCCACCAAGGACAATGCGTCGGCGAAGTCATCGGCCGACGCCCTGGTCGCTCTGCAACCCAAACTGGCGTTGGGGTACTTCTACCAGGGCGCGGTGGCCGAATCGGACAAGCGGCCGGAAGACGCCGTGCATCTTTATTCCAAGGCGCTCGAGGTGCAGCCGGAGGCGGCTGAACCTCTGCAGGCGCTCGTTCGCCTTCTGGTTGCATCGAATCGCGCACCGGAGGCCCTCAAACGCTTGGACGAGGTAATCGCGCGTTTCCCTGCGCTGCCGCTTGCCGCCAATTTGAAAGGCGAGGCACTGCTGGCGACTCAGCACCCGGCCGACGCGGAGCGGGCATTCAAGACCGCCATCGAGCGCGCGCCGAACTGGTGGATTCCCTATCAGGGACTGTCGACGGCCGAGTCGACCCAGGGAGACTCCGCGGGTGCGATGGCTACGTTGCAATCTGGTATTTCCAAGGTCCAAGATCCGAGCAGCCTGCAACTCGAACTCGCCGGCTTGTACGAGCGCTCAGGCAAGCCGGAGGATGCGATCCGCATGTACGAGGCCGTGCAGCGCAAGGATCCCCATTCGGATTTGGTCGCCAATAATTTGGCGATGCTGCTGATCACCTACAGGAAAGATCAGCCGAGCTTGGATCGTGCCAAGGAATTGTCGGCGCGCTTCGCGACGTCGGCCAACATGGCCTTTCTCGACACCTACGGCTGGGTGCTCTATAAGCGCGGCGAAGCCGCGGCAGCCGTTGCGGCGCTGCAGGCCGCCTCGGCCAAGATGCCCGACTCCCCGATTCCTCTCTACCATCTCGGAATGGCACAGACCTCGGCCGGCCAGGCCGACGCGGCGCGAGACAGCCTTAGCCGCTCGCTGAAGTCGGGCAAGAATTTCGCGGGAATGGACGAGGCAAAAGCGACTTTGGAGAAACTTGTCAAATTGACGGCCGCTAATGCAGCGCCAAGGACGTAGGTGGCTCATGCGTAGCGTGCTGCTCAAATTGCTGTTGTCCGTGGCCGCCATTGCGCCGCTCCTGGCGGGGTCGGCGCGGGCCGACGTGCTGTTGGACGAGACGAAACTGATTGGCTTGCCTACCGTTGCACAACCATCGGAGCATGCGTTCACGGCGACCGCGGCGGAAGCGTTGACGGTCACCCTGACCGACATCCAAGTGCCGGCGCCATTCGTTTCTTTGCAAGTTGCCGTGACGCTGGGTGATAGTTTGGTCGGCTCCGCCAAAGTCGATCCCACGAGCCATGCTGCAACTCTGTCCATTCCCGCGGGCGTCGGCGATTACGTGGTACGGGTCATCGGCACACCCGATGCGACCCAGGGCATCGGCAGCTTCGGCGCATGCGTGACGCGGGATGCGGATACGATGCCGCGAACATGCGTGGCCGCCTATTCGTTCTCCGGCAATATTCAAACTCCGTCGACGCCGTCGACGACGCCGTCGTCGGCTCTGAATACGAACTTTACCTCGACGACGGCCGGTACTTACACGGTCACTGTCACCGATGACGCCTTCCCTGTGGCGCTGCAGTCAATTTCGGGAGGTATCGCTCAGGGCAGCACGCCGGTCACCAGTTTGGCTGCAGGAACGACTCAGGTAACGCTCGCGGCCAAAACTCCGTATACCCTGGTCATCGGAGCACTGGCGGATGCCACCGCGAAGGCGGGCCTTTACGGGGTACATATCGCAGACCCCGCCGGAGCCGCAATCCTTGATCGCACATTACCGGTCGGGACCATGCCGGCGTCGACGATCGTCAATAATTCAACCGCACAGGCGTTCAGCCTGACGTTGAACGACCTTGCGTACCCGGCTGCACTGGCGGGCGTCGGCGTCGCCGTCACTCAAGGGTCGACGTCTCTGGCCAAGTTGACTGCGCCGGGCGCATTGGCCAACGTCACGGTACCGGCAGGCAGCATCGAGATCTGGCAATACGCGGCTGCCGGTGCTCAACCCGGCGTTTACAACGTTACTCTGTCGAACAGCACCACCAGCCTATTCTCGAACACGAAGGTGGTCAGCGTTGCACCTGCGACGTCGGCACAGAGTTTTGCGTTCGTCGTGACCCTGCCCGCGGCGGGCACCTACAATTTGGCCGTCACCGATTTTCAGTTCCCGGCGGGCTTGACACTGAGTTCAACCATTGCGCAGAACGGCGTGGTATTGCCCCAATCCTCGATCGGCGACTTCACGGCGGCCCAAGGTATCGCAATCGTTGTGGTCAACGCCCAACCGCCGCAAACCGGCGGCACCGGCATCTTTGACGTTACCGTACAAACCAGCGGCACGTCGCCGCAAATCCTCCTGGATCAAACGCAGGCGGTCGGCGGAGTATTCGATACTCGAACGCTCACCGTGGGCGCCTCCGGCGCTTATGACGCGACGCTGACGGATCTTGCCTTCCCCATTGCTTTTCAGAATCTGGCTGTCGTGGTCTCGCACGGCGGGCAAATAGACGGAAAGATCTTTGGTGGGGGCACGTTCACGTTGAACGTGACACCCGGACAATATGTCCTGACCTTTGCCGCGACGCCAAACTCGCAGCAGAACTATGGACTGTACGTCGTGCGCGTCGCCTCATCAGCCCCGTTGGTGACGTTCCCGACGCCCGCTTCAGTGACCGCGGGTCAGCCTGTGCAGCTCACCTGGAGCACTCAGAACGCCACCGCTTGCACCGCGAGCGGCGCAACGGCTTGGAGCGGCACTGAGCCGACCAGCGGCACTCTCGCTCTAAGTCTCGCCTCGACTGCCACGTTGACATTGACCTGTACCGGTCCGGGTGGCTCCGCCGCGAAATCGGTCATCGCGACCGTGACCCCCGCACCGGCGAAGTCGGGCGGTGGCGGCGGCAGTCTGGATTTGGGGCTGCTCGGGGTGTTGGGTGGTTGGGTAGTTGCGAGGCGTCGGCTACGCCCGGATGACGCGGCAAAACGCGTCGCCGGATGGCATGGTCCGCAAGGCCCATGAGCATCATGAGCCCGAAAACGGCGAAATTGACGAAAAGCGACCAGACGCGTATCGACACAACGAAAAATAGCACGAGAATCGCCACCGACAGGAAGGAATAGAAAACGAACCACGCTTCTCGTCTACCGACGCCGCACGTCGGTCACGCAGGGCATTACGCCGGCAGGAGAGAATCGCCGGCCGTCGCGCCGCGACGCACGGCGGCGCCGAGCAGTCCGAGGCCGGACAGCAGCAGAACCATCGTAGCGGGGAGCGGCACTGGGGTGAACGTGATCGTACCGGAGTAGGTGGATCCGGCGGCCGCTTCACCGCGGACTTGCAGAATGTAATTTCCGGCGGCGATCGTGTTGAGCATGGTCGCCGTATAATCGACGCCCGCCGGCGGCGCCACGAAATTCGTCCAACCGTTCTCGATGGTGACCACACTGGGGCCGCCGAGCAGTGCGCTTGCATTCGCAGTCGACGTTACGTCAAAGGGATTGCCGGTCTTTGGATTGTTCAGCGCGATGACACGTATTTGCAGGTCCGACACGCTGGTCAGCTGGGCAATGGCCTGCGCCTGAACGGAGGCGCCGTTGGTTGAAAACAGGATATTGTCCTGAAAATTCCAGGGAGCGCCGCCGCCCGTCGCCGACGCGCCGAGGTTCGATCCGGTCGACACGTTCGAGCCTTGATTGAACGAATTGGTGAATCCGAAGCTCGCCGCCGGAGGTACGTTCACAACCTGAGTGGTGCTGCCGGGGTAGGTCGCAACCAGGTAATTTTCCGGACAAGTGTTGGCGAGAGTGCAACTCCCGGAATTGGTGATGGTGCTGTTGATGTTCGTAACCGTAGCGGCAACGCCGGGGGCGGAACTGCATACCGCCAACGCAAAGCCGAAAACGAACCCGCTCAGGTTCCGAATACGCATTGAATACTCCCAATCCCATGCCGCTGTAGCTTCGAACGATGAGGCTACTCTTTCGCTGCGGGCGATCGTACGGCTACGATGTATCACCGGCATGAATGCAAGGTGAATATTGTTCCATTCGGTCTCTTCGCAATGAAGTGTGTCTACCACCCGTCGTACCAGGTAGCGCTGCCGCCTGGTCATCCTTTTCCGATGAGTAAGTATTCCTTGCTCAAGGACCGGCTCCTGGCGGAGGGGATACTGGCTGCCGGCGATATTCTGCAGCCGGAGCCGCTCGACGCGTCGACCCTGGAGCTCGTGCACACGCGCGAGTACCTGGCCAAGCTCGTGTCATCCGGGCTTTCCGCGGCGGAGCAACGGCGGCTCGGCCTGCCCTGGTCAGAGGCACTTTGGCAAAGATCGCGTCTTGCCTCGGCAGGGACCTTGTTGGCGGCGCGCGCGGCGCTCGACCAGGGACTGGCCGGTAATCTGGCCGGAGGCACCCATCATGCGTTCGCCGATCATGGCGAGGGATTCTGTGTGCTCAACGATGTGGCTATCGCCATACGCAAGCTGCAGGCGGAAGGCGCGATTGAACGGGCGGCCATCATCGATCTCGACGTTCATCAGGGAAATGGTACTGCGGCCATCTTCGAAGCCGACGAGGATGTGTTTACCTTCTCGATGCACGGGGAGCGGAATTATCCGCTGGCAAAGATGCGTTCCAATTTGGACGTGCCCCTGAAGGATGGGGTGGGCGACGCCGAATACCTCGACGCGCTGCGGCGGCACGTGCCGACGGTGCTCGACACGGCGAATGCTGACATTGTGTTCTATCTCGCCGGCGTGGACGTCGCCGCAGGCGACCGCTACGGCAAACTGGCGCTCACGGAGGAGGGCGTCAGGCAGCGCGATCGACGCGTGATCGAGGCGGTGCGCAGCCGCGGGTTGCCCTTGAGCATCGTGTTGGCGGGCGGCTATGCGCCGACGCGAGCCCGGACCGCCGAGCTGCATGCGCACGCTTTTCGTGAAGCGGCGGCATATGAATTGCTCTCGCTTAGCTAGAAGCGAATCCCCAGCCGCCGATACACATCGGCCAGCAGCCACAGCGGCCCAATCATCAGGAACTGAATATCCTTGAAAAACGACGGGCGTTTGCCTTCGATGGCGTGGCCGATGAACTGGCCAATCCATGCGACCACGAACAAGAAGAGACAGATGCTCCACAGCGGTACGCCGTCCAAGTGATCGAGCCGGTCGAGGGACCACAGGCCGGCGAGCAGCAGCGGCAGGGCCCCGAGCGCCAGACGGATGGACAGTGCTGAGTAGTAGAGGAGCGTGATGAGCACTGCGATGCTGCCCCAGTTCGCCAGCGGGTGCAGCGTCCGGATGCCGTTGGGAAACGGCAACGACCACAAAAACCCAAGGACGCACCAGGCAATCACTGGCACGCAGATCCAATGCAGGGCCTTATTGGTCCCGTTGCGGTGGCTGTCGCCGTAGTCGTCGAGCCACTGAGTGGCGGTGCGCATGGTTGCCCCCATCAAGCCGCGGCCATCAGCCCCTTCAACTTGTTGATGGCGTTCGACTCGACCTGGCGCACGCGCTCGGCGGAAATTCCATATTCATCCGCCAGTTCGTGCAGGGTGGCCTTGTCGTCGGTCATCCAGCGCCGCTTCAAT
>WNFI01359710.1_pt1 | contig 18917 bp, 22 predicted proteins | sample 5400471 | NCBI WGS metagenome assembly WNFI01 (sample SAMN13153348, study PRJNA577476) | soil metagenome | isolation source: 100 cm saprolite on Douglas fir-dominated hillslope | place: USA:California | collected 2013-09-17 | reverse complement strand
GACTCGCCTGCCAAAATCCTCGAAATTCTTGATGCGCTTGAGCCGCGCGAATTCTTCATCGATACGCTTGCCGAACTCCTCGAATTTGTCCATAAGCGCTAGACCCCTCGGAAAAATCGCCTCAAAGAGAAGAAGCGCGGCGACTTGGGTATTATAGGAACGCGGTTTGCAGGTCGCAAGGAGGAGAATTGGCACTTCCCTACCGGTGGCAGTGGCGGGTGGAAAAATGGAAAAACACGATACGCGGATTTTTCGGCGGCGACCAGCAACCGCGTCCGAAAATCTGCCCGGCTTGCAATGCACTGGTCGGAATCAACGCAACACGCTGCCACGAGTGCGGCGCCAGCCTGCGATTTTCTCTGGCAGCGCTGAGTAAGCAATTTTCCGGACTCTTTGGCGAGCAGGAAGCCCCGGTCACCACCGCCCTGCTGATTGCGAACTTTCTGATGCTGGGAGTCAGCTGGTTTGCATACGCCGCCATTGGCAAGGGAGGGGGCCTCACAATATTGTGGGGATTGGTCGGTGAACCACAATACCGTCTAGGCGCAAGCTACGGCCCACCGATTTTCTATGGAAATGAGTGGTGGAGACTGGTGACCGCCATGTTTCTGCACGGCGGGTTAATCCACATCGGATTCAACATGATGTCGTTAATGCAACTTGGTCCGGCGCTGGAAGAGGTTTTTGGATCTGCACGCTATCTGTTTCTCTATTTGGTCACCGGAGCGTTTGGCTTTTTGGTGAGCGCGTTTACCGGACATTTCTCGATAGGAGCGAGCGCCGCACTCCTGGGACTCGTCGGAGTAATGCTGGCGATCACCACGAAGCGCGGCGGCGCTTACATGCACGACCTGCGTTCGCGACTGATCAGTTCGGTTGTCATTCTGTTCATGTTGGGGTTTTCTGGTTTCATGGCAATGGACAATTGGGCGCATGGCGGTGGATTGGCAGCGGGATTCGTGTTGGGAAAACTGTTTGCCGATCGCCAACCGAATAGCGCGAATGAACGCCGGATAGCCTACGTCCTGGGTTGGCTTGCCGGCCTCGCAATTGTTGCGAGTTTTGTGTTTATGCTTGTGCACTATCGCGATCCCACGCCTTTTTCGCAGCAGGGCGCGTCCTCCGGAGTTGGCCGGTGCATATCCGCAGTTTCGGCAACTCACCCCCCATCGGACCCCAGTTCCTGTATTCTGTAGGGATAGAGTTCGCACCTACTTATGGACCCGCACTCCATCGTCGTCGTTAGTCTGCACACGCCCAAGGAAAAAGTGTGGGGCGAGCTGTTGGCCATCAACCCTTCGGGAATCACGCTGCGTGGCATCGATTTGAATTCCTTCGATCACTTCATCCGGCAGATCAATGAGCCAGACGGCGAGCGCATGGGCCTGCCCACTATTTTCTTTCCCATGAACCGCGTCGAGCGCATCTCGCTCGACGAACCCACCGGTTCCATTCCCTCGATGAACGAACTTTTCGCACGCAAGGTGGGGCGTTCGCTCTCCGACTACCTCGCGCAATTCGCGTGATTTGCGTTATCCTGAATCACAATGAAAGCCCGCATCTGGACGGTTCCGAATCAAATTACGTTTTTGCGTCTCGGCTTTCTGCCGGTTTTTCTCATGCTCATTGCTTACGATCGTTACCGTTGGGCGCTTTTGGTTCTTGTCGTTTCCGGTCTTTCCGACGGTTTTGACGGTGTACTCGCGCGCAGACTGAATCAGCGATCGGCCCTCGGCGCGTATCTCGATCCCATCGCCGACAAACTTTTGCTGTCTTCCTCGTTCGTCCTTCTCGCGTTCAAGAAGCAACTGGCTTGGTGGCTTACCATCCTCGTTCTAAGCCGCGACGTGCTGATCCTCATAGTTGCCGTAGTGATTCTTTTGGTTTCGGGTTACCGGCCATTCCCGCCAAGCATCTATGGCAAGCTGACCACCGCCTCGGAAATTATCCTGGTGTTCCTCGTGGTCCTGGGCGCGGCTTATCCGAATTATCACGCTGGCGCTTTGATCCAGGTGCTCATTTACGCGGTCACGGTGTTGAGCGTCGTATCCGGGTTCCACTATTCGTTCACCACTGCCCGGCACCTGCATGGCGCCACTCCAGAACAGAAGTGAAAGGCTTATGGGGCGGCCAAGCCCCGGCTATTTCTTGGCGGCTTCGTAGGCTTGGTTGAGCCACCACAGGGCATCGCGAAGATCTTCCGTGGATTGGATCTCGAAGGAAAACCAGCGCGTTCCCGGAGTGATGCGCGGCTCATTGAGAGCGCGCTGATTCAAGTCCGCCGCTATGGGATCGAATCTGAATATGATGGAGCTTGGGGTGTCGAAGCCCCTCGTGACCGGCAGAGCAGCAAAGATTTTCTTGCGTCGATAAATACCCGACATGCCAAACATCGGCCTGGACGTGACTTGTGGCCAGCCAAGCAGTTCTGTTTTTAGCATCGCGGACCATGGTTTCATCTCTTCCGAGATGGGCGGCATCTTCGGCCGCTCGCGCATCTTTGGCGGATGTCGCTTGGCCGGCCCATCCCGTTTTGTTTTCCTCGCGTTCATAACCTGCGTGCTCAGATGAGCATGGGTTTGGGGCCGCCGGGGGGCAGCACAAGCCTGGGCTCGGTGAGGGACTGGACTTGTTCGAGGGTGGCGCCGGGAGCGAGTTCGCGGAGAAGCAGGCCGTTCGGCGTGACCCCAATGACGGCGAGCTCGGTGACGATGTGGTCGACGACCTCGACGCCGGTCAGCGGGAGGGTGCACTTTTTCAGGATTTTAGGCTTATTGTCGCGTGTGGCGTGTTCCATGGCGATGAAGACGCGCTTCGCGCCGGCGACGAGGTCCATGGCGCCGCCCATGCCTTTCAGCATTTTGCCGGGGATGGCCCAGTTGGCGAGCGTGCCTTTTTCGTCGACCTGCAATGCGCCCAGAACCGTGAGATCGACGTGGCCGCCGCGAATCATGGCGAAAGAGTCGGCGGAAGAAAAATAAGCGCTGCCCGGGAGCTCGGTGACGGTCTCCTTTCCCGCGTTGATGAGGTCGGGATCAACCTCGGATTCGAGTGGATACGGGCCGACGCCGAGCATGCCGTTTTCGGATTGCAGAATCACCTCCATATCTTTGGGAACGTAGTTGGCGACGAGCGTGGGCATGCCGATGCCGAGATTGACGAAGTAACCATCGCGCAATTCGAGGGCGATGCGGCGGGCGATGCGTTCGCGTTTTTGGTCGTCAGTTAGTGGCATGAAGTTTTCAATGGTAAGCCAACTACATTTTCCTAACCGTGCGGCGCTCGATGCGTTTTTCGTACCTGGGGCCTTGGAAAATGGCGTCAATAAAGATGCCCGGCGTGTGAACCTGGTCTGGATCGAGCTGGCCGAGTTCAACGAGTTCCTCGACTTCGGCGATGACGTAGTCGGCGGCAGTCGCCATCATGGGATTGAAGTTGCGCGCGGTCTTGCGATAGGTGAGATTGCCCCAGCGGTCACCTTTCCACGCTTTGATGAACGCGAAATCACCGCGCAGGCCGCGTTCGAGGACGTACATGCGGCCATCGAATTCGCGAGTTTCTTTTCCCTCGGCGACCATCGTGCCATAGCCCGTGGGCGTGTAGAACGCGGGAATACCGGCACCTCCGGCACGCAGGCGTTCGCTCAACGTGCCTTGCGGATTGAGTTCGACTTGCAATTCACCGCTCAGGACCAGTTGCTCAAAGAGTTTATTCTCTCCAACGTAGGTGGAGATCATCTTCTTGACCTGGCGCTGCTGGAGCAGCACGCCAATCCCGAAATCGTCGACGCCGGCGTTGTTGCTGACGATGGTGAGGTCTTTGGAACCCTTGCGGCGTACGGCGGCGATGAGGTTTTCCGGAATGCCGCAGAGTCCGAAACCACCCATAAGGATGGTCGCTCCGTCGTGGACCTTCTCAATGGCAGCGTCGGCGGAGGCGATACGTTTGTCCATTCAATGCTCCGAAGTGTTCGGAGAAGTTTACTTCATCCGGTGCTGGAGCAGGAAGCCGTCCGCGGCGTGTTCCGGCCCCTTGAAATGAGGACTCTTAGCGGCGGGTGCTGGTCGTGGTGATCAAGGTTTTCATGGTTCCATCGCCGGTATCTATCGCGGCCACGAGAGAATGTGAATTCGGTGTTATGTGGATGAAGGAATCGCGACACTTGGTTATTTTGCCTTCGACCATCTCTTCGTAGTCGTTTACAAAGGTGTCGCCCTCCCAGTGCGCCGTGCCGCGCAATTTGCACGGGGTCTGCAAGTCATTGAAGCAAACGAAGAAGCGGTAGATGTTCGCGGGCTTGTCCCACCAAATCATGTACAGACCATCCAGCTTTCCCGCGGAACCATTGGAGTGGAATTCGGCGAACAGACTCGTGCCACCTGCAACCAGACGGATGTGCGCGCGGCCGCTACGGGAACCACCGTTCGGGAAAAACTCGCTCACCATGCTCTCAGAAGTATTCCAGTCGCCCGCGAGTGCCTTCGCGAGTCTGGCCATTTCAGGATTAGCGGCGCTCTCGGCTGGTACCGTGGATTTCACAGTTTCTTGAGCGCAAATAAATGATGGAATCAAAGCAGATATCAGCAGGACAGACAACAAACGAGAACGCTTCATTCGCATACCTCTCTTTAATGACGCGCGATGTTCAAGAGGGTGAGCGGAATCATCCACATTCGCTGTAAACGCCAGGAAACCCGGTCAATAGGACGCGTTAAGAAATCAGTGCAGCTTGCTTTTTCCGGAGCGGTGCTTGGCATCTTCGAGGAGGCGATCAAGGGCAGCACGGTCAAAGTATTTTCCGCGGAGCCAGACGGCTTGAACCCGTGTGGTGTTGTGAATGTCGGCGAGAGGATCGGCGGAGAGGAAAACGAGATCGGCGCGCTTCCCCGGGGCGATAAGGCCGAGTTCTTCCGTGCGGCCGAGAAATTCGGCAGGGCGAATGGTGGCGGATTGCAGCGCGGCCAAGGGAGTGAGGCCCGATTCCACTAGTAGGACAAGTTCGTCGTGCAAGCTGAAGCCGGGGAAGCAAAAAGGATTCATCGCGTCGGTGCCGGCAAGAAGCGGCACGCCGGCACGAAACATCAGACCTACCATCTGCTTGTCTGCCTTGAAGAGCCCGCGATGGAGTTCAAACTCGGCGGGCGCCCAACGACGAAAGCGAAAATCGTTTTCCGGCTGCCAGCGATGCCGGACGTCACTGCTCATGTAGGCGAGGCGCGGGTCGGAAGTGAAATGACCGTCATTTAGAAAAGCCATGCCACGATGCACGGTGAGCGTGGGGACTTGCCATGTGCCATTGCGGCGGAATTGCGCGAAGAGGGCCTGGCACTGAGCACTGTCGTAGGTGCGAATCGCTTCCACGACTAAATTCATTTTTTCCAGATAGTGGAGCGGGCGAAATTCCTCGATGATGCTTTGTTCGCGTTTAGAGCAGGCGACGGCGATGCCGTCGAGATGCTCGATGGAACGCTGGCCGGCGTCAGAAGCTTCCGCAGCGCGGACAGCGTACGGCAAATGGCCGGCAAAGGGTATGTCCTGCTTGTGGGCTTCTTCAGCCAGGGCAAAATACGCGTCGCGCGGAATGTCATTGTAAATTTTGACGAAGTCGGCGCCGTTCGCCTTGATTTCGTCCACGGTGCGGCGGGCGTCCTCAGGTTTCCTGATGATGATGGAGCCTTCCCAGACGGGAGGGTCTCCGTCGACGATGGCGCTCCCGAAAATCATCTGCGGAGCGACAGGGGCGCTTGCAATTTTGGCGCGCAGGCTCGGTGTGTGCTTGCTGCCGAACATCAAGCGCACGCCGGTCACTCCATTGGCGACGTAAAGCGGCAAGTCCTCCAGATCCTGAATATGGACATGCATGTCCCAAAGGCCCGGGATGAGAAAGCCGCCGTGGGCGTCAATGACCCGGCCTTGCGGCGGATTTGAAGAATCGAATGCCGACACCGAAAGAATGCGCTCGCTTTGGAGAAGGACGGTTTGGTCCGGCAATTTCTTGCCGCTGGCGATATCCACAACGGTGACGTGAATGATGGAAACGGTCTCTAGTGCAGGAGTTTGCGCGTTGAGCGCACCACCGGCTGTCAGTGCCAGTACGAAAGCGGCGAACGAGGAGCGCAGGCACATTTGTATTCGTATGACGCAAGAGCTGTCGCGCCATGTTACAGACCGGTCGTGCTGCATTTCACAGACTCAGGATGCCAGGCGGCGCTTATCAAGCTAAAGCGCATCATGGAACTTGTGGTCTGGGGAATTGCAAAGGCTGGCGGGTCCATACGGTGGTAACAAGTCTGAAACTGCCGGAAGCACACACGCCGGCGGTTAATGTCAGAAGTTGGGATCGATGTTGTGCTGCGCACAGCGGAGCCGTGCTTCGAGGGTTGTCACAAAGGGATTCTTGCTGACTTGCACCAGGCGGGACGTCCCGGTGCTCTCCTTGTGAATTATGGGAGAGCCACCCGGGATGATGGCTTCTGTAGGTACACGGTAGAGTGCTCCCGATCCGCGCTCAACGTAGGCGCCGGGCTCGTTGAGTTCTTCCCAGCTGACTTCAGCCAGTGCGAATCGCTGTTGGGGTTCAACTGATTTTGTCTTCATGTTTTCCATAGCTTTCTCAGCTTTCCAGGGGACTGAGGTTGTGTGCTCCCGGCCGATTATGTGACCGAGCTTTCTTAGTTACTGCCCTGCCGAGAGGGTGTCAAGACTCTAATTCAAATAAGAAAATAATTGTGATTCTGTCCTGGATGGGGTTGACCGAAATACATCCCGGAACTAATATAATTGGTTTTGCCAAGACGGACTGCGAGGCAGAATCTCATCGAATTGTCCGCAAGAGAAAAAAACAAGCGTTCGCCTAGGACCGTAATCGCCGCTATTGCCTTTTCGGCAGAGGCTCCCACAACTCGATGCGGTTACCATCCGGGTCCATGATCCATCCAAATTTACCGTAGTCGTATTCCCCGACCTTCGGGTCGACCCAAACACCTTCGTCACGCAAGGCCTTCAGCGTTGCGTCGAGATCGTCCACCACGTAATTTACCATTGAGCCCGCCTTGCTCTCGCCAAAGTACTTCGTTGCGGCCGGAAAAATGCACCACGCCGTGCAGTTATCTTTGGAAGGACTGTCTGGCTGATTCCAAAGGAACATGGTCCCCGTGTCGCCCTCGCTAACAATGCCAAGATGCTTGGCGTACCAGGTGCGCAGGGCTTCTGGATTTTCAGACTTGAAAAAAAATCCGCCGATACCGCGGACACGTGCCATGGGCGTATGTTACGCGGCCGTTTCCATTAAATCAACGCGAGAGAAGGCGCCGAAGGTCGATTTGAGGCAGTCGCCAGACAACGCTCGCCTACTTCGCTTTGAACTGCGCTGGGTTCTCCATGTTTGCTCGATTCTCAGGAGAGAAGGTATCTCCCGCCTCCTTGTTGGTGCGAGGAAGTTTCTCCGGATGATGGATGTAGTAAAGGAAGAAGACGCGCATATCAAAAGGTGCTCCGGCAAACTCCCGAAAAGCTGCCGGGAGGGGAGGGCCGCCCGGGCTGCCAGCCGGAGGTAAGAGCTCGGGAAGATGCACGGCGTACATGCTGCCGCCGCCCAGGGATTCGTGGGGATACTGCATCAGCCAGAGGCAATTATGACTGTCTTGAATCATGTTGGCAGAGACCGCGACCCATTGACCTCCGTCGGAAGTCGTGGGTCTCTGGCAATCCCAGAACTCCGACTGTGGCACGGTTCCAGTGATGTCCGAGAGGCTATAAGCATCCATGCCGATTTTCGGCAGGCGATGCTGATCAGCGAAGCGCTTTACCTCGGGGAGTGATTGATCCCAGTCAACATTGGAATCGCTCATGAGGGAATACAGTGGGCGCCGCGAGGCGATAGCGTTGGCATACGGGAAATAGTAGGGATACGCGCGCAGGGCCGAAAACACGCAACTCGCGGTCAAGAGTGTGGTTAGGGCGGTCAAGAAGCGTGCCGTGGCCGGCGCGGAAGCCAAAAGCTGCCCGAGCATTCGCGGAAGCGGCGCAAGCAATAGAATCAGTAATATCATCGGAACCGTGAAATGACGGATGCTGATGGTGAGGCGGCTCAACAGGCAAAAAAAGGTAAAGACGATTAAGGAGACCCACAAGGCACGCCAATGCGCCGCAAATTCCGGTGGAACCGCTGGCTTCGTCAACGAGACGCGCCGCTTGCTCCCAAGAGCGACAAGGACCGCGAGCACGAGCAGGGCGAGAAAACCAAGCGGCGATTTCAGGACGAAAACAACCGGAAAGTAAAACCAAACGCCGTGGGAGAGGCGTTCGAGAGCGCTCGTGGGCTGATTCCAGGAAAAAACAAAGTAGAAGGCGTAAACGGCCAGGGCAGCCCAGAGGATTCCCAAAAGAGCGGAGCGCCTGCGTGGCTTGCGCCAGAGGCGCGCATCCGCTTTGGCGGCAGGCTGGCCAGGGAGAGCACGCCAGCGCGTGCTCAGAGCAAACGCAACAAAGACGAAAAGTAGAATGCCAGCGGTGAACTTCGAAAGAAGCGCACCAGCAAGGCTCAGCGCAAACCCCAAAGTGTTCTTCTTACTGGGCCCATTCCACAGATCGGCCAATCTCCATACGGTCAGCAGAGAAAAAAGTGTGACGGCCAGGTCGGTGAGAACGAGAGGGCCAAAGGTGAGGAAAGTGGGCGTGCTTACATAAACGCAAAGGCAAAGCAGGCCGCCCCAAGGACCGCCCAGGCGTCGGGTATAGACATATAGAATCCAGCCCAACACCAACGTCAGAACTAGCATGGGGAGACGGGCCCACGCTAACGTGGTGACCGGATCATTCCATTTGTTGAGGAGCCAATCGCCAAAAACCCACTCGCCAAGAAACGCAGGAAAAAATTGCAGGGCGTTCTGCCAAGAGGGATGGGAATAGTCCGCGTGGACTCCGCGCACAACCAGGGGCAAAGCCGCCAGCACTTTGGGAAGTGGGGGATGCTCGGGATTGAAGCGCAAATCGAACTTCTGCAGATAACTTACGCCGGCTCCGATGTGAGCCACCTCATCAATGGTGACGGACTCGCGCAAGGCGGCCCCACCGGCCAGGATCGCCATGCCCAAGAGCAGCAAGCCAGCGAAAAAGGCGGAGAAATCCCAATCGCGGGGCCGAACCGGGTCGGTTTCGAGTGGCTGATTGGCGTTCATTAAGCCTGGTCCCTGACGCCCTGAATCGAAAAGAAAGTTTTCGATTGGGCCAGTGAGAGGAGATATTAACGCAAATTCCGTAGAATATGCGTCGAGCCGAAGCCAGTATCTATAAACCCCTCAAGAGCTTGTAGAGTTCGTTGGCGGCGTCGAAGTCGGCCTCCAGTTCGCGGGACGCAAGTTTTTCGCGCAGATCGTCGAGGCGACGGGCAAGGAGATCAAGCGCGGCGGAGAGGACTTCCTGGTTAGTGAGGACGATGTCGCGCCAGGTGGAATAGGGGCTGCCGGCGAGGCGGAGTGAATCGCGGAGGCCGGGACCGGCGAGGGTGATGGGGAGACCGTTTTCGTCGAGGCGGTCGTAGAGAAAGCCTGCAAGCGCGACAGCCGCGAGCTGTGGCAGATGCGAAGTAAGGCCGACGGCGTAATCGTGCTGCGGTGCGCCGAGCCAGAGCGGGCGGGCGCCGATCTTCTCGAGGATCTTGACTAAGGCAGAGATGCGCGGATCTTCTTGCCGGGAAGATGCACCGATCAGCGCGTAAGTATTTTCCCGGAAGAGATCGGCGTTAGCGTTCGCGATTCCCGGGAGTTCCCTTCCGGCCATGGGATGCCCGCCGAGGAAGAGCGGCCCCTTTTCGCCAGGAAAAAGTTCGGCCGCTGCTTGTGAGATGCGCACTTTAGTGCTACAGGCATCGGTGACCAGCGCGTGGGGTGGAGCATGCCGCGCAATTTCCGGAAGGAGATCAATTGTCGCGGCGATAGGAAGCGCGATGTAGATCAAATCGGCGTTTGGCAGTGCCGGCGCTAGCTCGCCGGAGAAAGTTTCGTCAAGGGCGCCGCGATCTTGCGCCTCGCGAACAACGTCGGCGCGGTCCCAACCGCAGATGCGTATCCCCGTGGTGTATTTGCGGAGCGCCAGAGCGAAAGATCCGCCAATCAGGCCGGTGCCGAGAATCGTGACACGCGTAATGAGGTGACCGGCCGGCATCGTTAGGTGATGCGGCGGCCGATGGCCGGGGCGATGATGCGGAGTTCACCCATGAGCTGCGCGAATTGGCCGGGCTCAAGAGATTGGGCGCCATCGGAAAGGGCGTGGTCCGGATCATTGTGAACTTCGATGAGCAGGCCATCCGCGCCAGCAGCGACGGCGGCGCGTGCCATCGGCGGCACTTTGTCGCGGCGTCCGGTGCCGTGCGAAGGATCGGCTAGCATCGGAAGATGCGAAAGTTTCTTGATGACGGGAATAGCGGCGATGTCGAAGGTATTGCGCGTGTAGGTTTCAAACGTGCGAATGCCTCGCTCGCAAAGAATGACATTGTAATTGCCGCCCGCAAGGATGTATTCGGCACTCATCAAAAGCTCTTCCATGGTAGCGGACATGCCGCGTTTTAATAGGACGGGTTTCCGGATTTCGCCAAGCGCGCGAAGGAGATAGTAGTTCTGCATGTTGCGCGCGCCGACCTGAAAAATGTCCACGTAACCCAGCATCATCTGAATCTGCGACGCGTCCATCACTTCGCTGATAGTGAAGAGGCCGAATTTGTCCGCGGCTTCGCGCATGAGCTTGAGGCCCGGCTCCCCCATGCCCTGGAAAGCGTAGGGAGAAGTCCGCGGCTTGAAGGCGCCGCCGCGCAAAATTTTAGCGCCCGCTTTGGCCACACTTTCCGCGACGGAAAAGATTTGTTCGCGCGATTCGACCGAACACGGGCCCGCGGCAATGGCCACTTCCGGGCCGCCGATTTTGACGCCGCGTCCAAGATCGACGATGGTGCCTTCGGGCTTAAACTGGCGGCTGGCTAATTTAAAGGGTTGGGTGATGCGCATGACCTCGCGCACGCCATCGAGTAATTCGAAGTCGCGATGATCGAAGTCGCGGTGAACGCCCACAGCTCCAAGCACCGTGTGCGATTCGCCGGTGGAACGGTGAACGTTGAAGCCGCTGGCGACCAAGCGGTCGATGACATGTTGGATTTGCGCGTCGGTAGCGCCTTCTTGCATCACGATGACCATAAAGGTTTCCTATTTCCTTTTCTAAATGTCTCTGCAGAGCCCGGACTTAGGCCCGGCTCTACAATTTCCCTATCCACACATACCGCAGCTGCGGTTCATTCATTCCCACTTTTGCCGTGGCTGTCGCCGGAATGCATGGCGTCGCGTTCCGCCGCGCGGGCTTCGTCAATGATGCGCTCGAACAAGCGGCGAATCGCACCGTCCGTCAAAGGTCCGGAATTATTGCGTTCCGCATTTTCAAGCACCTCGTTCTCGCGGTCCGGCTGGTACAGCGGGATTTTCGCCTCCTGTTTGAGCTTGCCGATTTCGAGCGCGCATTGTGAGCGCTCGTTCAGAAGTTGTACGAGTTTCTTGTCAATCTCATCGATGCGGCGCCGCCAATCATTCAGGTTCATGGCGCAACCTCGCGCCGCGAGAGGCCGTGTCGGGCCGCATCTTTGAGCGACCGAACGCGTTCGGTGAGTGCGCTGGCAGCGCTCTCCACGGACTTCGCCTTTTCGATCTCGGAAACGAGTGCGGACCCTACCACTGCCGCATCGGCCAGGCCGCCAAGAACGGACACATGGCCGGGAAGAGAAATCCCGAAGCCGACGCCGATGGGAAGCTGAGTGGCGCTGCGGGCTCTTCGCAAAAGCGCAGGGAGATCGTCGGGCAGGGCGTCCTTCGCCCCGGTGACGCCGGTGCGCGAAATCAAGTACAGAAAACCGGAGGAGCACGCGGCGATTTTCGCGAGGCGCTCGTCGGTGGAAGTCGGCGCGCCAAGGAAAATCGTATCGAGATGATGAGCGGCAAGAATTTGGCGATAGTCATCCGATTCTTCCGGCGTTAGATCGGTAGCAAGAACGCCGTCGGCGCCAGCAGACGCAGCGGTGCATGCAAATTTCTCGAGTCCCATCTGCAAAATGGGATTGTAGTAGCTGAACAGAACCAGCGGAACTTGTGAAGATTGGCGTATGCGGCGAACAAGTTCAAGCACGCCCGCAAGCGTGGTGCCGGCTTTGAGAGCGCGCTCGGAAGCGCGTTGAATCGTCGGCCCATCGGCCAGCGGATCGCTGAACGGCACGCCGAGTTCGATGACATCAGCGCCCGCTTCCGCAAGCGCGACAACAAATTTGAGTGTGGCATCGAGCGATGGATCACCCGCCGTGATGTACGCCACGATGCCGAGTTCGCCCGTTGCGCGCAATTCGGCGAAGCGTTTGGAAATGCGCGTCGAGCGGTTGTTGGTAGAGCCCATCTTTGTTTAGAGCAGCTTAGCAGAGCACTTGACTCGCTTAAACCGCCCAGCCCCGCTCTTTAGCCTCGCTGTAGAGACGATCACGGATGCCCTGAAGTGGATCTTCAAACTGTTGTAGCGGCGCCGAGAATAAAATGAAAGTGCGTTCCAACTCCGACTGTCCGCCCAAATTCACAATTTCCTCAATCAGGCGATCAGCCTTCTCTGAAAATCTTCGCTTCTTCCAAAGTATGATATCCAGGATCGGATCATCGCCAATCGTTCCGTGGGGCATGTTTGTTTTCCTCGTTAGGATTTTCCCTCGGCACGAACTGAGATCATGGCTTGAGAGTAAGGAAGCGGGAGTAAGTGTCCATGTCCTTGTCACCTCGGCCGGAGAGATTGAGGATGACGAGGTCATCTTTCTTGAATTGTGGCAGACGCTCGATGAGACCGGCGATGGCGTGGGCGGATTCGAGCGCGGGAATGATCCCTTCAATGCGCGAGACCAAGCGCGCGGCATCCAGGGCAGCCTGGTCGGAAACGGCGGAATATTCAGCGCGGCGCTGATCGGCGAGCCAGGCGTGTTCCGGGCCGATAGCGGGATAGTCGAGACCTGCGGAAATGGAATGTGTTGTTGCGATCTGGCCGTCCTCGTTCTGCAAAACGTAAGTGTAAGTTCCTTGAAGTACGCCGGGGCGCGCTCCGGAAAAACCCTGATGCGCGGCGAGGCGGGCGGCATGTTCGCCAAGTTCGCCGCCGCGGCCGCCCGCTTCGATACCAATCATTTTCACATCCGCATCGCGCAAAAAATTGTAAAAGAGCCCGATGGAATTCGAGCCACCGCCAACGCACGCAAAAAGATGTGTGGGCAGACGCTTTTCAGCGGCAAGGATTTGCTCGCGTGCTTCTCGGCCGATGACCGCCTGAAAATCACGCACCATCGTGGGGTACGGATGCGCACCGAGAACAGAGCCAAGAAGATAGTGCGTGCTTCGCACATTGGTGACCCAATCGCGCATCGCTTCGTTGATGGCATCTTTGAGCGTGCGGCTGCCGGACCCGACGCCGACAACTTGCGCGCCAAGCATGCGCATGCGCGCCACGTTGAGCGCTTGCCGCGCCATGTCTTCCGTGCCCATGTAGACGACGCATTCGAGACCAAGTTGCGCCGCGACTGTAGCGGAAGCGACTCCGTGCTGGCCTGCGCCCGTTTCCGCGATGATGCGCGGCTTGCCCATTTTCACGGCTAGCAGACCCTGACCAATCGCGTTGTTGATTTTGTGCGCGCCGGTGTGCAGCAAATCTTCGCGTTTGAGATAAATGCGCGGGCCGCCGAGTTTTTCCGTGAGGCGTGAAGCAAATTGCAACGGCGTTGGGCGGCCGGCGAAATTCTTCAGCAGATCTTGGAATCGCGATTGAAAGACGGTATCCGATTTCGCCGCTTCGTAGGCGCGCTCCAGTTCAAAGAGCGGCACCATCAGTGTTTCGGGAACGTAGCGGCCGCCATACGGGCCGAAGCGTCCTGGCGCCTTCGTCGGTGATTGCAGAATCGAGCTCATCTTCTATTTTCTGATTTCCATTTTCTGCTGCTAAATTTTACTTCCGCTCGCCGCGGCGGACTTCCTGAATAAATTCACGCATGCGTCCGTGATCTTTCTTTCCGGGCTTTGATTCCACGCCGCTGGCAACATCCACGGCATACGGGAGCACGATGCGCACCGCCGCAGCCACATTCTCGACATTCAGGCCGCCTGCCAAAATGATACGGTGGCCTGCCGCGGCGCGCCGCGCGACATCCCAATCCGTGGTGCGGCCCGTACCACCATATTGGCCTGTGTGCGCGGCGTCAAACAAAAAGGCAGTGGCCTCGCGGTATTCATCGAGCGCCTTCAAATGAAAATCAGGATCGACGCGAAAAGCTTTCCAAACCGCGAGGCTGCGGGCTACGTCCGCGACCGTCTCAGGAGATTCGTCACCGTGAAGCTGGGCGGCGTCGAGCTTCAATGACGCGCACACGCTGGCGACGTCAGCCGGCGGGGCGTTGACGAAAATGCCCACGGCCTCGATTTTGTTCGGAAGCTGCCGGCGAATTTTTGCCGCTTCGGCTTCGTCGATGTGGCGCGGGCTCCTCGCGTAGAAATTGAAACCGAGAAGATTCGCGCCGGCATCGATCGCGGCAAGAGCATCCGCGGCGTTGGTGATGCCGCAGATTTTAACGCGGACCATGGGCACCTACAGCGTTCCCGTCGGAGAACTTAGGAGAGCGGAAAGGGCCGCGGCGGGATCGCGAGCAAGCATAAGATGCGTGCCGATGAGGAAAGCGTCAAAACCGGCGCCGCGAAGTCTTACGAGATCGTCGTGTGTGCTCAATCCGGATTCGCTGACGGCGATGCAGTCATCTGGAACGCGGCCGATCAGCTCAAATGAAGTGTTAACGTCAACACTCAGCGTCTTGAGATTGCGATTGTTGATGCCCAGAATGCGCGCACCGGCGGCGAGGGCGCGGTCGAGTTCTTCGCCCGTGTGAACCTCGACCAGCGGCTCCATCCCGATTTCGCGGCCGAGCACGATCAAGTCGCGAAGAAGCCCTCCGTCCAACGTCGCGACGATGAGCAGAAAACTGTCGGCGTCATTCGCGCGTGTTTCCCAAACTTGCCAGGAATCGAAAATAAAATCTTTGCGCAGGACCGGGAGTTGAATCGATTTGCGGGCGTCGCGAAGATTCTTCAGCGAGCCATGGAAGAACTCTCCTTCTGTGAGCACGGAAAGCGCGCACGCTCCCGCCGTCTGCAACGACTGTGCCAGCTCCACCGGTTCGAATGGATCGCGGAGAACACCGCGCGAAGGTGAAGCCGGCTTCAGCTCCGCAACGATGTTCAAGCCGTCGCGGCACAGCGCTGCGGAAAAATCCCGCAGCGGCGTGGCCGCTTTCACGCCATACTTGAGAGCGGTCTCCGGCAAAACGCGTTTGCGGTGATCGACTTCGGCGCGCCGCGCTTCAAGAATGCGGTCCAGCATGGTTCCCGTGTTCGCGTGAGCAGACATTTGTATAACTTTGTATGCTAGGGGTGCACGGCTGGAGAGTCAAATCGCGGTGACGGCGGTATTTCGAACAAAACGGGTGAACGAATGGGTTACGCTAAGGACTATGGAGCGCTCTTGGAGGCAATCGCGCACGAGGCGGATGCGATTGCGATGCGCTATTTCCGCGCAGATGAATTGCGCGTTGACAGAAAAGGCGACGGCACGGCGGTGACGCAGGCGGACCGCGCTGTGGAAGAGATGGCGCGCGAGAAGGTCGCGGCCAGCAGATTGCCGCTGGACGTTCTTGGAGAAGAAATGGGCGGCGGCGATACCAAGTCGCCGAGCGCCTCCGGACGCGCGCGCATGATCATCGACCCGATCGACGGTACAGAAGAATTCTCGCGCGGCATTCCCACTTTCGGCACGCTGATGGGAATTGAGTCGAATGGCGAAATCGTCGCCGCGATGGTGAGCGCGCCCGGCCTACATTCGCGCTGGTGGGCGTATCGCGGCGAGGGCGCCTACCGCGATGGAACAAGGCTCCACGTTTCGAGCGTGACCAGCCTCGGCAAAGCCATGGTTTTTACTACTGGCACGGGTCCAAGCAAGAATGCGCATGACCAGGCAAAGATCCGCGCTCTGCTGGACGCCGCGCGCAATAGCCGCTCGTTTGGCGGTTTCTGGCAACACATGCTGGTCGCTGAAGGGGCAATTGAAGTCGCGCTCGATTGGACTTCCAAACCGTGGGACCTCGCCCCGCTCGGAATCATGGTCGAGGAAGCGGGCGGCCGCTCTACGAATGTGCACGGCGAACGAACGATTTATACCGGGCAACTGGTCAGCACCAACGGAAAAATTCACGACGAAGTCTTGGCGATTTTGCGCCGAAGCAAGTAATGTTTCGAATCAACTGAGCCAGGGAATCGCTCTCCAATTTGGCCGTTTTCAAATTGCGGACAATCCTTACTCTTTCATTCCTGGATGATCCTTGCACTTTTCTCCTGGAGGTTTCCAATGGATATGCGCATGCAAGCCAAGAAGGCCGAACAATTCCGGAAGCTGCATCATGGGCCGCGAATGCTGTTGCTGCCTAACGCCTGGGATGTAGCCAGCGCGCGAATTCTTGAAGATTGCGGGCACCCCGCGATTGCCACGACCAGCGCGGGGATCGCTTATTCTCTGGGCTATCCAGACGGGCAACGCATCTCGCGTGGCGAGATGCTCGAGGTCGTAGGCCGCATCGCGGGCGCTGTTCGTATTCCGGTGACCGCGGACTTGGAGGCGGGCTACGGCACGACCGTGAAGGACATGGCGGAAACCGTGAAAGCGGCCATCGAAGCGGGTGCCATCGGAATGAATCTGGAAGATGTGACCGGAGATGACGAAAGATCTGAAGTCGCCATCCCGCTTCAAGCGGAGAAAATCCGGGTCATTCGCGAGACGGCCGCATCGCTGAGCGTTCCATTTGTGTTGAACGCCCGCACAGACGTTTATTTGATGCCCATCGGGCCTGAACCTACGCGCTTCGAGCGGACCGTCGAGCGCTTGCGCGCTTATCGCGATGCAGGAGCGGATTGTCTGTTTGCGCCCGGACTCTACGACCGGGACACCATCGCCAAGCTGGTAAAGGCGGTGGAAGCCCCACTCAACATTCTGGCAAACCCAGCGTGTCCGCCGCTCGCCGAGTTGGAAAAAATCGGTGTGGCCAGAGTAAGCGCGGGATCAGGTATTATGCGCGCTGCGATGGGAACCGTGCAGCGAATTGGAAAAGAAATGTTGGAAGCGCGCTCTTGCGATACGATGTTTGCAGGTGCAACGCCCTTCATCGAGCTGAAACGAATGATGACACGCCAGCCATCGTAGGCACATGCCGGAAGAAAACTCTCAACTTCTCATCTTGAACCAAGAGATCGTGGGCTGCCGGAAGTGCCTGCGGCTGGTGCGCTACCGCGAAAGAGTGGCGGGGGAAAAGCGGCGCGCGTATCGCGAGTGGATGTATTGGGGCAAAGCGGTTCCGGGATTCGGGGACGCTAGCGCGGAACTGCTGATACTCGGACTTGCGCCCGCGGCGCACGGGGCGAATCGCACGGGGCGGATGTTCACGGGTGACCGCTCCGGCGATTTTTTGTACGCGGCGCTGCACAAAGCCGGCTTTGCGAATCAGGCTACTTCTCTGCACCGCGACGACGGCCTGCAACTGAAGAACGCGTACGTCACCGCGACATGCCGGTGCGCTCCGCCGGAAAACAAACCTTTGCCGAAAGAGATCGCAAATTGCCGCAGCTACTTCGAGCGAGAGCTGGAAATTTTGAAACCCAAGGCAGTCCTGGCGCTGGGAAAAATTGCCTGGGACGGATATCTCGAAGTCTTGAAGCAACGTGGCTTGATCGCTTCTCGCGCACTTTACAAATTCGCGCATGGCGCAGAGGCGGAAGTGGCCGCTGGCACGCCGCGATTGTTCGGCCTGTACCACCCTAGTCAACAGAATACGCAAACTGGACGCGTAACGCTCGCAATGTATGCCGGTGTGCTGCGCCGGGTCCGCCGATTTCTCGTACAAGGGTAGAAGAGCGGCCCGCCTCGGAAGGCCAGCCCTTCCTAAGCCGGGCTAGGCTCCAGAGAGTGTCGGAATCCGCTTGCGGGGCGATGGCGGGATTCGCCGACAGAAGTCTAGCCTTCTGTTTTGGGTGTAAGGTGGCACCTCCAAGTGTCCCTTTTTCAATCCTTTGCAGCCGTGTCGAGAAGAGATAGTGGCTCTCGGTGTGCATTCACTGTTTGGCCAGTATTTCGCGAGAGGAGACCCATGGAACGGATGAAACTCAGAAATGTAACTGCTGGTGTCGCGGTTTTGGCAGTGGCTCTTGGTTTTGCATCTGCAGGCAAAGCGCAGGAGCAAACACAAGAATTATCACGAGAAACGACAACGCCAGCGCCAGAACAGTTGCGTCAGAAGGCCGACGGCGAACGGCACGGGCTGCCGATTGAAACTTACGCCGTGGCGCCGGGGACCAAGTTTCTGGTGCGGCTCGAAGACGGGCTGGGCACTAAGGAGACACAGGAAAACGCAAAGTTCAAAGTGAAGACGCTCGAACCGCTCGAAGCAGGCAGCGGGATTTATCTGCCGTCCGGGGCGGAAATTCACGGGCACATCAGCCACGTCGAGCCTGCTGGAGTAGCAGGACGCGCGAAACTCTGGCTGACGTTTGATGAGATTCATACGAGGTTTGGCGATCTGCCGATTGTGGCTGAAGTTGTAAGCGTTCCCGGCGACCACAGTGTGAAATCGGCTCCCAGGAAGGAAGGGCTCATCGAAGGGCGTAGCAGCACGCAAGAGGACGCGGCGCAGGCTGCGGCGGCAGGAGCAGCCATCGGCGCCGTGAAGGGCGTCAAGGATAAAGACAAGAAAGAAGCCGCCGAAGGTGCCGCGCTAGGGGCGCTAACGGCGTACCTGATGGAATCCGGGCGCGGCCACGAGTTGAACCTACCCA
>WNFI01068788.1_pt1 | contig 18918 bp, 20 predicted proteins | sample 5400471 | NCBI WGS metagenome assembly WNFI01 (sample SAMN13153348, study PRJNA577476) | soil metagenome | isolation source: 100 cm saprolite on Douglas fir-dominated hillslope | place: USA:California | collected 2013-09-17 | reverse complement strand
CCCACATCATGGATGAAGTTCTGGAGTTGTATACGCGCAAACTACAAGACAAGCAGATTCACGTAGTCCGGCGCTATCGAGGTGACGCACAATTGAGCGGCTACGCCGGCGAAGTGCGGCAGTTGCTCACCAATCTCCTGGTCAACGCGGTGGATGCCATGGCGACGAACGGTTCCCTTCAGGTACGGGTGCGGCCTGGGCGGCACTGGTCCAACGCGCAGGAGGGAGTCCGCATTACGCTCGCCGACAATGGCAGCGGTATCGCGCCCGAAGGCCTGTCCCGAATCTTCGAACCGTTCTACACCACCAAGCAAGACACCGGCACCGGATTGGGACTCTGGGTATCGCGCGGCATCGTGCAGAAGCACGGCGGCTCCATCCGCGTGCGCAGCCAGGTGCAGCGCGGAACGGTGTTTTCCATCTTTCTGCCTAACAGCTACGCCGCCAGCCGCGTCGCCTGAACGCGGCCCAGCTACATCGTCCGCGAACTGGCAGCGACCAGATTCACGTCCGCCCGCGACCCACCCCCCTCGGAAAGAGACGTCTTCAAACACAACTCCGCCGCTTCCGTCATGCTCTGCGACTCCTGCTGTTTCACCGTTTGCCAACTGCTGAACGCGGCCTTCTCCCGGGTAACGGCATCGAGGTGCCGGCTGATGCGCGCCGCGTATTGCTCCTTCACCCGCTCCAGTTCGCCCTGAATCTGAGCGATCTCCTCCGCCTTACGCGACCACTCCGCCTCTGCCTGCTTTCTTTGTCCGGCTTCGTAGGCGTCGAGCGCATCCTGACGAGCCCGGGCATCGCTCAACACTTCCGCGACGACAATCCCGGCCGCGTCCAGGGCCATCAGAACCGCGGACCGCTTCATCTCCTTCGATAAGCCGCGCATGTGTTCGCTGCGCAGCATCTCCACGACTTTGTTGATGCTGTAGCCCCGGCGCAGGCTCACAATCCCACCCGCCAGGTAAATATCTTCCATGGTCAAGTATTCGACATGCGACTTGAGGATTCCCTCTCCATCCGACTCCACACAACTTCTTGCCGGCAGCGGCGCCAGTTGGAGTGTGTGCTCGCCGTTCGTACTTGGGCTGTCGCTGTTGCCCTTCCCATTGCTTTCGCCGTTGCCGTTGCTGCTTGCTCGATCACCATCCTGTTTGTTACTCCAGAGTGCCGATTCCAGCCACTTTCTTCGCATGATTCTTTTCTCCTCTTCGGTTAGGGGTTGGGGTGAATGCTGGTTTACCTGAAGTGCGGTTTCCAGGCTCGCAGCGAAGTTGCCGGGCGGGGAGTTGCCGGGTTCTCGACGGACATCGTCTGTCTTGATCACAGGCGCTACTATTGCCGCAGTCGCGTCTTCTGCGTCCGGCGTATTGGCCAAGTTCGCCCGCGCCGGAGGAACTGTTCTCGACCTGCTTGCCTTCCCGTTCGATCGAGGCCCTTTTGCAATCGGCGCAGCGCTCCGGGCCGAGGGCAACTGCTTGAGTGGCAGGCCAGCGGGCCGATCCCCCGGCGCGGTCCGAGGAGTCTCCCGCTCGATCCCCACCAGGTACTCCATCCCCTCGCTAAGGCAGTACTTGGCGATGCCGGCGAATTGTTCCCGGTGCGACCTGATGTTCAGCTTCGATCCCACCGGAATGGGCGTCTCGATCCGTACGCAAGCGCCGCTGGCGGATTTGTTTTCCATGCGCGCGTCGATTGTCCGTAGAGTGCCGCCATGGTCTTCCCAGGTGGCCTCCACGACGATCATCACTGCCGCTCGCGGCTCGCGCATAATTTCGATCGGGAAAATTCACGCTGACAATGACAGATTTGCGGAACCGTGGCGCACACGAATGTAGACAGCCATTCGCGAGAACTTCCCGCTTGCTCCGGCCATGCGGGCCGCGAAAAGCCTTGCCCCGCAAGCCTTCTCGCGGATTCGTCCGATTCGAGGGCGCCCGTTTAGTGCTTTGTTCTCAGCAATCTTCCGTTGGCCGAAAGTACCATCCCCTTCGTACCTTAGAAGCGTCCTATACCCCCGGCATATAATCGCCAAATCCAGACAGACTGGGCACTTAGCTAACGTGGACCCCTTCTTCGCAGTCACGACCTTCGCTCTGGGACTGGCCTTCGGCAGTTTCCTGAACGTATGTATTTACCGCCTGCCTTTGGGCAAGTCGGTGGTGGCGCCGAGGTCGGCGTGTCCGCATTGTGGCAACTTCATTCCGCTTTATGACAACCTGCCGGTGGTGAGCTGGCTGCTGTTGCGCGGAAAATGTCGCGCCTGCAAGGAACCGATTTCGCCGCGCTATCTTGCGGTCGAATTGCTGACGGGACTGATGTTTCTAGGCTGTTACGCTCACTTCGGACTCACTCTCGGAATGTTGAAGTGCGTTGTCCTTGGCTACCTGCTGCTCGGCCTGATCTTTACTGACGCGGAAACGAAACTACTGCCCGACGCACTTACGCTGCCCGGAATCTTCCTCGGCATCGTTTTCAGCTTGTTGGTCCCGGTGGATGATCTCGCTTCCCGCATCATGCCCGGCCTGGTCTCGCTGCCTGTGAGCGGTGAACTGTCCTGGCGCTTGTGGTCGCTGGCAGATTCGGCGTTAGGAGCAGCAGTAGGCGCTTCGTTCCTGTACGGTGCCGCTGCCATCTACCTGCGCGCCCGCGGAGTGGAAGGCATGGGCTTCGGCGACGTCAAGTTGATGGCCATGATCGGCGCGTTCCTCGGCACCAAGCTGACGGTGCTGACCATCTTCGCTGCCGTCTGGATCAAGCGTTCCCGCCGCAACACTGCGCGGGGCAGCTCTTCTCTTGCCGCCCGCCGCCGCGCCTGGCAATCCGCGCGCCTGGCTTTGCGCTATTACGAGATGCCCTTTGGAGTCTTTCTCGGAAGCATGGCCTTGCTGGCCTTTTTCTTCGGCAACGATCTGCTGCACTGGTATTGGGGGTTGCTGTGAAGGTGTTGGTAAACCCGATGATGTTGCGTCTCGGCCTGCTGCTGGTGATCGGCATTGCCGCCTTTGTTCTGGGCGCCATCGCCATCCGCCGGATGCGCAAGAGCATGGTCAGCGACACCGAATCGTTTGGGCAGTCTCCGCTGTCGCCTGAGGGTTTGCCGGTCCACAGTTATCACGCGGTCATTCAGCAGCTCAAACAGCAGAAGCACGAACTGACCGCGCTCCAGCAAGCCGACCGCCGGAAGGCCAAAGCTTCGGACACATTGAGCGCGACCGTTCTCGCCAATCTCTCCTGCGGCGTTTTGTTCTTCAACGCCAGCGGCCTGGTGCGCCAGGCAAATTCCATGGCCCGGCATCTTCTTGGATTCGCATCTCCGGTCGGCATGCGCGCCATCGAACTGTTTCGTACTGCGACTCTGCGGGGTGACGAGAAAACAACCATGGACGAAGCGATCGCTCCCGCGGTGCACGGCGAGTCCGTTGTCCGCGGCCTGGTGTTCGACTATGTGACTCCCGAGGGGGCGCAGCGCGTGCTGGATCTCACGATCTCGCCGGTTCTGGCCGAAGACGCCAGCCTGATGGGAACCACCATCGTGCTCACCGACCAGACCGAACTGGCGCAGATCCGGCAGGATCAGCAGACGCGGCGCGAGGTGTCGGCCGAAATGGGGCTCGGGCTGCGTACTTCGCTCACCACCATTTCGGGATACGCGCAACAGTTAGCGCGCAGCCGCGATCCCGAATTTGCCCGTCAACTGGCGGATGACATCGCCCGCGAAGCCGCGCAACTGGATCGCACGATCGGCAGCTTTCTGGCTGGCGCTAAAGCGGCCACAAGTTCTGGAGATTAAGGTTCAACTCGAACAACGGCAGGCACCGCGACTGGATCGCAGGCCTGCGGAGGGATGATCAAATGAAACGTACCATCTGGATGACCATCGGAACACTCCTGCTGCTGGGCGTAAGCCTCGCGTCCGCGCAGTCTCTCGGGGACGTCGCTCGCTCCGCCCGCAAAGGCAAACCGCAAACTGCATCCGCTAAGCACTACGACAACGACAACCTTCCCACAGACGATAAGCTGAGTGTCGTGGGCCCCGCGACGGCCAGCAACGCGACTCCGGCTACCGCTCCGGCTCCGGCGGCCGATCCGAAGGCCGTAGCCACCGAACGCCAGCAGGCAGCCGACGACATGAAAAGCAAGATTGACGAGCAGAAAAAAACCGTCGACTCGTTGAACCATGAACTCGACCTCACCCAACGTGAGTACCGCCTGCGCGCGGTCGCTCAGTATTCCGACGCGGGCAATCGCCTGCGGAATTCCGCCCAGTGGGACAAGGACGAGGCCGACTTCAAGAAACAACTCGCAGATAAACAAAAAGCAGTCGACGACGCCAAACACGACCTCGAGAACCTCCAGGAACAGGCGCGCAAAGCCGGCGTCAAAGAGCGCGAGTAGGACGTTTCACGGCCGAGCGAATCATGATTCCGTACAGGCAGTAATTCGATGTGTGATCTGACCGACGCGGCCGCCCGAAAAGGCGGCCGTTTGTATTTGGACTTTGGTGAACAAATCCCGTCGTAACCCGACGTTTACTTTTCCCTTTCAAGCGAGCTGCGTAGCAGCAGCGTACCCGCCAGCAAGAGCAAGGGCGAGCTGTACACGCCCGGCATCAGCCGCTTCATGTAGATCGAAGACAAGATGTGCATCGTTCCGTTGAGAATTCCGGCAATTACAGAAATCGGGATGGCCAAACCGCGCATCCATTTCACGCCACGAAAGGCGAGTGGAGCCAAGGCCAGCAGGAGCGTCAGAAAGAGCGCGAGGATGCCAATAAAATCCTGCAGAGCGAGGACAGGAACGCGAAGAAAAGGCAGGGCCCGCCGGATGGCGAGGGCGTTTGAATTGAAGACGGTCACAAAACCGTGCCCCGCTTCATCCAATGCATGAAGCGCCAGCGTGTATCCGAAAAATAACCAGTAGATTCCGAAACGCTGATTGAAGTCGCCGAGGTGCATGAAGCCTCCAGCACCCGCTTGCATCGCACGATGCCAGATTGCCGGGAATGAACCAGCGCTGCAATCTTACCGGACTCCAGGTGAATCGCGAGGGCGTAACGAGATGAAGGCAAGGGCGGCCATCCCGGAGCGAACAGCTTTCCTCAGGCCGGCCCGAGAGGCGCCCGCTCCCGCAGGGATCCGCCCTGTCCCTCCCATCGGCAATGTTCGCTTTCGACTTCATTTTTTTCGAACGAAATCAGGACCACACCGTTCTTCATAGACAGGAGCAGGCGTTGACTTTGATTGCCACGATGCCGAGCGAGGTCCTAACCCTGGCGCAAAAGGCAGAGGATCGGTTGGAAGCGGCAGTCCGGGAGCATTCTCGCCTGGTGTATCGCATTGCGTACTCGGTCTTGCGCGATCGAGAAGACGCCGAAGATGCCACCCAGGAAACGTTTCTGCGCGTGCTCCGTTACGAGAGGCAGTTCGCTGGGGTTGACGACCCGAAGGCCTGGCTGGCGAGGATTGCATGGCGTGTGGCGGTGGAGCGACGAAGTCACGTTGTCCGGGCAAGCGCACGGAGAGAGGAAGTCGCAGACGAGTTGTCTTCTCCGGGCATGCGGGCGGACGACGCTCTGCTGGAGCGAGAACGGACGGCACTGCTCAATCGCTTGATTGCAGCCCTGCCGGACCAGCTGCGAGATCCCCTGGTTTTGTTGGCGATGGACGAAATCTCGCCGCGACAGGCGGCGCTCGTGCTCGGAATCAGCGAGGCTGCGGTTCGATCGCGGGCTTTCCGGGCGCGGCAGATTCTCAAAGAACGGCTGACCGAGGCGATTCCGAGGAAATGAACATGGACCCGATCGATCGAGAGCGTGAAATAGAGAAATGGTTGGACGGGGCACTTGACCAATACCGCAAGGTCGAACCGCGAGCCGGACTCGAAAACCGGTTGCTAACTAACCTGTCGTGCGAGCGTAATCGCATTGCGTTGCAACGGCGGTGGTGGTGGGCCGCCGGTACGGTCCCTGTGACTGCAGCGATCGTCATTGCGGCGTGGGTTGGGGGAAGCAGTGGTGGCAGGAGTCCAGCAAGGACTGTGGAGACCACAGCGAGGCCGAAGCAGGAGAGCGCTTGTTTCTCGCAAGCGCCGCCACGTCGCCCACAAAGTGATCACCGCGCCAGTGTGGTTCCACGCAGGCGGCTCGAACTGAGTTCCAGACGACATTCCTTCCGAGACGCAGCGCCGAAGTTAGACAAGTTCCCGTCTCCCGAGCCGTTGAACGAGCAGGAACAGATGCTGGCGCGCTACGTGGAGGCGTTCCCACAAAGGGCGGCTCTTGTAGCACGAGCGCAGGCAGATCTCCGGAAGCAGGATGAACGTGAGATGGCCGCGCCATGGCCCAAGAAGAGTTCAGATCAACCGGAATGAAAAACACTAAGGAGAGAACCATGACCAGCAAGAACATCGTTTGGCTAATCATCCTCGGGATCGCATTCTGTTTCGGCCCGAGAGCGCTGGAAGCGCAAGACGCCCAGACAGCGAAATCGACCGACATTGCCGAGAAACCGCTCCCGGCTTTCCGTCTCGATTTCGTTCTGTTTGAGTCGGAAGATGGCAAACGCATCAATACAAGGCATTATTCGATGAACGCAGTTCCCGGCTTCATCAATTCCAACGAGATCAAGATTGGAACCCGAGTCCCAGTCGAGACCCAGAAAGGCGAGATGCAGTACATCGACGTCGGCACCAATATATCGTCGAGGATGGTGGAGAAAGGTGACTCGCTCCAACTGGAAGTGCGGGCCGACCTGAGCAACTTTGCTAATCCGGAGCAGGAGAACCGGACGACGATGCCTGGCGGGCGAGGACGCCCCTCCCACCTCTACCAGGCGCTGCGCTTCTTGAAAGATCTCCACAAACATCTGCCGAGTGAGCTTGCCAGTATTGGTGTTCTGATTCGAGGGATGATACGACGCCAGCAGAATCTTGCCGTCCGGCATTTGATACCGGGCCGCGTGCCGAAAAACGTAGAGGGCTTTTGTTGCAATCAGAGCGCGGCGTTTTAGGTGGTTCAGGTAAGCGTCAAAGCCGATCTTGCCTAGCGCGACAATCACTTTCAATTTCTTCAACCCGTCCAATTCCCGATCCACGAACGACGAACAGTTCGCAAGCTCCTGCGGAAACGGTTTGTTGTCAGGAGGAGCGCAGCGTGCCGCAGCGGTAATGTAGAGGTCGGCCAGCGTCAGGCCGTCATCGCGATCAACCGCAGTAGCCTGATTCGCAAATCCAGTTTCGTGCAGCACGGGATACATAAAATTTCCCGAAGAGTCGCCGGTGAACGGGCGTCCCGTGCGGTTAGAGCCATGAGCGCCGGGAGCGAGTCCGAGAACCAGCACGCGCGCGTTCGGATCGCCAAAGCCCGGCACCGGCTTCCCCCAGTATTCGCAGTCGCGGTACGCGCGCCGCTTTTCCCGCGCAATCTTCTCCCGATACACAACCAGGCGCGGACAGCGCGTGCATGCGACCACCTCAGAGTTTAAAACTGTCAGCCATTGGGGAGGGGGCATTGGTTTCATTGTAGTGAAGCAATGGTAGAGACGCGGCTTGCCGCGTCTCCGATGGCGCGTGGCTGATCCCTTGCGGCCGGAGACGCGGCAAGCCGCGTCTCTACCATTGTGTACTACGGCACGTCGTTACTTTGGTGGGGCTTCCCGCGTTTGACGTTGCGTTTGACTAGTCTTTACACTCAAGTTAGGGATTCAGGGAATCGAGCGGAGCGGTTGAGACTCCACCAGGATTGCCGAGAGTCCCGAGGCGGTTGGAAAGGCAATTGTGAGCCCCACAGAAACCAAAGAGAGCGCGAGCGCCACCAAGCGCGAGATCGAAGTCGAGATTCCGGCGCAGGAAGTCACCCGCCAGACCGAAGTACTGATTCAGAAATACCAGAAGGTGGCACGACTGCCGGGATTCCGCGTGGGACACGTGCCTGCGTCGATTATCAAGCAGCGCTTTTCGGAAGAGATTAAAACCGACGTGGTGGAAGCGCTCGTCCCCCGGTACTTCAACCAGGAGACGGAGCGCCTCGGCATGCATCCGGTCTCGCAGCCGCGCGTCACCGATCTCCACGTACACGATGGCGAACCGTTGCGCTTCAAAGCGGCATTCGAAATCTTGCCCGACGTGAAAGCCGAAGGCTACAAGGAACTGCGCGCTGACAAGCCCGTGATTACCGTCACCGACGAGGACGTCGAGCAGGCGATCGCTGACTTGCAGGAGCGGGCCGCGAAATTCGATCCCGTCGAAGGCCGGGCGCTGGCCGAGGGAGATTTTGCCCAGGTCTCGCTCGACGGCATACCGAAAGAGGAAGAGGGACAGCCCGTCCACATGGACGAGGTGCTGGTGGAAATCGGCGGCAAGAACACGATGCCCGAGTTCACCGAGCATCTGACCGGCGCGAACGTCGGCGACGAGCGCACCTTCGACGTGAAGTACCCCGACGACTCGCAGGATCAGCGACTGGCCGGCAAGACGCTCACGTACGCCGTGAAGGTTCAGGCCATTAAGCACAAAGTTCTGCCCGAGCTGAACGAAGAATTTGCCAAGCAACTGGGCGAGTTCGCGACCATCGATGACGTCCGCAAACGGATTCGCCTGCAGATTGACTCCGAGCGCACGCATCAGGCGGAACATGAAGCCAAAGACAAACTGGTCGCCGAACTGGTCCGGCGCAACGAATTCGAAGTTCCGGATTCGCTGATCGAGCGCCAGATCGACATCCGTTTGGAACGCGGCCTTCGTGCTCTCGCGGCTCAGGGACTCACCGCGGAGCAAATGAAGAAAATGGATTTCCAGCGTCTGCGAGCCGGACAACGCGACCAGGCAATCCAGGACCTGAAAGCTTCCCTGTTACTGGAAAAAGTGGCCGATGAAGAAAAAGTAGACGTCAGCGACGAAGAGATGGATCGCGAAGTGGATGCGCTGGCGCAACAGGCAAAACAGACAACCGAAGCGGTGCGCGCACGTTTGACACGGGATGGTGGCCTCGATAGAATCCGGACAAGAATCCGCAACGAGAAAACCATCGATTTGCTGTATCGCCAGTCCGCCTGAGACGGACATTTTCGACCCTCCCTCTGGAATGTAACCAACCGTTTCGCGGGGCGGAGTGTGGCAGAATGAGCGAGAACGAGCGGGCTTGAACGAGTGAACAAGAACGAGGAGCGACAGATGCTGGTTCCCATGGTCATCGAGCAGACCGGACGAGGCGAACGTGCCTACGACATCTATTCCCGGCTGCTGCGCGACAACATCATCTTCATCGGCACCCCGATTGACGACAACATTGCCAACCTGGTGATCGCGCAAATGCTGTTTCTTGCCCAGGAAGATCCGGAGAAGGATATTCAGCTTTACGTGAACTCGCCGGGGGGATCGATCACCGCCGGCATGGCGATTTACGACACCATGCAATACGTAAAGAACGACGTCACCACCATCTGTATCGGCCAGGCGGCCTCCATGGCGGCCCTGCTGCTTTCGGCGGGCGAGCCCAAGAAACGATTGGCCCTGCCCAATTCGCGCATCCTCATCCATCAACCTTCGATGGGTGGACTTTCCGGGCAAGCGACCGATATTGATATACATGCGCGCGAAATCCTTCGCATGCGGGAGATTACCAATCAGTTACTAGCGAAGCACAGCGGCCAAAAACTCGATAAGGTAGAGAAGGACGTGGAACGCGACTTCATCATGAACGCGCAGCAGGCGAAGGAATACGGAATCATCGACGATATCATCTACAAGACAAGATGAATGTATGATCGGCTTTCCGCGCCGGTCGGTTCCTCTCGGTATTGGCGAGGTTGCCAACCCGGAGCGATGGTGGGAAAATTAAGGAGTAGGGCCGAGTGAAAAACAGAACGGGTTCCGAAGAGGTTTTGCGCTGTTCGTTCTGCCATAAATCGCAGGACGCCGTCGCCAAATTAATCTCTTCCCCCAGCGACTATCCCCGGGCGTACATCTGTGACGAGTGCGTTGCCGTCTGCAACTCCATTCTCGAAGACGACCGGACCACCACCCCCGCGACCTCCGTTCCCAACCAACTTCCCAAACCGCTGGAAGTGAAGACCTTCCTCGACGAGTACGTCATCGGACAGGAGCAGACCAAGAAGAAGCTTGCGGTCGCCGTCTACAACCACTACAAGCGCATCTACATGAACCGCCAGCGCACCAATGACGGTGTGGAGCTGGCCAAGTCGAACATTCTGCTGATCGGTCCCACTGGAACCGGCAAAACTCTGATGGCCCAGACGCTGGCCCGCATGCTCGACGTTCCCTTCGCCATCGTGGACGCGACTACCCTAACCGAGGCCGGATACGTTGGCGAAGATGTTGAGAACATCATCCTCAAGCTCCTGCAAGCCGCCGAAGGCGACGTGAGTCGAACACAGACCGGCATCATCTATATAGACGAGATTGACAAGATTGGACGCAAGGACGAAAACCCTTCGATCACCCGCGATGTTTCGGGCGAAGGCGTCCAGCAAGCGTTGCTGAAGATTCTCGAAGGCACGATCGCCAACGTTCCTCCCCAGGGCGGGCGCAAGCATCCGCATCAGGAATTTACCCCGGTGGACACGACTAACATCCTGTTCATCTGCGGTGGCGCATTCGTGGGCCTCGAGAAGATGATCGCGCGCCGCATGGGAAAGAAGGCTCTCGGCTTCAAGACAGGCGAAGAGTCTGACAAGGAAGCGTTGGCAGCGGCCGTACCCAACAAACGCAACTTTGAAATGGTTTCCGACGTGCAGCCGGAAGACCTGATCAAGTTCGGATTGATCCCTGAATTTGTGGGGCGCCTGCCAGTCGTCGGTGTTCTGCAGGATCTGGACGAAAACGCGCTGGTGGAAATCCTGACCCGGCCTAAGAATGCGATTGTAAAGCAGTACCAGCGCCTGTTTGAATTTGAGAATGTACGCCTGAAATTCAGCGAAGACGCCCTGCGAGCAATTTCCCGCCAGGCCATGGCCCGAAAGGTCGGGGCCCGCGGCCTGCGCATGATTCTCGAGGAACTGATGCTGGAACTGATGTATAGTCTGCCCAGCCAGAAGAAAGTCAAGGAATTTGAAGTGACGCGGGAAATGGTTGAAAAACGAGAAGTCTCGCTCGCGGTGATAGAGAAGGCAGCCAGCTAAACGGAGACGGGAGACTGAGTTTGTCGAACCCAAAAGAAAAGTTCGAGAGCAAAAAATTACCCATGATGCCCATTCGGGACGTGGTCATCTTCCCCTACATGATGACGCCGTTCGTGGTGGGCCGGGAGTCCAGCGTGCGCGCGCTGGAAGAGGCTCTCGCCGCCGACAAGAAAATCTTTCTGGCCACCCAGCATGACGCCAGCATCGACGAACCCAAGCCCGGGGACATTTTCCAGGTAGGCACCATCGTTAACATCGTGCAAAGCCTGAAATTGCCCGACGGCAATATTAAAGTCCTCGTCGAAGGCATCGAACGCGGCAAAATTCTGCAGATTGTCGACACCGAAGGTTTCATGCAAGCCACGGTCCGCGTAGCCCGCTACGCCACCGAGACCAATGCCCAGATCGAGGCGGGCATGCAGCGCGTCACCGCTCTCTTTGAACAATACGTAAAGCTCTGCCAGTCGCTGAACTACGAGACCATGATCGCGGCCGTGCGGATGGAAGATCCCGCCAAGCTGACCGACACCATCTCCGCTAACTTGCAACTCTCGATTGAAGAAAAGCAGGGGCTGCTGGAAATCTTCGATCCCGCCGAACGCCTGAGCCGCATCGGCGACGTGCTCGATGTCGAAATCGAAAAGCTCAACATGGACCGTACGATCCAATCGCGCGTGAAGCGGCAGATGGAGAAGGCTCAGAAAGAGTATTACCTCAACGAGAAGATCAAGGCCATCCAGAAAGAACTGGGCCGTGGTGAGAAGAGCGAATTCGACGAGCTGAAGAAAAAAATCGAAGCCGCCGGCATGACCAAAGAAGTAAAAGACAAGGCGCTCCAGGAACTCAAGAAGCTGGAAGCCATGCCTCCGATGTCGGCCGAGTCCACCGTTTCGCGCAATTATCTCGACTGGCTGCTCGCGGTGCCGTGGAAGAAACGCTCGAAGGAAATCCGCAACATTTCGCGGGCCGAAAAAATTCTGAACGAAGATCACTACGGACTGGAGAAGATCAAAGAACGCATCCTTGAATTTCTCGCCGTCCGCCAGTTGGTCAAGAATCCCAAAGGCTCGATCCTTTGCTTTGTTGGCCCTCCGGGCGTGGGCAAAACCTCGCTGGGAATGTCGATCGCCAAAGCCACCGGTCGCAAGTTTGTAAGGATGTCGCTGGGGGGAGTGCGTGACGAGGCCGAGATCCGCGGCCATCGCCGCACCTACATCGGCGCATTGCCGGGCCAGATCATCCAGATGATGAAAAAGGCCGGCACCAAGAATCCGGTCTTCATGCTCGACGAAGTCGACAAAATGTCGATGGATTTCCGCGGCGATCCATCCGCCGCATTACTCGAAGTCCTCGATCCCGAACAGAATTTCATGTTCGTCGACCACTACCTCGACGTCGAGTACGACCTCTCGCAGGTATTCTTTGTAGCCACCGCGAACGTGATGCACACCATCCCGCCCGCCCTGCAGGACCGCATGGAAGTCCTGCGACTGCACGGCTACACCGAGCAGGAGAAAGTCGAAAAGTCGCCCGTAGAGTCGTCAAGGAAGGCGCTGCGTATTCCGTTACGCTCACACAAGAGAACGTCCACGATTTCCTCGGAGTGCTGAAGTTCCGCGACACCCTGGCGCACGAGAAGAGCGAGATAGGACTGGTCACCGGATTAGCCTGGACCGAAGTCGGCGGTTCCATCCTGAGCACGGAAGCCACGGTCGTCGACGGCAAAGGCAAACTGACTCTCACTGGCAAACTCGGCGACGTGATGCAGGAATCCGCGCAGGCTGCGATGTCCTACATCCGTTCACGCGCTGCGCGACTGGGCTTACCCCGCGATTTCTATCGCAACATCGACGTACACATTCATGTGCCCGAAGGCGCGATTCCAAAGGACGGCCCCTCGGCTGGCATCACTATCGCCACTTCAATCGCCAGCGCCTTGAGCCGGATCCCTGTCCGCCGCGATCTCGCCATGACTGGCGAGATCACCTTGCGCGGCAAAGTTCTCCCTATCGGGGGATTGAAAGAAAAGCTGCTGGCGGCGCATCGCGCTGGATTGTTCGAAGTCATCCTGCCCAAGGACAACGAAAAGGACGTTGCCGAGGTGCCGGAGAATTTGCGCAGCGCCATGAAACTGCACTTTGTCGAGAACATGGATCAGGTGTTGGCAGTCGCGCTGGAGTCGCCGCTGCCTCAGATTTCTACCGAGGCGGAGACGATCGCTTCGATTGCTCCTCCCACGCCGCAGACTGGGGAAGTTCCTACCGCCCGACAGTAAAACTCGCGGTTAGCGGTCAAAGCGGATTCGGAAAAGGGCCCGGCCCGCCGGCCTTTTTGTTTGACGACCCAATTGTCCTACGAACAACCGCCCGGCCCTTCATTTCTGCCCCGCCGGAAACCGATATCGTTCCCCCCTGCGGATGGAAAAACCGCTGCCACTGCTTCGGATTTCCCCTCAGCTGCGGACGGAAAGCCCCGGCATTGATCGGTCGCGGCCAGCGCGTACGAGTAACTCGTATCCTGCGAGGCGGAGGTCACGGGCTGGCTCGTGAAAACCGGGTTCTGAGGAGGAGGGGATGACTGGGAACCGCCTCCACAAGCAGCCAGACAACTCAAGGACAGCGCGATCAGATGACCTCGTGCACTCATTGGTTCTGCTCCTACGCCCCGTCCAAGCTAGAGACGGAATTCTACCCTAGTCCCGCCTTCCAATGGCGTGACTTGTTCAATTGCTGCCCGGGAATTTTGACTTAGGCAGTTCCTGACTTGCCTACGGCACGAGCCGTTGTTGTGAGCTATCAGGCCCCGCACGCTTCACGGAGGCGGCGTTAGAATGGTTTTATGGAACGGGAACCCAACGCCCGGTTTGGACTCAGTTTCAAGGGCTCGGCTGGACTGATGGTCGCGGTCATGGTGGTCGCGGTTCTTCTCATCGCACTGCCGGCCTATCGGCTGTTTTTTGGGATCAGCGTCCTTATTGGCCTCGTGATCGCGGGCGGCCTCACATTGTGGTACAGGTTGCACCCGATCACAGACGTTGAAGTGGAAAACAAGCGGCCGCTGGGTCTGGAATAAGAGGCTGCCGGGTTTCGCTCACTGCTGAATTTGAAAGGTCATCGAGACGCTGGCAGTGACGCTGATCTTTCCCAACGAAATGGTGCACTGAGAGCTTCCGTCGTTCTTCCCACCAGTGTTCTGAACCACATTCTGAGACATTGCCGTATTCCGGTATCCGTACGAAGAACCGTATCCGTTCCAGAAGATGTAGGAAGATCCACCGCCGTAGGAATAGCTGCTCAGGGAAAGAGGTTTGCCGACTTTGAGTCCCGCCGCGTCGGCCAGTCCCTTAGCCTTTTCCACGGCCGCCTTGGCCGCCAGAGAGCGAGCTTCGTCGCGGTACTTGCGGAGTTCGGTGGTTCGAAATTCAACACCATCGAGGTGATTGGCGCCCGCGCGCAGTCCGGCGTTGAGCAGTTCCTCGAATTTGCCAATCTTCCTCAGAACGATCTGTACTTGTTTCGTAACTACATAGTAGTCGACCACACTCCCCTGGTTAGGTACATATGCAATATCCACATGAAAGTAGTCGGTCTGAATGTCGCCGGGTTCCACGCCGGCGCTTCGAATCGCAGAGATTAGCTGCTTTATGCTGGCGTTGTTTTGCGTGACGGCCGCCGAAATTTCCTTGTTGCGATCCTCTACGCCAAAGAAAACCGTGACTTGGTCGGGGACCACTCTGACTTCCGCATCTCCATTCACTTCAATCGCATGGGTGTCACGAGCAAATTGGGCATAGCAGGATGACACTGCCATAACAACAAAAAACAGCTTGGATCGCATAACCTCACCTCGAGCACAAACGTTGCTCGCTCTCTTGCTATTTACGCGTGCAACGCGCGAAACATTACCAGAGATTGCGTTCCTGGGCAGGTCGAATGTGGGGAAATCGAGTGTCCTCAATGCGCTCCTGGGGACCAAACTGGCGCGTACCAGCAACACTCCCGGACGCACCCGCAGCATCAATTTCTTTGAAGTCCGCCGCGCCGGCCAGCCGCGTCCGGAGATGCTCTTCGCCGATCTGCCGGGATATGGCTACGCCAAAGTCTCCCGCGAAATCTCGCAGGACTGGGCCCGCTTCGTAGACCCCTACCTGCACCAGCGCTCCACGCTCGCGCTCTGCCTGGCGTTGGTGGATTCCAACGTGCCTCCGCAGGAGTCAGACCGCCAGCTCGTCGAGTTCCTCAAAGCTGCCGGACGGCCCTACGTCATGGTCGCCACCAAATGCGACCGGCTCTCGGGAAACGAACTCCCAAAAGCGTTGAGAACGCTCGGAGAGCACTACGCAGGATCGACCATCCTCCCCTTTTCCGCCAAGACCGGGGTCGGCAAAGACGGTGTCTGGGCAGTGATCCGGGATTCCTTGTCCAACCCTTCGTCCGCCTAAAGTTCCCCCGAAGTCAAGCCGATCAATTCAGAGGAGAACATTGTCTGGAGGCGGTTCCCAAGTGAACCCGTACCTGTCGTCCGAGCCCGGCTTTACGCCGGATCCGAAGAATAACGACAACAGCGTCAACTACCTTCGGCGCCTCAAGGCGCAGACGGACGAGGAATCCGTCGTAAAACCCGCCCCCGCTGTATCCAGAAGCGTGGCGCCTCCGAGGCGAGAGCAGCGCCGCAGTCCGCGTTTTCGTTGTACAGGCAGCGTTGCGCTGACACCGGAAAATGCTGAAGTCCGTATGTGGGGCACTCTGACGGACATCAGTCTGCGTGGATGCTATGTCGAAATGAGCAGCACCCTGCCGGTTGATACCAAGATCGACCTGGTCATGGACGCTTCCGGGATTCGTATCCGGGCCAAAGGAATCGTACGGATTTCCTACCCCGGCCTCGGTATGGGGATTCTGATGACGGACCTCGCACCCGAGCAGCGAGAGTTTTTGGACCAACTGCTGGCGATTCTGGCCCAGGCCGCCCCCGTCGCCAGCCCCCAATTGGTGCAGGAGAGAACCGCCGCGGACGCCGTGGCGGCCGTGGATCCGATCCCATTCCTTAATGAACTGCGACGCTTCTTCTCGAGCAAGACCACCCTTTCCCGCGAAGAGTTCATCGCGATTGCCGATCGTTGCCGGCGGCCCTGAAAGGGCGCGCCCGGCCCGGTTACTCCCGTGACAGACGTTGCACGAACTGCGGGAATACCCTGACAATTCATCCGTTATCATAAGAGAGTATGGCCAAATATCTTGTAACCGGCGCAGCCGGCTTCATCGGATCGTCCCTGGTGCGCGCGCTCCTGGACCGCGGCGACGAAGTCCGGGGCATCGATAACCTTTCCACCGGGAAACGCGAAAATCTCACCGAAGTACTGAAGGACATCGACTTCCGCCAGGCCGACATTCTCGATCTGGACGCGACCCGCGAGGCCTGCGCGGGCATCGACTACGTATTCCATGAAGCTGCGATTCCGTCTGTGCCCAAGTCGGTGCTCGATCCCCTGGGCAGCAACCGCGCCAACGTGGACGGCACGGTGAATCTGCTGGTCGCGGCGCGCGATGCAACAGTAAAGCGCGTCGTGTATGCAGCGTCGTCGTCGGCGTACGGCGACACTCCGACCCTGCCCAAACGCGAAGACATGAGCCCCAATCCGATTTCGCCCTATGCCGTCGCCAAACTGGCGAGCGAACATTACATGATTTCGTTTTACCGCTGCTACGGCCTGGAGACGGTGTGTCTGCGGTACTTCAATATTTTTGGTCCGCGGCAGGATCCGACTTCGCCGTACTCGGGTGTACTGGCGAAGTTCAGCCTGCAAATGTTGCGCGGCGAGCAGCCTACGATCTTTGGCGACGGCGAAACCAGCCGCGACTTTAATTACATCGACAACGCAGTTTCGGCCAACCTGCTCGCCTGTTCGGCTCCCGCCGCCGAGTGTGCTGGCCGAGTCTTCAACTGCGCCACCGGGCGGCGCGCCACTCTGAAGCAGACTGTTGAGCTTCTCAAAGCCCTGACCGGCTACACCGGAAGCGTAAAGTACGCCCCCGAACGCAGTGGAGATATCAAACACTCGCTCGCCGACATCACTTTGGCGCAGAAACATCTCGGTTATCAACCGAAGGTGACCTTCGAAGAAGGATTGCGCCGGACCGTCGAGTGGTACCGCATGGAAGCAAAAGCCGTCGAGGTCTAGCGAGCCCGCTCGCACTTGGGTGGAGCAACGCTTCAGCGCTGCATAAAATGCGCCGGCATGGTTCGTGTCCGGGTAGGCCTTAGGCGGGCTTGAAAGTTCGGCTCCTTAGATGTGCCTTTCGGGCGTAGGGTGTGCCGACTGGGGATCACAAGACCGCGAACTCGGCATCACGGAAGCGATGCCCTGATACGAACCACTAATCACTAATCACCAACCACTGCTCTCAAAATCCCTGCTGCACCAATTCCCCAATCGTGAGCTGACTCTGAGCTGGTTCGCGACGCGTCATCTTCTCGACATACTTCGCGATCAGATCGGCTTCGAGGTTCACCGGATCGCCCGGCTTGAGCGAGCCGAGGTTCGTCAACTCGACGGTGTGTGGGATGATTGCGATCGTGCAGCGATTGCCTTCGAGCCGGGCGACGGTGAGGCTGATGCCTTCGATGGAGATCGAGCCTTTGAAGACGGTGTACTTCTCGACCTCGGATGGGAGTTCAATGTGCAGCCACCAGTTGTCGGAGCCGGCGATGCGCTCGAGTTCGATGAGGCGTCCGACGCCGTCCACGTGTCCTTGGACGATGTGCCCGCCGAAGCGGCCGTCGGCTTTCATCGACAATTCCAGGTTGACGAGTGCGCCTTCGAGAATGCGCGAGAAGGAAGTCCGCTCCCAGGTTTCGGGCGCGAGGTCGGCGGAGAACGCTGTCGGCTTAATATCGAGCGCGGTCAGGCAGACGCCGCTTACGGAGACGCTTTCGCCCGTGCGTAGTTCCTTCGGCGCATTGGCGGCTTCAACAGTGATGCGGCGGTTCTCGCCGCGCTGCTGGATCTTCACCACTTTGCCTACTTCTTCGATGATGCCGGTGAACATGGGTGCCTCTGAGACTCGTGGTGGTTTTTCAACGCCTAAGAGATCCATGCCATTCGGATCACGGCATATTGCCAGACGGGGCCGTCCTTGCGGAGGACGATGTAATATCCGCGTCCGCATAGCGGACCGCAAACGTACGAAATGCTTAGCAAAATCCGGTCATTCGTGCGCGCAAGTACATTGACGTTGCTATTCTTTCGATACTCGAGCGGCAAGAAGAACGCGGCCTCACGGATTGCCTTGTCGATTGTTGGTTCGAGCTTGAGGTTGTGACCAACTTCTTTTGCTTCCCCGATCAACGATTGGGCGTTTTCCAACGCTTCTCCGGAAAGCGTATCCGTCTGCTGACAAGCTCTTTCAAGAGCCTGCATGTTGGAGAGCAGCGATTCTGAACGAGGTGAACCCTCGAGAATGAGTGCGTATATAAGTGATTCATCAATCGTAGGTCCGTCTTCTCCCCCGCAATCAAAGCCGGTAGCAGAGCGGGTCTTGGCCAACCACTGCTCAATTCGACCAAAGTCAGCATTGCTGAGTCTTGTTGCGCAGGAAAACGCGAGCACGGCATGGTCTTCCAGAATTAAATCGGGGCAGCTGCCGCATGTGGATGTTCCGAGCAGTTGGAGTGCCAGAAAAGCGGCGCCTGCAGTTTCCTTATCCCCACTGGAGCACGCTGCGACTAAGTCGGAGACTCTCGCGCGACCCGCAGTAAACAGGCGCGCCAAGTCATCGCT
>WNFI01021363.1_pt1 | contig 18919 bp, 18 predicted proteins | sample 5400471 | NCBI WGS metagenome assembly WNFI01 (sample SAMN13153348, study PRJNA577476) | soil metagenome | isolation source: 100 cm saprolite on Douglas fir-dominated hillslope | place: USA:California | collected 2013-09-17 | reverse complement strand
AGAGCAGCGGCAGGAGCAGGACCGTCCAGGCGTGGCGCCCGGAGATCGTCATCCCGACGAGGATGATCGCCAGCCCTACTACCATCACGCCCTGGCTCCCGAGCACGGCCTTGGCGGGCGCAAGGTCGATCGGGAAGACGGTATTGCTCAGGACGCTGCGGTTTGTCACCACCGAAGGGACGCCCAGGGCCAGGGCTTCACTCGTGGAGAGGAAGGGGACGAGGCCAGCGAAGATATACAAGACGTAGACGCCCGGCGTGAGTCCGGTGGTGCTTACGCGAAAGATGAAGAGGTAGACCGCCCCGTAGGTCGCGAGCATCAACACCGGCGAGAGCAGGAACCACAAGAGACCGAGGATCGATCCGGCATACCGCGTGGCCAGCTCGTTGCGCGTGACTCGCCACAGTAGTCCGAAGTGCGAGACGAGGTAACGTGCCGAGTGATTGGCGAGCGGAGGAGCGGTACCCGTCACGGGCGTCCGCCCGACGTCATGTCGTCGCGGGCTTCAAGTGCGTGTAGGTTTCCGCGATGCCGAACCGCTGGTAGTACTGGATGGCGCGCTGGATTCCCTCCTCCAGCGGCGTCGTGATCTTCCATTCGAAGTCACGGTTCGTCTTGCTGGGATCGAGCAGGATCGAGAAAACGTCGTCCGGGCCGCGCGGGCGCACCTCGACCGGCTCCGGCAGCGTCATGCGAAGTGCGGCGAGGGTGAGGTCGAACAGCTCCTTGATGGCGTAGTCGGAGCCCGACGAGATGTGATAGAAGCCGCGCTTCCCCGCCCCGTCGATGGCCTTCACCACCACCTGGATGAGATCGTCGGTCTTGCTGATCGAATAGCTGCTCTCGGGCCGGATGGGGTGCGTGAGGGTGATCGGCTGCTCCAGGGGATGCGCGCCGTAGCAGAGGGCAGTCTGGAAATAGATGAAGCGAGCCACGCCCCCACGCTTGGCCGCCTGCACCACGTAAGCGGTGCCGAGCGCGTTCGTGCGGACGTCTTCTTCCCAGTTCTCGGGGTCCTTGTAGGACGCCGCGGCGTGGACGACGACGTCGGGCCGGAATCGCTCGAACAGACCGTCAACCAGGCCACGCTCGGCGATGGTGCCCTCGACGACTTCGAGGCCCGACCGCGGTTCGAGGTTGTCGCGGCGGCCGGTGGCGTAGTTGTCGACGACGAGCACACGATCGCCGCGCTTCAAGAGACTGTCGGCCAGGGTGGAGCCAATGAAACCGGCCCCGCCGGTGATCAGGACTTTCTTCACACGCTCCCTCGGAATAAGGTCAAGCCGGAGATTATACGCGGGTCCCCGGCCCATCCAGAAACCGCCGGCACCACAGCTCCAGCATCAGAAGCGCCCACAATCGCGGACCGTGATCGCGGCGACCGGCGAGATGCTCGTCCACGAGCGCGCGCGCAGCTTCAGGCCGGAAGAACGGCCGCCCCGCGGCCGTCTCCGAGAGCAGCACGTCCTGCAGCAGGGGGCGTAGCTCTCCCCGGAACCAGCGCGAGATCGGCACGCCGAAGCCCATCTTGCGACGATCGAGCACGGGCGGCGGCAAAAGATCGGCCACCGCGCGCCGCAAGACGCGCTTTCCCTTGCCCCGCCGCAGCTTGAAACGGCTCGGCAGCCGGGCCGCGAACTCCACGAGCGGATGATCGAGAAATGGGGAGCGCGCCTCCAAACCGTTCGCCATCGACGCGATGTCGACCTTGACCAGGAGATCGCCGGGCAGGTAACTCAGAAGATCGACGTGGAGCGTCCGGCCGAGGAGGTCGGGTGCGTCGGATCGGCCGTACAGCCCATACAACCACGCAAAAGAATCGATCCCGCTCACGGCCGCCTTCATCTCCGGCGAATAGAGCGCCGCCTTCTCCTCGGGCGAGAAGTACGAAACGGTACGCGCGTAGCTCTCCTCGGGGCGCGCGGAAAGGGCACGCAGGAAGCGGCGCGCCCTCGCGGGCAGCCGGCTCCCGGCGATGGCTTCCGCACCGCGCGAGATGGCCCGCGACGGGGGGACCCGGCCCAGCCAGCGGTAGAGAGCCAGGGCGCCGTATCGCGGATAGCCGGCAAAGAGCTCGTCTCCGCCATCACCGTTGAGAGCCACCGTCACGTGATCGGACGTGACCTTCGAGAGGTAATAGGTGGGGAGGGCGGACGAATCGGCATACGGCTCGCCGTAGTGCTCGACGAGCTTCGGGAGGACGTCCGCGGCGTGGGGTCGTACCACGAACTCGCGGTGGTCCGTTCCGTACCGCTCCGCAACCTGCCGTGCGAAGGGCAGCTCGCTGAAGTCCTCGTCCTCGAACCCGACGGTGAAGGTCTTCACGGGACCGAACTCGGCCATCAGCGCCACCACCGCGCTCGAATCGATCCCACCCGACAGGAAGGCCCCGAGCGGGACCTCGCTCATGAGCCGGACCCGCACGGCGTCCTTCAGCAGCCGCCGCACCTCGGCCGCGGCGTCCTCCTCCGAAATGTCGAGGGTCGGCTGGAACGACAGCGTCCAGTAGCGCTCCACGCGCGCACGGCCGTCTTCGTAGACGAGGAGGTGGCCCGGAGGAACCTTGCGGATGCCCACGAAGCCGGTGCGGGGATGCGGGACGTACTGGTAGGTCAGGTAGTCATGAATCGCTTCGAGGTCGGCTTCCCGGGGGACGTCGGGAAGGCGCAGCAGCGACTGGATCTCGCTTGCGAATGCGAGCCGTCCTCCTGCTTCGTGATAGACGAGGGGCTTCTTGCCCAGACGATCGCGGGCGAGCAGAAGCCGCTCGCGCGTCTCGTCCCAGAGAGCGAGCGCGAACATTCCGCGCAGCCGCGCCACGACCGCGTCACCCCACTGCTCGTATCCATGGACGACCGTCTCGACATCGGAGTGGGTCCGGAAGCGATGGCCGAGGGCCTCGAGCTCGGCGCGGAGCTCGAGGTGGTTGTAGATCTCGCCGTTGAGGATCACGTGCCGGCGGCCGTCCTCGCCGTCCAGCGGCTGCGCGCCTCCGGCGACGTCGATGATCGACAGTCGGCGAAATGAGAAACCGGTGCGGCCGTAGATCGCGACCGTGGCGTCGTCGGGTCCTCGGTGGGCAAGGGCGCGCCCCATCGCCTCGAGCGATTCGCGAGACGGCGCCTCCCCCGGCGCCCTTACGATGCCCGCGATGCCGCACATCGATCGACCGGATCAGGCCAGCGTGAGGCTGTCGCCGTGCAGCCGGTATTGGGTCCCGCAGACTTCGCAGTGCATTCGGGCGCCGTTCGTACGCAGCTTCAGTCCGCATCGGCACATCCAACCCGAGCGCCGGGCCGGGTTGCCCATCACGAGCGCGAAATCGGGCACGTCGCGCGTCACGACCGCGCCGGCGCCGATGAACGCGTACTGGCCGATGGTGATGCCGCAGACCACGGTCGCGTTGGCTCCGATGGACGCGCCGCGCTTGACCAGCGTGGTCTTGTACTCGTCCTTCCGCGCCACTTCGCTGCGCGGGTTGACGACGTTGGTGAAGACCATGGAGGGCCCGCAGAACACGAAGTCTTCGAGGATCACTCCGGTGTAGAGCGATACGTTGTTCTGGATCTTGCACCCTTCGCCGAGGCGGACCCCGGGCGAGATCACCACGTTCTGCCCGATGTTGCAGCGCGGGCCGATCACCGAGTTCGACATCACGTGCGAGAAGTGCCAGATCTTCGTGCCCTCTCCGATCTGGCAGGGCTCGTCGACGTAGCTGCTCTCGTGGACGAAGTACGGCTTGTCCGACGTCACAGGCGCACCGGCTGGCCACCGGACTCGATGGACCGCTGGCAGGCGTCGAGGACACGCAACACGCGCACGCCGTTGGCGCCGTCCGTGCGCGGGGTCTTCCGCGTGCGCACGCAGTCGACGAAGTGGGCCAGCTCCTCGCGCAACGGCTCCATTTCCGGGAAGAAGAGTGTCGACTCCGCGGTCTGGCGGATCACGGGCTGACCGTCCTTCCACTCGATCCCCTTGTCGAAGATCTTGAGCTTGCCGTCCTTCACGACGTCGTCGAAGACCGCCATCTTCTTGCTGCCGATCACCACCAGCTTCTGCTCCTTGAACGGGTGCAGCCAGCTCACGAAGATGTGGGCCCGCGGCTTTCCCGGGAAGGCGAGGCAGGTCATCGTGACGTCGGCGATCTCGTGCTGGAGGTAGTGCTGCCCGCTCGTCGACGCCCATTCTGGCAACGCGTCCATGAGAAGCAGGATGACCGAGATGTCGTGCGGGGCGAAGCTCCAGAGGATGTTCTCTTCCTGGCGGACCTTGCCGAGATTGAGACGGTTCGAATAGACGTAATGGATGTCGCCCAGCTCGCCGGAATCGGCAAACTCCTTCAGCTTGCGGATGGCGGGGTGGTACTCGAGGATGTGACCCACCATCAGCACGCGTTTGCGCCGCTTGGCCAGGTCGACCAGCGCCTGCGCTTCGGGCACGCGCAGCGCCAGCGGCTTCTCGACGAAAACGTCCTTGTCCGCCAGCAGCGCCTGGCGCGCCAGCTCGTAGTGCTGGACGGCGGGAGCGGCGATCGCCACCGCCTTTGTCTTCGGGTCCTTCAAGAGCTCGTCGAACCTTGCCGTGGTGCGGAGCCCCTTGTACGTCCCCTTCAGCTCCTTGCGGATCTTCGCGCTCGGATCGCACACGGCCACGAGGTGGCCCATCTGATGGAGGTTCCGGGCCAGGTTGCGTCCCCAATAGCCGCATCCCGCCAGCGCCACCCCGACCTTGCCGCCGCCGAACATCAGCGCAGGCCCTTGTTGTGTTCCATGTCCATCCACATGGCGAAGAACAGCATCTGCATCCCGCTGATCAGGAGGAAGGCGTCGAAGATGACCGTGTTCGGAGAGAGGAGGCCGTGGAACAGTCGCAGGTAGACGATGTAGACCCCGAGGAGAAGGCCGGAGACGGTGACGAGCAGGCCCAGGGCCAGGAAGAAGACGAGCGGATGGAAGTCGCGGATGATGTACTTCTCCTTCATGCGCCAGAAGTAGCACTTCACGAGCAGCCAGCTCAAGGTGGGGATCACGCGGTGAAGGCGGATGCCGGACACCTCGCCCACGTTGTAGACGGGCCGGATGGGCACGTCCCGCACGCGGAAGTCGTAGTTGTTGAGCTCGACGAGCAGGTGATTGGGAAAGCCGTAACGGGGGTAGAGCCGGTGGAGCTGTAGGAGGCTCAGCGCTTCGGCGGTGACCGCCGTGTAGCCGGACTGGCTGTCCGCCACGTGCCAGTAGCCGGAGGCGACCTTGGTGAGAAACGAGAGCACGGCGTTTCCGAGGTATCGGTGCCGCGGGATGATCTTCCAGGCCTCGCCCGTGAAGAGCCGATTGCCCTTGGTGTAATCGGCCTGGTCCTTCGCGAGGGGCATGAGCAACCGCGGGAGGTCGGCGGTATCCATCTGCGCATCTCCCGCCATCACGGCGATCAGCGCCTGCTCCCGCCCTTCCTCCAGCGCGGCCCGGTAGCCCGTGATGATGGCCGCTCCCACCCCACCGTTCTTTTCGTGACGCACGACGCGGACGCGATCGCCCATCCGACGCCCGGCCTCACCCAGGCTGTCCGCGGTCCCGTCCGTGGAAGCATCATCGACCACCACGATGCGATCCACGAAGGCGGGCATCGTGCCGAGGACCTGCCCGATCAGCTTCTCCTCGTTGTGCGCGGGCACCACGACGATGACGCGCCGGCCTTCGAACATGACCGGGTATTCTACTTGATGGCCGCGGCGCGCCCGGCCGCGGCGGGCCTGATCTCCTGCGCGACGATCTCGTAGACGCGCATGCCCTTGGCGTTCGCATAGACGAGACGCAGCGTGCCCAGCGCGTCGAGGTCCTCCGGGTGCGCGACCCCTTCATCGCGGAAATCGCCCAGAGCGATGAAGAGGTACCGGAGGCCGTAGCGCTGGAGCAGGGCCGGCGGCGGGTGGCCGGCCAGAACGGCGCGCTGGAGGCGGAGCCGCCTCTCCTCGTCGGGGGCGGTGAGGAGGCCCGGTGCGCGAAGCACTCGCCGGCCCCCGAGGATGGGCACGGCCCCCGCGTAGGACTCGGCGGCCAGAACCGCGGCCTGGGGCGGCGTGTGCGTCCGCAACCATTCCATCGCTTCCGCCAGGGCCTCCGGCACGGGCTCCAAGCTCTCCTTGGCCACGGGGTCGGTCCGGGGCGGATCCCACCAGGCGAGCAGGCCCCCCGCCAGCACCAGGACGACGATCGAAGCCTGGGGCAGGCGCTCGACCGCGACACCGAACCGCGCGAGCGTGCGCGCGATCCTCTCGGACACGCGGGCGGGCGCCAGCGCGGGAGCCTTCGCCATGATCCACTCCGTCGCCGCCAGCACGAGGCCGATCCGGAAGAAGGCCGCCCCGGCCCAGGCATCCCCGGGTCCGCCCAGGGCGTGCGCGAGCACCAGCAGGGCGCCGCCCGTGATCAGCGCGCAAGCCGCGGGATCGCGGCGGCGCTGCAGGCCGGCGGCTCCGAGCAGGAGCCAGACGTGGTTGTCGAGGGTGAGGGCCAGGAGCGCATCCACCAGCCCGAGCGCGGGCCCGTGGCGCCCGACCGCCGCCCAGCTCGACACGACGAGGACACCGATCGCGACGGCCGCTCGCCCGGAAAGAGGAAGACGCGCCACGATGAAGACGGCCGCCACCACCGCGATCCACGACAGCGAGGCCAGGGGCCGCGACCAGAGTCCCGTCAGGAACCCGGTCCCTCGCAGCGCGTCGAGCGTGCTGGTGGCTCCTCCCATCCACAGGATCGCGGCGAGGCCGGCCTCCGGCCGCCCCCAGAGCCACGCGATCGCGAGCGCCGCCGCCGGAAGGACGAGCATGGGAAGCAGTGTCGGGATCAGCGTCACGAGGTCCGGTCGCAGGTGACGCGCCAGGAACGTCCACAAGTGGGCGCTTCCCGGCTCGCCGGCCAGGAATCGTTCGCTGTCGCCGGCCCAGCCCGCTACGGAGACATCGGCCGCCCAGCGCGTCGCGTCCGGGTCGATGAGCACGCCGTAGGGCCGCCCCAATGCCGCGACCCAGAAGGCCACGCCCAGAACGCCATACGCGAGGGCGAAGCCCAACGCCGCGCCGCGGCGGGCGCGCGCCTCCGACAGTCCTGCCGCCAGCGCGACCAGGGCGAGAAGGTCCCGCCACCAGGCGAGGTCGTAGGTCACGCTTGGCACTCCCGCGGGCAGGCCCACGAGCCCACCGGGGTGCAGGATCACGAAGGCCCCCGGTTCACGGCAAAGAGCGCGACGTAATCAGCCTCCGGATCTCCGCTGAAGTGAACGCGCCGGAGGTAGGGCCGCCGGTCGACGTCCTGCAAGGTGACGCCGGCGGCGTCGAGCAGCTCCTTCGTGACCACGAGGTGGCTGACGCCATAGCGGGCGGCGTCCGCGGGCGGATCACCCGGTCCGCCCCGCGCGAGGGCGGCGCCGAGCTCCAGGCGGCTCGCGTAGTCGCCCGGTGCCGCGAAGTCGCGCGCGAGCAGGACGCGGGCGCCGGTCAGGGCGGCCATCCATCGCGCCGCGGTGGGATCTCCCGCGAGGATCACGTCCCTCGCGCCTTCGGCACGGAGGAACGCCGCCGGCCCGGTGATCTCCGCGGGCAGCGGCTGGAGCGATCTCGGAAAGTAGAGGTCCATGCGGGACGGGTCCCACCAGTACGGGACCGTGAACGGCAGGGCGACGGCCGTCAAGAGGGCGGCGCGCATTGGGGGCGCGAGGCGCACGGCACCGAGGCGGGCGGCGAGGCGCCGGCCGAGGTCCCAGGCCCCGATCGCCGCCCCCACAGCGATGTGGACGCGCAGCCAGTAGTAGACGTCGTCACGCTCCTTGGCTTGCTGCAGGATGCTCAACGGGTAATACGCCAGCCAGAGAACGAGCGCAGCCAGGGCCATGCTGGCCCACACCCGACCGAGCCGATCGCGACGCCAGGCGACGATTGCGCCCCAGACGGCCAGGACGAAGAGTTCCGCCGTGCGCGTGGTGGCCTCGAGCAGGTGCGGAGACGCCGGCGGGATCTGCATTCGGGCCGTCGACTGGAAAACGCCGTAACCCTTGAACAGCATGTACAAGTAGGGGCTCACGACCAGGAGGTTGATTCCGATCACCGCCGCCACGTCGAGCCAGTCGCGCCGCGCCTCCTCGCGCCGGAGCAACGTCGCGAGCACGGCGAACGTCAGCAGGCCCACGCACACCTCGCCCATGTGGATGACGAAGGCCCAGCCCAGGACGTGGAGGAGGACGCCCACGAGGATGCGGTCCCTCCATCCACGGATGCGGGCAAAGCCACGCAGGACCCAGGGGAACAAGACCAGCCCCAGCGCATGGTTCGGCTTGAGCAGGAAGGTCATTGCCCAGGGCACGCGGTAGGGGCCGGCATAGTCGAGCGGCACGGACGAGAGCAGGGTCGCGAACAGCGCGATGAGCGCGCGCTCCCAGCCCGACCACGCCCCCTCCTCGGAGGACGCGTCCGCGGCGGCCGTGAGGGGCCGCAGCGCGAAGAACAGCGAGGCCGCGAAGCCGCATACCGTGGCCAGGGCGAAGAAGGGATAGATCGCCAGCAAGCGTTCCGGGCTCCAGCCGGAGACGACCGCCGTCACCACCGCCCAGAACGGCTCGAAATGCAATTGCCCGACCTGCGGCGTGTGGAGCGGCGAATGCCCCGCGGCCACGACCTGGCACAACGCGACGTTGTTCACGCGGTCGGAGCTGGGGCCCAGCGCGTACATCCGCTGGAGCGGCCAGTTCGTCTCCAGCCAGGCGTAGGCGTTTGCGAGCAGGACGCCGAGGAGGAGCACACCGGGCCGCCTCCGCCGGACGACCAGCACCAGCCAGGCGAGCGCGAGCAGCGGGAACAGATGGCGCGCGGCGGCCAGGAAGGCGTCCACGTCGAGGGCGCGCACGTCCACACCGAAGAGGTTCACGGACCCGGGATCCTATTCCAAGTCTCCTCGCCACCGATCGCGCTAGAATGCGCGCCTTGCGCCGCCTCTCGCCGGCCCCTCTCACCCTCCTCGCCATCGTTGCCGCACTCGCCGCCACACCGGTGGCCGCCGCCGACTTCCTCCCCGCCGTCTCCCTCCATCTCGAAGCCGCGCGCTATGCCCCCGTCGAGACGGACCTCCACTGGACCGGAACCATGGGCGGCGGCGCCGACGTGATCGGCATCGGCGGCTTCCGCGCCTACATCGTGGGCGACGTCGAGACGATCATCGGCGGCACCCGGCGCGCCTTCGACGCCACGCAGGCCAATTACCACCTCGAAACGGGTGGGAGGTGGCTCATGCGCGGGGTGACCGTCAATCCCTTCTTCCATCACGTCTCGCGGCACCTCAGCGACCGCGAGAAGGCCCCGGCCGTGGACTGGAACATGCTCGGCGTCCGCGCGGAGGCCACCCTCGGCCAGGGCCGGCGCGCCCGTGTCGGCGGCAGCATCGGCCACACCACGCTCGCGTCGCTGGTCGGATATCGCTGGGAAGTCACGGGCCACGGCGACGTCGACCTCCTCCGCCACGACCGGACGTCGGGTTACGGCGCGGCGCGCGCACGCCTGATGACGATCGATCCCGATCCCGCCCTCGTCCGCGGCGATTTCCTGGACTGGGCGGTGGAGGGCGGCGTCCGCTTCCGGCGCGAGCACCGCATCTTCGAGGGGTTCGCGGCCTACGAGCGGCGCAACGACGTCTTCCTGCTCGTGCCGGGCGCGCGCGATCGCGGCCTGTTCGGGATCCGGTTCCGGTTCGCGGAAGACGAGTGAGGAGTCCGTCCCGACGCGACGGGACGGGACTCCTAATGCTCCGCGTCCCCGTCGGCCAGGAGGGCGAGCTGGGCCTCCGCGGCCTTCTTCACCTCGATGTGGCGGCTCTCGCGCACCAGGCTCTCGAGGTAGGCGGCGTCCTCCCGCCGGGTCATGGCGCGCACGAGGATCTGCCCGATGTGGCGGTCGCCGGAGTGGGCGCGCAGGCGGCGGTGATCGCGGATCTTCTTGGCCGCTTCCTGGCGGACGAAGAAGTGGCGGGCGCTGCGCACGACCTCCATCAGCGCCTCGTCCTCGCCGTGCCCGGCGGGCAGCCGCTCGATGCGGAAGAGCAGCTCGTCGTCGTCGAGGGCGAGCCATCCCTTGGCCGCCGCGGGCTCGGGACCAGAGGTCCAGGGCGCCCGCCGCGACGGCGGGTCTTCGTTGGGTGGCACCATTCGCGCGCTGGTCTCCCGGCCTCAGGCCAGCTCGGCCGCGCGGCGATGGAACTCGTCCACCACCGCGGCCAGGGTACGCTGGCCCTCCTGATCGAGGTGGAAAGTCACCCCGAAGTGATGCGCGCTGCGACCGAGGCCGATCCAGCGTACCTGTGCCTGCAGCCGCACGCGGGAGGGCGGCCGTCCCAGCCGGACCTCGAGCGTGATCCAGGCCTCGGGTTGCGGCGGGGGCGCGTCACACGAGATGCGGGCGCCGGCCAGGCTCAGGTCCGTGAGGTAGGCGGCGTAGCGGCGCGCGCCGTCCACGACATGACAGGAGGCGACGAAGGGCTGGATGCGCGGGGTCTCGCGCTTCTCGCCGGCCATCATCCCTCTCCGTTGGTCATGAGGCCGAGGCCCTCGTCTTCGGCCGCGCCCGCGAGCGCGGCCTGGCCCAGCCGCCGTACGACCCCGACGACGCGATAGGCCCAGAGCGTGCGACAGACCTCGAAATCGGGCAGGCTGGAGCTCTCGCAGATGTTCTCGACCGTGCGCGGCTGGGTGAGGTGGGTCAGGATCGCGAGCTTCTCCGGAGGAAGGGTGACGCCGCGGAGCCTTGCCTCGTAGTCCTCCATCCGCTCGAACTGCGCGGTCAGCCCGCCCACCGCCCGGTCGATGCGCGTCCAGGAATCGATGCGGCGAATGCCCTCCAGGATCAGGTCCGGCGTGCTGATGTTGAGCTTGATCGCTTCCTTCGTGTCCCCGCCCAGCTCGAGCCGGTAGTGGCCCTCCGTCAACTGGAAGGCGCCGTAGATGATCTCCTGCGTGTGCTCGATCACGCTCTTGACGAGGTCCTTGGGCGCGAGCGCCCCCTGCTCGACGAGCACGGTGCCGAGCCGCTTGCCCGGCACCATCGCCTTGCCCGCTTCGGCGAGCTGGCGCAGCGTGATGCGTCCGCGCCGGAGCATCAGCTCGCCCAGCCGCTCGTCGCGGCTCGAAGACGACGCGAAGACCATCCGCCCCTCCTGCACGACGACGCTCTTGCCGACGCCGGCGTGGGTGAGGGTGAGGACTCCGGTCCAGCGGCGCTCGTGGAGAGCTTGGACCAGACGCGGGAAGTCCTGCTCGGCCAGGCTCCCTTGGGTGTTCATGCTGCGGTCGGCTCTCCTCCCGTTCCGGCCCGCAGATCCTCGAGGGCGGCCGCGATGCGCGCATGCACCTCGGCGGCGAGACGATCACGGTCCGCGTAAGAGTAACCCTTGGCATCGACCGGGTCCAGGACCCGCACCCGCACCGTGCCGCCGCGGATGCGGAATCCTCCCGCCGGCATCAGCTCGCGTCCTCCCTGCACGACGACGGGCACGATCCGGCTTCCCGCCTCGATGCCGATCACGAAACCGCCCTTCTTGAAGGCCCCGAGCTCACCCGTGCGCGAGCGCGTGCCTTCCGGGAACACGAGGAAGCACGAGCCCGCACGCAGCGACTCGGCGGCACGCGAGAGCGCCTGGCCCGACTGGATGCGGTCGCGACGGTTGACGGCGACGAACCCGGCCCGGCGCAGCACGGGTCCGAGAAATGGCCAGGAGAAGATCTCCTTCTTGACCACCGCCCTGAGGTCGGTCCCCAGGGCCTCGAACAGCACGGGCCCGTCGAGATGGCTCACGTGATTCGAGATGACGACGGTGTTGCGCGCGTCGCCCAGGTTCTCGCGGCCCTCCAGGGCGATTCGCGTACCCGCCAGGTACAGAGTCAGGCGCACGCCGGCATGGCCGAGTCGGAACAGCAGGACGTCGGAGCCCGTGACGGCGGCATAGAAAAGGCCGATCGCGGCGGCGACCGCCGTGTAGGGCAGCACCAGGGCGGCGATCAGGAAGGCCCGCAGCATGGCGCGGCGGTGGGGCTCGGAGGGTGGCGGAGTCTCAGGACTCCGTGGGCTCGGAGGCGGGACGGCCGGGCGCGGATGCGGCCTCCTCCGAGTGCGGCACGCCGTTGAGGAGGGCCTTCAGCTCCTTGCCCATCTTGAAGTACGGGATCTTCTTGGGCGGAACGTCCACCTTCTCGCCCGTCTTCGGGTTGCGGCCCTTGCGCGGCGCCCGATTCCGGAACCGGAAGCTCCCGAAACCGCGGATCTCGACCTCGCTGCCGCCCTGCAAGGCATTCACGATGCTGCGCAGGGCGGCCTCGACGATGATGCCGGACTGCACCTGGGTGATGTCGAGCTTCTTGGCCACGATGTTGATCAGGTCCGCCTTGGTCATCGCATTCCGCGCGGAGGTCGAATCGCTCATCGGGGGTCGCTCCAAGTGAGCGGAGTCTAGCCCGGTTGATTCGTGGAAGTCAAGGCCAGACGTGAAGATGCGGGCAGAGAATGGGGCAGCGAGCCAGGAGTCGAGCGCCGCAAAGCGGCGGTCGACGCTGGGGGGTTTCAGGGGGGGAGCTCACTCCGTTCGGAGTGAGCGGTGAGTTCCCCCCCTGAGATTAACTTTGCCCCCCCCGGCGCTAGGCGTCGAAAACGCGGCGGCGAACGCCCACTGGCTTCTGCACCGGGATCTTGACCGGCTTGACCTCCGGCGGCGCGAACGTCTTGTTCAGCGCCTTGTCGACGCGCTCCTCGATCGTCGCCTGCGTCTTGCCCTCCACCTCGGCGATCTCGCTCACGAGGAGGAACTTGGCTCGGTCGAGCATGCGCTTTTCGCGGAACGAAAGCGCCTTCTTGCGGGACAGGAAGGTCAGGCCCTTGAGGACCACGGCGACCTCGTGGAGGCTCCCCGTCCTCATCTTGTCCGAGTTCTCCTTGAAGCGGCCCTTCCAGTTCGCCTGCTGATCGATGGTGCCGTCGCCGAGAAGGTTGAAGATCTTCCGGGCATCACCCGCCGAAATGACGTGACGGAGGCCGACTCCATCCGCGTTTTGCTGGGGGACCCAGACGCGCGAATCGTTCGAAAGGATTCGAAGCTGATAGAGGCTGATCTTGCCACCGGGGACCGGGCGCGTCTGGATGCTCTCGACGACGCCGATTCCGTGATTCGGATAGATGACCTTCTCTCCAACCTGGAAGTCCACAACTGACCTCTCTTTTCTTTCCTCTGGGCTCGGCGGTGGGGATCAAATGAAGTGGAAGCACGGGGAATTCCGGAGAGGCCAGTGTAGCAGAGAACGGACGAGGCGGGCAAACGGTTCAGCTAAAGCAAGGAACGTGCCGCAGCCGTTCTAGGCCCTTTCCGCGGATCCCCGCACGTAGTCGGCCAGGGCGCGCACGCAGGTGTCCACGTCCGATTCCGCGTTGTAGTAATGGGTGGAAATGCGCAGGCCCTCCCGCTTCGTCGTGACTTCGATGCCCCGCTCGCGGAGGAAGGCCGCCGCGCGCGGCGGGTCGGCGACCTCGCACAGGGTCTGCGCCGAGCGGTACGGTCCATCCGGCGAGAGGACGCGAATGTCCGCGCGCTCGAGCTGGTCGGTGAGGTGTCGGCTCAGCTCGAGGACGCGCGCCTCGATCTGCTCCACCCCGAGCGCGAGCGCGTAGTCGACGGCGGCGCCGAGGGCAAAGACGGCGGGGAACGCCGGGCATCCCGCCTCCGTGCGGCGGTTTCCGGGAAGGACCGTGTAGGTACGGTTGTCGAAGTCGTAAGGCCGCTCGACGCTCATCCACCCGATCGTGCGGGGCGGTCGCGCGAGGAGCAGTCCGCGGCGAATGAAGAGGAACCCGGCCCCATAACCGGCGCCGAGCCACTTGTGCCCGGCGCTGGCCAGCCCGTCCAGGCGGCCGCGCCGGACGTCGATCGGGAACACGCCCGCGGACTGACTGGCCGAGACCACGAGGTGCCGATCGTCCTTGATGCGGCCGAAGGCCTCGAGGTCCTGCCGGCAGCCGTTCGAGAACTCGACGTGGCTGATGGCGATGGTGGCCGCGGGGGGCGCGCCCGGCTTGCGGAACGACTCGAGGCGGACGATGCCTTCCACGGCGGGGACGAAGTGCACGGTCACACCGCGATGGATCCAGGGCAGCGTGACGGCCGGGAATTCCAGCTCGTCGCTCAAGACGGGGCCGTCGGAGGCGAGGAGATCCGCGATCAGGTTCATGCCCGTCGACGTGTTGGGCGCGAACGCGATCTCCTCGGCCTCCGCGCCGATCAGCGCGGCCACCCGTGCGCGGACCTGCTCCCGGCGCTCCAACCAGTCGTCCCAATGCACGTCGCCGCCTTCCTCGAGCTCGCGGTAGAAGCGATCGACGGCGGCGCGGACGGTCGGCGGCGGCAGGCCGCCGGCGGCGGAGTTGAGGTAGACGCGCCGCTGGAGGGCCGGGAAGTCCTTGCGGACGTCGTCCCAGGGTGTGGGCACGTGCCAAGGATAACCGCGTCCGCGCACTGAACATCGAAACGGGAAGCGGGCCTTTCGTCGTAGAATCCTGTGAGCGCCGGAGTGGCGAAACTGGCATACGCGCGAGACTCAAAATCTCGTGGGGGAAAGCTCTTGTGGGTTCGAGTCCCACCTCCGGCACCATCCCTTACAATTCCTGCATGACGTACGAGGGCCTTCCGGGGTGGGAGCTGGTGGAGCCCGGCCTCGCCGACCTCGCGCGCGGGGTGGAGTCGATCCCCGCGCTGCTGGTCGCGATCGGCGCGCCGCGTCTGCGCCGCCTCGGTCTCGTCGTGCCCGGTCCCACGATCGCCGGAGCCGAGCACCGGCTCTACGCGGCTCTCAGCGCCGAAGAGCCTGATTCCGCGCACTCCCGCTACAACGCCCTCCTCCGCCGGCTGGTGAGCTTCGAGCATGCGGCCGAATGCGCGGGCTGACCGACGGCAAGAGGATCCAGGAATTCATGGAGGCGCTCGGCCGCGAGGCCCGAGGCGAGACGCGAGTCTACTTCACGGGCGGCGTCTGCGCGGTCCTGGAAGGGTGGCGCGCCTCGACGATCGACGCCGACATCCGGATGGTGCCCGAGCGCGACGAACTCTTCCGTGCCCTGCCCGCCCTCAAGGAGCGCCTCCAGATGAACGTAGAGCTCGCGTCGCCGCCGGACTTCATCCCGGAGTTGCCGGGATGGGCGGAGCGCAGCCCGTTCGTCGCCCGCGAAGGACTCGTGTCCTTCCATCACTTCGACTTCTACTCACAGGCGCTGGCCAAGATCGAGCGGGGACACGCGCAGGACGAGGACGACGTGAGGCGCATGCTGGAAACCGGCCGAGTCGATCCTTCCCAGCTTCGCGCAATGTATGACCGGATCGAGCCGCTGCTCCACCGGTATCCGGCCATTGATCCTGCTCGTTTCCGGCGCCGCCTCGACGAAACGCTGACCGGGCGCTGATCTCAGTCCCGCGGGCGCACGATCCCCGACAGCGGCTGGAACGAGACGCGCGCCGGCGGCGGCTCCGGCTGGACGGTCACGTGCTCGATGCCGTGCTCCGCGCGCACGCGCGCGCAGACCTCCTGCGCGACCTCCGGGCCATGGCGCGTGCCGTCCAGGATCACGTGCACGGTGACGACGTCGAAGCCGTCGGAGATGCGCCAGGCGTGCAGGTCGTGCAGGTCCCCCACCCCGGGCGTCCCCCGGATCGTCCGCTCGAGGTCGGGGGGATGGAGTCCGGCGGGAGTGCCTTCCATCAGCACGCCCGCGGTGCGCACGACGAGCTTCCACGCGCTCCAGAAGATCATCACCGCCAGCACGACCGAGATCAGCGGATCGGCGCGCTGCCAGCCCCAGCCGAGCACGATCACCGCGGCCAACATGGCCGCCACGGAGCCCGCGGCGTCGGAGAGGACGTGGGCGAGGGCGGAACGCGTGTTCTCGTTGTGTCCGTGGCCGGAGGAGAGGACCCAGGCCGCGACGAGGTTGACGGCAAGGCCCCCTCCCGCCACCGCGAGCATCCAGCGCGCGTTCACATCGGGCGGCGTGCGCCATCGATCGGCGGCCTCCACCACGACCCACACGGACGTGAGGCCCAGGAAGATCGCGTTCACGAAGGCGGCCAGCACCTCCGCCCGCCGCGAGCCGTAGGTGCGCCGGTGGGTGCGCGGTCGCGAGGCCACGCGCTGGGCCACGAGGGCCAGGGCCAGCGCGGCCGCGTCCGCCATCATGTGCCCCGCGTCCGACAACAGGGCCAGGCTGTGCGAGACGACCCCTCCCACGATGGACGCGACCATCGTGATGAGCGTGAGCACGAGGGCGAGCAGGATCCGGCCCTCCGGCGTCTCGCGCAGGCCGTGCGCGTGCGCCTGATCCGGGCCCGCCGACGGAAACGTCCCCGAGCTCACGTTACGGACCTCATGTGGGGAATCCTAATCCCGTCCGCGTCAAATGTTGCTGCGGGGGCCCGCCCAGCCTTGACCCCCCCGGACCCGGGCGCGATACTGCCGGCACACGGACGGACGCGTTCAAAAACCAAGACGGAGGAGTCCCATGCAGTCGTCTCGCCGCCGCGCCGCTGTCCTGCTCGCCGCCGTCCTCGCGAGCGTCACGCCGCTGCACGCGCAATCGCAGGCCGTCAACGGCTCGATCGAAGGCGTGGTGCGGGACGCGACGGGCGCCGTCCTGCCCGGCGTCAGCGTGAACGTGGCGAATCTCGACACCGGCCAGCAACGCACGCTGACCACCAACGCCGACGGCGGCTATCGCGCGGTGCTGCTCTCGCTCGGCACGTATCGGGTCAAGGCGGAGCTGCAGGGATTCAAGACCATCGAGCGGACGGGCGTGACCCTCAGCGCCGGCCAGACCGCGGTCGTCAACTTCGCGATGGAGGTCGGCGGCGTGGCCGAGGTCGTCTCCGTCACCGGCGAGGCGCCCGTCTCCGAGCCGGGCAAGATCGATCTCGGACGCACCATCGGCGAAGCCGAGGTGAGGAACCTGCCTCTCGTCTCGCGCAACCCCTACAACTTCGCGTTCCTGCAGGCCAACGTCACCGGCTACGAGAACGAGGAGTTCGGCGTGCCGCGCATCAACGCCAACGGCACCCAGATGCACACCAACTACATGATCGACGGGAACACGAACACGGAGAAGGACCGCGCCGGCCTGCGTCTCCTGCCCGCCTCCGAGATCATGGTGCGCGAGGTCAAGCTCATCACCAGCGGCTTCGCTCCCGAGTTCGGCCATACGACGGGGATGGTCTACAACGCCGTCACGCCCTCCGGGCCCAACGAGCTGCGCGGCTCGGCCAGCTATCGCTTCCGCCGCAAGGCGATGTCGGAGAAGCCGTTCTTCTTCCCCGCGACCGCTCCCAAGCCCTTCACCAACGTCAACAACTACACGGCGACGCTAGGTGGGCCGATCGTCAAGGACAAGTGGTTCTTCTACGGCGGCTATGAGTTTGTGGACCGCGACCTCTCCGGCAACGCTGACCGCGTCATCTCCGTCACCGCGGCCAACGCGGCCCGGCTCGGCCTTTCCAGCACCGCCGTCCCCGTCACGAGCGTCATTCCCGCCACGCAGAGCGTGAACTTCTTCCTGGGCAAGACGGACTACCAGCTCGCCCCCGAGCACAAGCTCTCCGCGCGGTATTTCTTCTTCAAGAACGAGTCGCCCTTCAACATCGGGGGCGGGCTCAACACGGTGGACTGGGCGTCGGACTTCCACGACCGGATGGACTCCGCCTCGACCCAGCTCATCTCCTCGTTCGGCTCGAACCGTCTCAACGAGCTGCGCGTACAGTTCGCCCGCCGACATCAGTCGCGGACGGCCAGCGACGGCTCGGGCACGGGTCCCGCGATCACCGTCAGCGGCGTCGCGAACTTCGGCGGCCCCATCGCCGGCGTCTCCGACGCCGGCTTCGACTTCAGCCAGAAGATCTGGCAGGTCCTCGACAACTTCACGGTGCTCAGCGGCCGGCACAGCTTCAAGGCGGGCTTCGACGTCCAGTTCATCGACGACTTCCGGCGCAACAATCTTTTCCAGCTCTACACCTTCCCCACCGTGGATGCCTACCTGGCCGCCAAGAGCGGCGCCAATCCGCGGAGCTACTCCACGTTCTCGCAGCTCGTGGGCGACCCCGAGGTCGCGTATAACTCGACGTTCCTGTCCCTGTTCGTCCAGGACGACCTGCGGGTCAGCGACCGGCTCAAGGTGCTCTTCGGCGTGCGTTACGACCTCTTCAAGATCCCGGACGCGCGGCCCTTTGCCGCCAACCCCGCCTCGTCGAAGTTCAAGGTCGACAAGAACAACTTCGCGCCGCGGGCGGGCTTCTCCTGGACGCTCGACTCCAGCGCGCGGACGGTGCTGCGCGCGTCCAGCGGCGTGATGTACGAGCCGCCCCTCATCAACTTCTACGAGGACGCCATCCAGCGCAACGGCGACCCACGCACCCTGACCGCGACGCTGAACCCGACCAGCCTGGGCTCTCCCGCCTTCCCGGCCACGCTCAGCGACCTGCCCCCCGGCTTCACGCGTCCGCTCCAGAGCATCGTGGCCATGGACGCCGACTTCTCGACGCAGTACACGATCCTGTCCAACGTCCAGATCGAGCGCGCGCTCACGAGCGACTTCTCGGTGTCACTGGGCTACGTGAACTCCACCGGTCACAACATGCCGCTGCTGGTGGACACCAACCTGGTCCCGACCGGGCTGACCCTCGCGGACGGGCGCCCGATCTTCTCGACCGCGGTGACGTCGGCCACGCGCGCGAACCAGAACTTCAATCACGTCGACACGTTCGAGTCGATCGGCAAGGGCACGTACAACGCGTTCACCGTCACCGTGAACAAGCGGATGAGCCACGGCTTCCAGGCCCAGGCGTCCTACACGCTGGCCAAGGGCGAGGACAAC
>WNFI01031048.1_pt2 | contig 18922 bp, 18 predicted proteins | sample 5400471 | NCBI WGS metagenome assembly WNFI01 (sample SAMN13153348, study PRJNA577476) | soil metagenome | isolation source: 100 cm saprolite on Douglas fir-dominated hillslope | place: USA:California | collected 2013-09-17 | reverse complement strand
GCTGTCGATGAACGGGTAGAGCTTGTTGAAGAACGTGTCGCCCATGTGGATCACGTTGCTCTTCCTGAAGTGCACGATCGCGTCGCCGTCCGTATGCGCGTTCGAGACATGCTGGACGAAGAGCTCGTCGCCGTTCACGTTGAAGGCCGTATCGCGCGTGAACGTGATCGAGGGCAGCGCGGCGCGCGGCTCGGCCTTGAATTTCATGCCGAGGAACTCGATGACGCTCTCGACGGACATGCGCTTCCTCACGTTCTCGTGCGCGACGATGATCGCGCCCGCGCCGGCGAAATTCTCGTTGCCGCCGGTATGGTCGAAATGCCAGTGCGTGTTCACCAGGAACTTCACCGGCTTGGGCGTCAGCTTGCCGATCGCCTCCTGGATCTTCGGTGTGAGCGGCGCGAACTGGTCGTCGACCATGACTACCGCGTCGTCGCCGATCGACAGGCCGATATTGCCGCCTGCGCCGGTCAGCATGTAGACCGTGTCGGCGAGCTTCTGCGCGGTGATTTCGACCTTGGAAAAGTCCTGCTGGGCAAAGGCCTGCGTCGCAACGAATGCAAGTGCAAACAAGGAAAGGCGCTTCATCGTGTCTCCGTTTTTTGCTAGTGGATTGGGGGAAAACGCGGATTCTAGATGGCTACGTGCCGCCCGGCTCATCCCTCGGCAGGCGCAAGATATTCGCGGCCGGCTGTTCCTCCACCTCCGCTTCGGCATCCAGGCCGGGGAGCACCTCGACGTCCTTCAACTTCCTTTCGATCTGCCGGGTGCGTACTTCCGCCTGATCAATGGTATTGGCCACAGTCTCCAATTGCGCCTTCGTACGCGCAAGCACGTCTCCGAACTTGCCGAACTCCCCCTTTACGGCACCCAGCAGGAGCCACACTTCGCTGGCGCGCTTTTCGATAACCAGGGTCCGGAAGCCCATCTGAAGGGCATTGATCATCATGCTCAGATTCATCGGTCCGGCGATAGTCACGCGAAACTCGCGCTGCAAGCCAGCGGCGAGGCCCGGGCGCCTGGAGACCTCGGCATAGAGCCCTTCGGTGGGCACGAAGAGAATCGCAAAGTCCGTCGTTGCAGGTGGTTCGACGTAAGAGTCCCGGATGGTCTTCGCCTCGGACTTGAACCGGGCCTCCAGCGCCTTCGCAGCCTCTTCGACCGCGGCAGGATCGGCGCGCTCCTGCGCCGAAATGAGCCGCTCGTATATATCCGCAGGGAACTTGGAATCGATGGGCAGCCAGACCTGTTTTTGCCCCTCCCTGCCCGGCAAGCGAATTGCATACTCAACGCGCTGATTTGACGACGGCCTCGTCGCCACGTTCTTGGCGTATTGGTCCGGAGTCAGAAGGTCCTCGAGCAGGGCGCCCAGCTGTACTTCGCCCCACATTCCGCGGGTCTTTACGTTGGTCAGCACGCGTTTCAGATCGCCGACGCCCGCCGCCAGGTTCTGCATTTCGCCGAGGCCTTTGTGTACCTGCTCCAGCCGCTCCGATACCTGCTTGAACGACGCCGAGAGGCGTTGCTCGAGCGTGGCGTGCAGCTTCTCGTCTACGGTCTGGCGTATATGCTCGAGCTTCGCCGAGTTGTCCTGCTGGATGCGGCCCAGCTGCTGCTCCACTGCAGCGCGCAGCGTCTCGAACTGCGCGTTCTGCATGCCGGAGCTCGACGAGAGCTGGGTCGTGAGATTCTGGCTGATGCGATTCAGCTCGTCGCGTGCCTCGCGGGCAGATGCCTTTTCCCGAACCAGCAGCATCGCGAGCAGCAGCAAAGCCGCAATCGAGCCGCCGAGCACCAGCAAAAGAACAATCTCGTTCACCGTTTCAGATTACACCGAATCCCGCAGCGTCAGCGCCGGGGAAGCTCTCAGCACTTTGCGCGACGAAAGCCAGGCGTTGAGGGAAAGCAGCGCGAGGCCGGCGAGCGGGCCGGCGATCCAAAGTGCCACGCCGGGCGGCAGGTCGAGCTCGAACACGCGCCGCGCCACGAGCTGCCCGATGACGCCGGCGCCCAGCGTGGCGAGCAGCCCGGCGAGCGCGCCCATGGCGAGGAATTCCACGCGCTGGCTGCCCGCAACATGCGCGCGCGATGCGCCGTAGACGCGCATCACGGCCGCCTCGCGCCTGCGCTCGTCCTCCGTGGCGACCAGCGCCGAGTACAGCACCAGCAGCCCGGCGCCGAGCGCGAACAGGAACACGAACTGCACCGCATTGACCAGCTGGTCGACTATGCCCTGCACCTGCCGCACCACGGCGCTCGCGTCGACCACGGTGATGTTGGGGAAGCGCATCGCGAGCTCGTTCAGCACCGGCTCGCTCCCCGGCTCGATGCGCAGCGCGCTGATGTAGCTCGCCGCGTAGCCCTCGAGCAGCCTGGGCGGCGCGATGACGAAGAAATTCACCTTCATCGAATCCCAGCGCAGCTTGCGCAGCGAGCTGACGCGGGCGCTGAACCGCTCGCTGCCGACCAGGAACGTGAGCTCGTCGCCGAGCTTCCAGCCCAGGGTTTTCGCGATGCCTTCCTCGGCGGACACTTCCCTGGCGTCGGGCCGGAACCATTGCCCGGCGGTCAGCGTGTTGTGGCCGGGCAGCTCGGTCATGTAGGACAGGTTGAACTCGCGCTCGACCAGGCGGCGCGCACGCTCGTCGGTGAATTCCGATTCCACAACCGGCGCGCCGTTCACCGCCACGAGCCGGCCGCGCACCATCGGAAACAGCTCCGGCGCCGCGATTCCCCGGGCGGCGAAGTGCTGCCTGACCGGCTCGCGCTGGTCGGGCTGCACGCCGATCAGAAAGCGATTGGGCGCGTCCGGCGGCGCGGTGCGGCGCCACGCGTCGACCAGGTCGTTGCGCGTGAAGGTGAGAAGCAGCACGGCGGTCAGGCCGAGCGCGAGGCTCGCGATCTGCACCGCGTTGCCGCGCGCGTGGCGCCGCAGGTTGGCGAGGCCGTGGCGCAGGACCACATTTCTGGAACCTACAAGGGAAATGAATTTCCGGTTGGTGACGAGGCGCAGGGACGCCCATGCCACGGTAAAGAAGATTACGACCGCGCCGGCGAAGCCGCCGATGACGTAGCTGCCCATGACCAGGTCGCCTGCCTGCCACATGAGAAGGGCAGCAAGCGACACGAGGCCGGCTACATAGCCTGCAGCGGCGCTCCCTTTCATGGTCCCGGACTCGCGCCGGATGACGCGCACCGCCGGCACGCCTTTCAGCTGCAGCAGCGGAGGCAGGGCAAAGCCGAGCAGCAGGACCAGTCCGACCAGGAATCCCTGCGCCGCGGGCAGCATCCCGGGGGCTGGCAGATCGGCGCGAAGAAGATTCGCCATGGTCGCGGCGATCGCCTCCTGGGCCACGTAGCCCAGCACGCAGCCGGCCGCGCAGGCGAGCAAACCCAATAGCGCAAATTCGACTCCATACAACGACGTCAGCTTGGCCTGCGTCGCGCCAAGGCAGCGCATCACCGCGCAGCCGTCGAGGTGGCGCTCGACGAAGCGCCGCGTGCCGAGCGCGATGGCGACGCCGGCGAGGATCGCGGCGAGCAGCGCGGTCAGGCTGAGGAAGCGCTTGGCGCGGTCGACCGATGCGCGCACCTCGGGCCGGCCGGTCTCGAAGGTGTCGACGCGCTGGCCACGCTCCAGCCGCTTCTTTGCCCAGTTTTCGAAAGCGACGATTTTTTCGGGAGGACCCGCGGCATAGAGGTAATACCAGGCGCGGCTCCCGGTCTGCAGCAAGCCGGTCGCGGCGAGATCGGCCTCGTTCATCATCAGGCGCGGCGCGATATTGAAGAAATTGGTGCTGCGCTCGGGCTCGAGCGTGAGGATGGCCGCGACCTCGAGCTCGGCGCGCCCCACTTTCAGGCGCGAGCCGACCGGCGTGCCGAGCACGCTAACCAGCCGCTCCTCGAGCCATACCGTGCCGCGCGCCGGGCCGCGATCCGCGGGCGCGTCGGGCGCCCCCGGGGCCGGCGCAATGCGCAGGCGCCCCCGCAGCGGGTAGCTCTCGGTCACGGCCTTCACGCCGGCGAGCGCGCTTTCGCTGCCGCCGACCACCATGCTCATGAAGCCGACTCCGGAAGCGCGCTCGAGGCCGTGGCGGGCGATCCCATCGGAGATTTCCAGCTGCCACGGGTGATCCGACATCAGGGCCAGGTCGGCGCCGAGCAGCTGGGTCGCGTCGCGCGCCAGGCCGCGGCTGACGCGGTCGGCGAAGAACGACACGCCGGTGATGCTCGCGACCGCGATCACCAGGGCCGCGGCGAGCACGCGCAGCTCGCCCGCGCGCCAGTCCCTTGCCAGCATTCGCAGGGACTGATTGATCAAACGATCTTTCCAGCGGCAAGCCGCACGATGCGCGAGCAGCGGCGCGCGAGGCTCTCGTCGTGGCTGACCATGACGAGCGTGGTGCGGTATTCCTGGTTCATCTCAAAGAGCAGCCCGATCACCGCGGCCGCCGCTTCGGCGTCCAGGCTGCCGGTGGGCTCGTCGGCCAGCAGCACTTTCGGCCGCGTCACGAAGGCGCGCGCCAGCGCGACGCGCTGCTGCTCGCCCCCCGAAAGATGCTTCGGATAATGGTGCAGGCGCTCCCCGAGGCCGACTCGTTTCAGAATATCAATAGAAAATTTCTCAGGATCAAGCTTGCCCGACAACTCCAAAGGCAGCATCACGTTCTCGAGCGCGGTGAGCGCCGGCAGCAGCTGGAACGACTGGAACACGAAGCCGATGGTGCGGCCGCGCAGCTCGGCGCGCTGGTCTTCGTCAAGGGAGAACAGGTCGATGCCCTCGATCGCGACCGTTCCCCGGGTGGGCGTGTCCAGGCCCGCCAGGATGGCAAGCAGCGTGGATTTGCCGGAGCCCGAAGCGCCGACGATCGCAGCGGCTTCGCCGGGCGTGATTTCCAGATCGATGTCGCGCAAAATGACGAGGTCGCTATCGCCACTCTTCACGGTCTTGCCGATGCCGCGCGCCGCCAGAACGCTCGCGTTTTTCACACTGTCGCTGTTGTTCTTCATGGCTTTGCTTGCCCCGGTCGGGGTCGTTGCGGCGGAAAAGTCCATTCTGGTTCTGGGTGACAGCGTGTCCGCGGCCTACGGCCTTGCCCAGGCGCGCGGCTGGGTTGCGCTGCTCGCCGAGCGCCTCAAGCGCGAGCGGCTCGATTATATCGTTGTCAATGCGAGCATCTCGGGCGAAACCAGCGCCGGAGGGCTGGCGCGCATCGGCAGGGTCCTGCGGCAGGAGAAGCCCGGCATCGTGATTCTTGAGCTGGGCGCGAACGACGGCCTGCGCGGCCTGCCGATCGCCGAGATGAAGAAGAACCTTGCGGCGATGATCGAGCGCTCGCAGAAAGCCGGCGCCCGGGTGGTGCTGGTCGGGATGCGGATGCCGCCGAACTACGGGCCCGATTACACCCGGGCGTTCGAGGGCGCGTTCCGAGAGCTGGCGAAGCGCTACAAGACGGCGCTGGTGCCGTTCCTGATGGAAGGCTTCGCGCAAAAGCCCGAGCTCTTCCAGGCCGACCGCATCCACCCTTCCGAGGCGGCGCAGCCGGTGATGGCCGAGCGCGTCTGGCAGGCGCTGCGCCCGCTCCTCAAACGATCGTAATGGCCGGCCTGCCGGCAGCGAGCCTGCCGATCGCCCGCGCCCCGGAAAATCCGTGCTTTTCGAAGTGCTTCAGTACTTGCTTCTCGGCGCCGGGCGCGCAGGCAACGAGCAGGCCACCGCTGGTCTGCGGATCCGACAGCAGCTTTCTCTTCCATTCCGGAAAATCCTTCGGCAGGTTGATTTCGGTCCCGTAGCCCTTCCAGTTCCGATCCGACGCGCCGGTGGCAATGCCTTGCTTCGCGAAAGAAACCGCTTCTTCGATGATGGGTAGGTCCTCAAAGCTGACTTGCGCGGACAAGCGTGATCCCCGGCAAACTTCGAGCAGGTGCCCAGCGAGGCCGAAGCCGGTGACGTCGGTAAGCGCGTGCACCTCCTCCATCTCCGCGAGCGCCTGGCCGGGAGTGTTTAGCTTGGTGGTCCATTCGACCATTTGCGCGTAGCCCGCGGCTGAGATCTGACCCTTCTTCAGCGCGGCGGAAAGGATGCCGATGCCCAGGGGTTTCCCCAATATCAAAATATCGTTCGGTTTTGCCGAGCTGTTCCTCTTCACCTTGTCGGGGTGAACGAGTCCCAGCGCCGCCAGACCATAAATCGGCTCGAGCGTGTCGATCGAGTGCCCGCCGGCGATCGGGATGCCGGCCGCCGCGCACACCGACTCGCCGCCCTCGAGGATCCTCTGGATCGCCGAGACCGGCAGCTTCTCGAGGGGCATGCCGACGATCGCCAGCGCCATGATCGGCGTGCCGCCCATGGCGTAGATGTCGGAGAGCGCGTTGGTCGCGGCGATGCGCCCGAAATCGTACGGATCGTCGACGATCGGGGTGAAGAAATCGGTGGTCGCCACCAGCGCCTGCGAGTCGTTCAGGCGGTACACCGCGGCGTCGTCCGAGGTCTCGGTGCCGACCAGCAGCTCCTTCGGCAGGCCACGGATAGGCGTCGAGGAAAGGATTTCGGACAGCACCGCGGGCGCGATCTTGCAGCCGCAGCCGCCGCCGTGGCTGAACTCGGTAAGACGGATTTTTTCCGGGGCATTCACTTATGGAGAAGTCTAGCTCAAAGAACACGTGCGAAACCCCAAGAACACGTCGCCGCGCTCGGGGGTGTAGAAGTTGCGGAAGGTCTTTCGCAGCATGCGCCGCGGCGTGCTGAAGCTCGCGCCGCGCAGCACCTTGTGCGTCCCGAACCACGGCTCCGAGTACTCCTTGTAGGGGTCCACGACGAAGCCGGGGTACGGGGCGAAAGTGCTGGAAGTCCATTCCCATACTGCGCCGTGAGAAAAACCCGGGTGTGAAGCGGCAAATTCCCATTCTGCTTCCGTGGGCAGCCGGCGTCTGGCCCAGCGGCAGTACGCCTGCGCTTCATTCCAGTCGACGTGGCGAACCGGCTCTTCGATTTTCAACGCTTGAAATTCATTGAAACGACGTTCCGTCCAGACGCCGCCGACTTTTTTCCAGTAGCGCGGCGGCTTGCCGCCGGCTTCGACGTAATCCCGATACTGCGCGTTGGTGACCGGACGGCTTGCGATAAGAAAGGGCCCAATCCCAATCTCATGCGCCCATTTCTCGTTGTCGAACACAAAGGGATCCTTCCCGGGAACAGCGCCCAGGAGAAAACGGCCGCCTTGCATTTCCAGGTCCTGCGCTCTCCCTTTCCCCGTAGAAGCAAGCTCTTCAGGACCCCGATACCCCAATGTCTGACACGTGTAATGAAAGGCCTCGCCGTGCATGTCCTCATGGTAGGTCGCCAGCCTGACGAAGTAGTGCAACGCCTCGTTCTCGGGCTCGCGTTGCAGGCGCTCGAGCACGCGGTCGAGCACGTTCGAGAGATATTCTTTCGTATCTTCGAGCGACGGCAGCGGCAGATCCCAGCGCGTGTCGTGCGCCACGGCGGCGGAGTCGTAAAGGGAGTCTGAATTTGGAAGAATCGATTCCCCCAAAGGCTTACCCGACCGGTACCGCAAGCACCAGTGTTCCTGGAACCAGCCGACATGGCCGATCTCCCATTGCGGCGGGTTGACGATGGCGAGCTTCGGCCCGAGCAGGCGCTCGCCGGCAAAGGCCGCGGTTATGCGGGCGAGCCGCTCGCGGCTCGCCAGAAGGTCCTTTTCAAGAGAAAGAAGCGGTTCGGCTAACATCGGACGGCGAAGTCTAAATCATGGCGCGAATCCACATCGTTACACCCGCCGGACCCGGCACGCGCAACGGAAATCGCCACACGGCCGTGCGCTGGGCGTCGATGCTGCGCAGCGCCGGGCATTGGGTCGCGGTCAGCGTGGCCTGGGAAGGCGAGCGCTGCGACGCGCTGATCGCCCTGCACGCCCGCAGGAGCCACGATTCGATCCTGAGGTTTCGCGAAAAAAGCGCCGGCACGCCCCTGGTCGTCACCCTCACGGGAACCGATCTGTACCGCGATCTGCCCGCCTCGGCCGAAGCGCGCCGCTCCCTCGAGCTCGCCGACAGGCTCGTCGTGCTGCAGGAGGCGGCCCTGCGCGAGCTTTCTACCCTTTTCAGAAAAAAAGCCCATGTCGTTTACCAGTCCTCGAGCACCGCGTTGCGCCACTCGCCTCCGGACAAGCGCTTCAGGATCGCGGTCGTCGGCCACCTGCGCGGCGAGAAGGACCCATTTCGCGCCGTTCTCGCCCTTTCGCTTCTCAAGGAAAGAGACGACATCGAGCTTGTCCAGGTCGGAGGTGCCCTCGATCCAAAGCTCGGCGAGGAAGCGAAGCGCCGGATGGCGTGCGAGCCGCGCTATCGCTGGCTCGGCAGCCTGCCGCACGCAAAGACACTGGGCTGGATCGCGCGCAGCCATGCGCTGGTCGTGAGCTCGGTCATGGAGGGCGGCGCCAACGTCATCGCCGAAGCCGCGCGCATCGGCACGCCGGTCCTCGCCTCGCGCGTCTCGGGCAACCTTGGCATGCTGGGCCCCGGCTACCCCGGCTACTACGGGCTCTACGACGAAGCCGGGCTCGCGAGGCTCGTCGCCCGGGCGGCGGATGACGGGAATTTTTACGCCAGCCTGAAGCTTGCCTTGCGCGTACGCCGGCCACTGTTTGCGCCGGCAGCGGAGCGCTTCGCGCTCCTCCAAGTGGTACGCTCCCTCGTATGAAGGCAGTCTCATCAGCCGTGTCCGTGGAGGAGCTGGCGAGCGGCCGCTTCGACGCCGTGATCGACGCCCGCACGCCCGCCGAATACGCCGCGGACCATATCCCCGGCGCCATCTCCGCGCCCGTGCTCGACGACGCGCAGCGCGCCGAGGTCGGCACCCTCTACAAGCAGGTATCGCCTTTCGACGCAAAAAAGCTCGGCGCCGCGCTGGTCGCGAAAAACGTCGCCCTGCATATCGAGAAGCATTTCAGGGAAAAACCGAAGGACTGGAAACCTCTGGTGTACTGCTGGCGCGGCGGCAAGCGCTCGGGCGCGATGGCCCATGTCCTGCGGGAAGTGGGCTGGGACGCAGCGACTCTCGAGGGCGGGTATCGCTCTTATCGACGCTGGGTCGTCGATCAGCTGCGACAAAAACCCTTGCATTTGAAATTCCACGTCATCCATGGCCCTACAGGCAGCGGCAAGAGCCGCCTGCTGGCAGCGCTGGCGCGCGCCGGCGCTCAGGTGCTCGACCTCGAGGAGCTCGCGGCGCATCGCGGCTCGGTGCTCGGCAACCTGCCGGGCCGGCCGCAGCCTTCGCAGAAGATGTTCGAGTCGCTGCTGCTGAAGGAGCTCTCGGCGCTGGACAAGGGAAAGCCTGTGTTCGTGGAAGGCGAATCGCGCAAGATCGGCCAGCTGCACGTCCCGGAGGCGCTCATCGAGCGCATGCGGGGCGCCGAATGCGTGCGCCTCGAGACCGGCCTCGAGACGCGCGTCACCCTGCTGCTGGATGAATACCGCCATTTCCTCGCAGGCAACGGTGCGCTCGAAGCACAGCTCGACTGTCTCGCCGGCCTGCACGGCCGGGAAAAGATCGGGGAGTGGAAGGCGCTCGCCGCGCGCGGCGCCTGGCGGGAGTTCGTAGGGCGGGTGCTGACCGAGCATTACGACCCGGCCTACCGCAAGTCCTCGATGCGCAATTTCAGCCGCCTTGCCGAAGCGAGGATCGTCCGGATCGCCGCCGCCGGCGACGGCGCGTTCGGCCAGGCCGCGGAAGATCTTCTCAAGAAGAAACCCGAGCGGGTGGCCGCTTGAACGCTCTTGCCGCGGCTGCGCTCGCCGCCGGCGAGCTGATCTGCGAGTTCAGCGACGGCTACCGCAAGAGCCTGCTCGCCGAGATCGCCGGCGACGCGCCGCGCGCCGAACTGGTGCTGGTCTACGAAATCCTGAGCGCCGCCTCGGCGCAGGTCCTGGCGAGCGACCAGGCGGGCCGCAAGCCGGTCCTGGTTCGCAACGGCACGGAAAACATCCACTTCATACAGCCCGACGGCGCGAGCGTGCGAGTCACCACCCTCACCTCCTGCACGCGGGCGAAAATCCGGGGCGGGCAGGAAATCTGCACCCGCTTCGCCGCCCGCTACGCCTGGCATTTCGACACCGCGGCGCGGCTCGACCCGGACGCCTCGCTCACCCGCCAGCCTTCGGGCGCCGCGACCGGCGCCTGCGAGCCCTGGAGAGTCGACTAGAGCAGGAGCGACCATGAATATCAGGCTTGTGGCTTCGGTTTTCGTCCTTCTTTTCAGCAGCTCTTCTCTTGGCCAGCCGGTCGAGCCGGTCCATTCCCTGGCCGGGAAAGAAAAGCCCGCGATGATCGAGACCATGAAGAACCTGGTGTCGATCGAGTCCGGCAGCGGCGACCGCGAAGGGCTCGACCGCATCTCGAGCCTGGTCGCGGATCGCCTGAAGGCGCTCGGCGGCGCGGTCGAGCTCATCGAGCCGGGCGCCGACAGCTACCGGATGTTCGACACCCCCGAGAAAATCGGCCGCATGGTGCTGGCGCGCTTCCAGGGCGCCGGCAAGAAGAAGGTCCTGCTCATCGCGCACATGGACACCGTGTACCTCAAGGGCATGCTTGCGAAGCAGCCGTTTCGCATCGACGGCGAGCGCGCCTACGGGCTCGGGATCGCGGACGACAAGCAGGGTATCGCGCTCATCATCCACACGGTGGCGATCCTCAAGGCCATGAACTTCCGCGACTACGGCACGCTCACCGTGCTGATCAACGGCGACGAGGAAATCAGCTCGCCCGGCTCGCGCGCGATGCTCGCCCGGCTCGGCGCCGAGCACGACGCGGTGTTCTCCTGTGAAGGCTCGCGCACCGACAGCGACCGGCTGTCGCTCGCGACCAGCGGCATCGGCTCGGTCACCATGACGGTCAAGGGCCGTGCTTCGCACGCCGGCGGCGCGCCCGAGCTCGGCCGCAACGCCCTGTACGAGCTGTCGCACCAGGTGCTGCAGATGCGCGACCTCTCCAGGCCGCAGGTCGGCTTCAAGCTGAACTGGACCCTCTCCAAGTCGGGAACCAACCGCAACGTCATCCCGGCCGACGCCGTGGCGAACGCGGACGTGCGCATGCTGCGCCTGTCGGATTTCGAGGAAGCGCAGAAAATCATCCGCGAGCGCGTGAAGAAGCGGCTCATTCCCGACACCCAGATCGAGCTCGCCTTCGAGGACCGCCGGCCGCCGCTCGAGGAGACGCCGGCCTCGAAAGCGCTCGGCGCGTATGCGCAGCGCGTCTACCGCGAGCTCGGCAAGGAGCTGGTGGTCAGCAACGTCGTCGAGGGCGGCGGCACCGATGCCGCGTTCGCCGCGCTCAAGGCGAAGGGCCCGGTGCTCGAGCGCTTCGGCCTGCAGGGATTCGGCGCCCACTCGAACGACGCCGAATTTGTCGACCTCAATTCCATCGAGCCGCGCCTCTACCTGCTTGCGCGCCTCATCATCGACGTGTCCAGGGACAAGGCGCCGATAAAGTAGCGGCTATCTCCTGCGGTCGAACATGAAGATGATCAGGAGCAGGATCAGCACGATGAGCAGCGCGGCCGCGGTGCTGATCTCGGCGCCGGCCGGAAGCGAGTCGATGCGGCCCGCGAGCTGCAGGACTTCCTCGTCGGTGAGCGCGTTCACGCGCTCGGTTGCGGCCGTGCCGGCGACTCCGAGCGCCGCAAGCTGACCCTGCACGTCGTCGCGCGCCATGAAGCCGCGCAGCTTGTCGCGCTCGGCCTGCGCCTGCACCCTTGCGACCGCCTGCTCGGTGCCGATCAGCGCCGCTTGCGTCTGCGCCGAGTACGGCAGCACGACCAGGCTCAGGATAAGCCAGCTGCAAATGAACCGACTTGAAAACGCTTTCATCTGATTCCTCCTATCGGGAGAGCTCATCGCCTGTCAAGCATGAAGAACAGCATGATCACGATGAGCAGCAAGAGCAGCACGGTCACCGAGACATCGGCGCCGGCCGGAAGCGAGTCGATCCGGCCCGCGAGCTGCAGGACTTCGGCGTCGGTGAGCGCGTTCACGCGCTCGGTTGCGGCTGCGCCGGTGACTCCGAGCGCCGCAAGCTGGCCCCGCACGTCGGCGCGCGCCATGAAGCTGTGCAGCTTGCCGCGCTCGGACTGGGCCTGCACCCTTGCGACCGCCTGCTCGGTGCCGATCAGCGCCGCTTGCGTCTGCGCCGAGTACGGCAGCACGATCAGGCTCGGGATGACGAGGTTGCAGATGAACCGCCTGAAGAACGTCTTCATGTGGCATTTCCTCCTGTGGAGGTACCTGGGGATGTGCTGCTTAGGTTGGACAACTGTTATTGGCTGGTGATTCGCGCTATTTTCCCACAGCACACCGGCGCCTGTAACATTCGCGTCATATCCCTCAAGCATTGAGCCCGGCAAGCACCTTGATATGTTGCACGGCGCTGCGGCCGAGCGCCGAGAGCGCATAGCCTCCCTCCAGCATCGAGACCATCCTGCCCTGCGCGTGCCGCTCGGCGACGTCCTTGACCTGCCCGGTGACCCAGCCGTAGTCGTTGTCGGTGAAGCGCAGCATCGCCATGTCGTCTTCGGCGTGGGCGTCGAAGCCCGCCGAAAAAATTATCAACTGAGGCTCAAAATCATCGAGGGCGGGGATCCAGGCTTCGCGCACCGCCTCGCGGAATTCCCGCGATCCGGAGCCTGCCGCGAGCGGCACGTTGACCATGTTGGAGGCCGGGTCCTCGGTGCCGCTGTATGGATAGAACGGGTGCTGGAAGGTCGAGGCCATCAGCACGTGCGCATCGCCCTCGAAGATGTCCTCGGTGCCGTTGCCGTGGTGGACGTCGAAATCGACGATCGCCACGCGCTCCAGGCCATGGGCGCGCACCGCGTGGCGCGCGGCGATCGCGACGTTGTTGAAGATGCAGAAGCCCATGGGGCGAATCCGGCAGGCGTGATGCCCCGGTGGACGCACGCTGCAGAACGCCGTTGATGCCTGTTTTTTCATTATCAGGTCAACGGCGAGAACCGCGGCGCCGGCCGCTCTCAGGGCGGCCTGCAGGGTAAACGGGTTCATCGCCGTGTCTGGGTCGAGGTGAATAGTGCCCGCCTGCGGCGCGGCTTGCCTGATCGCGCGCACGTACTCGATCGGATGCACCCGCGCGAGCTGCTCGTCGGTGGCGAGCGGCGCGTCGAATCTCGCCAGGTGCGCGCCGACGCCGGAAGCGATCAGCTGGTCCTCGATCGCGGTGAGGCGTGCCGGCCGCTCCGGATGGCCTGCTCCCATCTCGTGCTTGAGGCAATCGGCGTGCGTCACGAACGCGGCGTTCACCATGAAATCTTATCCCATCGAGTACAATCTCCGCATGCTTCTCAAGGCGGAATTTCAGCCGCGCAGCGCGGGTATTTCTCCCGTCGACCGCGTGGTCGCGGCGGCGAGCCAGATCATTCTCGGCAAGGAAGGCCAGGTGCGGCTCGCTCTCGCCTGCCTGCTGGCGCGCGGCCACCTCTTGATCGAGGACCTGCCGGGCGTGGGCAAGACCACCCTCGCCCACGTGCTCGCCAGATCGCTCGGCCTGCACTTCCAGCGCATCCAGTTCACCAGCGACATGCTGCCGGCCGACATCCTCGGCGTCGCGATCTACGAGCGCGACAGCGGCGACTTCAAGTTCCATCCCGGCCCGATCTTCGCCCAGGTGATCCTCGCCGACGAGGTGAACCGCTCGACGCCGAAGACCCAGTCGGCGCTGCTCGAGGCGATGGAGGAGCACCAGGTCACCGCCGAGGGCGAGACCCGCAAGCTGCCCGAGCCGTTCTTCGTCATCGCCACGCAGAACCCGTCGGAGCAGGTCGGCACTTTCCCGCTGCCCGAGTCGCAGCTCGACCGCTTCATGATGCGCATCGAGCTCGGCTACCCCGATCACGACGCCGAGCGCGCGCTGCTTTCGGGCACCGACCGCCGCGACCTGCTCGCGACCCTCGACCCGTGCATGTCGCCGGCCGAGCTGATGGAATTGCAGGCCGCCGTGCAGCGGATCCACGTCGCGCCCGCGCTTCTCGACTATGTCCAGGCGATCGTCGAGCACACACGGCGCTCGCCCGAGTACGTCGCGGGCCTCTCGCCGCGCGCCGCGCTCGCGCTGGTGCATTCGGCGCGCGCCTGGGCGATGCTCGAAGGCCGCGACAAGGTGATTCCCGAGGACGTGCAGGCGATCCTGCCCGGGGTCGCCGCGCACCGCCTGCGCCCGGCCCACGACATGCAGCGGCGCGTGGACGTAGGCGCGCAGCTGCTGGCGGCAGTGCCGATTCCCTGAGCGGCCCGGCAGCGTCCCTGAGTAGCACCCCCGCCACCGACACCACGCTTCATCCGGCCGAGGAGCAGGTCAGGCCCCGGCGCGAGGCGAGCGGGGGCGGCTGGGCGGCCGCCACGCTCGCGAGCGTCGCGCTGCTCTTCGCGCTCGGCTTCTGGACCTACGGCGCCGTCGAGGGCTCGCTGCGCGACATCCGCGCCGCGACCATGCGCAGCCTGCTCGACTCGCAGGTCAACGCCCTGCGGGTCTGGGTCGGCGAGGAGATCGGCGACGCCGAACGCCTCTCGCGAGATCCCGGCGTGCGCAAGGCGGTCGCGGAGCTCGTGCGCGTCGCGGCCCGGCCGGGGGTCCCGCGCGCCGAGCTCTGCGCCGGGCCAGCCAGGGCGAGGGTCGAGCAGGTGCTGCGGCCGCTCCTGCGCGACGCCGGCGACGCGACCTTCAACCTCACGGCGCGCGACGGGCGACTGCTCGCGACGCGCTTTCCGGAGTACTGCGGGCTGTCGGTGAACAGGCAGATTTTCCTGCCGCAGCTCGAGCCGGTATTCGCCGGCGCCTCGCGTTTCCTGCGCCCGTTTCGCGACACCGAGCGCGTCAGCGCGCCGCGGCGCCTGCGCGAGGGCCCTCCGCTTGCCTGGGTCGAGGTTCCGGTACGCGATGCCGGCGGCGGGGTGATCGCGGCGTTCGGCATCGCCGAGCCGGCGAACGCGGTATTCGCCTCCATCCTGAACGCGGCGCGCCCCGGCGAAACCGGCGAGGCCTTCGCCTTCGACGAGAACGGGGCGTTGCTCACCGCGGAGCGCTTCGGTGAAGCCACGCCTCTCCACGGCAAGTCGAAGAGCGCGGACGGGCAAGGCGTCATCCTCGATCCTTACGTCAATCATCGCGGCGCCGTAGTCATCGGCGCCTGGCGCTGGCTGCCGGACTTCGGCATGGGCGTGGCCCTCGAGATCGATGCCGCCGAGGCGTACGCGCCGCTGCGCTACCTGAACATCGCCTTCGGCGTGGTGTTCGGCGCGCTGGTCATCGCGGTCGTCGCCGCGCTCGCCAGCGCCTTCTCGGTGATTCGCCTGCGCCGCCAGATGGGCGGGACGCGCCGCCTCGGCGCCTACGCGCTGCACGGGAAGATCGGCGAAGGCGGCATCGCCACCGTGTACCTCGCGCGCCACGACCTGCTGAAGCGCCCCACGGCGATCAAGGTCCTGAAACGCAGCCGCGCCACCGACGAGATGATCGCGCGCTTCGAGCGGGAGGCGCAGCTCGCGAGCAGCCTCGCGCATCCGAACACGGTCGAGATCTTCGACTACGGCCTTTCGCGCGACGGCCAGTTCTACTTCGCCATGGAATACCTCGACGGCCTCACGGTAGCGGAAGTCATCGCGAGATCGAATCCCGGATTCATTGCCGTTGCGCGCGCCGTCTATCTTCTCCGCCAGGTGTGCGCGGGACTGTCCGAAGCGCACGGCAAGGGCTACGTGCACCGCGACATCAAGCCCGAGAACATCATGGTATGCCGCTACGGCGGCGAGTACGACTTCGTCAAGATCCTCGATTTCGGCCTGGTCAAGCACGTCAGCGGCGAGCACAGCCGCGACCTGACCCGCGGCCTGCGCATCCTCGGCACGCCGCTGTACATGGCGCCCGAGCGGCTGCGCAACCCCGCCGACGTCGACGCGCGCGCGGACATCTACGCGGTCGGCGCGCTCGCCTTCCTCATGCTCACCGGCCGGCGCATGTTCGAGAGCGCCGACGACCTGGAGCTCACCACCAAGATCCTGAACAGCGAGCCGCCGCGCCCCTCGGAAGCGGCACCGCAGGCGATCCCGTTCGAGCTCGACCTCCTGGTGACGGCGTGCGTGGAGAAGAAGCGCGAGGACCGTCCCCAGCGCGTCACCGACCTGATCGAGGCCTTCGACGCGCTCGCGCTCGACCATCGCTGGACGCAGGCCGAGGCGCAGGCGTGGTGGGCAATGCAGCCGGCGCCGCGGGGCGCGCTATAAAAAAAAACCCCGGTAGGGGGACCGGGGTCGGATACCTACATACGCACGAAGGGAGGGAGGTGCGTATGCAAGGGGAAGCTGTATTAGGCGCGTGCCTGCCTGTTTGCGGCTCGGGCCGCGGGTTGTTGAGGGAACTGCGGCTCGACGCCGCTCGCAGGAATCGCCAGGGCGATCACTTTGCCGGGAATGCCAAAATCCTTGCGAACCGGAACGTCCAGGCAGACCGCGCCGTACAGGGTGCTGGTGCCGAGCGCACGCGCGAGCGCGGGCTGCTGCTTGGGCGACTCCAGCTCGATGTAGCACGCGACGCGCGACACGCCGCGGTTGTGTATCAGCCTGAACCCGTGCACCGGGCCGAACGGCTCGCATAGCGCCAGGACGCCTCTCGTGAGCGTGTTGAAGTCGCGTGCCTCGCGAAACATGTCGATGACGTACGGTTTCATGGCAATTCCATGCTAGTGGCCGCGAGTAGGCGCGAATATCCCCAAAAGCTCGATCCTGCTGTAGTGCCACGACTACAGAATCAGCCCGACGCTCGCGGCGGTGAGGCAAGTGGCTAATGTTCCAGCAACTATCGACTTTATCCCCAGGGCGACGATCTCGCCGCGGCGCGGCGGGCACATCGTGCCGAGCCCGCCGATCATGATCCCGAGGCTGCCGAAGTTGGCAAAACCGCACAGTGCGTACGTGAGCAGGAGCCGGCTGCGCTCCGAAATCTCCGTCATCCTCGCAAGCTCGAGGTAAGCGACCAGCTCGTTGATCACGGTCTTGCTGCCGAGCAGAGCGCCGGCCGCGGGGGCTTCCGCCCAGGGAATTCCGGCGAGCCAGGCGAGCGGCGCGAGCGCCCAGCCGAGCATGCCCTGCAGCGTATACGGAGCGATGATCAGATTGGCGAGCGCCACCAGCGCCACGAAGACGATCAGCATGGCGACGATGTTCAGCAGAAGCTGCACGCCTTCCAGCGTGCCGCGGGTCAACGCGTCCATGCTTCCGGCGGCTTCATCTTTCAGTTCGATGCTCCCTCCGGTGGCCTTGCCCTGCGGCGGCACCATCAGGAAGGCGATCACCAGCGCCGCCGGCGCGGACAGGATCGAGGCGATGAGCAGGTGCGCGACCGCGTCCGGCAGCACCGAGCGCAGGATCGCCGCGTAGAGAAACAGCACCGTTCCCGCGATCGAAGCCATGCCGCCCACCATGATCGCGAACAGCTCGCCGCGCGACACCCGGGCGAGGTAGGGCCTGAAGGAAATGCCGCGCACGATCGCCGGCAGCACGCGCCAGTGGAACAGCAGCGCCGAGAGCGCGCTGATGACCAGCACCAGCGGCAGCGCGCGGAACGCAAGGATGAACGTCGCGTTGCCGTCGGTCACGGCAAACGGCGCCGGGCCGCCGCCGAGAAAGCCGAACACCAGGCTGGTGCCGGCCTGGGTCGCCTGCTCGAGCAGCAGCAGCGCATCGTTGATTTTCAGAAACACGGCCTTGAACAGCGGGATTTTCAGGAACAGGACCGCGAGAAAGACCAGCAATCCCATTCCCGCGGCGATGGCCCGCCAGGGCACGGCGCGGCGGTTCTCGCTCGCCGCCCAGGCAAGGGCGAGCAGCCCCGCGATGCCGGCGAGCGCATGCAGCAGATCGGTCACTTTCGAAGTCTAATTTCTAACTGGGAAATATTTTTGCAATCGTTTGCTGAATCGCCAGGGCCGCGGCGCGTGGGTCGGCCGTCTGCCTGATCGGCCTGCCGACGACTATGTGATCCGCTCCGTTCGCGAACGCCTGAGCGACATCGACGGTGCGTTTTTGATCGTCCGCCGGCTTGCTCCCGGCGGGCCGGATGCCCGGCGTCACGATCAGGAGCCGGTCGCGGAACTCGGCTTTCAGCTTTGCCGCCTCCAGCCCGGAAGCGATCACCCCGTCGCAGCCGGTTTCGACCGCGCCGCGCGCCCTGTCCAGCACCAGCTGCACGAGCGTTTTCGTCGCACCCATCTCGTCCAGGTCGCCCTGCCCGAAGCTGGTGAGAACCGTGACGGCGAGGATTTTCATCGCGCCTTTTTCCCGCGCCGCGGCCGCCATCACCGAGCGATGGCCGTGCACCGTCACAAAACCCGCGCCGCAGGAGCGAAGGTTGGCGACCGCCCGCCCGACCGTTTCCGGAATATCGTAGAGCTTCAGGTCGGCGAAGACCCGGTGGCCGCGCCCGGCCAGCCATTCGACGAGCTCGAAATAGCCGGCGGCCGAAAACAGCTCGAGGCCGACCTTGTAGAAGCGCACGGCATCGCCGAGCTTTCCGACCAGCGCCTTCGCTTCGGCCGCGGTCGGCACATCGAGCGCGACGATCAGGCGCTCGTCGCGCGGGATCGCTGTCTTGGCTTTTTCCGGCATGCTAGGTTTTCTTGGGGGTTACCGACGGCTCTATGAGGGTCGCCGTGAACGTCGCGCCGACCAGCACGATAAGCCATGAAACATAGACCCATATGAGAAAGATGAGCAGCGCCGCGAACGCGCCGTAGATCAGGGTGTAGGTAGGGAAGCCGCTGACGAAGATGGCGAAGCCGCGCTTCGCGAGCTCGAAGGCGGTGCCGGCGAGCAGCCCGCCCGCCAGCGCCGCCATCAGCGGCACATGCCGGTTCGGCAC
>WNFI01100294.1_pt1 | contig 18925 bp, 19 predicted proteins | sample 5400471 | NCBI WGS metagenome assembly WNFI01 (sample SAMN13153348, study PRJNA577476) | soil metagenome | isolation source: 100 cm saprolite on Douglas fir-dominated hillslope | place: USA:California | collected 2013-09-17 | reverse complement strand
CAAAAGCCTGCTCATTTTTCGCGGCTTCATACTCTGCGTTCTCAATCAACTCCCCACCCTCCATTGCTTCGTGCAGACGATCGGCGACTTCCTGCCGCTTTGCGGTCCGCAAGTGGTCCAGTTCTTCCTGAAGCTTTTGGAAGCCTTCCTTGGTCAGGAATTTGGTTGTCATATTCTCTATCCTTATGAATGAATTTGCATCCTATACAGGATGCAATATTTTCCCTCTGGCTTTCCCAAAGGAGCGCTTAATATATCACGGATTGTAGCACGAAGCAAGCCCGGTTGCCAAAAGTCTCAGGAAACGCTCCAAAACAGGATCCCGTGTTGTTCAGACCAGTATTTTCGCATCTTCTGCTTCATCATTTCCGGGCTTAGAAACAAGCTCTCGATCTGCGACTCATAGCCTTGAATGGCCAGCAGCCACGCTCCAAGGCCGGCCTCCGAAATGTGCTCCAACGACTGCCTCATTCCCTCTGTTTTCGAGCTCAAAATCTCAGGGAGATTCAATACGTACGGGACATCCGCATCATAAGTCAAGGGGCGGCCCAGTGTTTCCGCAGCTTTTCGCACAATCACGTGATCGATGTGACTTCCGACCCCCAACTGGCAAACGACCCTATCATCACCCTTGAGTCCGCTCCGGAGTGTCTCCGCGATCTGGACAACCAGCTCCCGGTCCGCCTCATGCATCTCGGCATAAATATCATGGTAGAGCGCCTGCCCCTCTGGATCCCGGCGATAGATGCAATCCAGAAAATCGAAGTGGACCGTTTTTGCGCGGACCAAGGATGCAGCTTTGGTGTCTTCCTGCCGCCGCAGCGCAATCGTCTCTTCCACCGTCCCGGTCCCCCAGGCCTGATGCATCGAGCTCGCATACGCGGTCAATTCCCCATTTTGAGGGAATCCGCACATCAGTGTCCAGATCTCGACTGCGTTACCCTGCGCAGCCTGCTCATGGATCAGGCCTCCGGCAGACAGCACCGCATCGTCAAGATGGGGTGACAGATAGATCCAGCGCATACGCGGTGATTATCTCAAACAGGTTTAGAATCAACAAGAGCCTCCAGACGATCCTAATGAGCAGCAAGAGGAAAAGTTGATGACCTCCCAACCATTATCCGGCATCCGCATACTCGATCTCTCGCGTCTACTCCCCGGTCCCTATCTGACTCAGCTCCTGGCAGATCTGGGCGCCGAGGTGGTCAAGATCGAGACGCCGGGAGTCGGTGATTATTCAAGATTCGCCCCGCCGGAGATGGGCCTGGGTGATCTGTTCGAAGCGGTCAATCAGGACAAGAAAAGCGCGGCGGTCAATTATCGCAATCGACGGGGCCGCGAGATCCTCCTAAAACTGGCGGCCCGGGCGGACGTGCTGCTGGAAGGGTTTAAACCCGGCTCGGTCAAGAAGTGGGGAATCGATTACGAATCGGTCCGTCAGGCAAACCCGGATATCATCTACTGCTCACTCTCCGGTTATGGACAGACAGGACCGTATTCCCAGCGTGCCGGACATGATCTGAATTATCTCGCCATCGCGGGTGCGCTTCAACTGAACGCCAAACCGGGCGAAACTCCGATTCCCTACAGTTTGACGGCCGCTGATCTCAGCGGAGGGATGCTGGCAGCCATCGCGATATTGAGTGCGTTAATCGGAAGGACGAGAAACGGCCAGGGCATGTACCTGGATGTAGCCTTACTTGACGGGGCCATGTCCTGGATCACGCCGCTGGCTGGAGCGGCTTTTTTCGCCGGACTGGATGTGACTGCGGGCAGCCATCCGTTTATGGGAGGCCGGCCGTGCTACAACGTGTACAAGGCGTCCGACGGAAAGTACTTAAGCCTGGCAGCGATCGAACCGACCTTCTGGTCGAACTTCTGCCAGGTGATCGGCCGGAATGATCTGGTCGCCCGCCAGTTTGACAGGCAGATCACGGGCGAGCTGGAGGCCATCTTTCAGCAGCAAACCAGATTGGAATGGTTGAACGCTTTCGAGGGAATGGATGTTTGCATTGAACCTGTCAATACGTTCGAAGAAATGCTGGCTCATCCCCAGGTGCAGGCACGCGGGTTTACCCGCATGCAAAATGGAGAGGCAGCAGGGCTGAACTCTCCATTCGTCTTCGCCCGGCGGGATCGCGCTCGAGCACCCAAACTTGGCGAACATACCCGGTCGCTCCTGAGAGAAATTGGAATCGCAGAGGCGGAGATCCAGGAACTAGCCGAGCAAAAAATCATCGTCGTAGTGTAGTTTCCCGGCTCGGAGCGGTGCGATTTTCAGGTTCTCCCGCACTTTAGGTGAAATTGGATTTGGTCGAGCGTTGTCCCGTATAGCTTCTTTTTCCTTTCGTTCATTCTCCTTGGTTCCAACTTATCGCTACTTAACCTTATTCTTGTAAGCATTGTTTGTTTGGGTTTATTAGGTCTTTTGCAACGGTCTGCCCTCGCTTATTATGTTGATAATGCAAACCGCTGGATAATTGCGAGCCCTGTCGCCGCGGTCTTAGGCATGACAACTATGCAAGGCGTCAGTGCCATCCTTCTCGGACACCTTCAACCCGTATTTTATTGGGCACTTTCGGGCGTCATATATGGCACCCGGAATGTATCCCGATCACGTATTCATTTTGCCAAGTATCCCTTTTCGGACTCGCGCCCTCACATACTCGCGCTTGATCGAAAAGACAGATTTGTACTAACGAGCATCCTGTTCTGAACTTGCCGGATTTCCTCGATGGTTCTATTTGTTTTGCCTCACCAGCGGGATCTGCAGATTGGTGGGTCTGTTGCCCTCGTTGTCGAATCCGCGTCCATCTACATTTCTCGCACCCCAAAACAACATATTATCGTGCAGATATATCAAATCATATTCGGCGAATATTTGTCCCTCTGCGAGTCCAAAGGGTGCAAAAGCTTTACCCTTTACACTTTGCGCACTATTCACCTCCCATCTGTTGAATCCCTTCGCGGCGATCTGGTTCATGGCGTCGGCAAAACCTTGGAATAAAGGAGTCACTTCATAAGCCGTGTCTGCGATGAAATTCACCTTTTGGGCACCGGTTGCAATCGGGTGGTCGCCTTGCCAGGTGATATGACCTTTGATCAGTATTCTTGCCAATGGTATTTTTCCATAAGCATCGGCAGAGTTTATTATTTCCAACTCAAATGTGTCGCCGGCTGAGTACTGAAACGCTCGTGTCAGGTAAAAAGGTTTGATGCTGCCGTCCGCGTTCTTGATGCTGCTTGGACGAAGTTCCGGTGCGATACTCACCCATTCGCCGCCCTGCAAAGACTTTTTGATCTGCTCTTCGTTCATGATTTTCTCCTTTTCTATATGAGTTTCTCGCCAGTACTTTTATAACGGAACATTCGTTCCGTTATAAACCCAAAAAAAGAGCGCCTTATTTCAGGTTATTCAAGGTGATCGAGCTAATTGCCTGAACCTTTTCGCGGGCCGCACCCGATTTGATGAGGATCCGAAGTCCTTGGATGGTATTGAACACATATGCCGCGAGCTGCTCCGGTGTCTGCTTTGTTTTCGCGGGAGCCTTCACTCCATTCTGGGTCAACGCCTTGGTGAACAGCCGTTGAATTGCCTCACTATACCTGGCTGCAATCTCTGTGACCTCTGGGTCATAAGGAACAAGCTCCGCCACAGAATTCACCATGAAGCAACCTCGCGCACCGCTCTCGGTTCCGGATCCGGCGATCAATTCATCAAAAAGCGCTTGAAAGCCGGCTAAGGGTGAGGGTGATTCGTTCAAGGTGCGCGCTGTGCGACTTACCACCTGCTCACTGTAGAGCTCAAGCGCTTCCAGGAACAGGGATCGCTTGTCGCCAAAAGTATCGTAGAGACTGCTACGGCTCAGCTGCAGGCTCTCAACGAGGTCTTCAACTGAGGTCGCCGTGTATCCCTTGCGCCAAAATAGCCTGAGAGCCTGTATTCTTGCTTTTTCGCGGTCGAACGCTTTAGGACGAGCGATTTTGCGCCTTTAATTCCAGAGTAGTTCTATATTGTACTGATCGTTCCAGAATTTGTCAAGCCACCGCCGTATTTCACTTTAAGAGGTGACACTCGATGAGAAACTGAGGAGATTCGACAACTGGAAGTCACAATCGTTTCGAAAATGACCAAGAGCATCCCGGCCCACGAGCTGCAAGAACACGGCCGCTCCAAAGGATGGTGGCGGAACGCCGGCGACCCCCTTCTCAAGCAGCCCATTCCGCTGTGACATTTCTAAGTGGAGGTTGCGGGGATACCCGCCGTCATTTTTTTCCTTTTTTACCGGCACCACTCGGTTTCTTCGTCCTCTTCTTGACAGTGGATTTTTTCGTCGGTTTTCGTTTTTGGGTCCGGATGGAGCCAGGACGGACCGTGCCTGTCCTTTTTGCCGTGGTTTTCTTCGAGGCTTTTGGTTTCGGCAGACCCCTTTTTGCAACCGAGGCTTTCCGCGACGGGCGAGCCGGTTTCGCGGCCGACCTCTTCTTGGCAGGCAAAGTTTTTTTCGAACTCTTGTCGGGTTTGGCCAGCGACTGCTTCCTTGGTTTTTTCGGCGTTTGATCGCCGGAAATCCCTTCCGGAACAGCCGGGAACACTTCCTGCCACTTGGCACCCATGCTCATGACGCCGGTGCCCTTCAGATTTTCATAAACAGTCCCCCACTGAGGATCCTGGACGCTCCGCCAGTCCATGAAAACATGACATTGATAGGCGTTCAATTCCAGGTACAGGCCCTTTTCCCATAATTCCTCGCACGAGCGAATATATTCCAAGTGCGTACAGTAATCCCGAAAGATCACATAGCCGCTTTTTGGGATTCGCAGGCCTTCAGCCAAGGTTCTTTGGATCAATCTTCCTGAATCTTTATCCCGGTATGCGGCAGAGGTTTTGATCCAACCGCGGGAATCGGCATATTTGTTGTGATAAATCACCAATCCAAGTTGATCGCCAAGACCGTTCGAGTATGCGAAGACGTTTTCATCCACACGGCCATTGGAACGGTAAAAATCAAAAAGCAGGAATTGCTCAACGTCCGCAAACAGATCGCGACGGTGCAGGAGCGGAAAGATCTTCCACTCATGGCCGCGGATCAGTCCGTCGTTCGGCCGCTCGTCCCATTTGGGCTTATGAAATTCCATGCCGTATTTTTCCCGCAGCCCCTCGATCTGACCGTGCCCGAACATGGGCAGGCCGGGCAGGGTTGAGAGAAGGGTTGCGACACCAAAATATTTATCCGTGTCCCCAAATTGCTCCGCCGCGCTCTCTTCATCCGGGTTGGTCATGAAATTCACGTAACGCTTCAATATCTGCGGGTCGAACTCAAGCGTGTTCTTGATCGCCTGACGATATTTAGCGTTCTCCTCATCGCGCAGCATGTGCATGAATGCCGAATTGTAGACACGGTGCATCCCCAGCGTGCGTACAAAATATCCCTCCATCAGCCAGAAGGCCTCCGCCAGCAGCAGGGTATCGGGTGTCTCGCTCGCCACCCGGTCGACCACCTCCCGCCAAAATTCTTGCGGAATCGCTGCATCAAATTCAGCCCGGGTCATGCCATGCTCGGCTCTTGAGGCAATTGCGCCTCCACCGCCCGGCTCCGGGAACCACAGCCGCTGGATATGTTTCTTCGCAAGGGTCATCGCCGCGTCAAAGCGGATGATCGGAAAGTTCCGTGCTACATGCAGGATGGTCTGGATGACCGCCTCGCGCACTTCGGGTTTCGAATAATCAAGCTGGGCCGTATCATTCCAGGTGAAGGCCGTGCCATCGTTGCCATGATAGATATATCTGGGATCCCCGGTCCACTTATCCAGGCGTTTGAACACCACCGAAGCATCCGTCTTCGAGTAATAGTGATCTTCGAGAACAATATCGACCCGTGAGTCATCGCCCAGATTTTCGGAATCAAAATGATAGGCGGGATAAGGCGACTGGCGGCTCGAGAGGAACCAGTCGGGATGCTCGATGATCCATTGCGAGTCGATTCCCATGTGATTTGCGACCATGTCGGCTGACAGGCGAAGGCCATGCTGCCCGGCGCGTGCCCGGAAATTCTCCAAAGCGCTCCACCCGCCCAGATCGGAGGCGATATCGTAGGAATACAGGGAATAGGCCGAGGCCACCGCGTCGACCTGCCCCATTCGCTCCTTGATGCGCTGACTCGCACGACTGCGCTCCCACAGGCCGATCAGCCACAGGCCGGTAAAGCCGCGTGAGGCAAGCAGCTGCAGTTCTTCGTCCGGAATTTGGTCAAGGGTTCGGATCCAGCGCTGGTACTTGCGGGAAAGCTGTTCCAGCCAAACATACGTGTTCTTTGCGATCAAGACCAGCCGCGACATCCACTCCCGGTCCGGGCTGTACCTTTCATACTCAGGCTCACCGTGGTAATCCGGTATCCATGCTTGGATTGCCGGTGTCCCCTGGGCCTGTGCACGCAGGATTTCCTCTCGGATGAAGTCGATGCCGCGCAAAATACGCGTCAGGATCTCCGGCCCAAGGATTGCGCCCCAGGTCTCCAGCAGATACTGCAGTTGGCCTTCCAGTGAATCCGGGGAGGCTTTGATCGGGGCGATCAGCAGCTCATACAGCGTCGATCCTCGGCCCAATCCTGCTGGGTCCATCACCGGCTGCCCGGCAAGGAAGTTGATCAGCAGCGCGATCGATTCCTGATAAGCGGTCTGAGCCAGTACAGCAACATCAAAGAATTCTTTATACGGTTGCATCGCCGGGTTTCGATTGGCGATGCTCACCAGGAGCATTTCCTCGGTGACGACCTCCGGATGAGGCTTCCCTGCGCTGGAGGAGGAAAGATATTCCCCGACAGTTTGATCGCCCCGAAACACGGAGGTGGGCGGAAATTCTTTTGCAAAGGCGACCAGCGTTTCCCCAAGCCGCCGGTCGAGAGCCGTCCGGAGATGCCCAACTGCACGCCCCATCACACCCGGGTTTTGCGCCTCATACTGACGGATCAACAGGTGCAGTAGTTCGTCGATCAGACCCATTGCATACATATCGGAGGCCGGGACACTTCGTCCGCTCACCGCGTAAATTTTTTCGCAAAAACGACGTGCTGCACTGAAATCGGAAAAGATCACACGACCATCGGTCGAAAAGAGCGACTCGTCGAATTGATACCTGCGCCTGGCCGCGCTCGAGACATGAAATTCGAATAGAGTTTCCATGGATGAATGATAATCCATCTGGTGATTTCGGGGACCAGGCAGGTTGCCTAGACAAGTATTTCGGAAGGGTGGACCCTCTCCAAGGAGAGGCGGGAATCGCGGCGTGAGAGTTCCGCTCGGGTTCCAAGAACGATGCCGCGCCAGTGACTCAACCAATCGTGGCCACGGGTTCATGAATTCTAGATGAATTCCTTGACGGCTCTAAGGATTGCTTGTATCATCGATATCAACAAGGTGCCAGTACGTTATCGTTGGGTTAGGAACAGAAAGATCCGAGGGGCCTTCGGCGGGTTTTTTTGTTAAGATCGTACGATGGACGTGCGACATCATCAACATTCTTGTTTGCCAGAAGGAGGCAAAGCAATGTCTGAACGCATCGTCGGTACGGTCAAGTGGTTCAATGCGGAGAAAGGTTATGGTTTTCTCTCTCGAGAAGGTGGGCCGGATGTGTTTGTCCACTACTCGGCGATCCAGAGCGACGGTTTCCGAAAGCTCGTGGAAGGCCAAAAGGTGGAGTTCACTGTTGAGCAAGGCCCGAAGGGTCCGCAAGCTGCAAATGTAATCGCACTCTAAAAATCACCTGACAGAAATCCCCGTCCTTTTTCGGACGGGGATTTTTTATTTCCACATGAAGTGCTCTTTCGTGAGAGCAGGCCGGATTCCAGGTGAACCTGGTGATACGAGCACGGACCCGCGCCGGGCAACCTCAGATCGCCTTCCGATATACCCGGTGATTTTTGTATTCAACGCCATTCAGATTTTTTAGGTCCGCCCGCATTTGATGGGTCGTCTCCGCAACCTGCGTCATTTCCACGAATTTGAAATGCCTGTCTTCGAGGACCGTCTTGCCCATCTCATGATAGAGCAGCGCATTGCCTCCTGAACCCTGGAATTCGGGCAGGACCCCCATTCCGTTGCCGGAAACGGTCTTGGTGCGATTCATTTCCAACAGCAGATCTTCTGAACGGCATAATCAATATCCGCCTGGGTGAAGGGATAATATTCCCAGTTGTGGATGAAGGTCTCATTGTAGGTCCTGCCAATCCGCTGTGCCCAGCGCAGTAATTCGCGCTTGCTCTTGAAATTCTTGACCCACAGGTTTCCCCGCTCCATTACGCGCTGGGCGATCCGTTCGACTCGTTCCGGTATCTTAAATGCATCGGCTGGCAAATAGCAGGACACAAAATCCACCTCTTTTTCGAAACCGACGGCCTCGATCAGCGTTTTGTAATAGGAGAAGTTATAGTTCGTCATGGTCATCATTTGACGCTGCTCATAACCCTCGATCAAAATGCCGTAGCCGTCGAATGGTGAAAGACCTTTGGGTCCGATCAGTGTGTCCAATCCGCGTTGGCGTGCCCAAGCCGCGGCGGCTTGAAACAGGGCTTGCGCGACTTCCAGGTCGTCGATCAGATCAAAATAGTAGAATTGGGCTTTTTTGGTCTTGTGATAATTATTGAAGGGTTTGTTCTCCCCCACGCAGATGCGTCCGACGACCTTGTCGCCCCGAAGGGCAATGAAGAAATCAGCCTCGGAGTGCTGAAAAAATGGATGCTTCTTCCGGTTGAGGGCCAGATAGGAATCCATAAACAGGGGAGGCGCCCATTGTGGGCAATCCCTGTACAAGTCATAATAGAATTTAACAAACTTCTTTACCTGGTGCTTGTCATTCGTGTCAACCGGCTGAATGTTGACCATCGAAACCTCCGGCGTCAGACTCTGTGGCCCGAGTATATATCAATACAGGTCTGCGCGGAAAGTACCAATATATTGCGCTCCTGTCCCCTCGAATTGCGAAGTTCTCGTTGTACAATAATGAATCTCAGGCTCCTGGAGGCCGAATGACTTCCTCGACACACGCACAACTGTTGAAAAGATACGCAGAAATTATTGTAAAGGTCGGCCTGAACTTGCGCAAAGGACAGCGGCTGCTAATCCATAATTCCAGGACGCGCGGCGTTTTGGCGCAGGCCGCCCCGCTGGTCCACGAAGTGACCCGGGCTGCATACTCAGCAGGAGCAGCCTATGTGGATGTGATCTGGGGAGATGAAGAAATGATCCGGATCCGGCTTCAGAGTGCTGCCCAAAGCTCCCTCGCGGAGTATTCAACTTGGCATATTTCGGCGCTGGTCGACCTGATCGCCCAGGGTGGCGCACTTCTCACGATCGTCGGAGAAAATCCAGGCCTGCTCGGTGATCTGGATCCACTCCGGGTTTCCATCTGGCAAAAATCTCACCTTAAGAATTTCCGGCCTGTGGGCCAGGCAGTCGCGAACGACACCATTAACTGGTGCCTGGTCGCGGCGGCCGGACCGGATTGGGCCCGGAAGGTCTTTCCAAAGATTTCCGGCGGGGAAGCGGAGAAGAAGTTATGGGCGGACATTTTCGCCTTCACCTATGCGGACCGCTCCGATCCGATCCGGGCCTGGAAGACCCATGCTCGGGATCTGAATGCCTACCGCAAGTATTTGGCAACAAAACAATATGCGATGCTCCACTACAAAGCCCCAGGTACAGATCTCCAAGTAGGCTTGCCGAAGGGTCATCGCTGGATCACCGCACAAAGCCCGGCTGCCAACGGGATCACCTTTATCCCCAATTTACCTACGGAGGAAATCTTTACACTTCCCGATCGTTCCCGGATCGAGGGAACTGTGAAGGCATCCTTGCCGCTCAGCTATAGTGGCACTCTGATCGAAGACTTCAGCTTTCGCTTTGAAAAGGGCCGCGTGGTAAAGGCGGTCGCAAGGAGAGGTGAGCAGCAGCTCAGGAAGTTGATCGCCACCGATCCGGGTGCGGCGCGCCTGGGAGAGGTGGCCCTGGTTCCTGCGAGCTCACCGATCGCAAAAACCGGCCATCTTTTTTACAACACGCTCTTTGATGAAAATGCCGCCTCGCACCTTGCGCTGGGACGGGCCTACCGGTTCACGCTCGACCATGGTCCGGAGATGTCCGACGCAGAATTTGAAAAACACGGTGGAAATAACAGCCTGGCTCATGTGGATTTCATGATCGGCTCCGATAAAATGGATATCGATGGGATCCGGGAGAGTGGCCGGGTGGAACCCGTGATGCGAAAGGGCGAATGGGCATTCAAGGTTTGACCTGTCCTGATCCCTTTGGCCGCAATGGCCTGGGAGGATTCCGTATCGAAAACATGGATCCAAAAAATGAAAGGACGTATGTCAAAACCAAAATTCTCATCTGAAGAGCTGATGCAAGTCGAGTTCAACTACATCGCTCAATCCGCCTTCCAGGCACACGAAGATCGGGCCCGGGTCTCCTCCTTCTACCTGATCGCAGTCGGGTCCCTGCTGGCCGGGCTCTTCAGCACCCAATTATTCAACCAAAGGTTCCATCCGCAATTCGTTGCGTTCTCCTTCAGCGGCTTATTCCTGGTACTCACGCTGTTGGGCACCCTGACCATCCTGCAGCTGGCGCGGCTCCGGGCGGCCTGGGTCGATTCTGCCAGGGCGATGAACCGCATTAAGGATCACTGGCTGCGATATGCCACGGACAAAAATTTGAATGAGGCTTTCCTTTGGGAAACTGCCAGTCTGCCGCCGAAATTCAAGTTCAACAGCGTGTCGTATTATCAAACACTTGAGGTCGCACTGATCAGCGGCATCACATTCGGATCCGCAGCTTCCTTCTTCCAGGTGGGAATGAACTTCCATAACCCTCTCGCAAATTGGACCGTCACCCTCCTTTCCGGCCTGCTCGTCTCGATTCTCCAACTCATCCTGTATCAGCGCAACCTGGACTAATCCCATGCCGCTCAACTACAGCCTCAACCATCGCAAACCTACCGCCCATCAGCGTCTTCCAAAGTATCTACGCGGCGATGATTGGATACGCGACCTGCTGCGCCGCGGACAGCTTGCTCATATCGCCTCGGCCTGGGACGACCAGCCTTTTGTTACACCCTCTACATATTTATTCGATGAAGCCCGGCACCGCCTGATCTTCCATTCCAACATTACCGGCCGGGTGCGCGCCAACATTGAACAGCATACACTCGTATGCGTGGAAGTGAGCGAATTCGGAAAAGTACTTCCCTCCAATGTCGCGTTGGAGTTCTCACTGCAATTTCGAAGTGCGATCGTCTTCGGCAACGCGGGCCTGATCCAGGATACAGAAGAAAAAAGAATGGTGATGCATCGACTGATCGCGAAGTACTTCGGCAAAATGGAAGCCGGTATCGATTTTCGTCCTGCCACAGACAAGGAGCTGACGCGTACGTCCGTTTATGGCCTCCAAATTGAGTCATGGAGCGGGAAGGAAAATTGGAAGGAAAGGGCGGACCAATCCGATGAATGGCCGGCTCTGGATGAAAAGTGGTTCGACGAGTACCGCTGAGTCCCAAGGAGAGACGCGTGGGAGAAAACAAAGTGAATACGGAGGAGTTCACTGTGGCATGCTTGTGGTTGCGTTTGGAAGCCCAACCATCCGTTTCTCGAATCACGATAGCTTGACTTGGGATGCAACGATTGAGACATTGTCGATTGAGCACACTGAATTCGATTTCGGCCATATTTAACCAACTTCCGTGTTTGGATGTTGAATGAAATTCGAACCGGTCCAGGATGCGTTTGGCTTCCACGGGTCATCTTGATCGGAGGATCAAACCTGGCCTTTGGCATTGATAGCCAATTGCTGGCGCAAAAACTGGGTGCCCCGGTGGTTAATTACGGCCTGGAGGGGGGTTTAGGGCTCACCATCCTCCTCAATTCACTTCAAGACAACATGCGCCCGGGTGACATAGTAGTGAGTTCTCCCGAGTATGAGCTGTTCTACAACAACTTGGTGGACGGCGAAGCTGTAACCTTAGCCCAGCTCTTGGAGGTGGATCCAGAGTTTCTGAGGTATTTTCCAATCCGCGATTGGCTGGACATAGGACCCATTTATGTTACACTGGCGCAAATTAAGGTGATGCGGCAACTTATGATCATGACCGAGACTGCAGATACGAAGACGGTCTACAAACGAAGTTGCTTTGATCCAAAAAGTGGAGACGAAGTTTGCCAGTTGGGCCTGCCGAATCTTCCGGATAAACTTATATACAGCGGTCCCTTTATCCTCAAGGATACAAGCGCAGATTCGATTGCGATAGACGCGATAAATCACTTCTCCGCGATCGCACGCGAAAAGGGTGCCGTCGTTCTATATGACTACCCGCCCGAATGACCAACTGACAACTATTTTTTTTATTCCCAATATCATCCTAATGCAACAGGCCGGAAACTTCGGACAGAATTGCTGGCCGCAAGGATACAAAATGCACTAAAGTAGTCCGCTGTGTGCACGGCGATCCTGTTCGAAGGATGAAACCCGGGCCAGCATTCAGGAAGCGGGGAAACGCGATAACCTTCATCAGAGGCGGTCGCTGAATCGCCCGGCTGGATTGACCCCGTCCAACACGAAGCGCTGCACGGATGATCCTGGCGCTATCTTCTTCTTAACGGCCTGTGGCTTTGTTCCTGGAGCTATCTACGGGGCGGTGTTCCCCCCTAGCGGCATGATCATCCATCGACTGCATCCTGGGTTCTTCACGGAAACGTTCTTACAGCCTGACGGTCACTCGAAGCACGAAATCTTCGAGAGAGCATGGCACTTGCCCCACGCCTTCACCATCGAGTCGGGGGCTATTCATGTGGGATAGCTGGGTAAGGGCTTTAGCCGTATACTCATTAGTACTAACTGTCTTTGTTCCTTGCTAAAGGATGATGTATGAACTCATCAACGAAGCCGCTGATTGAAGTTCGTAATCTCGTCAAAGTCTATAAGACGCTGGCGGGTGAGTTTACTGCGATCAAAGACATTGACGTTGAGGTCAATCGGGGGGAGTTCGTGGCCATCATCGGGGATCGTGATTGGCGGCGAACCGATCCATACCTACAACGAAAGTCAGATGTCGGTTTGGCGCGGGCGGAACCTCGGCGTGGTTTTCCAGTTTTTCCAGTTAATGCCCATGCTGACTTTGCTCGAAAACATCATCCTGCCGATGGAACTAAACAATCTCTATGACAAGCGTTGGCGGCTCGAACGCGCGATGCACCTGCTTGAAAAAGTCGAGTTGGCTGAGCAGGCTGACAAACTGCCTGCCGCCATTTCGGGTGGACAACAGCAGCGCGTGGCCATCGCGCGGGCACTGGCAAATGATCCTCCACTGATCGTCGCCGACGAACCGACCGGAAATCTTGATTCCAAAACTGCCGAAAAGATCTTTAAGGTGTTTGAAGGCCTGATCGCTTCCGGCAAGACCATCTTGATGGTCACGCACGATAACGACCTGGCGCGCCGCGTGAACCGTACCATCTTGATCTCGGATGGTGAGATCGTCAACGAATATCTGGTGCGGGCGCTTTCCACTCTCACACAGGATCAGCTGGCAGAAGTGGCACGGCGCGTCAAACCACAAGTCTACCCGCGCGGCACCAGCATCATCCGCCAGGGTGAGACTGGCGACAAGTTTTATATTCTTGTCGAAGGTACCACCGATGTGCTGGTCCAACAGCCCGGCGGCGGGGAGGTACTGGTCAACCGGCTCCATCCCGGCAATTACTTCGGCGAGATGGCATTGCTCGGCAATGGTATTCGCGCCGCCACAGTGAAGGCTGCGGGTGAGGGCGAGGCCAAAGTCGTCGCGCTGGACAATGCCGCCTTCAACGAACTTATCAGCGATTCGCGCAGTTTGCGCGAGGAATTGGGCCGCATCGTTGAACAGCGCACGCTTGCCAATCGGGTCCAGACGCTTTCAGCCAGCCAGAACAGCGATGCTACTGTAATAGTCAGCGCCCAGAAGCGCCGGACTTTCGCGGCGGGTCAATTGATCATCCGTCAGGGAGAGTTAGGCGAGTCTTTCTATATCATAGAAGATGGCAAGGTGGATGTGTTCGTAAGGAATAGCGAGGGTGAGGAGGTCAGGGTGAATCAGTTGAAGAGGGGTCAATATTTCGGCGAGACAGCTATGCTCGACGACCATCGGCGTAATTCCAGCGTGCGCGTAACCCCGGACGGGCCAGCCTACCTTATTGAGTTCAGCGCGGAGGATCTTGAACGGCTGGCGGGCCCTTCGGCGCAGCTTCGCTCGTAGTTGCAGAATGAAGCGAGCGGCCGGAGGAAAGATATGAACGTGGTCTACGGAAGAAATAGGGCATCTTGAGTACCTCCAAGCATCGATACCGGAGCGTGCGTGCGGCAATAATCCTGGGTGACCTGTGGGTTAATAAGGCACGCAGTTTGCTCATCGTCTTGGCTGTGGCGGTCGGCGTGGCCGCCTTCGGCTTAATGTTCAGCGGCCGGGTCGTACTCGAGGAAAATCTCAAGGATGTATACGCGGCCACGAATCCTGCTCATACAATCCTGGTACTCCAACATTTCGATGACAGCTTGGTTGGGCAGGTGCGGGATCTGCCCTACGTGCAGGAGGCCCAGGCTCGCATGCTTACACAGGCCGGGGTCGAAACGTCGCCTGGCAAGTGGCTCAGTATGGACCTCACGACGGTCCCCGATTTTGAGACGATCTCTATTGATCGTTTAACTCCGGTCATCGACGCCCCCGCCGGTTCGATCTTGCTCGAGCAGTCATTGCAAAGTTTTGCAAACATTGGCGATCGAACCCACCTGCAAATGTTGAACGGCGATGAGCACACGCTCAAGGTGGCGGGCTTCGTAAATGATCTAAGCATCTTACCCGTGGGCATCAGTCTGATCAGCGCGGGTTATGTTTCGCCAGAAACCGCGAAGGTCTTGGATTTGCCCACAGGCTACAACCGGCTCTACGTCCGCTTCAAGGATGCCTCCAGCCGCGCTGACATCGAACGGAAATTGACTTCCCTGACAGACTACCTCGAACGGGAGGGATATCTGGTCCTCAGCGCCCAGGTACCGGAGCCCAACAAATATTTGCTGGGAGACAACATGAGCTCGGTGCTGTTCATCCTGGGCTCGATCGGCGTGCTAACCCTTGTCCTGAGCGGATTACTGGTGACGAGCGTAATGTCGGCCGTCATTACAGAGCAAATTCCGCAGATCGGCATTTTAAAATCTCTTGGAGCCCGCTTTCGCCAAATGCTGGCGATCTACTTTCAACAGGTGCTGGCATTTGGATTGGCGGCCCTGGCCCTGGCCATCCCGCTAGGGCTGATCGGCGCGTATTTCCTAGCGCTTGGCATCGCGGGTACCCTGAACTTCCACGTTACCCATTTCTATCTGCCTATGTCCACCGTGGTCCTGCAGGCTGTCAGCGCGCTGCTCGTTCCCCTGCTGGCCTCTTCCATCCCCATCCTGATCGGCGCACGCATTACCATCCACCAAGCCACCAGCAATTACAGCTCAGGAGGCCCAAGGCGGGTCGGCTGGCTCGGCCAATCGCGGGGAGGTATTCCGCAACTGATCAATATCTCGCTGCGCAATGCCTTCCGCCGCAAGTGGCGTGTTGCACTCACCTTCGCAGCGCTGATCCTGGGAGGGGCGATGTTCATCGCCATCCTCGGCATTCGTCAATCGCTTCACCAGGCGGTGAACGAGATTCAAGGTAGTATGAATTACGACGTGGGGGTGAGCTTTGACCGGCCGTATCCGGCCCAGCGGATAATCGATGAGGCGGTTAAAGTTGAGGGCGTCCGCACGGCCGAGACCTGGTTGACTGCGGACGGACGACTGGTGTTTGAGCCGGGATGGTTGAGCGGCAGCATTGTGATCCAGGGCGTTCCCGCGGATACCACCATGGCCAGGCCAGGAGTTATCTCTGGCCGCTGGCTAAACACAGAGGACAATTACGCCTTATTTGTGAATTCTGATTTCCTGGCCCTCGCGCCCGGATTGCAGATTGGCTCAAAGGTCAATTTGCGAATAGGCGGGATAGACCACGAGTGGACGATCGTCGGGGTCAGCGCGCGCCAGATCATCCCGACCGCGTATGCACACTATCAGGATCTAGCCTCTGTGATCGGCCTCCAAGATTTTGCGAATCGATTAGTGGTCGACACGCAATCCAGCTCATCCGATTTTCAGTCACGCGTGCAAACTGATCTGGCCATGCGTCTCGATGCGGCCGGCCTACAGGTCACCGGCACAAATACCACCACGGACACCAAAGAGTCGAGTGCCGCACAGCTCGATACAATGATCATCTTGCTAATGTCGATGGTGATATTGGTGGCCATCGTCGGCGGGTTGGGCCTGGCAATCACGATGGGGCTCAACGTGCTGGAGCGGACACGCGAGATCGGCATCCTGCGCACATTGGGAGCCAGGAGCAATGTGATCAGACAGGTGGTGGTCGGTGAGGGGCTGATAATCGCTTCGCTCAGTTGTGCAGCCGCGATCCCGCTTTCGGTTCCGTTGGCGATCTTTTTGGGGAACAGCCTGGGCGCCTCGCTCCTGGCGCGTCCGTTGGACTACACGTTTTCTCCGGTCGCAGTTCTGCTCTGGCTGGGACTGGTGATCTTCATTGCAATCGTTGCCAGCCTGATTCCGGCCCAGAACGCGGCGCGCTTGACCATCCGTGATACCCTTGTCTATGAATAATCAATCGCTTTTCTCGATTTTTGGCGCAGATCGGTTTCCAAAGATGAAGGTGCCGCCGCCGGTATTTTCCATGTCCTAGGGGCTGGCATGCTTGTGGTTGCGTTTGGAAGCCCAACCATCCGTTTCTCGAATCAAGATAGCTTGACTTGGGATGCAACGATTGAGACATTGTCGATTGAGCACACTGAATTCGATTTCGGCCATATTTAACCAACTTCCGTGTTTGGGTGTTGAATGAAATTCGAACCGGTCCAGGATGCGTTTGGCTTCCACGGGCGTAAACACTTCATAGAGACAAGCGGGCGAATGGGTGTTGAGCTGATCTTGAACGATCACAATCTTTTCGGCTTGAGGAAAATGAACATCTACCAAATCGCGCATACAATGCGCCCAATCGACTCTCGTACGCTGGTTGGTGACTTTCACAAAACGCCAGTTTTGGAGCGGAGCAAAGAACATAAACAGGTTGGCCATACCTTCGCGTTGATACTCGTAATCATATCGTTCTGGCTGCCCCGCCCGGATCGGCAGGGCTTGGCGCGTTTCTCTAACCAATTGCTCTGGGCTTTCATCGAAGCAGACCAAGGGGCGCCTCGGGTCCGCAGGTCGTTTGTAGACATCCAAAATGTCTTCCATGTGATAAACAAACTCGGAATTGGCTTGCGGCGGAATGCACCATTCCTGTTTGCGCCAGGGTTTCAGTTCATTGTCGCCCAACACCTAGCGAATCGTTTCGTGCGAGATCGCCTCTGTGATTTTCATTTGCACTACACGCTCGGCCAGCAGACGCAGGCTCCAACGTGCATAGCCTTTCGGTGGCGAACTACATACCAACGCAATCACGCTCGCCTCTTGCTCACCATCCAACTTACGACTGTAGATCCGATGCGGGTTATGCGGCTTCAAGACCGCCTCCAACCCTTCAAACACAAATCGCTTCCGCACCCGCTCCACCGTTGGAATGCTGACCTCCAAAGCTTTGCAGATTTCGTGGTCCTGCCATCCTTCATCCGCTTTCAGCACAATCCGGGTATGGGTTAATGTTCGTGCTTTCTCTGTTCCGGAACCAATCAGCGCCGTTAGTCTTTTGCGCTCTTCGACGCTCAGGACAACTTTGTATTTCTTGGCCATATTCTTCCCTTTTTAAGGATAGAATACTGCCTTTTTCTTCACCCATCATTCCATGCTTGACACTGTACTAGTCCACGAAGAGAATATCCGGCGGGTCCTCATCAAAACCCAGGAGGGAAAAACCATCTTGGAGATACCGCTGAGCATCGGCGTGGTCGGGGTCCTGCTGGCGCCCAGCCTGGCAGCGATCGGGGCTGCAGCGGCCCTGCTGACGGAAGCCACGATCGTCGTTGAAAAGGAAGGCTAAGAACGGCTCATGAAATCCTTTCGAAAGGAACTCTGGTTTGAGATTCCCACCCGGCGGAGCTTTGTGAATATTACCGGCCAGGTGGAGCAGGCTTTGGGGGAAAGCGGTATCCGGGACGGCCTCGTGTTGATCAATTCCATGCACATCACGGCTTCCGTCTTCATCAATGACGATGAAAAGGGGCTCCACCAGGATTATGAAAAATGGCTGGAAGGCCTGGCCCCGCATGCGCCCGTGGATCGTTATCTGCATAATCGTACGGGGGAGGACAATGCAGATGCTCATCTCAAGCGTCAAGTAATGGGCCGGGAGGTCGTGGTCGCACTGACTGCCGGCCGTCTCGACTTTGGACCATGGGAACAAATCTTCTATGGAGAATTTGACGGCAGGCGGCGCAAACGCGTGCTCGTAAAAATCATCGGGGAATGAGCGCGGAGGCAGAAATTTTTCATCCTCCCCACCGTGACGCGAATTGGCCCCCTCCTTCATAAACCGCCTGGCAAGGATTGTGCCTGACATAAGAATCTTCGCCTGATCGGGTGCAACTAATCCCAAGCCGCTGCGTAGATCCAGTCATACCAGGATCTCCCCTAAAGCATATTTTCCATCAGGAGAATGTTATGTCTAGGACCTACAAAGTTTTCGCCTTCCTAATGCTCATTGCCATCATGACGTTCGGCGCGACCACACCCGTGTATGCCTTCGATGGCCGCAGTGGGGACCGGGTGAATATCAATTCCGGCGAGGTGATCAATGATGACCTGTATGTCACCGGGAACCAATTCGTCATGGATGGAACGGTCAATGGGGATGTCGTGGCCTTCGCACAAA
>WNFI01154901.1_pt2 | contig 18927 bp, 24 predicted proteins | sample 5400471 | NCBI WGS metagenome assembly WNFI01 (sample SAMN13153348, study PRJNA577476) | soil metagenome | isolation source: 100 cm saprolite on Douglas fir-dominated hillslope | place: USA:California | collected 2013-09-17 | reverse complement strand
TGGCGTCTCCGCCTGCGCCACCCGCGGACTGGTGTCGAGATGAGGTTCGAGGTCGCGCCGCCGGCGGACTTCCAGGCGTTCTGGGCGACAGTCCCGTGAAACGCGGCCTGCTGATCGTCATCTCCGGGCCGTCCGGTGTCGGCAAGGACACGCTCATCCGCCGCCTGCTCGAGCTCGACCCGAACCTCGTCTACTCGGTCTCCGGCACCACCCGCAAGCCCCGTCCCGGCGAGAAGCCGGACGAGAACTACACCTTCCTGACCCGCGAGCGCTTCGAAGAGCTGGAAAAGGGGGGCGCGTTCCTAGAGCACGCGAGCTACAACGGCCACCTGTACGGCACCTTCCGCGACCGGGTCGAGCGTGCCCGCGCCGAAGGCCGCGACGTCGTGCTGAAGATCGACGTCCAGGGGGCCGAGCAGGTGCGCCGCCTGGTGACCGACGCCATCTCGATCTTCGTCGTGGCGCCGTCCGAGCAAGAGCTCGAGGAGCGCCAGGAGCGTCGCGGAAGTGAGTCGGCCGAGGACCTGGCCTCGCGGCGCGAGATCGCCAAACGGGAGATGAAGTACGCGGAGGAGTACGAGCACGTCGTGACCAACGACGACGTCGAGCGGGCGGTGGGGGAAATCCTGCGGATCATCGACGGCGCCCGCCAGCGCGTAACTTAGCGCCGTGCCTCTCGATCCCACCCCGGTCCCCGACGACCTGCGCGGCCTGCGCATCGCGCTGCTGGTCTCGGGCGGCATCGCGGCCTACAAGGTGGTCGACCTCGCCTCGGCGCTGGCGCAGGCGGGATGCGAGGTGCGCGTCGCGATGACTCCATCGGCCATGCGCTTTGTCGGTCCGCCGAGCTTCCAGGGCGTGACCGGCAACCCGGTCCTGATCGGGATGTGGGCCGCCACGGGCAGCCCCGAGCCGCACGTGTTCCTGGGCGACTGGGCGCAGCTGATCATGGTCGCGCCGGCGACGGCCAACGTGATCGGGCGCATCGCAGGCGGCCGGTCGGATGACGTGGTCACAGCCACGCTGCTGGCTGCGCGTTGCCCGGTCGTGGTCGCGCCGGCGATGAACGACGCGATGTGGACCAAGCCCGCCGTCCAGGAGAACGTGGCGACGCTCCGCCATCGGGGGTTCACGGTCGTCGAGCCCGAGACCGGGCACCTGGCGAGCGGTCATACCGGCGCCGGCCGGCTCGCCAGCTCGTCGACGCTGCTGGTCGCGATGGTGCACGCCATCCGGTCGCGGTACGACTACGCCGGCCGGAAGGTCGTGGTCACCGCCGGGGGCACGCGCGAGCCGATCGATCCGGTCCGCTTCATCAGCAACTATTCGAGCGGGAAGATGGGCTTCGCCCTCGCCGCCGCCGCAGCCGACCGTGGCGCGAAGGTGATCTTGATCACGACCGCCAACCATCCCGAGCACCACGGGGTCGACGTGCAGCGAATCGACACGTCGTCCGAGATGCTTGCCGAGCTCCACTCGCAGCTGCGCGGCGCGGACCTCCTGCTGATGGCCGCGGCGGTGGGCGACTTCCGGCCCGCGAAGACCGCGACCAGGAAGATCCGACGCGAGGAGACGCCGAGCCTGACCCTCGAGCTCGAACCCATCCCCGACCTCATCGGCTCGCTCGCGGGGGACGAGTCCCTCGCCGGCGTGTTTCGAATCGCCTTTGCGGCGGAAGACTCCGACCTCGACACGAAAGGCATGGAGAAGCTGAAGCGCAAGGGTGTGCAGGCGATCGTCGCGAATGACATCTCGCGCCGGGACATCGGTTTCGGCAGCGACTACAACGCTGGCGTGCTGCTCTTCGCAGACGGATCCCGCCACGAGCTCGAGAAGGCGACCAAGCGCGAGATGTCCGACAGGATCCTGGACCTGGTCTTGCCCCGCCTGAAGAAGCGGTAAGCGCCGTGGCACTCTACGCCGAGGTGGCTGTCGAAGCCGCCCGCGGGATCGCTCGCGAGAGCTACACCTACACGGTCCCTGAAGGCATGGACGTCGTACCCGGCCACCGCGTCACGGTGCCGTTCGGCCGCCGCAGCACCTACGGATTCGTCGTCTCGCTCGGGACCGAAGAGCCGGAAGTCGAGACCAAGCCCATCGCAACGGCGGGCGCCGAACCCCTGCTGCTTCCGCACCAGGTCGAGCTCGCGCGCCTGGTGGCCGACCACTACTGGATCCCGCTCATCGAGGTGCTTCGAGCCGCCAGACGCGCCACTCCCGCCTGCTCGAGATGGCGACCGGCCCGGCGCCTCCGATCGAGCGCGTCGACCTGACCGACGAACAGAAGGCCGCGCTCGATGTGATCTCGGCGAGCTCAATCACTCTCCTCCATGGAGTGATCGCCAGCGGCAAGACGGAGGTCTACCTGGCGGCGGCCGAGCGCGCCCTGGCCGAGGGCCTGCGGGTCCTGCTGCTCGTGCCCGACATCTCTCTGACGCCACAGCTGGTGCAGCGCGTTCGCGCCCGCTTGAACGCGCCGGTCGGGGTGCTCCACACGCAGCTGACCGAGCTCGAGCGCGCGCAGCAGTGGTGGCGGACGCGGCGGGGCGATGCGCGGGTCGACCTCGGGAGCCGCTCAGCGGTCTTCGCCCCAATCCCACGTCTCGGGCTGATCTGCCTCGACGAGGAGGGGTCGGCGGCGTACAAGCAGGACCGGACGCCCCGTTATGAGGCGGGTTGGGTGGCGCGGCGGCTCGCCTCGGTCACCGGGGCGCGGCTCGTGGCGGGCTCGGCGACGCCCAGCGTCGCGACGTATCACGAGGCCGCGGAAGGCAAGATCGCGCTGGCGACCCTGACTCATCGCGTGCGCGGCCACGATGCGGAGGTGGAGCTCGTCGACATGCGGGACGAGGCTGCGGAGGGCAACCGCCAGCCACTGTCGCGGCGCCTCGTCGAAGTCGTGTCCCAGACCCTGGAGAACGAGGAGCAGACCATCCTCTACCTCAACCGCCGCGGCCTCGCCACGTTCGTAATGTGTCGCGACTGCGGCCGCTCGGTGCAGTGCCTCGGCTGCTCGGTCGCGCTCGTGCAGCACGCCGAAGTCGATGGCCTTGTCTGCCATTACTGCGGCTACTCGCGCGCTATGCCCGCGGTCTGCGACTACTGCGGCTCGCGCAACATCCGCGGTCTGGGCATGGGCACGCAGCGACTGGAGACGATGGTGAAGCGCCTGTGGCCGGCCGCTCGCGTGCTGCGTCTGGACAGCGATGCCGCCAAAGGACCCGACGCCTACTTCCGCATCTGGGAGGACTTCAGCGAGCGTCGCGCCGACATCCTCGTCGGGACGCAGCTGGTGGCGCGCGGGCTCGACCTGCCCGCGGTCACGTGCGTCGGCGTCGTCGACGCGGACCTTCCGCTGCACTTCCCGGACTACCGCTCCGCGGAGAACACATTTGCGATGGTCGTGCAGGTCGCGGGACGCGCAGGTCGGACCGGGCGGCCGTCGCGCGTCGTCGTGCAGACGAGCAACCCCGAGCACTACGCCCTGCGCTGCGCGGCAACCGGCGACTACGAGAGCTTCTACGCGGCGGAGCTGCCGGCGCGCAAGGCGTTCGTCTTTCCTCCGTACGCCGAGCTCGCCGTCCTCACTCGAACCGACCGCGAAGACGAGCGCGCGTCCGCCTCGGCGCGTGAGGCCGCGGAATCGATCGCCACAGGCCTGTTGAAGGATGGAATCGAAGGCATTCGCGTCATGGGCCCGTCGCCGGCGTTCATCCACCGCCTGCGCGGCGAGTACCGCTGGCAGGTCACACTGAAAGGCAGCGGCCTGGAGCGGGCGCGCCACCTCGCGCGGCGCGGAAAGGGGTGGAGCTATGACATCGACCCGGTCACCTGAATGCCCGAAAACAACATGAGAGACGTCGCAACGCGAAAGAAGGACGTGCTCGACGCGCTGGAGGCGCAGGGACACTACTGGCTTGTCACAGCCGAGGTGGGTGGCCGCCCGCACGTGATCGGCGTGTCGGGGTGGTGGGATGACGGCCAGATCGTGGTGACGACGCTCGGCAGCAGCCGGACGGCGCGCAACATGGCGATGAACCCGCAGGTCAAGCTGGCCCATGGCGACCCGGGCGATGCCATCGTGATCGAGGCGCAGATGATCGACAGCGCAGCCGTCGAGGACTCGTCCGAGCTGGCGAGCGGCTTCAAGGCGGCGATGGGCTGGGATCCCCGCGAGATGGGCGGATGGATGTTCTTCCGCCTGCGGCCGACTCGGATCCAGGCGTTCCGGGGCTACGACGAGATCGGGGACCGGGACGTGATGCTCCGGTCGCGCTGGCTCGCTTAAGACGATTAGGCCCCACCGGGCCGCGGGTAAAATCGAGTTCGATGGTCCGTCCGATCCTCACCTTCGAACATCCCGTCCTGCGCGAAAAGGCGAAGAAGGTCACGCGTATCGACGCGTCGATCCAGCGCCTTCTCGACGACCTGGTCGAGACGATGCTCGACGCCCCCGGGGCCGGCCTCGCCGCGAACCAGATCGGAGTCCCGCTACGCGTCTGCGTGGTCAAGGGCGACGACAAGCAGATCTGGGGCCTGGTCAACCCGGAGGTGGTCAAGAGGGATGGCGTCCAGGTCGGCCCGGAAGGGTGCCTCAGCTACCCGGGGTGGGTCGGTGAGGTGGAGCCGCAGGGTCGAAGACCTGACCGGCGAGGAAAAGGAAGAGGCCGTCGCCGCGGCCTCCGGGTAAGGCAACCTTTTCCTACAGGATCGTCTTCGCCGGCACCGCCGACTTCGCCGTGCCGTCGCTGCAATTGCTGCACAAGGCAGGGCATCAGATCCAGCTTGTGATCAGTCAGCCTGATCGCCCGGCCGGCCGCGGCATGAAGTTGACGCCGCCGCCGGTCAAGGTCGCCGCTGAAGAGCTCGGCCTGCCCGTGTACCAGCCGGAGCGGATCCGAGATCCCGGGGCGGTCGAGCGTCTGCGAGCAATCGCGCCTGACCTGATGGTGGTGGTGGCCTACGGCCAGATCATCCCTCGTTCCGTTCTCGCGATCCCACGACTGGGCGCTATCAACGTGCACGCATCGCTGCTGCCGCGACATCGTGGGGCGGCGCCGATCGCGCGAGCAATCCTGGCCGGGGATGCAGAGACCGGCGTGACCATCATGAAGATGGACGAGCAATTGGACCACGGGCAAATCCTGGCCGTCGATTCGATAGCGATCAGACCGCGGGAGGACGCAGCCGCTCTGACGTCCCGACTGGCGGTTGTCGGCGCCGTTGCGTTGGTGGATACGCTGAAGCATCTCGAGCAGATCGAGCCGCGTGAGCAGGACCACTCGCGCGCAACGATCGCATCGAAGTTGAGCAAGGAAGAGGGAACGCTGGACTGGAGCATGGACGCACGTGAGATCGACCGGCGCGTCCGCGGCCTCCAGCCGTGGCCAGGCGCGACGCTGCCCACGAAGCGAGGTCGCGTCAAGGTCTTGAAGGGCCACCTCGAGGGCGACCGATACGTGCCCGACGTGGTGCAGCTGCCGGGTAAGAAGCCGGCGCCGGCGAGTCAGGTTCTCGGCGATGCCTGACCGCGAAGGGCGCGACCTCGCCGTCAACCGCCGGGCGTACCACGACTACTTCATAGATGAGAAGTACGAGGCCGGCGTCATGCTCACCGGCACCGAGGTGAAGTCGATCCGCAACGGGCGGGCCAACCTGCGCGACGGATTCGTGCGCATCGATGGGGGAGAGGCGTGGCTCGAGAGCGTCCACATCACGCCATACGCGCAGGGAAACGTCATGAACCAGGAGCCGGTCCGGCCGCGCAAGCTGCTCCTGCACAAGAAGCAGATCAGCAGCCTCATCGGCAAGCTGCGGCAGAAGGGTTACACGATGGTTCCGCTTCGTCTCTATGTCACGCGCAACCACATCAAGGTGGAGATCGGCCTCGCGCGGGGCAAGCGCGAGTACGACAAGCGCGAGGCCATCGCGGAGCGGGAGGCGAAGCGGGAGATCGCGCGCGCGACGAGACGTGGCTGAAGCCGGCGGCTTCGTACGCAGCCAACTGGGCACAATTGGCTGACCAATGACGCCGAGTGCGACCGTTTGTGCCCGATTGGCTGAAGCCTCATGAAGGTCCTGTTCATCGCCGGGTTTGGCCCGATCGCGGCGGACGTGAGCGAATCGCGGAAGCTGTACCAGGACGCCCTCGGCATTTCTTTCAAGGTCGAAGAGGGCGACTACCTCCACACCGAGGAGGTCGAGGGCGCCAGGGCGTTCGCGATCTGGCCGCTCAACCAGGCCGCCGAGTCGTGCTTCGGCACCGACGTCTGGCCGCAAGACGTGCCCCGGCCCCAGGCCTGGCTCGAGTTCGACGTCGAAGACATCGACGAAGCGACGCGCGAGCTCGAAGGCCGGGGCTACAAGCTGCTCGTCAGCAACAGGACCGAGCCGTGGGGCCAGGTCGTGACGAGGCTGATCAGCCCGGAGGGATTGCTCGTCGGCGTCACGATGACGCCCTGGATGCGCAAGCCGACCTAGTCGCGCAGCTCTCCGGCGAGCATGTCCATGAGCATCCCGTCGTGCCAATTGCCGTCAGGTCCTCGCTCGTACTTCCGCATCAGCCCGACCCGCTTGAACCCGACTCGTTCGTAGGCCTTGATCGCCCGCGTGTTGTGCGCCGCGGGGTCGATTGTCAGACGGTGGTGGCCGCGCTTTTCAATGAGGTATCGGGCGAGCGTCCTGATCGCGTCGGGCCCGAGACCCTTGCCCTGCCATTCGGAAAGCAACGAGATGTCGATCGACGAATGGCGGTACATGGGGTCGGTTTCCTCGAGGCACTGGATGACGCCGATCGCCTCGCCGTCCAGCTCGATGACGAAGTGCGACTCTCCCTCGCCGACCTCCATCGCGTCGGACACAGACTTCGCGGGATCACCCCACCAGCGGGCCACCTCTGGGTCGCTGAAGATGGCAATGAGTTTCGACTCGTCGCCGGCCCGCATCGGCCGCAGCGTCACCCGCGATCCGGTCAGGACCTCGTCGATCAAGCCGCCAGGTTGATGCCGATCGCGCGGAGCCGCTTGTTGAGCGACTCGAAGGCGTAGGTCAGGATCTCGCTCTCGGTGTGGCCGTACTCGGTGATGTACGCGGGGTCGGGCGGATCGAGCGTGCCCGAGATCAGCGGCAGGCACTCAACCAGCGTCCGTTGGATGATCGGCGCAAACCGCTGGGCGTCTTCGCGCACGGCATCCTGCAGCACCTTGATTCCGAAGTTCACGTGTCGGGACTCGTCGCGCGCGATGGCGGTGAAGCCTCGATAGAAGCCTCGGTCGGTGAGCCCCTCCTCGCGCATCGCCTCCAGCTCGAAGCGCTGGCCGGTCAGCGCGATCGTCGCCTCGATGACGAGGTGATAGAGCGTCACGCCCTCGACGAAAGCGTCGAAGTCTTTCGGATTGCTGGCCAGCCGCTGAGCGGTGGAAGGCAGGCGATCGTAGAAGAGGGCGTTGTAGCCCTCGTTTGCCTCGGGTCGGATCTCGACGAGCAGCTCGCTCATGTTGCGTGCGTCGGTCCCCGCCACCTCGCGCCACCATCTCTCGAAGAAGACGGTGTGCCGAGCTTCGTCGACCATCTGCGTGGAGAGGAATATCTCGATCTCGGGCGTCGGCGCCGCCCAGACGAACGGCGCCAGGGTCGCGGTCACGCGCTCCTCGCCGTTGAAGAAGAGCCGGTGCGACCACAAGGTGACCTTCTTGTCAAAGGCGCTCGACTCGAGCCAGTCCTGGCGGTCGAGGCTGAAATCGAGGTCGGCGACCGCCCACTGCTGGGCCTCCCAGCGGCGGTACAGGTCCATGTAGCTCGGCATGTTCTCGATCCCGCGGTCGATGAACGAGAGAACGTCGTCGATCCGGATGTCGCCCAGCTCCTTGAGGCTCGCGCGCCCGATCCGGTCGAGGTCTACGGCCATGGACTGTTCAGTGTAGGGGCGGGCTCCGATGGGTAGAATCAACCGGCAACCAGGTTCGGCTTCGTGGGGGCGTCCGGTCTCGACGGGGCAGTTGAGCTTCGGGATTGCGAGCCGAGAGCCGCGTGCGTTACAGCGCAGCGTTTACAAACGCCAACAAGAACTCCGCTTTCGCCCTCGCTGCGTAAGCAGTAAGGACTGAAGCCCCGGGACGATGATCCCGGGCGTCGCCCCCGGTCAATCCGGCGGATTGGGGAACGGCGTCACATAGACCGGATCGCTGGCCCAGGGGCGCCACGGCCCTGAGCCAGGACAGTCACCGCGGCTGGCCGAAACGGATCCCGTCGGGAGGAGCCGCCAGGCGAGATCAAATTCCCTGAACACGCTCGTAGAGATCTCGGAGGAAGCTGCTTCGGACGCGGGTTCAACTCCCGCCGCCTCCACCAAGCCGAACCTGGCGGGTGGAATGGCGAAGCTCTCACGTGGGTATGACAAATCCCGTGAGCAGTAGTTTCCACGACTTCAACCGCAACCTGATCAAAGACATCCGCGCCAACGGCAAGCCCACCAGCGGTCCCTTCCTGGGCCGCGATGTCCTCATCCTCACCACGACCGGCGCCAGGTCCGGCGAGGAGCGCGAGACCCCCCTCGTGTACACGTGGGAGAAGGGCCATCACGTGATCGTCGCTTCCAAGGGCGGCGCTCCGACCCACCCGTCCTGGTACCACAACCTTCGCGCCAACCCCCTCGTCACGGTCGAGGCCGGCGGCGAGAAGTTCCAGGCGCAGGCGAAGGTGGTCGACGGCGACGACTACGAGCGGCTGTACAAGCAGCACGCCGACATCAACCCCGGATTCTGGGACTACCGCCAGAAGACCACGCGGAAAATTCCAGTGATCCTTCTGGAGCGGGTCGCGTAGGTTCGGCTAGCTCGCGGTCGGCGATTCTTCGCCGGCCGTGCCAGCCGGGCTGATGAACAAGCTCGTCAGGGCCACCAGCCCACCGACCAGCAGCACGATGCTGCCCGCGAGGCCGATGAATCCCCCAGGCCCGATTCGGCCGCCGGAGATGGCGGTGCCGATGAATGTGATCCACATCATCAAGGTCTGCAACCCGAGCGCGAGGAGCGCACCGGTGGCCACCGCCCGGACGATCCGGACGGAGACCGCCATGACGACGATCGCCGCGGCGATCGCAGCCAGGACCACGAAGAGAGGTTCAGGGATCTGCCACGTCGCGCCCTGGTAGTTCCCGTTGAAGATCGAGGAGTTGATCGTTCCGCCGTTGCCATCCGAAAAGTAGCCATATGGAAAGAAGCACGCCGCAAGGAGCACCACAGCGGCAACGATCGAGGAGATCCCGCCGGCCAGCGCGGCCGACGATCGCGGCGTTCTTCTGAAGCTCGGCGCGGCGTTGAACTCGGCAGCGCCAGTCGGGATCCAGCGCGCGCCATCCCACCGCCACAGCCCGTCCGGCGAGAGACGCCCGATCTCGCCCTGAGCGCTCACGGGGCTGATTATCGGGCGCCCCGTAAAGGAGCACTCACCCGCCGATCAACGGAGTAACCTTCGGCGGGTGCCCGACCTGAGCCACCTCTGGCAGCGTTTCCTACTCGCCAGCGCGCTGATTTTCGGCTTGGTCCTGGGTGTCGCGGCGACCGTTTTCGGCTACAGCAACACCGCCCCCGTGAACATCGGCTGGTCCGTCTTCCGCCTCGACGGGATCCCGCTCTGGACGGTGGCCATCGTCCCGCTCGTCCTCGTCCTGGTGGCTGGCACCCTTTACCACTGGTTCAACAGCCTCCATCACTTCACCGAGCACATGCGCCACCGGCGCCGCGTCCACGAGCTCGAGGGCGAGCTGACCAAGCTGCGCGCGCACATGGACCAGCTGCTCGAGATGCCCGAACAGTCCGGCGTAAGGCTCCCGGCCAAAGACATCACGCCGGTCTCGACCGAACCTGAGGCCGTGCCGGCGCTGCCTGAGGCGCCCGGCACCAACGGCGAGGACAAGGGCGCCAAAAAGTCGCGCAAGAAGGTCGCGTCACCGGCGATCGCCGACACGGAACCTGTCGCTGTCGCGACCGATGGCGCCGCCGAAGTCGAGCCTCGCGAGGAAATGCCCGCAGAGGCCTGATGAGCGACGCGGATCGCGGGGAGCACACGATTCGCCGCCGTGCCGGCCGCCTGGTCGTACCCACAGAACAGGCGCCTGCCGACCGCATGCTGCTCGAGCGCAGCGCGATCGAGGAGCTCAGCCACCATGCCGACCCGTGGCGCGTGCTGCGCATCCTCTCCGAGTTCGTCGAGGGCTTCGACGCGCTCAACGAGGTCGGACCGGCGATCACTGTGTTCGGATCGGCGCGTTCGAAGCCGAACGATCCGTACTACAAGACGGGGGTGGCGCTCGGCGCCGAGCTCGCCAGGAGGGGTTTTGCGGTCATCACCGGGGGCGGCCCCGGAATCATGGAGGCCGTCAACCGCGGCTGCCACGAGGCCGGGGGGTTGTCTGTCGGCTGCAATAGTTCTCTTCGGCACGCCGTACTGGAGCGGGCTGATCGACTGGCTGAAGGAGCACGTGCTCGCCGCGGGGGCGATCGCGCCGGATGATATGAACCTCATGACGCTCACGGACGACCCCAAGGAGGCGGCCGACATGGTGACCCGGCCCCTACCCGTGAGAGTCGACCTGCCGAGGGAGCAGACCGGCGAGCCGAAGGCAGGCGGCAAATAGCCTCCCTCGACTTCTATTTCCTCACCGACGGCGGCCAGAACGCCGACACGGTCGCGCAGCGCATCGCATCCTTTCTCGACGGAGCGACGAAAACGCTCGACATCGCCATCTACGACCTGAGGCTCGACCAGTCGCCGTCGGCCACAGTGTTCAACGCCTTCCAGTCAGCGGTCAAGCGCGGCGTCGCAGTCCGCCTGATCTTCAACCAGGACCACGCCCAGGCCATCCCCGTGCCGCCGCCGCCCGAGATCGACTGGGCGTTCGTCGACCAGCTGCGTTCGATAGGCGTGCAGATCAAGCCGGTGCCAGGCGTGCCCGACCTGATGCATCACAAGTACGTCGTGCGCGACGCCGGCACATCAGCGAGCGCAGTGCTCACGGGCTCGACCAACTGGACGAACGATTCATGGAACCGCGAGGAGAACGTGATGTTCACCGTCGAGTCGGCTGACGTCGCGGCCGACTTTGGCGCGAACTTCGCGGAGCTGTGGGACAAGCCGGTCGTCGCGCTCTCGGGCCGAATCTCCTCCCCCTGGACCCCGCTCGCGGACGGCACGCCCGTGCGTCCCTACTTCTGTCCCGGCCGCAGCCTCAAGCTGGTCCACGCGATGTCGCGGTCCATCGCGTCGGCTCGGAAGCGGATTCGCGTCTGCTCGCCCGTCATCACGTCGGGACCGATCCTGGGCACTCTCGCCGAGGTCATCGAGCACGGGGGGATCGACATCGGCGGTGTGTACGATGCGACACAGATGGACGAGGTCCAGCACCAGTGGGGAACCCAGACCACCGCCGCCTGGAAGATCGCCGCGTTCCGCAGCATCATCGCCGCGGTCCACTTCGGCGCCAAGAGGTCCACGCCATATGCGAAGGGATCGACGCACGACTTCATGCACGCCAAGATCCTGGTCACCGACGACTACGTCTACACGGGCAGTTTCAACCTGTCGCACAGCGGTGAGAGCAACGCCGAAAACGTGATGCAGATCGAGAGCGCGGCCATCGCCGACATGTGCGTCGCGTACATCGACCGCGTCGCCGCGCGCTACGGCGCGCCTCCCGCGCCCGCGGGCGCGGGGACCCCAGCGGCAGCCGTCTGACGCGCGCTCGGGTTCTGTGGCTAGGGGCTGCCGCGGTGGCCCTCGTCTCGATTGCCGCGCTGTGGGTGGCGCCGCGCCTGCAGCCGCCTGGCGGCACGCTCGTGGTGGTGGCGGCCGGTCGCTCGGTGACGTCGCTGCCCTCATCCATGCTGCTGATTCACAGGTCCGGCGGCGATTGGGTGGCGGCCGGTTCGCTCTCGGGTAGCGTGCCCGCGGCGCCCGAACAGCGGCAGCTGCTTGTGACGGCGATGCCGGCCGGGACGTACGACGCGGTGCGGATCGGCGTCGCCCCTCATCCGGTCGCGTTGACGATCACCGTGGGGCTCGTGGAGCCACTCCTGCTGGGTATTGAGTCAGGGCAGTTGATCGGAGGCGCAGTCTACGCAGGCAACGACGACGTGAACCTTGGGCTCGGCGAGATCGCGGGAAAGTTCGAGCCCATGCCGGCGTTCCGGCTCATCGACCAGGTGGGCGCGCCAATCACCGTCGACTCGCTGGCGGGCAAGGATGTCGTGATCGCGGCATTCCACACCACCTGCCACGAGACCTGTCCGCTCTACACAGCGCTGTTCATGCAGCTCGCCAAGCACATTGCGCCCTCGGTGGCGCTGCTCGAGGTGACCACCGATCCAGAGACGGATACCCCTCCCGTCCTCGCGAGCTACGCCCGGCAGATCGGCGCCGGATGGACCTTTGGCACCGGCACCTCGATGGAGATCACCGATTTCTGGAAACCGTTCGGACTGACGCTGGCGACCACAGACACGCACACGTCGACGCTTGCGCTGATCGACCGCCACGGCTACATCCGCCTCGTGTATCGAGGAGTGCCGAAGGTCGGCAACGACATCCCACCTGCCCTTGTCACGTCGCTCAGCGGCCAGGGCCTCCACGAGCTCGGCTCAGGCGGCGACGGTTGGGGCGCCCCGGACGTCCTCCAGGCGCTGGCCACGATCGCTGGACCGGAGAAGTCCTTCGCATCCGCGGGCGGCAAGGCGCCGGCTTTCACGCTGACCTCGACCGACGGCGCCAGGGTGAGCCTGGCGCAATACGCCGGCAGGCCGGTCGTGATCAACTTCTGGGCCACGTACTGCCCGCCATGCAAGGCGGAGATGCCGCTGCTCGCCGGCGCTGTCGGCCACAGTTCCGGCGCGCAGCTCGTCCTCGTCGATGAAGGCGACGGGCGCGAAAGCGCGCGCTCCTTCCTCGACAGTCTCGGCATCCACCAGGCCGCGCTCCTCGACTCCGACCTCCATGTGGGGAGGGACTACGGCATGTCCGCGCTGCCGATGACGGTGTTTGTGAAAGCGAACGGAACGATCGACCGCAGGCAGATCGGACAGCTCGACGCCGCCGTGCTCGCCGCGGAGCTGTCGATCCTGGGCACTCAGTAGACTGGCTCGCTGGTGGTTTCACCAGCCTTTTTCCGCCGCCTCGCTTTCACGACCGCGCTTTTCGCCTACCTCCAGATCGCTCTGGGCGGCGTGGTGCGCGTGACTGGATCGGGGCTCGGCTGTCCTGACTGGCCGCTGTGCCACGGCCGTCCCTACCCGCCGGCGGACGTCCACTCGATCATCGAGTACTCGCACCGCACGGTCGGCAGCATCACAGAGCTGTTGATCGTCGCCACGGTGATCCTGGCCTGGATCGTCTGGCGCGTGCAGCGGCCTGCCGTCGCCTGGCTCGCCACGGCCGCCCTTGTCGCGGGTCTGAGCGAGGCGTTGCTCGGGGCTGGAGTCGTGGTCAACGAGCTGGCTTCGTGGCTGGTGCTGTTCCACCTCGGCCTAGCGATGATCATTCTCGGCCTGCTGCTCGCCACCGCGGTCGTGTCGCTGCCGGAATCGCCCGGTGTCCCTCGCTTGCGGGGGTGGACTGCGCTGGCGGCCGCCGCGACGTACCTGCTACTGCTGACTGGTTCGACCGTCGTGGCGAGCAACGCCGACAACAGCTGCCACTCGTGGCCGCTGTGCGGCGGCGGCTTCGCGCTCGATTTCTCAGGCGCGAACGCCTTCACGATGCTGCACCGCGGCTCGGTGCTGCTGATCGGGATCCTGATCGTCTACGTGGCGCTCAGCGCGCTGCGACAACCGGTGCTTCGTCCGGTGGCCATTGCGACGCTCGTCGTCCTGGCGCTCCAGGTAGCGGTGGGTGCGGGCGCGGCGATCAAGGACGCGGCTTTCTTCAACGGGCTGCACGTGGCCGCGGCCACTCTGGTCTGGGCGGGAATGCTGGCGACGGCGCTGTTGACGCTGCCGAGGGCGGACCGCCTGCCGGCGCTCTCGCGCCTGGCAGTCGAGAAGGGGTCCGCATGACCGTCGCGAGCCCCACCCTCCACCCGCGCTCGATGTCCGCGACGCTCCGCGACTACGTAAGCCTCCTCAAGCTGCGCATCGTCGTGCTGCTCGACGTGACGGCCGTCGGCGTGATGCTGCCGGCCGCACACGGCCACCCGAAACCGCTCGCAGTCGTCGCGGTCCTCGTCGGCCTAACGTGCGCGGCCGGCGGCGCCAACGCAATCAACATGTGGTTCGACCGCGACATCGACGCGGAGATGACACGAACCCGGCGCCGTCCGTTGCCCGCCGGTCGCATCGCGCCCTGGCATGCGCTTGCGCTCGGCGTCGCCCTCAACGTCGTGGCGTTCGCGGTCCTCTGGGCGGGTGCCAACCTTCTGGCCGCGGTGCTCGACCTGACGGGCGCGCTGACCTACGTCTTCGTCTACACGATCTGGCTCAAGCGTTCGACGCCGCAGAACATCGTCATCGGAGGCGCTGCCGGAGCCATGCCGCCGCTGGTCGGTTGGGCGGCCGCGACCGGCCGGCTCGACGTGACCGCGCTCGCGTTGTTCGGCGTGGTGCTGTTCTGGACGCCGCCGCACTTCTGGGCGCTGGCCCAGATGATCAAGAACGACTACGCAAAAGCCAACGTGCCGATGCTGCCTGTCGTCGCGGGCGAGACGTCGGCCAAGCGGCAGAGCATCGTGTACGCGGTGCTGACGGCTGCGGTGAGCCTGGTTCCTTTCTTCACCGGCGCGGCGGGCGCCATCTACCTCGCGGGAGCGATCGTGCTGGGGCTGGGGCTGGTCGGGCTCTCCCTGCTCGACCTCGAAGGCAAGCGTTGGACGCGCCGCCTGTGGACCTACTCGATGGTCTACCTGGCGCTGCTCTTCGCCGTCTTCACCGTCTCGGCGTTCCTGCCCTGAAGCGTTGGAGATAGTCCGCCTCCACCTCGCCCGGATCGACGCGTTCAACCAGATGCCTGTGCACGGCTTCGTGATCAAGCATCCCCGCGCCGGGGCGATCCTGGTCGACACAGGGGTCGGATGGCCGACCGAGGTCGTCAAGGAGTGGAAGGTGGTCAACCGCCACGCAGCCGACGCGCTCGCTGAACACGACCTGAGCCCGGCCGACGTGAAGATCGTGATCAACAGCCACCTCCACTTCGACCACTGCGGCCAGAACGCGGTCTTCAAGCACGCGCCGTTCTACGTGCAGCGTTCTGAGCTGGAGCGCGCCCGTCAGCAGGAGCGCGCCACCTCGGAGTGGTTTGATTTCGCCGGCGCGCGGTTCGAGCTCCTCGACGGGGACGCCGAGATCGCGGCAGCACGCGAACCGGGGCGATTGGACGCGGTCCTTGAAGAAGGTCCACGAGATGCACCCGCATGCAGTGCATTTCTGTCACGACACGCGAGTGGTGGAAACGTAGGTGGGGTTCGGACCGCTGGTCGAGGCCGGCTGGCTCCGCGATCACATCGACGACGCGGACCTGCGGGTCGTCGACTTTCGCTGGTACCTGCAGCGGCGCAGCGGTCGGGACGAATATGAGCGCGGTCACATCTCGGGCGCGGCGTTCATCGATCTCGACTCCGTGACGGGGAAGGGGGGAGGAGGCAGGCACCCGCTGCCCAGCGCGGATCAGTTCGTACGCGCGATGCGTGCGGCGGGCATCGACGCAGACACGCATGTGGTCGTTTACGACGATGCCGGCGGCTCGGTGGCGGCGAGGCTCTGGTTCCTCCTCGGCTATTTCGGTCACCAGGGCCAGGCTGTGCTCGACGGCGGCCTGCAGGCGTGGGCCCAGCCCCTCGAAACACGAACGCCAGACATTACGCCAGGCAATTTCACCGGCGGCGAACCCGACCGCGCGAGGATCCTCGATTTCGAGGCGGTACGCATGCTGGGTGGAATGGCGCTCATCGACGCCCGCGCCGGCGAGCGGTATCGCGGAGAAGCTGAGCCCATCGATCCGAAGGCCGGCCACATTCCCGGCGCCCTCAACGCGCCGTTCAGCGACAGCCTCGGTCCGGACGGCCGATTCAAACCACCGTCCGAGCTACGAAGGCGCTACGAGGAGCTGGGCGCGGAAAACGGCGCCGTCTTTTACTGCGGCTCAGGCGTCAACGCGACGCATCACGTGCTGGGCATGGCCGTCGCCGGCCTGCCGGGCGCGCGGATCTGCGCCGGATCGTGGAGCGACTGGTCGAACCGGGACGCGCCCGTGGCAACCGGCCCGAATCCTTAGTATTCGCCAATGATCCTGAAAGGGAAGCGCGTCCTGATCGCCGGCATGTCGGATCGGCGCAGCATTGGTTTTTCAATCGCGCAGGAGGCCCAGCGTTCCGGCGCCGAGGTCCTGCTCACGAGCTTCGGCCGGATGATGAGCATCACCCAGATGACCGCGAAAAAGCTCGATCCCGTGCCGGAGATTCTCGAGATGGACGTCACCAAACCGTCCGACATCGCCAGCGCGTTGAAAGAGACCTCGAAGCGATGGGACCGCATAGATGGCCTGGTGCATTCGGTTGCATTTGCGCCGGCGGATGCGCTCGGCGGCCAGTTCCTGCAAACACCTTGGGAAAGCGTGGCGACCGCGCTTCAGGTGAGCGCCTTTTCATTCAAAGAGCTGGCGCGCGGTTTCCTGCCCCTGATGCAGGGGCACGGCGGATCGTTGGTCACCCTGGATTTCGACAATTCGAATCAGGCGTGGCCGAAATACGACTGGATGGGCGTTTCCAAGGCCGCCCTGGAATCCGTCACGCGGTATCTTGCGCGCGACCTGGGCCGTTACAAGATCAGGGTCAACGCGGTGTGCGCGGGACCGCTCGCCACACTTGCTGCAAGCGGAATCCCGGGCTTCAAGGACTTCGAAGAGGTGTGGGAGAAGCGGGCCCCGCTGGGATGGAGCCTGCAGGACAAATCGCCGGTCGGGCGGGCGGTTTGCGCCCTGCTTTCCGACTACCTGGACATGACCACCGGGGAGCTCCTGCACGTCGACGGGGGCTACCACGCGATGGGGACTGAGCTGCCTCCCGCTGACTGACCCAAGATGTTGTGGTGAGCTGGGGACAAGCGCGCAACATCGTGTTAGGCTCTTCCGAAATCCTGGCGTCGCGGGCCCGCCGCGACGACCGGCAAACGGGAGGAATGCAGTTTGCGGGAGTGCCTGGTTATCTACGTGGACGCCGCGCTGGACAAGCATGGCCGGGCCGGATGTGGCCTGGCCGTTTTTGTTAGAGGGCGAGCCGTTTATACGGAGTCTTTCGGCTTTTCGCATGTAGGTGGGTCCGCTCAGCTGGAAGCGCACGTGTGCGCGGGCGCGCTCGATCTTGCCGCCGCGCGCTGGCCCTATCACCGTGTGATCGTGCGCACGGATTGCGCTCCAGTCGTCCGCAGCCGAATGCCGTCCAGCGACAGCTTTCGCATCGCCGTCCACGAAGTTCGTGAACGATGCCGCCGTGGTTGGCGCGTCGTTCGTTATGTCAGCCGTAAAGCAAATCCCGCACACGAGCTCGCGCGCGAGGGATTGAAGAGTCTTTCCAAACAACAAATGCTCGTCGCCGCCTGATTCCTTAAAAAGAATCTCAACGGGCGCAGCTAATATTGGCTGCGCCCGATTTCTTTTGTATTCAGGGGAGTGAAATGGCACCAGAGGAAGCACAGTCAAATGCGCCGCGGCGCCGGGGCCGCCCGCCCGGATCGAAAACTACACGCACTCGCGGCAAGCGAGCTGGTGGGGGAGAGCTCGTCGACAGGCTGAATGCGATGGTTGCGGAGCTCATCAGCACGAACAAGAAGCTGCAGCGCCAGGTTGCGAAGCTGTCCGAGAAGGCAGGCGCGTCGTCTGCCAGCAAGAGCGTCGAGCGGGGACTGCGCACCATCTCCAAGCGCGTGCAGCGCGCGCTTGGTGGAACCAAGAAGCGACGCAGCCGCAAGCCGGCAACAGCCGCCAACGGACGCCGCCGCAAAACAACAACCCGCCGCCGAAAAGCGTCCTAAACCTCGTCGAGTTGCGCGCATTACGCCCCGCTGGATACAGCGGGGCGTTTGCGGGGTCCGAATTACACCCCGCTGGCGTCAGAGAGGCGTTATGAGGGCATCGATTTCGCGGTTCGATAGGCGTCCACGATGCTGAAGATCCAGAGCGTGCCGCCGCCAAGCTCCATCGGCACCCCGACCGCAGCGCCGATCACGGTGAGATCGAGGTCGAATCCGAAGAACTGAAGTCCCCCGATCCCGACGAGATAGGCGAGTCCTTTTATGTTGTGCCCGAGATAGAAGTGCCCGAGACCGGGCACGATCGCCAGCGCGGCGGCGAGCGCGGGATTCTTGCGCGCGCGGGGTGCGGGACCGTAGTACGCGCCCGACGCAGGTGAGCCGCATTTCGGACACGGCGCGTTTGGGTTGGTCAGCAGCGCCCCGCAGCGGCCGCACAGGACCTCGGATGCCATCCCCTTCTAGTCTGCCAACTTTGCTAGCGTCCTAACCGTGGATCTCGGCTTCACGCCCGAGGAGGAAGCCTTCCGGCTGGAGGTCCGAACCTGGCTCGAGTCCAACCTGCCCGCCGACCAGCGCCACCGCGGCGTGGGCGGCTATCGAGAGGAAGAGGAGACCGACCTCCAGCGCGAATGGCAGCGCCGCCTCCACGATGGCGGCTGGCTGAAGCTCGGATGGCCCACGGAAGCGGGCGGCCGGGGCGCCACGCCTGTCATGCAGGCGATCTACCAGGAGGAGATGGCGAGGGCCGACGCGCCCGGGATCCTCGGCCGCCTCGGCGTCTCCCTGCTCGCCCCGACGCTCGTCGCCCTCGGCTCCGACTGGCAGAAGGAGACGTACGTCGAGAAGATCCTGAGCGGCGAGCTGATCTTCTGCCAGGGCTTCAGCGAGCCCGACGCTGGAAGCGATCTCGCCGGCCTTC
>WNFI01206613.1_pt1 | contig 18931 bp, 15 predicted proteins | sample 5400471 | NCBI WGS metagenome assembly WNFI01 (sample SAMN13153348, study PRJNA577476) | soil metagenome | isolation source: 100 cm saprolite on Douglas fir-dominated hillslope | place: USA:California | collected 2013-09-17 | reverse complement strand
CGAGGACGCGTTGGTGGCCTTCCCGGGCTGCGCCGTGGTCATTTCGCACGATCGCTGGTTCCTCGATCGCATCGCAACACATATCCTCGCCTTCGAAGGAGACTCCCAAGTGGTCTGGTTCGAAGGCAACTATCAGGAGTATGTTGAGGATTACCGAAAACGCAAAGGCGAAGATGCCGCTCAGCCCCACCGAATACGCTACAAGCCACTCACAGGGTGAGACGCACCATGTACATCACGCCGCAAGACGAACTGCATGTCGACTATCAGGGCATTGCCCTCACCTGCCCTCACTGCCAGACGCTGACTCATCTCACGCCGGTGGCCGTCCCGAAATTCGAGGATCTCAGCCGCCGCAAGCCGAAGCACGTCGGTATTGTGTTCCACTGCGATGCCTGCGCCGAGCCGGTATTCCTCAAATTCCTGGTCAAGGCCTATACGCCCCTGCGGGTGGATCTCGCCGCGAATTACACGGAAATCGAGCGCGCGCGCGAAAATTTCCCGCTGACGTACCTTCCGGAGGAAGCGGAGAGCCTGTTCAAAGAAGCGCTCAATTGCTACTCGGCGGCGTGCTTCAACGCCTTCGGGGCCATGAGCCGGCGCACCGCGCAGTCGCTGTTCCGCGAGCTCGGCGAGCGCGGCAAGCTGGAGCTGTTCGATACGCTGCAGGAAATTCGCACCCTGGCTGAACTCGACGATGAGACCTTTTCTACCCTGCGCGCGGTGCTGTTCGGCAGCGACAGCGATCCCTGGCCGCATCACCCGGACGTCAATTCGGAGCGCGCGGGCATCCTGTTGGAAGTCATGCGCGATCTGCTGTATCAAACCTTCGTGCGCAAGGCGCGCCTGCTGCAAGCGATGACCTTCCGCAAGTACGTCGCCCCCACCCAGGTCGAAGTGAGCTAAAAGCGCGAATCAACGATACGTGCCGCGGAAACGCGGGTTATCCGCAAAGCGGACGTTTGCCCGCAGAACGAACATTGCGACGTTCCCGCGGAAACGTGTTCGTCGGTGGGCTTGTTTCCCTAACCCACAAACACCCGCGCATTACGAAACAGCCGCATCCAGCCGCCATCTTCCGACCACTCCTTCGGCGACCAGGAGTTTTGCACCGTACGAAACACGCGTTCCGGATGCGGCATCAACGAGGTGTGGCGGCCGTCGGCGCTGCAGAGTCCGGCAAGACCCAGCTCCGAGCCGTTCGGATTGAAAGGATACAGTTGCGTCGGTTGCTCGCGATTGTCCACGTACTGCAAGGTGACCAAGCCCCGGGCGATCAGACTCGCCGCACTCGACCCTGAGTCGAACTCGGCCTGACCTTCGCCATGCGCCACTACGATGGGCAGCACCGAGCCCTGCATGCCCGCCAATAACACCGACTGCGACGCCGGGACGCGCACCAGCGTCAAGCGCGCCTCATACTGCTCCGATCGATTGCGCACGAAGCGCGGCCAAGCTTCCGCCCCGGGAATCAGTTCCTTCAGCGCCGACAGCATTTGACAGCCGTTGCACACGCCCAGGGTGAACGTCGCGTCGCGCGCGAAGAATGCCGCAAATTCATCGCGGGCCAGGCCGTTGAACAGGATCGACTTCGCCCACCCTTCGCCGGCGCCCAGGACGTCGCCATACGAGAAGCCGCCGCAGGCGACCAGCCCATGGAATCGTCCCAGGCGCACGCGACCGCTCAGGATGTCGGTCATGTGCACATCGTAGGCATCGAATCCCGCGCGGGTGAACACGGCGGCCATCTCGGTCTGGCTGTTGACGCCCTGCTCGCGCAGAATGGCGACCGCCGGGCGCGCGCCGCTCGAGATGAAGGGTGCCGCGACATCGTTGCTCGGGTCGTAGCTCAGAAGAGCATGCAGGCCCGGATCGGCCGCATCCGCCAGGCGCGAAAACTCCTCGCTCGCGCAATCAGGATTGTCGCGCATCTCCTGAATGCGAAACGACACCTCGCTCCAGCGTCGATGCAAATCGAGACGCGACGCGGAATACACCGTACGGCCATCGATATGCACCCGCACGTCGGCTCCGGCGAGCGGCTCGCCGACATCCCGGGTCAGCGGTCCCAATCCATGGCGCGCCAGTACGTCCCGCGCCTCGGACGCACGGGCCGCGGACACTTGCACCACCGCGCCCAACTCTTCGGCGAAGCATGCGGCAATGGGGTCCGCCGGAGCCCCGAGATCGATGGCCAGCCCGCAGTGGCTGGCGAAGGCCATTTCCAGCACGGTCAGCAGCACGCCGCCGTCGGAGCGGTCATGATAGGCGAGGACCAGTCCTCGATCCTTCAACTCGCGCAACGCAGCGAACAGCGCCAGCAGGAGATCGGGGCTGTCGAGATCCGCCAGCTCGCCGCCGCTCTTCGCGTGCACTTGAGCCCAGCATGATCCTCCCAAGCGGTTCTTGCCTCCGCCCAGATCGATCAATAGCAAGCGGGACGGTTGCGACAAATCCAATACAGGCGTCAGGGTCGCGCGCGCATCCCGCACCGGCGCAAACGCCGAGATGATCAGTGAGATCGGTGCAACCACCGAATGATCGCCCGCGGCGTCTCGCCACGCGGTTCGCATGGATAAGGAGTCCTTGCCGACCGGGATGGTGATCCCCAACGAGGCGCACAGTTCCACACCCACCGCGCGCACCGTGGCATAGAGATCGGCATCCTCGCCCGGCTCGCCGCAGGCTGCCATCCAATTGGCGGACAGGCGAATATCGGTGAGGCTGCGAACGTCCGCCGCGAGAATATTGGTGATTGCTTCAGCCACGGCCAATCGTCCCGAGGCGGGTGCATTCAACACCGCCACCGGCGTTCGCTCGCCCATGGCCATGGCTTCACCGCCATAGCCGTCGTAACTATTCAAAGTCACGGCGACGTCGGCAACGGGCACCTGCCACGGTCCCACCATCTGGTCGCGGCTGATCATTCCGCCGACGCTGCGATCGCCGATGGTGATCAGGAACGACTTATCGGCAATCGTCGGCAGACAGAGCAATCGATCCAGGGACTCGCCGATCGCCGCTCCGGCGGTCGACAGGGGCTCGGCGACCTTGGGCGCCGTTCGAACATTGCGCGTCATGCGGGGTGTTTTTCCCAGCAATACCTCGATCGGCATATCGACCGGCGTCGCAGACAACAGCGAGTCGGTGACGAGCAGGCGGCCTTCGCCCGTGATCTCGCCCACCACGGCATACGGACAGCGCTCGCGTTCGCACAGGGCCGCGAACAGCGCCACGCTTCCCGGAACGAGGGCCAACACATAGCGCTCCTGCGCCTCATTGCACCAGATCTCCATCGGCGACAATTCGGACTCGGCGCTCGGGATCTTGCGCAAGTCGATGCGCCCTCCGCGCCCACTGTGCGCGATCGCCTCGGGCAGGGCGTTCGATAGCCCGCCGGCGCCGACGTCGTGAATCAACAAAATCGGATTCGCATCGCGCATGGCCCAGCAGCGGTCGATGACTTCTTGCGCGCGGCGCTGCATTTCAGCATTGCCGCGTTGCACCGAAGCGAAGTCCAGATCGGACGAGCTCTGTCCGCTGCCGACGGATGAGGCCGCTCCGCCGCCGAGGCCGATCAACATCGACGGCCCGCCGAGAACGATCAGCGGTGCGCCGACCACGACCTCCTTCTTTTCCACGTCGGGCCTGCGCACATTGCCAAGACCGCCGGCGATCATGATGGGCTTGTGGTAACCGCGAATCACCGCGCGGCCCGATTCCAGCCCCTGCTGTTCGAAGGTCCGGAAATACCCGCAGATGTTCGGGCGCCCGAATTCATTGTTGAAGGCGGCGGCGCCCAAGGGGGCGGCAATCATGATGTCGAGCGCAGAGGCGATTCGTTCCGGCTTGCCGAAGTCGCCCTCCCAGGCCTGCGTCATGCCGGGAATTTTCAGGTTCGATACCGAGTAGCCGGTCAGACCGGCTTTGGGCTTGGCGCCGATTCCCGTCGCGCCCTCGTCGCGGATCTCACCGCCCGCACCGGTGGCCGCTCCGGGAAAGGGAGAAATCGCGGTCGGATGATTGTGCGTCTCGACCTTCATCAATATATCGACGGACTCGCGCGTGCCCGCATACCGATGGGTCCAGGGATCCGGGAAGAAGCGCGTGGCGCTTGCGCCCTCGATGACGGCGGCGTTGTCGCGGTAGGCGGAGAGCACTCCGGCGGAATTGCGCGCGTAAGTAGCGCGAATCATCGCAAACAACGACAGGGGCATCGCGGCGCCATCGACGATGAACTCGGCGTTGAATATCTTGTGCCGGCAATGCTCCGAGTTCGCCTGCGCGAACATCATGAGTTCGACATCGGTGGGATCCCGCTTCAGCTGACGGAACGCGGCCACCAGGTAATCGATTTCATCGTTCGACAGCGCCAGCCCCCAATCGCGATTGGCACGCGCCAGCGCCGCGTGACCGTCCGTCCCCAGGTTCACGATCCGCAACGGCCGCGCCGCAGCACCGTGAAATAAACCCTTGGGATCGATCGAATCGATCCAAACCGACTCGGTCATGCGATCGTGCAGATGAGCCGCGAGCCGCCGAAGCTCCCCCTGCTCCAAGGCTGCCGTGGATTGGATGAAATACACCGTGCCGCGTTCCACGCGTCTCACGGCGGTAAGGCCGCAGACGTGCACGATGTCGGTGGCCTTGCTCGACCAAGGTGATTCGGTGCCGACGCGCGGCGTGACCAGTACCCGCTGACCCCGCTCCTCGTCGAATGCCGTTCGCGGCCCGTAAGTCAGCAGCTTGGCCAGCAGACCGAGTTCGGAATCGGCCAGAGGGCGCGATTCATCGACGAAGTGCAGCCAGCGGCAGCTAAGGGCCGTGACGCGCTCGTCCTCAGCCTGCAGCGCGCGCAAGGCGTGATCCAGACGAAATGGCGACAGCGCCGGCGCGCCGAACAGACTAAACATGAATCATTCTGGCAGGCATACCACTATTTGCGGGCGTTGGAATCTCCGCCGGGCGTGTAGATAGGGACGGGGAATTGAGCCACGTTCGAGCCTTCCAGGGCCACGATTTTGCTGACACCCTGCTTCTTGACCTCGTCGATGCGCAGCACCGAATGCATGGGCAGGAAGGTGCGCTTTACATCGTTGAACTCGGCCTTTATCTTCTCTTCGGCGGGGTCGACGACCACCGTCGAGCGCTCGCCGAAAACCAGTTCCTCGACTTCGATGAAGCCAAATAAGCTGCCGTGACTCACTTTCCGGGCGTAGATTTCGTAAACCTTGCCTTGATTTACGAACTGAACTTTAAAAATGTGACTCGCGGCCATTTAGAAGGCTCCAGGCATTGTTAGTATTTCACCATATTATACGGGCACTTAGCGCAAACCTGTCGACCCGTGGGAGGGATTGAATATGGCCTTGCGCTTACGCGTCGTCAGTGAACATGCAGCCCGCCTCGGCGAGCAATCCACCAAGGTGTTCGGCGTGCATGGCGGCACTATCGGGCGTTCGACTGACAATGAGTGGATTCTACCCGACACGGAGCGTTACCTCTCGGGCAAACACGTCCGAGTCGATTTTCGGGCCGGAACCTACGTCCTGGTCGATACCAGTTCCAACGGCACCTATGTCAATGGCGCTCAGGTGCCCCTGGGCAAGTACCACGATTACGTGCTCAAAGACGGCGATTACATCCGCCTGGGCGAGTATGAGCTGCTGGTCAGTATCGACAAGAGCAATGACTTTCCGCCCGAGAATAGCGCCATCGTGGCCTACGACGGGCAGTCGCCATCTTCGGCAGTCAAGAAATCCACCGCCAACGACTTGGGCGAGGATCTGGACCTGAGCCAGCTCTTGGAGCCCAGCGACCTCTCGGCGGCCGATTCCGGGGTCCGGCCGCGCGACGCCTATGGCCAGGCCGTGCCCGGCCGCGCCGCGCCGGCTTCGCAACCGCCGCTCGAGCCGGAGGCTGACGCCGCCGGCACCCCCTGGCACATGATGACGCGCCCGCTCACAGTGGAGGGTTTCAAGGCCGATCGCGCCATACCCCCGGCGCGGCCGCAAAATCCCGTTCTCTTCGAGGGCGATTTCGACGTCGGGTTGACGGCCTTCTGCCGCGGCGCCGGCATCGACCCGAGCGCCATCTCGACCGAAGCCCGCGGCGCGGCGCTGCAGCTTGCGGGCCAGCTCTTGCGCGAAGCCGTCCTCGGTGTGATGGATCTCAATCAGAGCCGCAGCGAATTCCGCAACCGCTTCCGTATTTCGGCGCCGGCCAACGACGGTCCGGAATCGCCTCTGAATTTTTCACGCGGAGTCGACGAAGCATTAGTCCGTCTGTTGACCACCTTGGGAGGAACGTTTTGACCGAGCCACCAAGCGCGGCGTCTTCGGATCTCAGAACAAGGCGAAGTACTGGGATCTCTATGCCGAGATGTTCGCGGGCCTTGCACAGCGCCCCGCGGACGGTTTCCCGCATTTATTCACCGAGACCTTCGCGAAGGCCTACGAGGCGAAATTGCGCGCCTTGGTGCCGCCGCGGCGCACCACGTTCGGCCCCGACCGGGCGGAGCCAGTCGACCCTGACAATCAGGCCGTCGGTGATGTCTGAGTGATGAAGGCCATGAAGACGATCGGATCCCGTGCCGGTACTGCGACGGGTTACGTTTCCGCGGGAACGCCGGGCCATCCACTGGTTGGTCATTTCGACGTTTCCGCGGGAACGAGGACCCTCTAACGCGTACCCCCAGAGCTTTACTTTAGAGAATGGCCCGTGCGGCTCCTAATAGTAGAAGACGATGACATCGTCGCCGACGCCATCACGCGCGGTCTAGCCGCGGCTCAATATTCAGTACACCGCGTCACCAGCGCCGAGGCCGCCCAGGCCGCGCTCGTGAACGAGGAATTCGCCATGGCCGTGATCGACGTGGGCCTTCCGGGCGCCGATGGCTTGACCCTGGTGCGCCGCCTGCGCAGCGCCGGCAAGACACTGCCCACATTGATTCTCACCGCCCGCTGCACCCTCGCTGACAAGGTCAAAGCGCTGGATCTCGGCGCCGACGATTTCTTGAGCAAACCCTTCGAAGCCGCCGAGTTGGCCGCACGCTGTCGCGCGTTGATGCGGCGCTCGAACGGCGCGGCGAGCGGCATCATCAAGCTCAACCGCATGAGTGTCGATCTCGTCGGCAAGCGGCTGTGCATCGACGATGCCGAGGTCGAATTGACGGCGCGTGAATGGTTGGTGCTCGAATGTCTGGTGCGGCGAATCGGATTCATCGTCTCCAAGGAACGCCTTCAGCAGGCAGTGGCCAATCCCGACCAGGACATCACCCCGAACGCCGTGGAAGTCCATGTCTCTCGACTGCGGGCCAAACTCGCCGGCGCCGCCATCATCCGTACGCTGCGCGGCCTGGGTTATCGCCTCGAAGAAACGAAAACCACGTGAAATCCTCCATCAGCCGTCAGTTGGTATTCTGGCTCGCCGTACCGCTCATGTTGCTGGCGCTTTGCGGCGCGCTGGTGCACTACTTCAACAGCGTCGCACCGGGAGTCATCAGCAGCGATCGGCGGCTCCGGGAGGCAACGAATGCTCTGATGGCGCATGTGCAAGTCAAAGACGGCCAAATCACCCTCGACGCCAATCCGGACGGCAGGCCTGGGTTGCCGGTGTCTGACTCCATCAGGTACGCGCTGCGTGACCCGCAAGGGCACTTGCTCATCGGCGATGCGCAACTCCCGGTCGTCCCGCTGAACAGCGCGAGCGCACAGCTCTTCGCCATGGCGCAAATCGATCGCCGCAGCCTGCGCACGCTCACCACTCGATTCGACACCCGCGCGGGAGTCATCATCATTACCGTGGCGGATGTCAGACCCGCCGCCGAGCCGGCGGCAAGGTTTGGCTTCATGAGCACGCTGCTCTGGGATTTCGTGCAACTGGACGTCACGTTGGTATTGGTATGGGTCGGGATCCAGCTCGGGCTGCGGCCGATAAAAAAATTGCGCGACGAAATCGCCGAACGCTCACCGCTCGATTTGCGGCCGATCGTTGAATCTTCGGTACCGCGCGAGATCGCGCCAGTGGTGGTGACACTGAATCGCTTGTTCCACATGCTACGTACGTCCGTCCAGTCGCAACAGCAGTTCATTGCCAACACCGCCCACCAATTGCGCACACCGATCACCGGAATGCAGGCGCAGTTGGCCTTGCTCGTCGACGAGCCCACGGCGGAACCGATCAGGAATCGCTTGCTCACGCTGCAAGAAGGCATCAGGCAGCTGGCGCACTCCGCGAATCAATTGCTGGCCCTGGCGAGAGCCGATCCCGCGGCGAATATCTCGGCGAAGAATCACCCGGTGGACCTGAATGAAATTGTCGGTGAGGTCGTCGCTAAATTTTTCGACCGCGCCCTGCGGTCGAACATCGACTTGGGCGTCGACGTACACCCGGTATCCATCCGCGCCGATCCATCCCTCGTCGACGATCTACTCAGCAATCTCGTCGACAATGCGCTGAAACATACTCCGCCGGGAGGCAGCGTCACTGCGAGCGCCGGGATACAGAATGACAGGCCGTATCTTGCGGTGGAGGATACTGGCCCCGGGATTCCCGACTCAGAGCGCCAGCGGGTAAGGCAGAGGTTCTATCGACTACCCAATTCACCCGGCCATGGGAGCGGTTTGGGGCTCGCCATAGTGGATGAGATTGCGCAGCTCTACGGCGCGTCGGTGTCCATCGGCGCGGGTACGAACGGCATCGGAACCAAAGTGCTGGTGCAATTTCCCGATATCGGCATCACCCGCGGCTAATATGCCCTGCGGCCGGCAGCGACGTGCGCCGCGCTGCTTTCACTTGGTTGCACACCATTCTGCGGTGGCGTCCAGGTGCGAAATTCAGGCCGCCAGCGTGTCAACGCCCTGAGGCCCGGCACACGATCGACGAACCGCAACAGTCCGTGACGATCTATCCAGGACGCATACTGCGCATACAGCGGATCGATGGCAAGATGCCGCTCCTCAGTCTTGGCGCGCAAGTAGTAGACGAGGTTCAGCAGTCCCAGTAACAGGCAGCGGCGCAGCGTCATTGCCAGATCGTCCGTGAAAATGAAGGGCACCGAGATCATCCACCAGGACAGGTTCTTGGCAATATATGCCGGGTGCTTGCTATAACGATAAGGACCATTGGTAATGATGCCGCGATGGGTCAGATTCGAGAAGCGGCCGCCGAAAGATATCGTCGACCAGACATAAATGGCCGACAGGGCGAGAATCGCCGAGCCCCACAGCACGTACAGCCATGGCACATTTTGCAGCCACAGATCCCACCGCGCGCCATCGTCGTAGTTGATGTACTGGCCGCCGATCAGCGACCAGAACGGCTGATAGCAGATCAGTGCAGTCACCCAACCGAGCATCGTCGGCTCGGTCGAGCGGACATGCGTATCCGTGAGCCGCAGCGACATCAGGTATGTCATCGACACCATGGCGAGGTCGATGTAGTACAGCGCGAAAAAGGTCCAGTCGTAGATGCCCTTGAAACCGTGCAATGAGTGCAGATCGTACTGCAGCATCTTGCTCAATTCATTACAGAGATAAGTGAACATGAGCGGCAGAAAATAGCCCCGTGCCACCCAGCCGAGCAGGAACTGTCCGATGACGCGTGGGTTCAGGCCACGCCATTGCAAGATCACGAGGCGCCCCATCTGCCACAGCGCGTCGCACGGCTCGCGCATGCGCCTGTCCACCCAGTAGATATAGGGCAGCGCCAGCACCGCCCAGAGCGGCAACACTACGCGCAGCGCGGCCCAATAGTTACCGTAGAAATCCTCACCGCGGTAGTACTCCGGAAATAACCAGTAGAGCAGCCCGACGAACCCCACGGCTCCCAGGAGTCCGGCAAATTTCGTCAGGCTGCGCAAGTCGTTGCCTGGGGCGGTAGGCGCCACCAGCGTTCGGCGCTGTACCTTTTGCCATAGCAGGTCCGGCACGAAGACACCGATCGCGGCACAGGCCATAACGATCAGCCCCAGATACGCGATGTACTGCACCGTTGGCCAGAATTTGAGCGCCACCACACCGAGCAGCATCGCCACCGTGCCGCTCCAGGCGACGCCTGCATGGGTGGCGGAGGGCGGGCAAGTCAGCTCCGTAGGTTCGCGGACTTGCTCCTCCATAGGCACCTACTGCCAGCAGGTCGAGGCGGTATTGGTCCCTATGCCCGAAGAGCTGCTGGCGTATTGGGTCCCCGTGTTGTCGACGGCGAAGTATTGGCAGGAGCTGTCGTTCGCCTGGCTCGTCCCGCCAACGGGAATCGCGGCCACGACGTAGGCCGGCAACCCCGTTGTCGTCGTGCCGGTGAGGGGGCAGGCGACCGCGGTGGCAGACATGGTGCCAGCGTTACCCGCAGCAACGGTGGACACACAGACGTAGACATTGTAGTAGCCGCTGCCCACAAGTTGAGGAAAACTGGTCGCGGAACCATACCCCAGATTCGTCGGCAAGTTGGTGTAGTTGTTGTTGAGACTGAGATACTTCTCCTCGCGTGCCGCAAGATCCAATACCACGGTCTTGGCGTCGGTGCGGCGTGACTTGCGCACCTGAGCCTGATAAGTCGGCACGGCAATCGACATCAGTATCGCGGCCACCACAACCACGATCATCAGCTCTACTAGGGTGAATCCCGCGATCCGAATGTCTCTTTGAGTTCTTGTCACGATGATCTCCGTTATCGCAAATGAGTCCAAGTCACGCGCTGGCCGCTCAGCGGACAAGTGGGCTTGATCTGAGTAGCCGTGGGGGTACCCGACGTGGTCTGGGAGACGCCCCAGGTTTTGGAATTTGAGTAGCAGCCGGCAGGAGCATTGGGGAACGCGCTCGAACCTCCGCTCGAGCTGCTGGAACTGCTCCCAGAACTGCTGGAGCTGCCTCCGGAACTGCTGCTGGAGCTGCTGGAGCTGCCCCCGGAACTGCTACTGGAGCTACTGGAGCTGCTGCTGCTGCTGATTGGGACTACGGACCCGCCACCCGAGCTGCTGATACCCGTCGTGACAAAGACGCTTGAGGCGCCGAGCGAGCTGGTGCCGCCTGTAGCGGTCGTCACGATAGTCGAGGTACCCGTCGCATTGCTTTGGACGGCAACAGCGCTCGTGTCCGTGCTGTTCACGAAGAAGCCCGGTATGCCGCTACCGGTGACGATTGCGATGGCGTATGTAAATCCGGTATTCAGGCCGGTTGTACAGGCGAGTACCGAATTAGTCACCGGAACGATCGAATTCACGAAGAACGCAGTGCCCACCAACTCAGGGTTGTAAATGATCTGCTCCGAGCTGCCGGGCAGGGTCGCGTACCAGCCGAACTGGTTGTTGGTCGTGCTGCAATAGGTTGAACCGGTCCAGCAGATGGTAGACGAAGTCATGTCCACCGTGCTCGTTGACGTGTTGGCCGTCAAAGTTTGCGCCGTCAGATTCGACGCCGTGATGGTATACGGAGAACTCAACCCTGTGGTCGCTCCGGTCAGACTGAGGTACTGAACGTTCGATGTGGAATTCCAAGTTGCAAAGTTCCAATCCCAGAACGCGTAGAGAGACTGCGTCCCGCTGGCGTAGCTGGTGGCACTGGTATTGGTCAGCGGCGTCTGCTGGCCCGTACCGAAGGCCACCATGACCTGGAAGCCGGGACTACGCTGCGCTACCACAACGAGCAGAGAGCTGGTGATTGGATGGGCCGAACCGGCCGCAAACAGCGGTGCCGAGGAGGCTGCCCAGGAACTGGGGCTGCTGCTGGTCAGGTCGAAGCGCCAGACGTTGCCGAGTAAATCGCCCGCATACACATAGTCGGTAATACGATCGCCGTCCAGGTCCTCCGGCGTGACAAAAGCAATGCCGTCACCGCTGCCGCTCTTACCGGTGCTCAGGTAGTAAAACGTCTTGGCGGCCGTCGAGGGATCGACCGTCATGACATAGATGCCGGCGTCTCCGCTGCTGCTGCCGAAGCCGTTGCCGAAGATCACTGCCCACATGCCATTGTGCAGTCGGCGAATCACCGGTGTGCCGTAAGTGTTCCCAAGATTGCTGGCGCACTTGCTGGTACTGGTATCGGTGGCGCAGGTGATATTCAACGCACTCCACTCGCCGATCACCAAAGTCGAGGCATTGCTCTCGCTGAAGTTGCCTGGCGTAGTGACGTCCAATGCGTAAATCGCCGCGCCACCGGGGCCAAGGCCGCCGACCAGCCAGGTATGCCAGGCGCTGCCGTAGTACAAATCGCCGGTGCCCGGCGGTGCATCGACATAGAAGTTGTGGCCGTACTGAGTATTCGCGTAGTCGAGTTCCACGGTGCTCGAGTTGTGGATCGTCTTGAGGACCGCCGCCGGCATGTAGGCCAGCACTTCCTTGCCATCGTTGGTGGTGTTGACATAGGTATTGGTGCTGTCATACGCACCGGCTTCAAAGCCGTGCAACATGCCGTCGTTGGCGCCCGCATAGACCAAGTTCTCACGGGTCGCCTCAGCCGTGATGAATTGCGCATAAGTCTGCGCGCCGGTTCCATTCTCCGTCATCGATGCCGTCGGATACAGTTTGTCCTTCCAAATGACGGCATACGGCAACACCGGTTGTCCGACGGGCGTCGGGCTCGAGTCCACAATATCGCCAAGCACGCCGTCGCGGGCCCTAAAAAGCCCGCTGCCGGAGGTGGTAACTTCATTGGTGCGATCGCCGCGCAGATAATTTAAACGTTTGTTGGTCTGAGTTGCATCACCCGCGTCCAGGGCGGCTTGCTGAGCGCTGGTCAGGGTCGTAGAACCGGTCGTGGCGTTCCATTCGAACGGCACACCGGTTGAACCATTCCAACTGAGGATGACGCGGCTGGTTGGGTCCTCGGCGGAGATCCGTCCGGCGACTCCAGTGGTCGTGCAGGTCGATCCCGACGACACGCCGGTCAACACGCAGGAGGCATCCCAATTTGCCGCCGACGCAATCGTGAGATTACCCGACGAATCGACGTTGAGGGAGTTGGCGGTCAGGCGTCCGGTCCAGTTATTGGGGTCGTAGAAGGCGAAGTATGCCTGGCTGCTGCTCGTCACCTTGGCGGATTGCTTCAGGTTGGTGGCGGAGGAGCTGCTCGAGGTATCCAAACTGGCTGCCTTGAAACACAACACCTCGTGAATATTCGAGCTGCCGCCGGTCGACCCTGCGAAGCCGAAGCGAATCGTACTCGGTAGCGAGCCGTTCGAGGCGGAGATGCTCTGATTCGCCAACACGCCCTGCCATGAGCCGCCGTTGACGCTGTAGGACAGGCTTAGAAACCCGTCCGGAGTGATCTTCAACTTGTACATCAGCAGCGAAGCGTTGGTGCGCGCGTAGCCGCCATTGGAGTATTCGTTGGCAATCGTAACGCCTGAAAGAACCTTGTAGGCGTTCGGGATAGCCGGATAGTCCAACACCGGAATAGCCTTGTCCGCGACCGAGGTGCCGTTGTAGTCGCTCAAATAGCCGTTCCTGCACGTGTTCTGGACCGCGGCCTGCTGATTGGAGGTCGAGCCGGTGTAAGTGGCCGAACCGTAGTACGTGGAGTAATTGGCGAGCAGCCATGGCCACGAGATATTGCCGGCACCGCGCATGCCGATTCGATTCGGCACGTAGCCGCCGCCGCTTGCCGTGTTATCACCAGTCGCCGCGGCAGACGTGCCCAGCGTATTACTGGTACCGTTCAGAAAGTTGCCGTACTCGTCGATCCCGAGGCCGACATAGGCGCCAACCATGCCGTGATAGTCGGTGTTGGCGTTGGAACAGGTGTAGCCCAAGCTTCCACCCCAGGAGCCGATGTTAGGCGTAACACTGCCGTCGATCAGAAAGAAGCTTATTCCGTCGGCGCCATCTTGGGCGCCGCCTCCGGAATCGCCGCGATAGGTTGCCGTCTTGAAAGTGATCTGAATTCCGGCGCTGCTGCTGTAGGAGAGTCCGGATATGATCGCGCCGTTCTGGCCGTGGCCACCGCTGGTGCAATCCGAGGAGTAAATGCAGCCATTGGTAAAACGTAGCGCGCCGTTTCCGCTGCTGTCGGGCAGCGTTTGCGCGGAGCCGGCCACGCCGCCGTAACCGCCGACCAGATGCTCGTTGTAGTAGGATGAAGCGATGCTGGTGCAGCCCGGAGGGGTGCCGGGACTCCCCGACGCGCCGCTGGTGCTCGCCGTCAAACATGCGCCGTTGAAGTAATACCAGGAGTTGGTCGTACTCGTGCCGTTGAAGTCTTCGCTGACACTGACGGTCTGCGCACCAGCAATGGATGCGCAGAACATGCCGACCAGCGCCAGCCAGCCCACGCTGAAGTATTTCCGGTTCATCATGACATTACCCTCGACGATTATCGAAATGGGGTGCGAGCACCGCATCAGCAAACACTGCAGGTCACCAGATAATTGCTCTCGACCACGCTGACCGTATTCGGCGTGCCGGCATAGTTCCAAGCATCGATCCGGTACAGAGCCTGATGTCCGTTACTCTGTAGGAGGCCGATATAGAAACGAGGCACCTGGTAGTAGTTGTTGGCTCCACCGGCCGTCGCGACCGACAGGTCCCCCGTATTCGTACCCCCCGTACCCGCACCGGTGGCTGCGCCGGGAAAGTACGTGAATCCGATTTCGGCGCCGCTGACTTGCCACGGTACTGATGTAACGGCAGCGCCGGTGACCGAAGCGAGAGGGAAGCTACAAATACTCGGTGCGCTGGGCCAGGAGACGAGGCCAACAGACGCGCAGTTGGCAGTATTCGTCAGAACGTTGCCGGTGGTCGACAGCCACATTTCAGCGTACAGCTCAGCGGCCTCGGCGGTCTGATTCGCGCGCTGTTTTTCACGTATGTTGCCCGCGATGAGTTCCTGAACGCCGTTGCTCCGGAACATGTACAAGGCAAGAATCGTCATTACTATCAGCAGCAACATCGCCGATACAAGCACGACGCCGCGCTGGGCCAGCGGTTGATGCCGGGTGTGCACGATCATGGAAATACCGCTCCCGCTCGAGTCTGCAATGCGATGACACGCGTAAAGTAAACGTACTGGGGCTGCCCGGGTTGCTGCCACAGCGGATTGTCGAACGTCAATGTCACACGAGCCGACGTGACTTTCGGCCAGCCGCCGGTGCTGCTCGTGACTTGATCGGCGGTCATGTAGGTATCGACGTTGTTCGTGGTGCCGGTGCCGGTGCTGACGCCGTACCACACCTGCATATTCACCACATGACCGACGAGGGATACGGCATCGCTCGTTTTGCCGTCGCTGGAACATTGCAGCTGATTCGGGTTCGAGGCCGTGTTGACAAAGAAATAATTGACGTAAGTGGTGGCAGTGGTGCTGGTACCGCCGACACAGTTGATGATGCCGTCGGTGCCGCTGGTCGAGTACCGCACGGCGAGGGTGTCGGGGGCAGAAATGGACGTATGTGTGCCGCCGATGATCTGCCCTGCGGCGAGCGTAATATTGGTGGTCCCGCCGGTCGTGGTCACCGACGTCTTGAACGCATCCGCAGTGGTGTAATAAGTGTTCGAATCAAAATAGCCCGTATTTTGAACCACGTCGTTGAGCATGGACATTGCCAGGCGCTGTTCATCCTGCAGTTGCGCCAGCGACATCTGATTCGAGCCGGTCCTTCGCGTGCCCGCGACCAAGGTACCGAGGCCGGCAAGCAGGAACAAGGCAACGAGCAACGCGATCATGATCTCGATCAGCGTGTAGCCGCGCTGATGCCTAATGAAGCGCGTGGTGGACAACGACGCGTTCATGGCACCACGTACAGCGTGTATTGGACCTGTTGAATCGCCGCAGGGGCTGTGGCGCCGGCTTCCTGAGTGGTGAGCGCAACCGCATTCTCCGTCCAGGTGAGCGTAATCGTGCAATCGACCGGGCTGTCGGTATTGACGCAGGATACGGATGCGGTGGCGGCCGGAAGCATACTGGCCAAACCCGAGCTCCAGTCATACAGGTCGCTGGCTGCCATATTGATGTATGTGGTTCCGCACGATGACGAGGTGGCGGAGGCGCAATAACAAGAGAGCTGGGCCTTGAACAACGAGCTGGTGGAACACTTCGTGCCCGCAACCGTAGTCAGCGCCGTCTGCATGGCGGCCGCATCAGATGTGACACTCCCGGTCCCGGCAGTTGCAACTTGAATGTTCCCCGGTGCGCTGAGGTACGACGCCCAGTACGCCCGATTCACGTGCATGGCCGCTGCCAGGCTCGAGGCCTCGATCGCGGCCAGCGCGCGCGTGCGCGATGCGTTGGTATTCGATAAGGCCAGTGCCTGCATCTTGGCGATACCGAGCGTGCCGATGGCGATGATGATGAGCGCCACCATGACCTCGACCAGCGTAAAACCGCGCGCCCGCGAATGTGTTGGTATGTTCATTAGCAAGTCGCCGTAAACATGGTATTGCCCGACGCAACAGTGGCCGCCGCTCCCGCCGCGCTGACCATAAGGCAGCGGGTGTATCCCGTATTACTCGTCGGGTCCTTCAGCGAGAACGTCACCGTACCGATGCCGCTCAGTCCCGTGACGAATCCTTCACGGTTGAAGATCAAGGACTGCACACTGCCGCTGGATGACAATGTGTCATTGCTGTTGAAGCTGGTGAATGGCGGTTGCCGTCGTAGCACGGCGCTCGCGTTCACGGCATTGGCGTTGGACAGCACGATCCACCCGCCGGTCCAGGTGGTGCTGGCATAACAGGTGGTGTCGCTGGCCGTCTGTGTGGGGCAGATCGTGACGTTCAGCCCCTCCTTGATCGCCTCGTAGCGCGCGAACTGCACGTCGCCGAGCAGACCGTTGATCTCGCCCGCCACCCGGTTGGACGTGGTGACATATCTATAGGACGGAATGGCGATCGCCATCAGGATCGCCCCGATCGTGATGACGATCAACAGTTCGATCATCGTGAAGCCGAATTGCCTGACTCGCGAGTTCATGGCAACAAGCTACCGCGGCAGGCTTGCATGAAGCTGGCTTCCGGCAGCACTTGGGCAAATAAATGTGACGCGGTTCACAACTTCGGCTGCTACTCGGGAACAACTTGGGGGACGGGCCTGGCTGTTGGAAGCGGCTATTACACGCCGACTTCAACCTGTCGGATAATCAGCGGAATTAACCCAAGCTCGGCGAGGCGGTCGTGGCGCGCCGATATTCGCTCTCTTCCGCCCCACATCACGCGCGCTCGACGCGCCTCAGCATCTCCGGCACCACCAGATGCCGGATGGTGTCAACGAGCCGAATCTCGCCGGCCAGGAACGGCCGAACCGGCTCGGGATACTGAGCATTCTTGAACCCGCGGACTCCGCACCCAAATACTCGAGCAGGGCAAACGCATCATCGCCCTGAGCGGTACACCCAACTCGGCGAGCATTTTGAGTACCAGGCCAAGCTGCACAGTCGGGTTGCCATGCTCGACGTCGGAGGCGAATTGTTTGCTCACATTCCTGCGCTCGTAGGATTTCAACTCTCGGCGTGCCCTGCACACCCGAAACGCCTACGAGCGCAGACTTTGTCTATCTCGTGCTGTACCCGCGCCCCTCCGCACAGGCGATCATGGCGCGCTGATAATCCGATCCGTTCTGCGCCACCTGCCCGGCCTGCTGCTGAGCCCATTGCTGGCATTCGGCTTTGTCGGTGGCCTGCTGCTCAGCGCTCTGACCGTTCTTCGGGTACATGAAAATCTGACCCGCGGCTGCCCCGCCGTCGCTGGGCGGCGGGCCGGCGGCCGGCCCTGCGCCATCGGCTGCGGCGCCCGACTCCGTCACAGGCGGCGGATCCGTCGCCACATAGCCTTCGTAGTCCGGGTTGTAGGTGTAGTACACGTCATTGGCGTAGTAATACGGAACGCCGCCCCACCAATACGTCGCGTAGGCAAACGGCAGCACCGGCAGGAACCAGGAGAACCCTACGCCGTAGTAGCACCGCGGCCAGAAACCGCCGTTCCAATATCCGCCCCGCCAGTAAGCGCCGGTAGAGTACCCATACCCATGCCCGCCGTAATAGCCAGGATGCCCGTAATAGCCGGCGGTATGCCCGTACGCGCCCCCGTAGCCGCCGCGGTACCCCGCGTTGGCTGGGCCATGGAACCCCCCACCATAGCCGTGGGAATAGCTTGCACGGCCGGCATAATGACCCACCCCGGCATAGTGAGGACCGCCTCCTCCGCCGAAGTGGCCGCCACCGCCCGAAGGGTGTCCGCCACCCGAGAAATGACCCCCGCCGCCCGAAGCGTGACCGCCGCCGCCGCCGCCACCACCACCGTGGCCGCCCCCGCCACCGCCGCCGTGCGATTGCGCGAGCGCGGGCGCGGCGCCGACGAGTATCGACAGAATGCCGGCCGCCAGAAGAATGCCCTTGGCCCTAATAGTCATGACTGTCACCTTCGGTTACCGGTCGCGCCCCTGCACGGCCATTTAGAACCCATAAAATAAGACCTACCTTGTATAACGCGGTTCAAGCTGTTTGGTGCACAGCATTCAAGGTTTTGATGTAGCAGAACCACTACGTGAACTTGCTCAATTCCGCAATGCCGCATTGAACATAACGTAAGCCGTCCGGCCCGGCGCCGGCTCAAAAAACCGGGAATTGGTTTCATTGACGATCACAGAACCGACATAGGCTCGATCGGCGAGGTTATCAAGGCGGGCGCCGATTTACATAGTCACAGAGAAAATCATTAAAGTAGCACTGCTGCTCGCCGCTACTTAGGGCTTGTACAGGTCTCGTGCACAAGTCCAGGGATAACCCGATCGTGAAAAGGTCATGGGTATTCAATTGCTCGATGAGCACGGCCGCGTTGCTGCTGCCGTTGATGGTTGGCGCGGAATCCCATATTCAGACGCAAGCCGCGGGCACTGCATCGGTCGCCACGGCCCACGTGAATTTTAAGATCATCATTCCGAAGGTTCTCTACTTGCGCGTCGGCAGCGGGAGCGATCGCACGGCAGACGCGGAGACGGTGGCCATC
>WNFI01357711.1_pt1 | contig 18936 bp, 15 predicted proteins | sample 5400471 | NCBI WGS metagenome assembly WNFI01 (sample SAMN13153348, study PRJNA577476) | soil metagenome | isolation source: 100 cm saprolite on Douglas fir-dominated hillslope | place: USA:California | collected 2013-09-17 | reverse complement strand
CACCAGCACGATTACCGCGACGACGCCCCAGCCGCCGTACAGCCGCGTGCGATAGAAGCTGATTTCTTCCGGCTGGTTCCCCGACCAGATGATCAGCAGCTGCGAGAAATCGAAATACGCCCAGAGCATCACGAAGGCGAGGAGCAATTTCCCCAAATCGTGCAGGTGGCGCTTCTGCAGGACGCTGGCAAAAGGTTCGGTGCGCGCCAGCAGCACGACGACGGCGATCATGAGCGACATCGAGGAGATCAACTGTCCCGCCACAAACAGGAATCCGTAAATGGTGGAAGCCCAGTGAGGCGACAGGGACATAACCCAGTCGATGGCCGCGAAACTCATCACAAAAACGTAAAGAATGATGCCCGGGCCGGCCAGCATTTTGAAGCGGAGGCGCAAAGCGCGATCGGCCTGGTTGATGTCCTGTTGCTTCGACAAACTATTGAAGATTAACATCAGCGCCAGCCAGATGACGAAGTAGATGACTGCGCGCACCTGAAAGCGCCCGCTGGTCAGATACGTCTGCTGAAAGTGCGACAGCGGCTCTTTCTGCAATTCTTCCGGATTGAGCCACGCGCCATAGAGATACTTCATACCGAAAAACAGGATGGGAAGAAAAAACGCGACGATCAGCGGCAGCGTGCGCGTAGCCGATTCCAGAGGACGGCGGATGATGATGCCCCAATGGCCGCTCGTCAGATGCTGCAACATCACAAGGCCTAGCGAGCCGACGGTCAAGCCGAGAATCAGCAGGAAACTCATCAAGTAAGACTGATAGAAGAGCCCGGGAGTGCGCACGGCGCCGAGAATGGAAACCAGCAGGGCGACGCCACCGATGAATAGCGCCCGTTGTTGAAGGCGGCTGACGCTCTCCGGCGCCTGATATTCCTGCGCAGCCATTAGAAGCTGCCTCCTGTCGAATCTTTCGTGCTGCCCGTTTCGGGCTTGGGCTCGCCGCCCGGTTTTGCGCCGGAAGAGCCGCTTTGATTCAGCTTCTCGCGAAGTTCCGCGGGCAAATCGGCGACCTTAGCATTGCGGCTAAGCTGCAGCGCGCGTACGTAAGCGATGATCGCCCAGCGATCGCGCGGCGGAATCTGCGCCGAATAACCGTACATCGCTCCGAAACCATTGGTGATGTTGTCGTAGAAATAGCCGTTCGGCGCCTGACGAAGCCGGTCCTGATGAAAGCTGGGTGGATGCTTCATGCCGCGCATGGAGATCATGCCGTTGCCGTCACCCTGCAGGCCGTGGCAGGGAGTACAGAAAATCTTGTAACGCTCTTCACCGCGCTCGAGCAGTTTCTGATTCACGGGCAGCGGGAAATTGTTCGATTCCTTGGCCACGAAAAGTTCGTCGTTGGCAAGCGAACCGCGCGCCACGGTATTCTCGACGAGCGGGCGCTCCGAACGGCCATCTTCAAAGAATGTGGAAGGCGAAAGCGGCCTGTTCTTCGGCTGGTTGGCCATGTCCTGCCGGAGATATTCGCAACCGGCGCCGAAAACCAGGCAAGCGGCGGCGCAAGTGGCGACGAGGAAGCGCGAGGTGCTAGTCATCGGTAACCTCGTTCACGTGACGCGCATGGAGACTCTGGAGGAGCCGTGAGGTTTCCTCGAGATGAAATTTCGGATCGCGGGATTCGATGCAAACAAAAAAGCGGTCCGACGATGCGTGCGTGAAGCGATGCACGTTGAAAACCGGATGGTGCGGCTGGGGCAGCCCGTTCAAGGCGAGCATTCCGAATACCGCGGAGAGCGCCGCGCCGAGCACCGTGAGCTCAAAAGTGACGGGAATGAAAGCGGGCCAGCTATTGAGCGGGCGGCCGCCGATGTTCATGGGGTAGCTGCTCACGTTGGCCCAAACCTGGAAGAGGAAACCCGTCAGTCCACCGCCGAGCCCGCCGAGCAGCGTGATCGCCGGCACAAGGTTGCGCTTCAGGCCGAGCGCTTCGGAGAGCCCTTCGACAGGGAATGGGGCATAAGCATCCAGCCGCCGGTAGCCGGCTTCGCGAATTTTTTCGGCGGCATGGATGAGCTGCTCCGGAGTTTCGAACTCACCCATCACGCCGTAGATATGGGAGCGCTGCAGATGCATTATTTCTCTTCCTCGGAAGTCTCGGCCACAAGCTCACGCATTTCCGCGATGGAAATCGCCGGGAGAACGCGCACGAACAGGAAAATCAGCGTAACGAACATGCCCATGGTGCCGATGAAGGTGGCCCAATCCCACACCGTCGGGCTGTAACGGCCCCACGCCGACGGCACGAAGTCGCGCGTCAGGCTGATGACGACGATCACGAAGCGCTCGAGCCACATGCCGATATTCACCACGATCGACATGATGAATAGAACCGCGACGTTGTGGCGCATCTTGTAGGACCAGAGCAGTTGCGGCATCAGGATATTGCACAAAATCAGGGCGTAATAAAAAGGCGCATACGGGCCGTGGAGCCTCTGCTGCACCAGGAAGACGTCAAACTTGTTGCCACTGTAGGACGACATGAAAAATTCTAAGAAGTAGCCATACGCGACGATGAGCCCGGTGGCCAGCATGACCTTCGCCATGTTGTCCAGGTGGCGCATGGTGATGAAGTCTTCGAGACCATAAACCTTGCGAAGCGGAATCGCGATGGTCAAAACCATGGCGAAGCCCGAATAGATGGCGCCGGCCACGAAATACGGGGGAAAGATCGTGGTATGCCACCCGGGAACGATGGCGATGGAAAAGTCGAAGCTGATCACCGAATGTACGCTGAGCACGAGCGGCGTCGCGAGTCCGGCGAGAAGCAAATAAGCCGACTGGTAGCGATGCCAGTGACGCGCTGAACCGCGCCAGCCCATGGACAGCATGCCGTAAATAATCTTCGCGGGTTTCTGGACGGAACGGTCGCGAAGCGTCGCCAAGTCCGGAATGAGACCTACGAACCAGAAAAGCAGCGAAACCGTGCCGTACGTCGAAACCGCAAAGACGTCCCAGATCAGCGGGCTGCGGAACTGCGGCCAGAGTCCCATGGTGCTGGGGTAAGGGAACATGTAAAACGCCATCCACGGTCGGCCAGTGTGGATCAGCGGGAAAATACCCGCGCAGGCTACCGCGAAAAGCGTCATCGCTTCCGCAAAACGGTTGATGGAGGTGCGCCACTTCTGATTCAGGAGGAACAAAATCGCGGAGATCAGCGTGCCGGCATGGCCGATACCAATCCACCAGACAAAGTTGACGATGGCAAAACCCCAGCCGATCGGGATGTTGATGCCCCAGATGCCGGTGCCCTTGATGACGAGCCAGCCGATGGCGACCGTCAACATGCCCATGAGGCTGAATGCGATCGCAAAACCAACAAACCAGCCGAGAGACGTCGGGCGGGTCAGAACGATCGAGCTGATCTTATCCGTGACCGACCCGTAGGTATGCCCCGGTCCGATCACCGGCGTCAGCCGGCGGATCTCGGGAGAATCTAGTGGCGGTTGTGCGGCGCTCATGCCGACTCCAATTCCGGATTCGGATTGCGCACCGCAGCGAGGTACGTGGTGCGCGGCCGCGCATTCAGTTCGCCGAGGAGCGAGTAATTCCGCTGCTGCGCTTTCAACTTCGCGACGCGGCTGTTCTGATCATTTGCATTGCCGAAAACAATGGCCTCGGTTGGGCAAGCCTGTTCGCACGCCGTAACGATCGCGCCATCGTGGATCGGGGCGTTGGACTTTTCCGACTCAATGCGAGCGTTGTTGATGCGCTGCACGCAATAGGTGCACTTTTCCATGACGCCGCGGCTGCGTACCGTGACTTCCGGATTGCGCAATAGCTTAAGTTGCGGCGTCTCCCAATCCTGGAAGCGCAGGAAGTTGAAGCGGCGCACTTTGTAAGGACAGTTGTTCGAGCAATAGCGCGTCCCGATGCACCGGTTGTAGGTCATGTCGTTTAGGCCTTCGGCGCTGTGCGCCGTGGCGCCGACGGGACAGACCTGCTCGCAAGGGGCGTTCTCGCACTGTTGGCAAGGAACCGGCTGGAAAAATGTTGGCGGATTGAAAAGCGAGTCATCGTCGCTTGACAGATCGTTCGTCGCGGATTTGGCCGTCTTTTCGTAATAGCGGTCAATGCGGATCCAGTGCATTTCGCGGCCGCGCATCACCTGATCTTTGCCGACCACGGGAATGTTGTTCTCCGACTGGCAGGCGACCACGCAAGCGTTGCAGCCATTGCATTTGTTCAAGTCGATGGCCATCGCCCACTTGTCGCGATCATAGGGAAATTCCGCTTCGCCCTTGTAAAGCGACAGTTCCTTCGGCGGCGCTTCGGCATGCTCGTTGGCAAAATTCGGATTCTTGCGATATTCCTCGAGGGTGCCAGTCGCCAGGATCTGCCGGCCTTCCATGCTGAAGTGATACTGCGTGCAGGCGAGCGGATAATCTTCGCCGGTTTTCTTGATCGCGCTAGTGGGAGCGGCGGCGGTCCAGAGCGCGCCCGAAGTGCGCACGGCGTAGGCGTTGAAACCCTTGTTCGTTCCGGTGTAGCCCGCCTTCTTGCGTCCGTATCCCAGCGGAAGAACCACGACGCCATCGGCCTGGCCGGGCAGCCTCCACGCAGCAGCGGTGACTTTGCTGTTCGAAAGCGCAATGTCGATGACGTTCGAATAAACCTTGCCGTGCTCGCCGCCACGCCAGGCGACTTTGTGCGCCAATTGCAGCTTCTCCGCGGTCTTGGGGCTGATCAGGGCGGCATTGTCCCAAGTGAGCTTGGTGACAGGCTTCGGCAATTCCTGGAGCCAGCCGTTATTGGCGAAGCGCCCGTCGTAGACGCAAGGATCCGGGCGGAAGATGAATTCAATTTCGGCCGCGGGCGTGGTTATTGCGGCGGGGAGGCTGGCAGCGCTGAATTTCGGAGTGGCGCTGACGGGCGCGAACGCCGAGCCCGCCACGAGGCCATCGTTCAATGTTTTTCGCCAGAACTTTTCGAAATCGGCGGAAGGATTCGCAGCCTTCAAACGGTCGCGCAGCGAGTCGTAATCCGAGACACCGGGCTTGTCGCCGAAAGCGGCCAGCACTTCACGCGCGGAGTGCGTGTGATAAAGCGGCGCGATCAGCGGCTGAACCACGCTGAGCGTACCGTCGAAAGCGCGCGCATCGCCCCAAGTTTCGAGGTAGTGGGACTCGGCGACGTGCCAGTCGCACAGTTCAGAGGTTTCGTCAAAATGCGAGCTGACGTGGATCACTGTGCGAATTTTCTTGCTCTTCCTCTTCTCGTCAAATCTGAGCTTGGGAGCGAAATCGAAATCATGCGGCGCCGTGTAAACCGGGTTCACACCGAGAATGAGAAGTGTATCGACCTTGCCTGCATCGATGTCGCTGCACAATTCGCGAAGCGACTCGAGGTGGCTGACTGGCTTCGCTTCCACCGGCTCCGTGTAGTACAGCGTTGTTCCAACGTTGCCGAGCGCCGCGTTAATGGCATGCGCCAGTGCATGGACTTCCGCGGGCTGCTGCTCCCCAGCGACGACCAGTGACGCGCCCTTGTGCTTCTGAAGATCTTTGGCGACGGCGTCGAGCAATTTCTCCGCCTCAGCAGGAAGCGCCGCGGAACCGCCGAGCCCGAGCTTTGCTGCAAGCGCACGCGCGAAGAGCTCCACTTCAGAAGCCCGCAAGGGCAAGCGATGATCCGCGGTCGCACCGGTGACGCTGGGCGTCGGCTCGACCACATAGAGCCGGTTCATCGTGTCGTTCGGGCTATTCAGCTTGCGGCGGCGCGAGAATTCTCTTGCATAGCGGATGTGTCCCGGGCCACTGCCCAGGAAATCGGAATCGAGAGAAAGGATAACGTCAGCCTTCTCCGGGCGATAAACCGTGTTGAAGTAGCTGCCAAAGGCGAGCTTCGCGCCCTCGCGCGTGCCGTCGCCGACGGCGGGTTCCCACTGGTGCCACTTGGCCTGCGGAAAAAGTGTCAGGAGCGACTGAACCTGCGCGGCAATCGTCGGCGAAGTGACAATTCCGCTCAGGATGCGGAAGCCCGCGCCGTTGGCACCTTTCGTCTCAGCCGCGATGGCCTGCGCGCTGTCCACGAACAATGACCACGTTTGGATTTCTCCGAATTTCGTCACCGTCTGCGCGCGATCCGGATCGTAAAGATTCAGAACCGAAGCCTGCGCGAACACGTTCGTCGCTCCAAGGCTGGACGGATGGTCGGGGTTGCCTTCGATTTTCGTCGGCCGCCCTTCGTGGCTTTCCACGAGCAAGCCGATGGCGTCCGCGCCAAAAGGCATCGCCGTGGCATAAAACTGCGGCTTGCCGAGAACCATTCCATCGGGCTGCTTGACGTACGGCACCACGTATTGCTCGGGCGTGCGGCCGCAGCCGGAAAGGCCCGCAAACGCCAGCGATGCCGCCATCAACTTCAGGAAATCGCGCCGGTCGACGGAGTCGTCCCATTCGGAAGGCGCCTGCCGCGGGAATTCGCGATGCAGCAACTCTTCGAATTCTGGATCCCCGGCGAGCTCCTCGAGCGTGCGCCAGTATTGCTTGCCGGTTTTCGATTGGAGCTTGGCGCGTACCGCGGCCAAATCCATCGGGCGGTCGTGCATGTTCGCATCTCCGGCCGCATCATTGTGATCGTGCTGGCCGTCGAGGTGTTCGTGTTGTTCGTGCTCGCGCATACCGTCCATTAGCGATGACAGGTCGAGCAGCTCGTCAGCTCGGCCGTCGTCCGAATCTTGTACTCTTCCCTCAGCTTGGCGCCGACTTCCGCCTGATTATCCGGTGCCTTCCAGTCCATATTAAAAACCTGGTCTTTCGGGCGGAGGACCCGCTCGGGATTGCGATGGCAGTCCAGGCACCATTGCATCAGCAACGTGTTGGCCTGGAATACCAGCGGCATCTGGTTGATCTGCCCGTGGCACGACGAGCAGCCTACGCCCTTGTTGACATGAATGCCGTGATTGAAATAAACGAAATCGGCCAGACGGTGAACTTTGACCCACTGGATGGATTTATCGCTGCGATAGCTCTCGCGGATCGGCTCGAGGTAGGAGGCATCGTTGAATAGCACCGAATGGCAGTTCATGCACGTCTTCGTCGGCGGGATGCCTGCGACCGCGGAAGTTTCCACACCGGTATGACAGTAGCGGCAGTCGATGCCGTCATCTCCGACGTGATGCTTGTGGCTGAATTGCACCGGCTGCTCACGGGAAATGTTCTGCCGCGTCATATAGGGCGAGCGCGCCACCGCGAGGACGGCTACGAGCGCCACTCCGACCAGGAAGAGGGCCGAGAACACACTGAATCGCGCGATAAAATTCGTACTGCGATGAAAAATCTGAGCCATGTCCGTTCAGCACTTTGCGGGGGAGCGCTCCGGGGTGGAGCTGCGGTCAGGGCGTCCCACGAGCCAACCGGGCCGTGCAAACCCGGATCGTGCTTGACGCGATAGTGTCCAACAAAACTTTCGAGAATGCAAATTCCCTGCCAATTCGGCTTCCGCAATTTCCAAATTTTTAGAGATTACAAATTCGCCTTTTCCTGCAAATTCTTCGGAACAAACCCAATATTTGCAAGTCAAACATTCCGATCAAGAGTGAATCCTACGGAGCATCGTTTCTATTCTATGGGATTCCAATCGCAGACTGCTTCCCATGCCAAACGGGGCCCTTCCTTTTGTTTTGCTCGCCATAAGTTTTACTTAGACGCGTTCGCGGGGCGCTCACTCGTGCTATCTTAGAAGAACCCTCCGGCGCTCTTTTTGCGGCGGAGCCTACCTAGAACTGTTAACTGTGCGTCCCCGGACAAATCGGGGGCGCAGACAGCCCGCTGGGGCGTGGTCCAACTGGTAGGACACCTCACTGTTAATGAGGACGGTGAAGGTTCGAATCCTTCCGCCCCAGCCAATCTTCTTCGATCGCGAGTTCAGCCGGACGCCGCTAATCCTTGGCGATCGGCAAGCCCGCTTCCAGCCAACCCTTCCACCCGCCATCCATCGATTCGACGTTGCTGTAGCCCATCTTCTGCAGATTCTCCGCCGCGAGTGCGGAACGGAATCCGCCGCCGCAATACAGAATGAGCTTCGCATTCGTGTCCGGAACGCGCTGCTCGATGTCGCGCTCGATGATGCCCCGCCCCAGGTGGACGGCGCCGGGAAGATGTCCCTTCGCCCATTCGTTGTCCTCGCGAACATCCACGAGCAGAAACTTCTCACCCGCGTCGCTGCGGCGCTTCACGTCCGCGACATTGGTTTCTTTGATCTTCTTTTTCGCTTCGTTTACGAGTTTTAGAAATTGTGCCGCGTGGGCCATCGGAAAACTCCTTCCAGGAATGAATTGGAGTCGAGAATAACACGGGCAGCACAGCGTCCGTCGAACTTACCGTGCGATCGCTCCCAGCTTCAGGCTTCCTGGTCAAAGACGGCACAGAGGGAAGTCTGGGCTTTCTAATTCTTCGAAGTTTCGCTCTTCGCCTTTTCTGCCGCGTCTTTCTTGGCAAAAGAGCGCACCAGGTTCACGAAGTTCCAGCGAACCTTTTCTGTCGTTCGATCGCCTTCGCCCGGCATCTTCCCCTTGCCTTTGCTAACAATCCAAAAGAGCTCGCCGTCGGTCATCTTTTCGATGGAAGAACCGTCGCGCCAGTCGCGGAGATCAAGCTTCATGTCCGCAGCCAGGTCACCCTTACCGTCACCGCTTTTGCCGTGGCACATCGCGCAATTGTAGCCATAAAATTTGCGTGCCTCCGCCATTCCTTCGGGCGTTGGCGCGACGGGATTTTTTTTGGCGGCGTCTTCGGGCGTCATCTTTGGCTCCGTGGACCCCGGCTTGTCCTGCGTGGAATTCGGCATAGCGAATGCACTCGCGAAGCCCGCGAGCAGAATTACACCCAGGACGAGGAGCGCCCTCTGCATAGTTTCCTCCTGACAGGATGGCCCGGCCGAAGGATCGAGTTCGGCTTAGTTTTGAGCGGATTCTACGCCCCGGAAATGCAGAAGGAAAGGATCAAAAAAATAAATGCTGGGGTTCCGCTGCGCCGGAGAGAACGGCTATTCCAGGTCGCGCCAGTTGGGCCCGGCGCAGATTTCCACGACGATGGGCACCGCCAGTTTGTGGACGCCTTCCATTTCTTCCTGAACTAGTTTTTCCAGCTTGGCGCGTTCCTTTGTGGGAGCCTCGAAGAGCAGCTCGTCATGCACCTGCAATATCATTTTAGCTTCGAACTTTTCATCCGCCAGCCGCCGGTCGATGCTGATCATCGCCAGTTTGATCAGATCGGCCGCCGTGCCCTGCAACGGTGAATTGAGCGCAGTGCGCTCCGCAAAGTTGCGGAGCTGCATTTGGGGTGAATTGATTTCAGGAATCGGACGGATTCTGCCGAACAGAGTCTTCGCCACGCCGGTCTTGCGCGTCTCGGCAAGAATGTTGTCCAGGTACTCCTTCACACCGCGATAGCGCGTGAAATAGGCGTTGATAAATTTCGCCGCTTCCTTCTGCTCGATGCCCAATTGCTGCGCGAGGCCGAATGGCGAAAGGCCGTATATGATGCCGAAATTGATGGCCTTGGCGGCGCGGCGGTGCTCCGCATTTTGCGCCATCGGCCCCACGCCGAAAACTTCCTGCGCCGTCCGCGCGTGGATGTCTTCCCCGTTGCGGAATGCCTCGACGAGCACCGGGTCGCGTGAAAAGTGCGCCATGATGCGCAGCTCGATCTGCGAGTAGTCCGCGGACAGCAGTATCTTTCCCTTCTCGGCGACGAAGGCGGCGCGAATTTCGCGGCCCAGTTCGGTACGGATCGGAATGTTCTGCAAATTGGGATCGCTCGAACTGAGCCGGCCCGTGGCCGTGCCGGTCTGCGAAAAGCTGGTGTGCAAACGTCCGGTTTCGGGATGGATCAGCTTCGGAAGCGCGTCCACGTACGTCGATTTGAGCTTGGCAATTTCCCGGTATTCGATGATCTTCGCGGGAAGCGGATGCTGCGCGGACAATTCTTCGAGAATGTCGGCGGCGGTAGACCGCGCCTTTGCTTTTCCGCGCCGGGCGTTGGGCTGAAGATTCAGTTTGTCGAAAAGGATCTCCGCGAGTTGCGTCGGCGAGTTGACGTTGAATTCCGAGCCCGCCAGCTTCCATATCTCCTTTTCCAGGCGGCGGATTTCTTTCTCCATCGTCTGCGACATTTTGCCGAGTTCTTTGGGATCGACGCGGATGCCGATCCTCTCGATATCCGCAAGCACCGGCGCGAGCGGCAGGTCCATTTTTTCGTAGACACCCTCAAGCTCTTGCTCTTTCACCTGTGCGTGGAGCGCTGGCGCAAGCCGTTGCAGATAATCCGCGCGCTCCCCGGGCCCGCCGCCCATCATCGCGTTGAACTGCCGCATCACTGCGTCAGCGAAGTTGTGATTCCCCGTAGTGGGCCTCAGAAGGTAGGAATAAAGTTGGGTCGCATGGCGGATATTCGCCGCCCGGCCCGTAAGCAGTTGGAATAGTTTTGGGTCGTGGACGATTTTGGGCCGTCTTGGATCGGCGAGCAGCGGCGCGAGCGCTTTCAGCGCCTCGCCTTTCTCGTCGAACCAGACGGAGCGCCCTTCACCGGCTTTGGATGAAACCTCGATGGAAGCGATGCGCGTCCCGAATCCTTCCGTTTCGCGCTCCCCCGCCTCGAGATTCAGCCAGATCGCCAGCGGCTGTTTCGTGGGGAGTTTCGCCAGATACTCGCGGAACTCGGCGACGCCGGCGAACTGCACGTAATCCGCCTTCGCGGCCGATTCGGAATTCGCCGGGGCGGACGACGCCACCGCTTCCGCCCCCAATTCTCTGAGCAAGGAATTGAAACCGAGTTCTCGGTAGAGCGCGGCGAGAGCATTCACGTCGGGCGCGCGGAGTTCCAGCGCGTGTAGATCGAGCTCCAGAGGCACATCCGTGGCAATCGTCGCGAGCTGCTTGGACATCATCACTTGCTCGCGCTGCTGCTGAAGCGCTTCGCGATACCTCTTGTTGGAAACTTCGGCGGCGTGATCCAGCGCGTTCTCCACGCTTCCGTATTTCTGGATCAATTCCGTCGCGCCCTTTTCGCCGATGCCCTTCGCTCCGGGAATGTTGTCCACCGTGTCGCCCAGCAGCGCCATCAAATCAATTACTTTTGCAGGTGGAACACCGAGGATTTCCTCCACCTTTTTCTCGTCTACGATGATGTCTGCCTTTGCGCCGCCGGAGCCCGTGCGCAGCGTTCGAACGCTCTTTCCGACCAGCTGCATCATGTCCTTGTCGTTGCTGACAATCAGGACCTCGAGCTGTTTTTTTGCGCCCTGTGCGGCCAGCGCGCCGATAACATCGTCCGCCTCGTAGCCCAGAAACTCCAGAATCGGCAGGTGCATCGCTTCGCACAGCTTTCGAACGTAAGGAATCTGCACCGACAGATCATCCGGCATGGGCGGGCGCTGCGCTTTGTACTTTTCGAAAAGCTTGTCGCGAAACGTCGGACCCTTGGTATCGAAAACGATGCCCAGGTAATCCGGCTGATAATCCTTGATAAGCCGCCGCAGAATGTTTGAAAAAAGAAACGGCACTTTCGTGGGGATGCCCGAGGGCGCATTCATCCGGTTCATGGGCGCGTAGAACGCCCGATAAATGTGCGCCATGGCATCGACAAGGAAGAGTTTTTTCGGAGCGGAAGGCATGCGGGCGAGTATAGCAAAGGATGAAGAAGGGACTGGAGGCGGATCACTGCTTCGGATGGCCGGCTCGCTTGATGCGGCTATTTTCGGATTTTGTTCATCAGGCAGCGCCCAAATTGGTCGTTGAGTGCCGCGCGCGGAAAAGCCAACATGAGCGAGAGGATTCCGGTTTTGCCCGACTACAAATCACTCATCCGCAGATACTACTCTGAGCTGTGGAATGCATGGAGCACGCCGGCGCTCGAAGAGCTCATCTCGCCCAACATCGTCTTCCGCGGTTCGATCGGCACTGCCGTGAATGGCATTGGAGAGTTCAAGCAGTACGTAAACAGAATCCGCGCCGCGTTCCCTGATTTCCATAATCACATCGAAGAACTCATCAGCGAGGGCCAAAAGGTCGTCGCCAGGCTCACCTACACGGGCACTCATCGAGGAGAATTGTTTGGTTTTTCCGGAACAGGAAGAAAAGTCACCTATCACGGCATCGCCATCTTTCAGTTTCAAGAAGGCAAGATCGTTTCGGGATATGTGCTTGGGGACACGGAAAGCCTGAAGCGCCAGATTGCTCAACCATGAAAACAAGCCGCGCGGAGAATTTGCATCCCCGCGCGGCATTTTTCATAAAACAATCAGTGCCTATTGTTGGTTAGGTTGGCTGGCTTTCGGTTTCGGCTCGGATTTTGCTTCCGGCTTGTTCGTCGCGGGCTGCTTGGATGCGCCCTGTTCACCGGCCCCGGCCTGTGAAACCAGTAGCATCCGCGTGCCGCTGTCCAGGCGCACATTCTTGCCCGCGGAAGTGATTACCGAACCCTGCGTGGCATTCGAGCTCGCCGCGCTCAGGTTCAGGCCGTTCAGGCCGAACACGCCTTGGCTGTTTGAAGTGAGCTGCCCCGCGGCGTTCAAACCGCCGACCGCTCCCTTCGAAGCACCGGCGATACTTCCGCCTGCGTTTGCCGCGGAGTTCACCGCTCCACCGGCAACTTCTCCGACGTTAGCTGCGGTGTTCGTCACCGTACCTACCGCGCCGCCCGCTGCGGAAGTCACTCCACCAAGAGCGCCGCGTCCGCCACCCGCGCCTGATCCCGCCGCCGAAGCACCCAGGCTGCCCACGTTGTCGAAGTCCGATCCCGCAGCCGAGACGCCGCTCTGCGCCGAAGCAATCGCCTGGATCGCTGCGTTCAACGGAATCTCCTGGCCATTCTTCAGGATGGCTTTGTCGAACACGATGCCCAGCGACGATTCCGATTCGCCTTTGGCGCGCGCCGAAGCCTGCGTCACGTGCCCGACAAGTTTCGATCCCTTGGGTATCACCGTTTTCCCTTCGGACTTCACCGCTTCCGTGCTGTGCGCGTTTACCGGATCACCGGGCTTGCACTTTTTCGAGTCGATTGGCGAACTCAGCGCGGCGTTGAACGCCGTGCCGCTGGCCAGCGAAGCATTCGCCTGACCGTTCTGCGTCGACGCCGAGGTTGTCGCCGATGTGTTGCCCGATGCTTGCGCCTGCGTCTGGCCGGCCTGCACCGATGCCTGGCTGCTGCTTTGCGCACCAGCCTGAGCACCGGTCTGCGACTGCGACTGCGCCGCAGCGCTCATGCAAAAAAAAGCCCCCACAACAATTGCCATCCCTGCGCGATTCATGGTCGTAAAACCTCCTAAATTCCAACTTTAGAGATGAGCCGGGTTCTAGCTTCAAACATAAGGGTATCCCCGGAGCGATTTGATAGCGGCAAGGCTCATGCCAATATGTAAGACTTTTGTTGTCTATCAGTTACGAAGCGGTTGTGCCTTCCACAGCCGGAAAAAAGAGCAGTACTGAGCAGGAATTACAGGGTGGGCGAGGCAGGCACCCAGCCCTGCGGAGCCTCTCCGGCAATGCAAATGTGTCCCATTTCTTCGGCCAGTCCCAACGGCTTCTTGCCGGCCGAAGGCCATGAACCAAAAACTTACAACTAACGACTTATAACTCTTCTCATGTGATGATGCCGAGGGGCTTCGCCACTTCGGCCAAAATATCTGCCGCGCGCAGAAGTTGCTCTCTCTTGTGGGCCGCGCTGACGATGGCGCGAAGCCGCGCTTTGCCCTCCGCTACCGTCGGATAGCCCACTGCAGGCGCAAAAACTCCCGCATCAAAAAGTTTCTTTGAGAATTCAAAAGCCTTCGCTGCATCACCCACGTGGATCGGGATAATTGGCGTCTCGCTCGCCTTGAATTGAAACCCGCGCTTCTTCAATTCGCGCTTGAACATTTTCGTGTTGGCCCAAAGTTTCTTTACCAGCTTTTCGCCCTCCGGCGAATCGAGCAGTGCGAACGCCGCCTGGCAAGCCGCCGCCGTAGCCGGCGGGTGCGAAGTCGAAAAAAGAAATGGCCGCGCCCGCAAATACAGAAAATCGATGAGGTCCCGCGAGCCGCAAACGTACCCGCCCATCGCGCCAATCGCCTTGCTGAGCGTTCCCACCTGGATGTGCACGCGCCCGTGGCACTGGTGATGGTCCACGGTTCCGCGCCCGCCGCGGCCCAGCACTCCCGATGCGTGCGCGTCGTCCACCATCATGATGCAGTTGTACTTCTCCGCGAGGTCGCAAAGTTCCGGCAACGGCGCAATATCGCCGTCCATCGAAAAAACTCCGTCTGTAATAATCAGTTTCTTTCCGGGAAAATTCGCGTTCTCTTGCAGGATGCGCTCGCAGTCCTTCACATCCTTGTGCTTGAACACTTTGATCGTCGCTTTCGAAAGCCGCGCGCCATCGATGATCGACGCGTGATTCAGCTCGTCCGAAATGATCAGGTCTTCTTTGCCAAGCACCGCCGAGACCGTTCCTGCGTTGGCCGTAAAACCCGACTGAAACACCACGCAGGCTTCCACGTTCTTAAAGGCTGCGATCTGCTCCTCCAGCTCCATGTGCAGTTTCATCGTGCCGGCAATCGTTCGAACCGCCCCGGCGCCCGCGCCGTACCTCTTCACCGCGTCCACCGCGGCCTTGCGCAGCGCCTTGTGCGTGGTCAGCCCCAGATAGTTGTTCGAAGCGAGGTTGATCACTTCCCGCCCGTCGAAGATGCACACAGGCTTCTGCTCGCCTTCGAGCACGCGCAGCTTCGGCGCCACGCCCTTTTCGCGCAACTCCTTCAGCTGGTCGGTGACGTACTGCAATGGATTCTGCTTCGATGTGAGCGTTGCGGTATCAGACATGATTGCACTCCTGACTTGGATTCGGCTGGTGGAAGAACTATTTTGCGTCAGCTTGCGTCTGTGGGCAAACTTCTTGGACGCAGAGCAGAAAAGTCAACTCGTTCAGCGCGGCACGCCGTTGGGATACAGCAGGATCTTTCCAGCAAAGCCGCCCTGAAGCAGCGTGAAGGCGTTTTCGAATTTGTCGAGCGAAGCGCGCTCGCCAAACAACGGCTCGAGGTTCAGTCGCCCGGCCTTCAGCAGCGCGGTCATTTGCACCCACGTCTCATACATGCGCCGCCCGTAAATACCCTGCACCGTCGCGCCCTTGAAAATCACGTCGTTCACCAGGTCCAGCGGCACATTTTCTGTCGGAATCCCCAGCAGCGAAGCGCGCCCGCCCGCTCGCAGCGCCTTGAATCCCTGCTGAATCGCAGTAGGATTCCCGGACATTTCCAGCAGCGCGTCCACACCCGTGCCATTCGTCTCCGCGATAATTTTTCCAACCGCATCTTCCGCTGCGGGATTCAGCACCACGTCCGCGCCCATTCTCTTCGCCATCGCTCGGCGCTTTTCGTTCGTCTCTGTCGCAAAAACCGTCGAGCTCCCGCAAGCTTTCGCAACGGCGATGGACATCAACCCGATCGGCCCGCAGCCCGTCACCAAAACCGTCTGCCCTGCCACCGGCCCGGCCAGCACCGTATGCACCGCGTTGCCCAGCGGATCCAGAATCGCCCCGTAGTGTTCGGGAATCGCCGGATCCAGCTTCCAGATATTCGACGCCGGAATTTTCACGAACTCCGCGAACGCCCCGTCCTGATCAATCCCGATAATGCGCAGGTTCTGGCAAATGTGCGCTTCGCCCAGCCGGCACTGGTGGCAATGCCCGCAGTTGACGTGCATCTCCGCGCTGACAAAATCACCCGCCTTGACGGCGCGCACCTCGTCGCCCACGCGCTCGACCGTGCCGCAAAATTCGTGCCCCAGTGTTAGCGGCGGCTTGATGCGTCCCTGCGACCACCGGTCCCACCCATAAATGTGCAAATCCGTCCCGCAAATCGAAGCTGTCTTCACCCGCACTAGTACGTCCGTCGGCCCAATCAACGGCACCGCGACCGTATCCATCTGCAGGCCCTTCGCCGCCTGCATCTCCCGCAACGCTTTCATCGTACCCGCCATCTACTTCGTCCCTCGCTCAACGCACAAACCCCGATGCTAGCACACCAGCAGCACAGACTTCAGTCTGTGCACTCTTTCGCTCTGTCACAGCTCATCCGTTCCCGCGCCTTCCGCGTATTACCTCACGGGGATTCACCGGACCTGTACCGCCGCATGGGGCTTCCTTGGCCCGGTGGGATTCTTACGTCCAAATCACGGAGAGACAACATGAGCAAGAGACCAGACCACACCGATTCGATTCCAGCTCCATCGCAGTTGCAAGACCCGCAGAGACGCTCGTTTCTGAAAAAAGCTTCCCTCGCGGGAGCCACCGGCGCATTCGCTTTTGCCGGCCTTCTTGATCTCGCCGTGGGCAAATCCGCCAGCGCCAACACGCTTCGCCGCGAATCCGACCACGACTCCGACGATCTCCGCCCCGAGGACCGCGAAATCCTCATCGCCGCGGAAATCGCCGAAGCTCTCGCCGTCACCACCTACTCCAACATCATCGACAACTCGCCCTTCTTCGGCCGCCTCGCCAGCGACGATCAGGGCTACCTGCGCGCCGCTCTTCAGGAAGAAATGTCCCATTACGCGCTCGAGCAATCGGTGACCGCCTCTCCCTCGCCCTTCACTTCCTTCTTCTACCCGAAGAACATGTTCGCCGACGCGCAGACCACTTTGAATGTCCTCGTCACGCTGGAAGACGCTTTCATCGCCGCCTATCTCGTCGGCGTTCGTAACTTCAGCACTGCGAATTTGCGCGTCACCGCTGCCCGCATCATGGGCATCGAAAGCGATCACCGCACCCTCGCCCGAGTCGTCGCTCCCGGCGTCGCCGCACAGGATGGCGGCCCCATCGAAACCGTCACCGGCATCCAGGGTGTCGCGGAAAGCGTCGATCCCCCCAACAACAACGGCTACGAGCGCACTCTCTGCTGGACCAAAATCGAACAAGCGGTCGCAGCCCTCACACCTTTCGTCGACATCAACGCCGCCAAAGCCGCCGGCTTCGATGTCTCCAAGTCGTTCGCCTTCGAGCCCTTCACCCCGAAACTCCCTTTCAATCTCGGAGAGTTCATCTCCTTCAAAGGCTGCTGACCGCGCTTCGCCTTCAGCCGTATTTTTGCGCATCCTCCCAGGGGCGCAGGGCTTAGGTCCCGCGCCCTACTACCCCTGCGCCCGCTGCGAAGTCAAACGACTCGGCCTCGATCCCGACGCCATTCCCCACCGCCCGCCCAAGTAGTCCGCCGCCATGACCGGCTGTTTCTTGCATCCCATCCGCTGCGGACGCCGCCATCCAGGCCTCGCCACCCGCCCCCTGATCGAATCGCCCGCCTGCCGCCATCTGCCCCTTGATCTTTAGTTCTCATTGTGAGAACCTAGCCTCTCATGCGCATCGTCAAGCGCGGCGCTCTGGAAGAGTTCTGGCAAAAACACCCGGACGCGAAACCCAGCCTCGAATCCTGGTACGCCGTGGTGCGCAGTGCGAATTGGAGGACACCCGCCGATTTGAAGCAGGTCTACCACAATGCCGATTTGGTCGGACGCAGAACCGTCTTCAACATCGCCGGGAACAAGTACCGTTTGATTGCACGCGTGAACTACAGGACACAAATCGTGTTTGTCCTGCATCTCCTGACCCATTCCGAATATGACAAAGGGACATGGAAACAATGAGTACGATCACCACGGAGCTGGATGAGAAAGCCTACGGGCAATTGCTGCGGCGGGCGCTTCCCCATGTCATCCGCACGGATGACGACTACGAGCGGCTCACGAGCGAATTAATTCGCCTCGATGAAATCGAAGACCCTTCGCCCGAAGAAAAAGAGCTCGCCCAATTGCTGACCGTCTTGATTGACGATTACGAGGGGCGCCGTTATCCCATCCGCAAGTCGAGTCCTCAGCAGACGCTTCACCATCTCATGGAGGCTCGCCACCTGACTCAAAAGGACCTCTGGAAAATCCTCGGATCGAAAGGCGTCACTTCCGAGGTATTCCATGGCAAGCGTTCCATCAGCAAAACCCAGGCCAAAAAACTGGCCCGCTTTTTCCACGTCAGCGCCGAGCTGTTCATTTAGCATCTTGCTGACCGCGCTTCGCCTTCAGCCGTACTCTTGTGCATCCTCCGAAGGGCCTGCGGTCCGCAACCGCGCGCCCGTCTTAAACTCCCCATCCTGTTCGCCATCATCGTCATCTTCACCCGCCGCATGTGGCGCTTCCCTTCCGACGCTTCCGCTCCCCGCCGCAAATTGGAATAGCTGCTTTCTGCTACTCTCTCCTTGTCGATCTCATAAACAGCGAATGCTATGTCCACCCCACGCAGCCTCAAGACTCGACTCATCCTCCGCTGCCTCATCGCAGTCATTTTCGTCGCTGTAATTCTTTTCATCCCCGCTGGTTCTCTCCGGTATTGGCAGGGCTGGGTCTTCATGGCCCTGTTGTTCCTCCCCATGCCGATTACATCGATTTATTTCATGAAGCGCGATCCCCAACTGGTCGAGCGCCGCTTGCGAACACAGGAAAAGATCAGCGAGCAGAAAACCATCATTCGATGGGCCCAGTGGGTTGTCTTTGGCTCCTTACTGATCCCCGGATTGGATTACCGTTTCGGCTGGTCTCGCGTCCCTCTTTGGCTGACGATTCTTTCCCAACTCTTCGTCTTCGCCGGCTATCTGATCACGCTTTGGGTCATGAAAGAGAACAGTTTCGCCTCTCGCACCGTCCAAGTCGAAGAAGGACAAAAAGTCATTTCCACTGGACCCTATCGGCTCGTCCGCCATCCCATGTACTTCGGCGCCGTTCTCATGCTGCTCTTCACTCCTCTTGCGTTTGGCTCCTGGTGGGCGCTGCCGGGCTTCCTCCTCGTCATCCCTTTGATCGTGCTCCGCCTCCTCAACGAAGAAAAAATGCTCTGCCGCGACCTCCCCGGCTATTCCGACTACTGCCTCCGCACCCGCTCCCGCCTCCTCCCCCTCCTCTGG
>WNFI01693719.1_pt2 | contig 18938 bp, 16 predicted proteins | sample 5400471 | NCBI WGS metagenome assembly WNFI01 (sample SAMN13153348, study PRJNA577476) | soil metagenome | isolation source: 100 cm saprolite on Douglas fir-dominated hillslope | place: USA:California | collected 2013-09-17 | reverse complement strand
GCTCCACCGTGGTGGTCACCAAGACGGGCACCGTGTATGTGACCTTCGAGACTTTCAATGGCAGTACCGACTCTGTGGCCTTCGCCGTCTCCACCGATGGCGGTGCCACCTTCACGACCAGGCTCATCGCCCCGGTCAGTGACATCCCCAGCCCGCTGCCAGGAGCGACCTTCCGCGACGACAGCTTCCCGGCCCTGGCGCTGGACGGGTCGACCCTGCACGTGGTGTGGTCCAACTGGAACGGCACCGACGCTGATGTGGTCTACATGCGCTCGACGAACGGGGGGGCCAGCTGGTCAAGCCCGGTCACGATCGGCGGCGGCGCGGGCGACCAGTTCTTCCCCTGGATCGCTGCCCGGAACGGCGTGGCGTACGCCAGCTGGATGAACCGCGCCAGCGGCGACACCTACACCATCGCTGGCGTAGCGTCCACCAGCGGCGGCGCTAGCTGGTCATGTTCGACCCACCCGGCAACGCAGACCAAGATCCCTTCACCGCGACACTCACCGCCTCGGGCTGACGGCACACACGTCTCCAGGCGGTCCCTAACCGAGGGCCGGCCCACATCTAGCGCGATGCGGGCCGGCCCCTCATCGTGCGGCTGTTCGCAGGCTGGCCGCCCATCCTGTGCTCGCGCACGAACTGTTGCCCGCACTCCAGGAGCACCTCACTCGGCCCGGGCGACTGCCGGCCTGAGAACCACAGCGGCTGGTAGCGACGGCGACGATTAGTAGCTTTGCAGGAAAACGTCCGGCTGGTTTTCGGTGCCGTTGGTGGTTGTCACCCGGGTGCGGTTGTCGCCCCAGGTCACAAACCGGGTGGTTCCGTTGGAGGCGATGTTGTTGTAGTCGCCCATGTAGCAGTTGGAGATGACCGGGTCCTGGTTTGGATTGGTCTGGACGACCGGGAACGTCGCCGAGCTGATCTGGGTCTCCGCGCCGGGTTTGAGGGCGGAGTGGGCGGTGGCGAGGGTCAGGTCCTCCTTGTCGGTCTGGATCACATCGGCGCTGCTGCCCGCCACCCGTTCGTACCACATGGCGTGCAGCCCGCTGGCGTCTGCGGTTATCCAGGGCTGGAAGCGGTCGCTCATCGTGGTTGGGCTGAGGGCGCCGCTGATGACCTGCGGGGTGCTCCAGGTCTTGTTCCCGTCCCGGGAGAAGCTCAGGAAGACGCGGGTGGCGTTCGCGTCGCTGCCACCGACCCCGGCCGGGCGGTCGTTCCACGCCGCGTAGAGAATCCCGTTGGGATCGATGGCAGTGCTCGGCATCTCGAAGTTCCGGACGTCGTGACCGGGCTGGGTCTCGATGACCTCCCGCAGGTCCGCGGCGTTGTTACAGGCGACGATCTTGTCGCCGGAGCCGTTCACGGCCGCGATGGTGGTGATGCGCGAGACCGTTCCGGTGCCTGCCGCCGCGTTGGCCATCATCTGGCCGGCGGCGGTGATGTTGGCGTTGGTGCACCCTGCTGGGATGGACTGCTCCCAGGAGACATACACGGTGTTCCCGGCCGGGACGGGGTTGGAGCCCTGCGCGCAGGCGCCGGCGGCGGAGACCGTCGTGGTGGTCCAGTGCACCCTGTCGGTGGACTGGGTCAGCATGATCGGGCTGGCCGGGCTGCGGGAGAAGAACGTCCAGGTGATGTAGAAATGCAGCTGCCCGCCGGCGTCGCGGCCTACCGCCAGGTAGTCCTTGTCCGCGAAGAACAGCTGCCCGCTTCCCACGTCGACCGGCACCGAGGCCAGCTGGAAGACGGTCGAGCCCTTGGGCATTTCGTAGAAGGCGATCTCCGAGTGGGTGCCCAGGCCTGCTGACCCCAGGGCCAGGCTTGCGAAGTAGAAGTTCCCCTGGCCGTCGGTGGCCACCGCGGGGTCCCCGATCGGCTGCACGTCCGGGCGGAAGGGCAGCGTCCCCTCGTCGGTGAAACTGCTGCCGCCGTCGGTGGAAACGGAGTAGGCGGTGAGGTTCAGCGCGGGGAAGCAGCACACGAGCGAGTCGTTGTAGCCGACCACGACCTTCTGGCCGGAGGTGGCGACACTCGTCTCGCTCTGGGTGTTCTGGGGTGAGGTCCCGTCCTCAGCCAGGCAGTTGACCTGGACGTTGCCGGTGGTGCTGGTCTCGGCCGGGCAGCCCGGGGACGTCCCCAGCGGCAGGGAGGTGGTGGGCCCGATCCCCTGGATGACCTTGGAGGCAACCTCGGCGGCGCCATCCAGCCGCGGATTGCCCGCCCACGCCGGCGGTGATCCCGAAGCCGTGGATCCCGAACTCCCTGATGCCGACGTCGCGGCCGGAACCGCCAGGCTGCCCGCCAGCAGTCCGGCCAGGCTCGCACCAGCAGCCAACAGCATGATCCGTCTCATGGCCTTCCTCTTTCCGGTTGCGCTTATGACCGGTGATCCGACGGCGGCAGGAGGCGGCCGGGCTCGGCTGCGGTGCCCGGTTCCGGAGGCACCTCGGCGGGGATGAGGCACCTCGGCAGAATGAGGTTTCCAGGGCGGTCAGGGCACCAGGACGGTGGCCACGATCTGCTGCTGGTAGTGGGCGGGGTTGGTGCCGTCGTTGTAGGTAGAGGCGAAGCTGGAGTAGTCCAGGGTGCCCGTGCCGACCGGGCCGGTGGTGTTGCCGAAGTAGTCGCCGATGAAGGTCTCCTCGCCGCTGGCGCTCCCGGTATGCGGGGAGTTGAGCTGCGGGTCGTAGGTGTTCTGGCTGAGCCGGATGTTGTGCCCGATCGGGGTCAGCTGCGGGGTGTAGAACTGGATGCTGGCGTTCACGCAGTAGTTGGCGGCGCCGTAGGGCGGCAGGCTGCCGGAATAGTGGGGGTTGACCTGATCCAGGGCCAGCCCGGCGGCGGCCGCTTGCGTCGTGCCGGCCGCGGGGCAGGTCAGGCGGCGGTCGTAGAAGTTCACGCTGACCGTGCCGCCGGGCGCGACGGTGAGGTTGGGCTGGAACTCGTCGGCGGGGCTGGCGTTGTCGTTGACCTGGATCGGGCCGGTCCAGGTCGCGCCGCCGTCGTAGGACGCGGTGAGCATCACGTTGCCCGTGCCGGCGCTGAAGTCCTCATAGGCCACATAGAGCGGGTAGCTGCCCTGGGCGTCGAGGTGGCTGCCGACAGCGAAGGTGTTCTCGATCCCGTCCCGGAAGGTGGTGTTGGGGTAGATCAGCGGCGGCGGGGTCACGCTGGGGACCGCGGTGCCTGCCACCGACCAGGTCGCCCCGCCGTCGGTGGACCTGTCCACGAACACCGAGGCGCAACAGAACCCCTGCTTGGGGTTGAAGTTGGTGACGGTGGTATAGACGGCGCCGTCCGGGGCGACGTGCGGCAGCAGGTACGTGGCGCCCTGCGGGGTGTGCGGCGGCTGCGGCAGCGGCTGAGGCGCCGACCAGTCGGTGTGCGTCCCGTTGGCCCGGGCGTCGGCGAACGACACGAACGGCACCGGGGTGACGAAGTGGAAGTCGACCCACATGGCGTACACCCGGTTGAAGTGCGGGCTGGCCGGGTTGTCGTCGATCGTGATCCACTGCTTGTCCGGCTCGTTGCCCACGCTGTCGTAGGTGGCCACGAAGTCGGGATGGCCGGCGTGGGTGCTGATCCAGTCCGTCGCCGACGTCGCGCCGTGCGGCCGGACCGCGACCGCCACCGCCTCGGCCGGCTGGGCCGGGTTGGGCTCCAGCGGGGTGCCCACGGTGAAGTTGTGGGTGCCGTCGGCGTTGTAGAAGAACTCATACGGCAGGATGAACTCGTAGTAGTTGCCGAACCCGTCGAACGCGCCGACCGGGTCGGTGTTGTCGGTCCACCCCTCGTAGCCGGGGATGTGCCCGGTGGACCACGTCTTGCCGCCGTTGAACGACTCGTAGAAGCCGAGCAGGTGGTTGTAGCCCTCGGCGCTGACGAACCACTTGGCGGAGCCGATCAGGTGCCTGGGGTTGGCCGGGTCGACGCGGATGTCGGACTCGGAGTAGTCCTTCACCAGCATCGGTCCCGCCGCGGGGAATCCGGGGTTGCTGCCCGCCTGGGTGGGGTAAGGCCCGGACACTCCGGTGTTCTCACCGGTGCTCGCGCCCGACGCCGGGCACGGTGACATGCCGGTATAGCCGTCGTTCGGCCCGTCACTGGCAAAGTACGGGTCCTCGGGCCGGTAGCAGCTCACCTGACCGGAGGTCACGTCGACATTCGTGACCTTCGCCGCGGCGAAGCTGGCCGCGTAACTCGCATCGCTCTGGGTGCCCTGCGGGACTACCCCGACGCCGGGTCTGGCCTGCGCCGCGGCAGGGACGGCCGTCACGGCCAGGGTCGCCGGAACGGCCAGCGGCAGGGCAAGCAGCAGCGCTGGCACCACTAACGGGGCGAAACGGCGGGTGATCACAGCAGCCTCCCATATGGCGTTCCTGGCGGCGGCCCGCGGGCACCGCCGCCCTTCGACTGCCCCTGTCCATCCTGGCGTATCACGCGATGCGCCAGCGGGGAACCCGTTTCCCGGCATCCGTGAATGGCTTCATCAGCGAACGGGGCCGATTGCCGGCTCAGCCCCGGCCGCCGAAAGCCGGAGGCCGACGTCGCCGGCCGCGCTGCGCCGCGGTTCACCCGACCCGCGTTACCAAGAGGTGGGTCGGGATGTATGGCAGCGGGGAGTTCGGCGACGTCGTGCGCGAGGTCCTCTCCCTCAACGGTGGGCTGGGCCCTGGCCTTGCACCGCACGACCGTGCGCTGGTGCACCGGCACTTCGGCACGACGAACCGTTATGAATGGATGTTCTGGGAGATGGCGCACCACAAGCAGGGCCGGCCGGCCTGAGACCGGGCCCGCTGGCTGCTTGCGCCGTGTCAGCCGGTGAACGGGTCGAGCAGGTGGCTGAAGTCCCAGGTGTTCTGCACGATGCCGGAGCAGGTGTTGTCGTCGCGTTCGCCCGGACAGCCGCCGTTGTCACGCTGGATTGCCCAGATCGACAGGAAGTTCATGCCGTTCTGCTGGGCGAAGGTGAGCACGGTCTGGGCGTCGGTGAGGTAGGTGACCTCGGTCTTCTTGGGGTAATCGCCGATGCCGGGCAGCATCGTCATCCCTTCCACGGTCCAGGTCTGCGTCGAGGTCAGGTTCGGGAAGATGGTCCGCAACTGGGTTTGGGTGCTGGTGGCCGCGTTGATCGCCGCCTGGCCCATCTGCACGACGCCTTCGCTGTGGATGTAGTAGCCGAAGACCATGATGTTGACCAAGTTGACCGTGACGCCGTTGGCGACCGCGTTCTGCAGCACGGCCTCGCCGTTCGGGTCGAGACCATACTGCTCGACCGGCAGGGTGTACTGGACCTGCAGCGGAATGCCGTTCTGCGCGGCCCACGCCTCGGTCAGGGCGACCGCCTTGTTGCGCCGGTCCATGCCCGCCGTGTTGTTCAGCGAGTTTGACTCGACGTCCATGTCCAGCCTGGTGACGCCCCGCGTGGTGATCACCGACTCGTAGCCGGCGGCGATCTGGCTGACATTGGTGCACGAGTCGGCGATCTCGGTGCCGCTCTTGTCGGCGCTGTAGCCGCCGAACGTCGGGATCACGTCGCCGCCGATCGCCCAGAGCGAGGCGATATCGGAGTTGTAGTAGTTCAGCGGCTGGCGTTGCTGTTCCAGTCGATGCTGCACGAGCCCTTCTTGGTGGCCAGCAGGAACGCCAGCGAGAAGTACCTGGCCCCCGAGGCCTGCGCCTCGGCGGTGATGCTCGGAGTGCCGGGGGCGAGGTAGGTCTCGTAGTACGGGGCGTAGACGTGCGCGGGCAGCGACGCATAGGCGAAGGCAGGCGTCGCGACGGGACCGCCGAGGAGCAAAGTGGTCACCGCCGAAGCGGCAAGGATAAGCCGGCAGCGCAGTCTCACCCAGTCTCCTTCCGCCCGCCCGGCCGGCGGGCCGGGCGGGACTCCCGCGGTTGCGTCAGACCAGGATGTCGAACTTGGGGAGGTTCCAGCCGGATATGCTGACCACCGCCCTGGCGCCCTGAAGGTCGGCAGAGTTCCAGGTCACGGTCAGGGTCTGCCACTCGCCGGGGAACAGCGTGATGTCGTTGTCCTGCCAGATGGAGAACTGGGGCTCGTTGTCGCCGGAAAGTTCCTGGCCGCTGGCCGTTCCTCGCCTGATGTCGGCTCGCAGCAGGAAGGCGACCGAGTTGGAGTTGTTGCTGATCGTCACCGTGGTGGACCTGTCGGCTCCGGCCGGGCCGGACTGGGTGGTGGTCACCGATGTCGCCGAGATGGCCGGCTGCGGAATCGCGGGCAGGGTTTGCAGCCCCGTCAGGTCGGCGCACTGGGACAACGTGGCCTGAGGCACGCCCAGGGTCTTGCTCCAGTCCACCACGTCCTGCTGGGTGGACAGCCAGTAGACGTTGCGGCCGACGATGGTCCCTGCGCTATTGCGAAGCAGCAATTCCACGAAATAGACACTGGCCGGCGTGGGCGGGACGGTGACTGCTGGGACCTTCGGTGTGAGCACGTTGGTCAGCACCTGCTGGCTGGCCAGCGTGGTATTGCTGGCCTTCTGGTCATCGAGCACTGTCCCGGCCAGGTTGTACACCTTGGACTCCACTGACAGCCCGGACTGGCCCGTGTTGAAGAGGTTGTCCAGCGTGACGGTGCCGTTGTCCAGCGCGTAGATGGCGTGCAGGGTCCGGTTCGCCTCCAGCGCACCAAGGTAGCTGCCTGCCTGGTCCCCGTCGAAGGAACAGGGGACGACCCGCACATCCAGCTCATCGCCCACGCCCATTGCTGTTCCAGATCCACGCCTTCGCCGCCTGGGTCCTGTTCGCGATGTGGCCATTCACCCGGCTGGTGCACGTCGGCGGCCTATCAGGCATGTCGGGCGTGGTTGTTCACAAGACGGCCGCTCTAACTGTGCAGCGGGCACGCCGGCTGATTAGGGTTGACGGCGTAGTTACAACGCACGCAATGACTGGCACGGCGTTTTGCCGCAACATAAACACCGCATCTGCGCGCCGTAGTCGATCAGCGCTGACCGGCCACTTGCTGCGCCGAACGGCGGATACTTGCGCATTGGGCGTAGACAAGCGCTAGTCACAGAGGGTGATCCGGTCTTCCGCCCGGCGCGCCGCCGGATCGCTGACGATGCGTGGGCACGCGGATTCGTCTTGCGACGGTTTATCCCGCCCAGATCTGGAGATTCGCTACGCGTGCTGACGGGGTTGGTGCGGTGACGGCTGGCTCCGGGGAGACCGGTGAGGTGCCAAGAACGGACCGTCCGCGTGGCCGACGGCTGGGCCTTTGAAAAAAATGGCGGCGACCCACTCGAATCAGAATCCGGCTGGGATGATGGCGAGGCACCGAAGATCGCCCTCTTACACGCCGGCAACGCCCAGTGAGGGCCCCAGGCTGATAGGCCGTCACTTCCCGGAGGGTGCGATCTGGTGAGCGGGCGTGGCAGCGGCCTTTGCTAGCGTCGGGCTGCCACGCCCGCGCAGTCTCGGTGCTGGTTACCTGGTGTCTTATGGCATTGCGGCCAGGGCGCTGACGAACGCCGGCGCGTTGGGCGTGCCCCACCCGGTGGTCGCGTCGTAGCCGGTGGTGGCCGAGTAGCCGGCTACCGGCACTTGCCACAGCTGGTTGTCCTGCAGGTCGCCGACCGACTTGGGCACCGGCCCGCTCACCCCCACCTCGGCGCCAGCGAAGGTCTTCGGGGCCGAGCCGTAGTGCTGCGGGACGATGTCGGTGTAGGCGGCCGCGCCGACGCCGCCGTACAGGAGCGGGTCGAGGAACCCGATCGGCTGCTTGCCCTGCGCCGCGCGGGCGGCGTTCACCAGGGCCACGAGCGCGGCGGTCTGCGGGGTGGCGGCCGAGGTGCCGCCGAAGAACGCCCAGCATCCGGTGGTGTTGCCGCAGTTGAACTGCGGGTAGGCGGTGATGAAGACGTCCACGCCGCCGTTCACCGCCGCGTTCCACGCGGTGTCGGGGACCAGCCGGTGATCGCCGAAGCCCGGGTCGACCCCGGTCTGCCAGGACGGACGTTGCTGGACGGGTTCCAGGTCCAGCCGTCCTGCAGCTGGGTCCCGCCGACCGCGACGACGAACGGTGAGCTCGCCGGCCACCACGCCGTCGGGCTGGGGAACGTGCCGGTTTCCTTGTGCAGCTTGCTGATGCCCAGGCTGCCGAAGTCGCCGGCCGCGGCGAAGAAGTTGTCGTGCTTGGCCAGGCCGGCCTGGAAAACTTGGTCGAACTTCGCCGTCTGGACCGCCGCCGCGCCGCCGAAGGCCTGCTCGGTGGCCGCCAGCGACATGGAGAACACCGTTCCCGGTGGCGTGGCGTTGATCTCGCCGGAGATCGCGTTGAACAGGTTCGGGAAGCCCTGCACCCCGAGGGTCTCCGCCGGGGGCACTGCCATAAGCACGATGTGCGCCAGCGGGGCGATGGAGTAGGCCCACTCGATGTCCAGCGTGGCCTCCCCGGACCACAAAGCCGCCGCGCAGGAGCCGGACAGGCCGCTGCTCGAGCAGGTGTTGTGGAACTGCGGATTGCCCTGCGGGAAGATCTGTTCGAAGCTGGGGGCCGGCAGCGCCGGGAAGAACGTGTCGTGGAAGTGCCGCAGGTCAGCGGCGGCGGTCGGGCTGCCATACGCGTCCACGAGCACGATCGTCTGGCCCTGCCCCATGTTGGGGACAGCATCCACTCCGTAGGCCGCCCTGATCTGCTGCGGTGTGTAGCAGTGGAAGAACGACACAGTCGTTCCGTCCGGCAGCACGCAATCTGTGGCGGCGGTGCGGTGCGCGGTAACCAGACCCGGCACGTGCGGCGCGCTGATCGGCAGCGCTACCAGGCCCGTGTTCGTCGTTGACGCCGCCGGCGCAGCGCTCGCCGCGGCGCCCGTGGCCGCCACCAAGGCGGCGGCTCCCACGGCCGCGCCGAACGCCAGCCTTCGTTTTCTCATGTCAGCCACCCCTTCCTTGCGGTGCACCGAAATGTACTCCGGTCACGCACATAGGGAAAGATGTGGCAAGGCGTGATGAACCCCTCCGATACGTTTGCGTGCGCCGCAAGTGGGTCGTCCCCAGGGCGCCCTGGATCAGGCCGGGGCCGATCCCGGACTCGTTGCCGTAGTGGTAGCGAGGCTGCAGGCTGTGCCCAGTGACCAGCTCGGCGAGGTGAGCACTGAGGCAGCGCATGTCGCCCCGATCTGGCCGGTGAGCGCCGTAGCCGACGCCTGCGCATAACGGCAGATCTGGCACCTTCGGTAATCACAATCCGTGAACATTTCGAGCGGCCAGGGAGCGACCCGACGGTTTTGCGGCCGCACGCTTCGGCGGCGTGCGTCCCTCCGTTCAGCCCGCTCCGGCACCTCCGTGACCAGGCACAATGGCTACGGCTGATCACGGCGATGGCGCCGCCAGGGCCTATAATTTAGACCACCAATTGAGACCACGCCAGCGCGAAGTGCCCGAGTCTCAGCTGCCGTGGCCGGTGTTGTTGCAGGTCAGCGTGGCGGAGGATGCGAGATTCGAACTCGCGAGGGCTTGCACCCAACACGCTTTCCAAGCGTGCGCCCTAGGCCACTAGGCGAATCCTCCGTCGGCCAGCCTACCGACCCGCCCGAGGGGTCCTGGCCGGGATTGCGCAGTCGGATGACTGCGGCTGCCGGACCGCCCTGTCCTGGCGCATCGCGCCGCTGCCGCAGACCCGGCTCAAGCCGTCCAGTGGGCTGACTAGACTGGGCCCGAGACCCCTCGCACGGCGTTTATCCCGCCAACTCCCCCAGGGCCGGAAGGCAGCAAGGGTACGCGGGCTCTGGCGGGTGTGCGGGGGGTCCTTCCCGTACTGCTGAGAGAGAAGCCATGGCAGGCGACGTCCCCAGTCCCGCCCCAGCGGAACCGGCGCGGCGCGGCGCTCCCACCGCGCCCACGGCGCTGTACCGGAGGTACCGCCCGGCTACTTTTGCCGAGCTCAAGGGCCAAGACCACGTCACGGAGCCGCTGCGCCAGGCGCTGCGCAGCGGACGAGTCCATCATGCGTACCTGTTCAGCGGCCCGCGCGGCTGCGGCAAGACTTCCAGCGCCCGGATCCTCGCGCGCTCGCTCAACTGCGAGCAGGGGCCTACCCCGGACCCGTGCGGAAAGTGCGCATCCTGCATCGCCCTGGCGCCCTCCGGTCCCGGCAGCATTGACGTGATCGAGATCGATGCGGCCTCGCATGGCGGCGTCGACGACGCGCGTGACCTGCGCGAGCGCGCCTTTTACGCCCCCGTCTCGGGCCGCTTCAAGATCTACATCGTGGACGAGGCGCACATGGTGACCCGGGAGGGCTTCAACGCCCTGCTCAAGCTCGTCGAGGAGCCGCCGCCGCACCTGAAGTTCGTCTTCGCCACGACGGAGCCCGAGAAGGTCATCGCGACGATCAGGTCACGCACCCATCACTACCCGTTCCGGCTGATGCCGCCCGCCGTCTTGCGCGGGCTGCTCGAGGAGATACTCGGCAGCGAGGGCGTCAGCTACGAGCCGGCCGTGCTGCCGGTCGTGATCCGGGCGGGAGCGGGCTCGGCGCGCGACGCCCTCTCGGTGCTGGACCAGCTGCTCGCCGGCTCCGACGAATCCGGGCTGACCTACGAGCGAGCCGTGGCGCTGCTCGGATATACCGACGACAGCCTGCTGGACGAGGTCGCCGAGGCGTTCGCGGCAGGTGACGGGTCGGCGGTGTTCCGGGCCGTGGACCGGGTAGTCGAGGCCGGGCACGACCCCCGGCGGTTCGCGGCGGACCTGCTCGACCGGTTCCGCGACCTGATCGTGCTGGCCGCCGTGCCCGACGCCGCAGAGACCGGGCTCCTCGACGTGCCAGCTGACCGGCTGGACCGGATGCGCGAGCAGGCCGACAAGTTCGGGCAGGCGCGGCTGGCCAGGGCCGCACAGACGATCAACGCCGGGCTCGTGGAGATGCGCGGGGCGACGTCGCCAAGGCTGCAGCTCGAGCTCATCTGCGCCCAGGTGCTGCTGCCCGCCGCCCCGGCTGCCGCTGCCGGGGAGACCGGCGGGGAGCAGGCCCTGCTCGCCAGGCTCGAGCGGCTCGAACGCACGCTTGGCTCCGGCCGAGGGGCGGCTGATGACGCAGAGGGAGGTCATGCCGCCCGCGGTCCGGCCGTGCCTCGTCGCAGTCCGGCTGCGTCCCCGGTCCCGCCCGCCCAACACCCGTCGGCTGCAGCGTCGTCGGCCGCGGAGCCGCCGGAGCCACCGACCGCGAAGCCTGAATCGGCAGCTCCTGCCGGTTCGGGCGCTGATGCACCGGGCCGGACCACGGCTCCGTCGGCAGGCACGGGGACACCCGATGCCGACTCCCTGCGTGAGCGCTGGCCATCGATCCTTGAGGCGGTCAAGCGCGAGCGCCGGGTGGCCTGGATCCTGCTCAGCAACGCCACTGTGGACACGCTCCAGGACGGCATCCTCACGCTGAGATTTACCAGGGAAGGCGAGGCCAAGGGATTCTCGGGCAGCGACTGCGACCAGGATCTCGGCCAGGTGCTCAAGACGATGCTCGGCATCAGTCCCAAGATCAGGGCGATCTCTACGGCGGCGCAGGGCGCCAGGCCCAGTGCTGGCGGTGGTGCTGCTGGCGGGCCGGGCGCCGGCGGGAGCGGGGCCGGCGGTGGTGCCCCGGGCGGATCCCGTCGGGGCGAGGCAGGTGCCAGTCGGGGCGGGTCCGGTACCGGCCAGGGTGGATCCGGTGGCAGCCAGGGCGGGGCCGGTGCCGGTCGGGGCCGGACCGGAGCGGGAGGTGACGTTCCGGCTGGTGTTGGCGGTGGCGCTCCGGGCCTGGCCCATGGCGCGGACGGGGCGCCAGGCGGGACCGCCGTCGGTGAGGCCCGCGCCGGAGGGGGGAGCCCAGGGCGGAGCGGCGCTCCTCCAGCCGGGAATCCTTCCGGCGGCGGCCGTCCGGGCGGGTCCGGCGCAGAGGGCGGGGCCAGCGCCGACGATGGCACCGCGGTTGAGGCTCTCAGCGGGATGGACCTCATCCAGCGCACGCTGGGCGGCGAGGTCATCGAGGAGATCGGCGGCACATGACGTCGGCAGGCCTGGTCGGCCGATAAATGTCGCGCAGCCGCCCCCGTCGTTGCCGGTTTCATCATCTGGGTTAGTGACCCGCACTGCGGGCGATGCGCCCTGATCATGGAACTTGCCACGTGACCGTCCCGGAATGCGGCAGATCCGGGCGGAGCCCGCGACGGGCGAGCCCGCGGAGCTGGGATCACGCGGCGGCTGTTGCGTTATGGAAAATTGTCGAGCTGGACCTGCGCGGCACGGTGGTACCCGGTGGGAGTGGTAGGCCTTAGGCTCAGAACGACAAGCACGGCCAAGCCGAATGAGCGATGGGAATGAACGTGGATCCTGGCGGCCAGTTGGACATGCAGCAACTGCTGGCAGCGGCGCAGCAGATGCAAAGCCAGCTCGTGACCGCGCAGCAGGAGCTGGCCGACGCCGAGGTGGAGGGGTCCGCCGGCGGCGGGCTGGTGACGGCGATCGTCAACGGGCAGGGCGAGCTGGTGGATCTCACCATCGCCGCGGAGGCGATCGATCCGGCTGACCTGGAGGATTCGGCGCAGACCCTGGCCGACCTGGTGCTCGCCGCGGTACGTGACGCCTACCGCGCCGTCGGCGACCTGCAGCAGGAAAAGATGGGGCCGTTCGCCGCGGGCATCGGCGGCGCAGGAGATGCGGGCCTGCCGGGGTTCCCCGGGCTGCCCGGCCTCGGCGGCCCGCCGGGTGACCCGTCCGGCGGGCAGTGAGGGGGGACCGGGCGGTGGGTGGGTGGTCCTGAGGTGTACGAAGGCGTCGTCCAGAACCTCATCGACGAGCTCGGTCAGCTGCCGGGCGTCGGGCCGAAGGGCGCCCAGCGCATCGCCTTCTACCTGCTGTCCGCCGACCCGGCGGACGTGCGCCGTCTCGCCTCCTCGCTGATCGAGGTGCTGGAGCGGGTGAAGTTCTGCCGCAGCTGCGGCAACGTCGCCGAGGAGGACGAGTGCCGCATCTGCCGGGACCCGCGACGCGATCCCGCGATGATCTGCGTTGTAGAGGAGCCCAAGGACGTCGCGGCAATTGAGAAGATTCGCGAGTTCCGGGGCCGCTACCATGTCCTCGGCGGCGCGATCAGCCCGATCGACGGGATCGGGCCCGAAGACCTGCGGATCTCCCAGCTGATGAAGCGGCTGTCCGATGGCACGGTTACCGAGCTGATCCTGGCGACCGACCCCAACCTCGAGGGCGAGGCGACCGCCGCGTACCTGGCCCGGCTCGTCAAGCCGATGGGGCTGCGGGTGACCAGGCCCGCCAGCGGCTTGCCCGTGGGCGGCGAGCTTGAGTACGCCGACGAGGTCACCCTCGGCCGGGCGTTCGAAGGACGGAGGCTGCTCGATGTCTAGTTCTGGGTCGGCCCGGCGGGACACTGCGCACCCTGGGGGCACCCCAGACCCCGATGGCCCGGAGCCCCTCATGCCATCCGCTCGGGCCGGCGAGCCGACCCTCGCGGCTGGCACGGCTACGCCGGCGGCCGAGGACTGGCGGCCGATCGCCGACCGGATCGCACGGCATGGCCAGGACTTCCTGGACGGCGTGACGGCCGTGGCCAGTGGCGAGTGCGAGGACGGGACCGTCTCGCTGCTGCTGCTCGAAGTCGCTCAGATCCTGCTGGCGGGCGCGCAGCTCGGGGCGAGCAAGGACATCATCCTGCCGGGCAACTGGGAACCCGACGTGGGCGCCGACCCTGATCTCGACGGGCTCCGGACCGGGCTCGCCAAGCGGCTGCGGAGCTACGACGAGTACGCCGAGCTCTTCGACCCTTACGGGGACACCCAGGCCACGCAGTTCCGGCTCTCCGATGATCTCGCCACCGTGGCCGCTGACCTGATCCACGGGCTCAAGCACTACGAGGCGGGCCGGGCCGCCGAGGCGTTGTGGTGGTGGCAGTACTCGTACGTGAACCACTGGGGTACGCACGGCGGCGCGGCGCTGCGGGCGCTGCACGCTGTGGTCGCGCACGCGAGGCTGGACGTCACCGAGGAGCCCGCGGCGGGATAGCGGGATAAGAGCGGCCGAGGGCGGGATAAGGGCGGGCGGGGAAGAGGCTGGAGGCCCGGATAATCGCTGGCGGACAGTGAAGAGGGATGGGGAGGCAGCTGGGGGGCTGGATACACTCAAGACGGCCGGCCCGGCGATACCCCCAGGCGGGGCCGGGCGGGACCCAGCCGAACGGGAGGAGCGGCGCGACCGTGGCGCTTGTCGTGCAGAAGTACGGGGGATCCTCGGTCGCCGATGCCGACGGGATCAAGCGCGTGGCCCAGCGGATCGTGGCGACGCGCAAGTCGGGCGACTCGGTAGTCGTGGTGGTCTCGGCCATGGGCGACACGACCGATGAACTGGTCGACCTGGCCACCCAGGTGAGCCCGCTGCCGCCCGGCCGGGAACTCGACATGCTGCTGACCGCGGGCGAGCGGATCTCGATGGCGCTGCTGGCTATGGCCATCGCCAACCTTGGCCTGGTAGGACGGTCCTTCACCGGCTCTCAGGCCGGCGTGATCACCGATTCCGCGCACGGCAAGGCCCGCATCATCGACGTGACGCCCGGCCGGATCCGCGGCGCGCTCGACGAGGGCGCGATCCCCATCGTCGCCGGATTCCAGGGCGTTTCCCAGAACGGCAAGGACATCACCACCCTGGGCCGCGGCGGCTCGGACACCACGGCGGTCGCGCTCGCCGCGGCGCTGGGCGCTGACGTGTGCGAGATCTACACCGACGTGGACGGCATCTTCACGGCCGACCCGAGGCTCGTGCCCGGCGCCAGCCGCATCCCGCGGATCAGCTACGAGGAAATGCTGGAGATGGCGGCGTGCGGGGCCAAGGTGCTGATGCTGCGCTGCGTGGAGTACGCACGGCGTTATGGCATTCCCATCCACGTGCGGTCGTCGTTCAGCAACCGGGAAGGCACCTGGGTCACCAGCCTGCAGGGGTGGAGGACGGAGGGCGAGGCGATGGAGCAGGCGATCATCTCCGGCGTGGCGCATGACAGGAGCGAGGCGAAGATCACTGTCGTCGGCGTGCCGGACAAGGTCGGCGAGGCCGCCAGGATCTTCAGGGTCATCGCGGCCACGGGGATCAACATCGACATGATCGTGCAGAACGTCTCGGCCGCCGCGACCGGCCGCACCGACATCTCGTTCACGCTGCCGCGCGAGGACGGCCAGGCAGCCGTAACGTCGCTGGGCCAGCTTCAGGCCGAGGTCGGCTTCGAGTCGCTGCTCTACGACGACAGGATCGGCAAGGTCTCGCTGATCGGCGCCGGGATGCGCTCGCACCCCGGGGTGAGCGCCACGTTCTTCGGCGCGCTGGCGGAGGCCGGGGTCAACATCGAGATGATCTCGACCTCCGAGATCAGGATCTCGGTGGTCGTGGACGAGAACGACGTCCCCGTGGCCGTCGGCGCCGCGCACCGGGCCTTTGACCTGGGATCCGGCGAGGAGGAGGCCGTGGTGTACGGCGGGACGGGCCGGTGAGGCAGGTGCCGGGCAAGTCGGCCCAGGGCAAGCCGGCGCGCCGCAAGCCGACGCTGGCGATCGTCGGCGCCACCGGCGCCGTCGGGACCGTGATGCTGGACGTGGTGTCCACCCGGGACGATGTCTGGGGGGAGATCCGGCTCGCCGCCTCGGCCCGCTCGGCCGGCAGGCGGTTGCGGGTCCGGGGCCAGGAGGTCGAGGTCGCCGAGCTCTCCCCGGAAGTCTTTGACGGCGTGGACCTGGCCATGTTCGACGTCCCCGATAACGTCTCCGCGGTCCCGAACTGCACGACCCTCTCGCTGATCGTCGCCGTCGCGGCCCTGCACCGGGCGTTCGGGCTCCGCGAGATGGTCGTGGCGTCCTACCAGGCGGCGTCCGGAGCCGGGCAGGCCGGCGCCGACACGCTCTACGCGCAGCTGGAGAAGGTGGCGGGCAGCCGGACAGTGGGCCAGCGGGCGGGCGACCTGCGCGGGGTGGTCGGCGATTTCGGGCCGTTCCCGGCGCCGCTGGCGCTGAACGTGGTGCCCTTTGCAGGCTCGCTACGTGACGCGGGCTGGTCCTCGGAGGAGATGAAGATCCGCGACGAGACGCGCAAGATCCTCGGGATGCCGCGGCTTCGGGTGTCGGCGACCTGCGTGCGGGTCCCGGTCATCACCGGGCACTCGGTGGCCGTGCACGCCGTGTTCAGCCGCGAGGTCGCCCGGGAGGACGCGCAGTGGGTGCTGAGCGAGGCACCCGGCGTGGTGCTCGCCGACGACCCGGAGCGGGGTGAGTTCCCCACTCCCGCGGACGTTGTCGGAACGGATCCGACGTGGGTCGGCCGGGTGCGCCAGAGCCTGGACGACCCCAGTGCGGTCGATTTCTTCGTGTGCGGGGACAACCTGCGCAAGGGCGCGGCCCTGAACGCCGCCCAGATCGCGGAACTGCTCGTTCCCGAGCTCTCCGCCGGCCCGGCGCCCGGACGGCCCGCTGGTTCGTGACCCGCCGGCGAGTTATTCTCCCGGACTGGGAGTAGCCGGGCTGGCCGTGTGCCTCACGCCTGCCTGGGCGATGCCCGGAACGCGCCGCCTGCGCTGCCCGGCCTCAGGAACGTTGCGGGTTCGGTCGGTTCCCCCGCAGGCAGCCGCGGGAAGTGAACCTCCACCTCGAGCCCGCCCCCCGGAAGCGGGCGGGCGCGCAGGTCCGCGTCGTGCGCGGCGGTGATCGCGGTGACGATGGACAGCCCGAGGCCGAGCCCGTCCCGGCCGACCCGGTCCTCGAGCCGCCCGAACGGCTGGAACAGCAGGTCCACCTTCTCCGGCGGGATCACAGGCCCGGTGTTGGCCACCGACAGGAGGGCGCGTCCCTCCCGCATTCCGGTCACGACCTCGATCCAGCCGCCGGGCACGTTGTGCCGCACGGCGTTGTCGACGAGGTTGGCCACCAGGCGCTCGGCGAGCCTGAGGTCGCCCAGGGCGGGAGCCTCGGCGAGGGCGCTGTGCACGCGCAGTCCGCGGCTCTGCGCTCCCGCCTCGCTGGCCTGCACGGCTTCCTCGGACACGGCGGCTAGGTCGAGCGGCTCGCAGCGGTCGAGGCCGCGCTGGCTGCGCGCCAGGGTCAGCAGCGCTTCGATCAGCCGTTCCTGCTCCTCGCCCGTGGCCAGCACCCGCTCACAGACGGCCTGCAGCGAGCCGAGGGTGGGATTTGGGTCCCGCAGCGCGACCTCAACCAGGGTCCGCTGCCGCGCGAGCGGCGTGCGCAGCTCGTGAGAGGCGTTCGCGACGAACTGCCGCTGGGCGGCGAACGATCCTTCCAGGCGGGCGAGCAGCCCGTTGAACGTCTTCCCGAGTTCTTTGAGCTCGTCGTCGGGGCCATCGAGGGCCAGGCGCTGATGCAGGTTGCGGGCGGAGATGCGCCGGGCGGCCGTCGTAATGGTCCGCAGTGGCCGCAGCACCCGCCCCGCCACCAGCCACCCGAGCCCGATGGAGACCACAGTCATGATGGCCAGCGCGATCCCGGACTCTCGGAGGAGCTGGTTCAGCTCCGCGCTGCGCTGCTGGCTCAGGGTCTTCAGCAGGCCGGTGCACGGGGTAGTCGGCAGCGGCGTCGCGCCGCCGCCTGCCGGGTTCTTGGCACAGACCTGGGCGAAGAAAAGGCCGGTCGACGTCTGGCTTTGGGTCGTGGCTACAACCGGGATCCGGTGCTCGACCAGGACGTAGGTGACGGCGAGCAAGGCGGCGCCGGAGATCAGGAACAGCCCGCCATATAGCAGGGTGAACTTCAGCCGCACGGTGCGCCGCGGCAGTCGCCACCTCCGTTGTGATGCGGTCCGAGGGGATGTGCTCTGCGGTGATGCGCCCGGTGTCGACGCGCCCGGTGTAGATGCGCTCCGCGGGGGCGTGCCGTTCTGGGGCATGGTGAGTCGAGGTGTGCTCGGTGAGACTGGCTGGGACGGCGCGGTCATGGGCCTCCTCAGATCCGGTAGCCGGCCTGGGCCACGGTCTCGATGACCGGCGGGTCACCGAGCTTACGGCGCAGCCTGCTCATGGTTACCTTGACGGCAGAGGTGAACGGGTCGGCCATCTCGTCCCACACCCGCTCCAGGATCTCCTCGGCCGACACGACCCGGCCCTGGGCGGCGAGCAGCAGTTCCAGGACGCCGAACTCCTTGGGGCCGAGATCGAGCTGATGGCCGCCCCGGCTGGCATGCCGCCGCGACGGGTCGAGCGCCAGGTCACCGTGCACCAGTACCGGCGGAAGCCCCGGCTGGGCCCGGCGCAGCAGCGCCCTGATCCTGGCCACCAGCTCGGCGAAGGCGAACGGCTTCGGCAGGTAATCATCGGCGCCGAGGCCAAGGCCGTCGACGCGATCCTCGATCGTGGCCGCCGCGGTCAGCATGAGCACCCGGCTGCGGGACCGCGCCTCGACCAGCCCGGCGCACACGTCGTCTCCGTGCAGGCCCGGCAGGTCCCGGTCCAGAACGATAACGTCGTAGTCCGTGACCAGGGCCCGTTCGAGCCCGGCCTGACCGTCGAGGGCCACGTCAACGGCCAGCCGCTCCCGGCGCAGGCCCACGCCGATGGCATCGGCCAGCTCACCGTCGTCCTCGATCACGAGCACCCGCATCGCGGTTCCTCTCCGGGCTCTTCCTGACTCTTCCTGGCTCTTCCTGGTCCTGGGCCGCTCGTCGGCCCGCTGAGCGGTACGGGCGCAGGCGCCACCTCCATGATGCCTGTCCTGCGCTTTGCCCCGCCTGGCCCGCCGCGTGCCGCGCTCGCTGTGGGTCCACGGCCCGACCCGGCCGGTGGCGCCGGCCGGCCGCGCCTCCTCGTGACAATCGTGGACATCGCCAGGGTGCCTGGCCCGGGGTTGCGCCGCGGTTACAGTGCTGGCCCGGGGGGGCGACCCCCCAGGACCCCCCCGCGTGCCAGCCGCTCGGGCCAGCAAGCTGGCCGTCGC
>WNFI01028794.1_pt1 | contig 18939 bp, 22 predicted proteins | sample 5400471 | NCBI WGS metagenome assembly WNFI01 (sample SAMN13153348, study PRJNA577476) | soil metagenome | isolation source: 100 cm saprolite on Douglas fir-dominated hillslope | place: USA:California | collected 2013-09-17 | reverse complement strand
AGCACGATAGTGGCGCCTTCCTTGGCCAAGGCCTTGGCGATGCCGAGGCCGATGCCGCTGGTCGACCCGGTGACGATGGCGGTCTTGCCGCTGAGCATGACGATCTCCATTGCTTGATTGGCGTCCGTCGCCGAGTTGCGGCATCTTGATCGCCGACGTCGGCTCGGCCAAATGCCGAGTGTCTACTAGTTCGATAGTTCGGGGCTATGGCGAGTCAATCCCATGGAAATGCATCAGATTCGCTATTTCCTGGCGGTCTCGGAGACATTGAATTTCACCCGCGCGGCGGAGAAGAGCCACGTCTCCCAACCCTCCCTCACGCGCGCGATCAAGCTGCTCGAGGATGAGCTGGGCGGACCGTTGTTTCATCGCGAGCGCTCGAACACGCATCTGACCGATCTCGGGCAGTTGATGCTGCCGCATCTGCAGCAGGTGCTGGCCGAGGCGGATGCCGCCAAGCAGCGCGCGCATGGGTTCGCCAAGCTCGAGGACGCGCCGCTCAAGGCTCGACGTGGCCATCTACGGCATGCCCGGACCGATCGACGAACGTTGCCATGCCCGTCCGCTCTATGACGAGCGCTTCATGATCACCTTCCGCGCCGGACATCCCTTCGAGCAGAAGAATGCCGTCGCCTGCCGCGATCTGCACGGCCAGCCCTATCTCAGCCGGGCGAAATGCGAGTTCGCCCAGCACATGCGCGGCATCCTCGAGAAGCTCGGGGTCACCGTGAAGCGGCCTTATCTGACCGAGCGTGAGGATTGGGTGCAGGGCATGATCCTGGCCGGCCTTGGCTTCGGCTTCACGCCTGAATACTCGATCGCGCTGCCGGGCGTGCATGCGCGGCCGCTCGTCGAGCCGCCGATAAACCGCACCGTGCATCTGGTGACGGTGCGTGGGCGACCGCACGGGCCGGCAGTCAATGCCTTCGTGCGCGAGACTTCGTCCTTCAGCTGGAAAGCCTAGGCCTACGCTTCCGGTCCGGTGATCAGCCTGACGCCGCGTTGGTAGGTCGCGTAGGCCCAGATCCAATCCAACATCACCGCCAAGCGATTGCGGAAACCGATCAGGAAGTAGATGTGGGCGGCTCCCCACAAGAGCCAGGCGAGCCGGCCCTTGATCCGGATCCAGCCGAAGTCGGCGACCGCAGCGGAGCGGCCAATGGTGGCGAGATTGGCGAGGTGGCGGTAGCGGAAGGGTGGCGGTGCGGCGGCACCGACCGCGCGGGCGGCGATCACGCGGGCCACATAGTAACCCTGCTGCTTGGCCACGGGCGCGATCCCCGGCAGCTGCGCGCCGGCCGCATCGGTCACCAACGCCGTATCGCCGACCACGAAGATCTCGGGGTGGCCGGGCAGAGAAAGGTCGGGGCGGACGATGACCCGACCGGCGCGGTCAGTCTCGGCGCCGAGCCAGTGGGCCGCCGGGGATGCCGCGACGCCGGCAGCCCAGATCACCGTCTTCGACTGGATCCGGTTAGTGCCGATGACGATGCCGACGCCATCGACATGGGTGACCGCTTCGCCGGTCTTAACTTCGACGCCGAGCCGGGTAAGCGCGCGCCGGGCCTCCGCCGACAGCGCCTCGGGAAAGGCCGGCAGCAGACGCGGCCCCGCCTCGACCAGGATGATGCGCGCGGTGCCGGGATCGATGTTGCGGAAGTCCTCGGCCAGCGCCCGCTTCGCCAGCTCGGCAATCGCGCCCGCCATCTCCACGCCGGTCGGACCGCCGCCGATGACGACAAAGGTCAGCAAGTCTCGCCGATGCCGGCGGTCGACCTCGCTCTCCCCTTGCTCGAAGGCCAGCAGCAGCCGACGCCGGATCTGCGTCGCATCGTCGATCGTCTTCAAGCCGGGCGCGTGCGCTTCCCAGTCGTCATGGCCGAAATAGGCGTGGCGAGCACCAGTGGCGAGCACCAGAAAATCATAGGGTAGCGCCGCGTTCGCCAAGAGCGCCCGCTTGCCGACGACATCGATGCCGACGACGCGGGCAAGCAGCACGGTGGCGTTTCTCTGGCGAGACAGAATCGAGCGGATGGGCGAAGCGATATCGGCAGGCGACAAGCCCGCCGTCGCCACCTGATAGAGAAGCGGCTGGAACAGATGATAGTTGCGACGGTCGACGAGCGTGACATCGACCGGTGCCCGGGCAAGCCCCTTGGCCGCCGACAAGCCGGCAAAGCCGGCGCCGACGATGACGACACGCGGACTCGCTCGCGTGGCTTCCCGGCTGGCATCCATGGCCTCCACCCCGCGATCCTGCCCAAGCTGGTTCGATAGAGCCCATGTAGGCTCGGCCATCCGGCATTGCCAACTGGCCGCGACCGCCGCCGGCGCGGCGCCCATAGGGCTGATACCGTCGGATCGGCGCGCTAATTGCGCTGGGCGTGGATGTCGGAGCCGGTCCACACCCGGCTCGCCATCGGCCCATTGTCTCCGATCGTTTCGATGAAATGCACCGGTAGGCCCGGCTCGAGCTTGTCGAAGCCGAGATTCATCACGCTGTTGCGGTGAAAGTAGAGCTGGGTTCCCTCATTGGTCTCGATGAAGCCGTAGTCCTCGTGCGGAAACAGCTTCACTACCCGGCCTTGATACATGACCGGCTGCGGCTTCACCTCGCCGCGGAGCTGCTCCTTGAACTCCTTCAGACGCTTCGTGGCCGCCTTGAACGCGGCCTTCAGCGAGGTCTCCAGGGTGGGATTGTGGTAGCGCTGCTTGACCCGATGCGGCTCCTTGGTGACGACGAGCTCGTCCGTCGGCACCGTCATCTCGATGTGCACCTCATAGACGTTGCCGGTGCGGTGCTGGTTCTGCCTCAGCTCGACCGAGACGCGGCAGCTGACCAGCCGATCGTAGATCTTCTCCAGCTTGGCCACGTGCTTGCGGATCTCTGCATCGATCTTTGCCGAAGGCTCGGTGTTGTGAAAGGCGATTTTGAGAGGAACTTCCATGGCGCACTCCTCATCGAAGCCGCGCGACCCCCTTTGGCTTCGCTAGTCGACGTCCGTTCAGGGCCTGCCGTCAACCGGATTGTCGCTTGAAGTATTGGACGGCGTGCTCGTGCTTGATCGCCGCCGCGCGGGTCGGAAACGTCCCCAGGTTTCGCCGCCTTCCTGTCCTTGGATCCTTCTTGCGCGAATAGATGCGATAATTGCCGGTCTTGAGCTTGCGAATCATCGTGGTTCCGCTCGGCTGTTGCGAGGCGCCCGCCTCCGATAAGCCCCTCATCGAAGAAATGAGGCGTCCATGGCAGCGGTTCCAGTCCCGCAACCGGAACGGCCCCTTGGGATCAATATATGGTGAAAGGGCTTTCGCCGCAAGCCGCGCGGCGTCGAGCTGACCTTGGCGGGAAAGGCGCTGCTCGAGGATGCGCGCGCGATTCTCGCCAATGTCGAGCAGGCCTTGGCGCGGGTCCGGCGGACGGCGCGCGGCGAAGAGGGACGGGTGGTGATCGGCTTCAACAGCTCGGCGCCGATCGTGCCTTTCGTGCCGCGGGTGATCCGCGCGTTTCAGGAGAGCTTCCCGCTGATCTCGCTCCGCTTTGTCGAGACCGGCACCGGCGAGTTGGTGGCGGCGCTCAAGAGTGAACGCGTCGATGCGGCGTTCATCCGCTCGCCGGTGGCCGATCCAATGGGCCTCACGGTGCATCCGCTCCTGAGCGAGGACATGGCGGTGGCGCTGCCGGTCGGGCACGCGCTCGCATCGACCGCCAAGGAGGCCGACGACTCCGGCATTCCGCTGGCGGCGCTGGCGGCGGAGACCTTCGTTCTCTACCGCCAGCCGATGGGGCCCGGCCTCTACGACACCATCGTCGCCGCCTGTCACCGCGCCGGCTTCAGTCCCCGGGTTGGCCAAGAGGCGCCCAGAATCCTTTCGACCTTGAACCTCGTCGCCGCCGGGCTCGGCATCACCTTGGTGCCGGCTTCGCTCCGCCGCTTGCACATCGACGGCGTTGCCTATCGCCGGCTCACCGACCGGCCGAAGCTGAAGGCGGCGCTCAATCTCGCCTATCGGCGCGGCGAAGCCTCGGCCGCGGTGCGCGGCTTCATCAACCTGGTGCAACTGGCGGCGAAGCAGCTCGGCAGCGACGCTGGCGCCTGAGCCGCGCTCAGGACAATCTTGTCCGCGTCCGCCTCACTTCTGCGATCGCCCGATCCCGCTGGGTCGCTCGTTCCTTGGCCTCAGCCAGCGGGAACTTGGCGCGCATGGCGCGGGCGAGCTCGGCGATGACCGCATCGTCCAAGGGCGGCTTCGCGCCGCGCTCCTCGGCCACGGCGCGAAAGATGTAGCCGTAGCGCTGGAGGTATTCCGCGATGCCGCCCTTGGCATTGAGGTCCATCGCCGCGAACGGGCCCATGCATGCCCAGCGCAGGCCAAACCCCTGGGTCAGCGCCGCATCGGCATCCTCGGCGCGCAGCACGCCGTCGCGGATGAGATGCAGGAGCTCATTCACCATCGCCGCCAGAATGCGGTTGAGGACGAAGCCGCCGATTTCGGCCTGGACCCGGAGCGGATGCTGGCCGACATGGCCGATCAGCTTCTCGGTCCGCGCGATGACGGCCTCGGAGGTGAAGCGCGACGGCACGATCTCGGTGACCGGGATCAAATGCGGCGGGGTCAAGGGATGGACCACCAGAAACCGCTCCTTGTGCCGCATGGACTCGGCCAAGGTCGTGGGGATGAGTCCGGAGGTGCTGCTCCCAATGACGAGTGTCGGCTGCGCCTTCGCTTCGATGGCATCGAGGATCTGCCGCTTCAGCGCCAAGTCCTCGGAGACGGATTCCTGCACATAGTCGGCGCCGTCGAGGCTCTGGGCCAAATCGCGATCGACCGAGATTCGGGTGAGCGTGTCCGCATCGCCGGCCAAGGGCGTGCCGCTGAGCCCGTCGAGGATGGCGGCGACCGGCTCGAGGATCCGCTCGCGACCCTGATCCTGGCGATCCCAGATCGAAACCGGAACCCCGGCGCGGGCGAAGACGACGGCCCAGGAGCTGCCGATGATGCCGCGCCCGACGATGGCGACCTTGTTCATGCCGGCCAGGCTACGTCCGTTGGCGCGGCCCTGTCAGGAGAATAGTGTCAGGCGAATAGTGCCATCCGAACGGCTCAGGAGAGCGCTTGCAGATCGGCGCGCAATTGATCGGGGTCGCGCTCGATCAGGCGTTCCGTCGCCCGGTGGGTCTGCCGCCACAGCGGCAACGCCTTCGCCAGCAAGGCGCGTCCGGCCCGGGTCAGCATCAGGCGCCGGCTGCGCTTGTCGGCGGCGTCGATCGTGATCTTCAACAGGCCGCGGCGCTCGAGCGGCTTCAGATTGGCCGTCAGCGTCGTGCGATCCATGGCAAGGAAGGCCGCAACCGCGCCGATGCGCGGCGCCTCGGCGTGATCGAGCAGCATCAGCAGCGAGAACTGGCCGTTGGTCAGCCCCAGCGGCCTGAACGCCTCGTCGAAGCGCCGCGCCACCGCTCGCGCCGCCCGTTGCAGGTTGAGGCACAGGCAACCGACCTGGCCCTTTTCGTCGATCTCGAGCGCGGCGTCATTGCGATTTGACATGAATTCATTATGTTGATATCAACGTAAACGTCAAGCGCGGGAATGGTCATGCCGAAGGTCGCGTTCGCCCATGGATATCAAGGCTCTCCGTCGCGGTCTGCCGCCGGGGAGCGTTGAGGCCCAGGCAATCGACGACTGCGGCGCCTGCAAGCGCCCAATCCCGCTCCGATCAATCGACATAAGCAGCGAGAAGGAATAGCCATGCTGGTGCAGCCCTATCTGTTCTTCGACGGACATTGCGAGGAAGCGATCGAATTCTACAAGCGCGTGATCGGCGCCAAGGTGGAGATGCTGATGCGCTTCAAGGAGTGCCCGGACCCGCAACCCGGCATGATCCCTGCCGGCGCCGAGAACAAGGTCATGCATGCCTGCGTGCGCGTCGGCGATACGCAGGTGATGGCCTCCGACGGCCACTGCGGCGGCAAGGAGAGCTTCCAGGGCTTTTCGCTGTCGCTCACCGTCGCCAACGAGGCCGAGGCGAAGCGGGTGTTCACCGCCCTCTCCGAGGGTGGCGAGGTCAGGATGCCGCTCGGCAAGACCTTCTTCTCGCCTAGCTTCGGCATGCTCGCCGACCGCTTCGGCGTCGGCTGGATGGTCATCGTCCAGCACGCGACCTGAAAATCACCCCTCATGCGCGATCCCGGGCGGCAAGCGCTCGGCGTGCCGCCCGGGATTCGCGTGGCTTTGTCGCATTTATGAAAAAATCCGTCGCAACCAGTAAACCGCTCCGGAGCCGCCGCCGCCACAATCGCTGAAGCCCTCCCGCTCCTGCCTCCTGAGGATTTCAGCCGATGCCCGATACGCTTGCCTCGCCCCTTCTCGGCCTGGTTCAGCGCCGTCGCCCGGGCTACAGCCTGGATGCGCCCTTCTACACCAGCCCCGCCATCTTCGAGCTCGACCTGGAGATCATCTTCGGACGGCACTGGATCTATGTCGGCGTCGAGCCCGACGTGCCGGAGCCGGGCGACACCATGGTGGTCGAGATCGGCCGCTACTCGATCCTAGTCCTGCGCGACGACGAGATGGAGATCCGCGCCTTCCACAATGTCTGCCGGCATCGCGGCGCGCGCCTGGTGCATGAGCCGAAATCCTCCGTCGGCCGGCTGGTCTGCCGCTATCACCAATGGACCTATGGGCTCGACGGCCGGCTGCTCTTCGCCGCGCATATGGGGAGCGACTTCAAGACCGCGTGCCACGGGTTGAAGCCGGTGCATCTCCGCTCGCTGGCAGGGCTCCTCTTCCTTTGCCTCGGCGAGGATCCGCCCACCGATTTCGACGCCATGGCGGTGGCGATGGAGCCCTATATCGCGCCCCATGAGGTGCGCAACTGCAAGGTCGCCAAGGAGATCGACCTCATCGAGCCGGGCAACTGGAAGCTGACATTGGAGAACAACCGCGAATGCCACCACTGCACCGCCAACCACCCCGAGCTGGTGGTGCCGCTCTTTGAATACGGCTTCGGCTTCGCGCCCGAGGCGATGGACGAGACCAAGCAGGCCCAGGCGCAGCGCTACGAAGCGCTGGTGTGCGATCTCAAGGCGCGCTGCGAGGCGAGCGGCCTCGGCGCCAGCGAGATCGAGCACCTCGCCGACCGGGAAACCGGCTTTCGCGCCGAACGCCTGCCGATCGACGGCGCCGGCGAATCGCAGACCTTGGATACGCGCGTCGCCTCGAAGAAGCTGCTTGGCCGCTTCAGCGAGGCGAAGCTCGGCGGCCTCTCCTTTTGGACGCAGCCGAATTCCTGGCACCATTTCATGAGCGACCACATCGTGACCGTCGCGGCGATTCCGCTCGATGCCGAGCGCACCTTGGTGCGCACCAAGTGGCTCGTGCACAAGGATGCGGTCGAGGGCGTCGACTATGACCTCGGCAATCTGACCGGGGTGTGGATCGCCACCAACGCGCAAGACAGCGAGCTCGTCGGCTACGCCCAGGCCGGCGTGCGCAATCCCGCCTACGAGCCCGGGCCGTATTCACCCCACACCGAAAGCTTCGTCGAGAAGTTCTGCGATTGGTACGTCGCCAGACTGTCGGCGCATCTTCACGGCTGAAGGCGAGGGAGCCCGGCGATGCTCGAGGCCGATGCGCTGGTTTCGCCCCGCCTCGAGCGGGCGCCGCCGCTCTGGAGCGGCGAGGCCGATGAGGTCCTGGTCTGTCGCCAGGTCCGCACCGAGACCCATGACGTCAAGAGCTTCCTCTTCTCGCCCAGGGAGAAGCGAGGCTTCCGCTTCAAGCCCGGCCAGTTCCTGACCTTCGCCTTCGAGATCGACGGCGGCGCCGTCGAGCGCTGCTACACCATCTCCTCGCCGCCGACGCGGCCCGATCTCGTCTCGATCACGGTCAAGCGGGTTCCCGGCGGGCCGGTTTCGAACTGGCTGCACGACCGGTTCGGCCCGGGAATGGAGGTGGCGGCAGCAGCACCGCTCGGCCGCTTTTCGATGCTGGAGCACCCGGCCGACAGCTATCTCTTCCTCTCCGGCGGCAGCGGCATCACCCCGCTCATGTCGATGAGCCGCAGCCTCTACGATCTCGCCAGCGGCGCCGACATCGTCTTCCTGCACAGCGCCCGCAGCCCCGCCGACATCATCTTCCGCAGCGAGCTCGAGCTGATGGGCCGGCACTGGCACGGGTTCCGCCCCGCCTTCATCTGCGAAGCAGATGCCCCGCATGAGCGATGGACCGGCTATCGCGGCCGGCTGACCTTGCCGATGCTGCGCCTGATCGCGCCCGACTTCGCCCGGCGGGAGATCTTCACCTGCGGTCCTGCCGCCTATATGGCGGCGGTCCGCGCTCTCCTCGGCGAGGCCGACTTCGACATGAGGCACTACCACGAGGAGAGCTTCGACTTCGCCGTGCTCGACGGCGACGACGCGGCGAGCGATCCGTCGGCGACGCGCTCCGCCCCGACGGTTCCCCGCTACCGTATCGAGTTTACCCGCAGCCGGCGCAGCATCGAGTGCGACGGCAGGACCACCATCCTCAAGGCCGCCCAGCAAGCCGGCATGCGGCTGCCCTCCGGCTGCACTCGTGGCCTCTGCGGCACCTGCAAGAGTAAGCTCGTGTCGGGAGAGGTCGACATGCAGCATCAGGGCGGCATCCGCCAGCGCGAAATCGATCAGGGCCAGATCCTGATCTGCTGCTCGAAGCCGCAGGGCGATCTCGTCATCGAACGCTAAGAGAGGGGGCGTGGCCCCGAGCCGGCGGAGAGAAACGGGACACAACGCGGCAGCCGCGCTCGCCGGCATGCACCGCTTCGCCTTCCTCACCCTCGAAGGCTATTCGATGATCGCCTTTGCGAACGCGCTCGAGGTCTGCCGCATGGCCAACTATGTGAGCGGCGATGCGGCCTATTCCTGGGAGGTCGTAACCCTCGACGGCGCCCCGGCGCGGGCGAGCAACGGGCTCGCTCTCGAGCCGACGGCCAGCCTCGCTTCCTCCCGCCCCAGCGACCTGCTCTTCGTCTGCGGCGGCGTCGATGTGCGCCACGCGGTCAGCCGGCAGTTGAAGCAAGGATTGCGTCGCCTGGCCCGCAGCGGCACGGCGCTCGGCGGGCTCTGCACCGGCGCCTTCGCCTTGGCGGAATCGGACCTGCTCGAGGGCTATCGCTGCGCCATTCATTGGGAAAACCTCTCGGCGATCCGCGAGGAATTTCCCGACATCGACTTCGTCGAGGATCTCTTCGTCGTCGACCGCGACCGCCTGACTTGCACCGGCGGCACCGCGCCGCTCGATATGATGCTGGTCCTGGTCGAGGCGCGCTTCGGCCGCACGCTTGCGGGCAAGATCTCCGACCAGTTCATCGTCGAGCGCGTCCGCGAGCCCGGCGATCCCCAGACCTTGCCGCTGCAGCGCCTCGCCGCCGGCGGCCACACGCTGCTGGCACGTGCCGTCGCCGCCATGCGCGCCCATATCGAGGCGCCGCTTGGCGTGGCCGACATCGCCGCCGCGGTCGGCCTGTCGCGGCGCCAGCTCGAGCGGCAGTTCCAGCGGCACCTGGGCGACGGCCCGGCCGAGCTTTATCTGGCACTCCGGCTCGACCGGGCGCGCGAGCTGCTCCGCCAGACGGCGATGCCGGTCACCGAAATCGGGCTTGCCTCAGGCTTCAAGTCGGCGGCGCATTTCAGCACCGCCTATCAGCGCCGCTTCGGCCACCCGCCCAGCGCCGAGCGCAGCCCGCGAGCGCTATGAGTCCGCTCGAGGCGCCTCGCGCTTGCGTTTCGCTGGTCAATTGAAGACCATGAAGCGCCAGCACCCGGAAAGGCCGATGGACACGCCTTCGCTCTTCGACCGTTTGGGCATGATTCTGCGGCGCATAGCCGCGGCGCGCAGCACGATCGCGGATCGTGACGTGATGGCCGAGCTGGGCTGGAACGACCACGGACCCGAACGGCAGGCGCTGTTGGCGTTTCTGCTCAGCTCCCTCAGCTACATACAGCTGAGGACGCATCACGTGCCGATGCTGGCGGCGGTCGTCAAGCGTCGCGCGTGAAAAGACGCCTCAGTATCTATAGGACGCCGCCAGCATCGCAAAATCGACGTCCTTGCCGCCGGCGCTCCTGATCGTCGGGCCGGCGTTGAAGCGAACCAGAGAGCCGGTGAAGGCGAGATGCGCATCGGCCTGCCACTGCGCTTCGAGCGCGATCTGGTCGCCGATGCGCCTGGCGTTCGCCTGGGCGGTTCCGGCAATGGCGGTGAACGGCGAGGCGTAGACGGCATCGCGCTTGGATTCGCGCCACAGGAAGTCCCAGCCGAGGGTGATGGAGAGGCTGGTGGTCGGGCGAACCGTCACCGACGGATAGATGTCGAAGAAGTTGCTGGGCACGATCAGCGTCGCTTCGTTGAAGTAGGGCAGCTTCGGAAACAGCGGATTGAAGGTGCCGAGCGTGCCGCCGCGGGGATTGTGATCGCCGCTGGCGACATTGGCCTTGAGGCCCAGCCGCGGCTGCCAGGGGATATCCGGCAGAGTCCGCCCGGTGTCGGAGGCGACGGTCCAGGCGCGAATGTCGCGATTGCCGAAGTGGCCGAACTGGCCGAGGCCCTCGACATTCCAATCCCAGTCGGCGGCGGCGCCGAACAGCCTGGTGCCGAGCGAGTGCCGGCGCTCTTCGCCGCGCAAGCCCCCGAACCGCGCCAGATCGTTCTCGTAGCCGAGATAGTAGAGATCCATCTTGAGCGGCGGCAGGAACCCGACCGGCGCCGTCGCATAGGCTCCCCAAAAGGCCTGGGCGTGGTCCGGCTGATCGTCGAACACGCCCTGCCGCAGTCGTACCGGCCGGGTTGCGAACAGATCCAGCCTCACATCGCCGAGCGTATCGAAGCCTCGGAACCCATCGAAGCTGCGGCGGACATTCGTTCCTTCGCGGACGCCGACCAGGCGTTGCGAACCGAACACCATCTCCTGCCGGCCGGCCCTGAGGCTCGGTGCGGGCGCACCGCTCACCGGCGCCCGCGCCTCGATGAACCCTTGCTGCAGGTCCAGCCGGTCCTGGTCGGTCGGTGACAGCGGCTGGTTCTTGCCGGTTTCGAGCTCGCTGCCGAGCTGAACGAAGCCGCGGAGATTGTCGCTCACATGCAGATCGGCGTGGACCAGGATGCGGTGGAGCAGATAGGTATCGCTGCCTTGCCGCTTCAGGCCGAACAAAGGATCGGCATAGGTTTCGAAGCGCTCGCGAAACTCGCCGCCGAGGCTGAGATAGGAGCCGAGGGAATTCTCGAACTGGATGTCCTTGATCGGATCCCAGAAGTCCGTCGGGTGGCCGGGCGCGCGCAGATAACGGAAGTCGTCGTCGTAGCGGGAGGATTGATAGACCGGCGAGGCTCGAAGGTCAACGCCGCCGCTCCGGCCAGCAGCAAGACCGCGAGGGCAAGGGAGAGCGTCCCAAACCCTTGACCGATCAGCGCGCCGGCGAGGAGCGGGCCGAGACTGGCGCCGGAGAACAAGGCGAAGCCCGCCAACGCCATCGCGGCACCCCGGGCATCGCCGGCCAGCTCTGCCACGCATTCGAGGATCGAGGGGAAGGCGAGCGCGATCCCGATGACGAAGACGAGGCTGCCAAGGATCAGCATGCCCGGTCCCTCGATGGCACCCTCGACGATGAGGCCCACCGCCGCCACGAAGAGGCCGATAGCGGCGATTCTCCCGGCCCCATAGCGTTGCGCCAGAAACCCGGCGAGGAGGCAAACCGCCATTCCCGGCGTGTCGATCAATCGGAGAGCCAGGATGTCGACTTGCATGGCACCCTGCCCGTGCCCGTGCTGGAGACCGGTATACATCGCGGTGAACGCAAGCAGGAGTACCGCGGCCGCGCCATAGGCTCGGATGAGATCGCGCTTGCCCAACAGTGCCAGCATGCGCCGGGCGAGCAGGCCGGCCGAAGCGGCTCCTGCCTGCGGGCTTGTCTTGGGCAGGAACCAGGAGACAAGCGCGGCGGCGAGATAGGCGCCAGCCAGCAGCCCGTACACCCATCGCCATCCAAGCGCGGTCGCGATCTCGTTGCCGAGGACTTGCCCCAAGGTGCCGGCCACGAGCAGGCCGAGGCTGAAGCCGGCGATCGCGGTCGGCGCCAGCCGATGCGGCACGGTTTCGCGGAGATAGGCCAGCACCACCGGGACATAGGTCGCGGCGGCGATTCCCTGCATGACGCGGAGCGCGATGAAGGCGCCGAATGACGGGCTGAACGCAACCAGGATCGTGGCTGCCGCAAGCAGGACCAGGCCCGGCACGAAGACTTGCTTTCGTCCAAGCCGATCGGAGAGCGCGCCGAAGACCGGCAGGGACGTCGCATAGGCAAGACCGAACGCCGTCACCGCCCAAGCGGCGCTGTTGGTGTCGACCGTGAACTCGGCGCCGAGCGCGGGAATGAGGGCGATCGCCGAATAGAGCGCCATCATGACCAGGCAGCCGATCACCGCCTCGGCCACGATCAAGAGCCAAGCCGTGCCAACCCGCATCTCGCTCGCTGCCGCTGACGCCATCGCTCGTTCTATCCCCTTCAGTCGCGCCCCCCTTCAATCGCGGCGGGCGATTGTTGCGCGCGATCCTTGAGATCGTGCCAGGCGACCAAGAGAAATCCGCCGGCGAGGCCGAGGTGCTCGAAAAACGCATTGGCCATCACGATCCGCTGCGGCGGCTCCATCTGCCAATAGCGATTGGCGAGGAAGGTCGCCATCAAGGTGAAGCCTGCCAAGGCGAGGGCGCCCAGCCAGCGATAGACGCCGGCAAGGATGAGAAGCGACGCTCCGAGCTCCAGCACGATCACTGCGACGGCCAACGGCGCCGCCGGCTCCAGGCCGAAGCTGGTCATCTCGGCGATGGCACCGGCGAAATCCATCGCCTTGTTGAGACCGCCCTGGAGATAGGCGGCACACAGCGCCAGCAGCGCCAACCATCGAATGGCCGGTAGCATCATCTCTAGAGATTCCTTCTTCGCATCACACCGCCCAGCAGGCGCAGCCGAGCGCTCCCCAGAAGGATTTGAGGTCCGAGATCGGCAAGCGGGACGACCATGCGGTGGCATGATCATGGCCGTGAATGGAGCAGTGGTTGGCGCAGCCGCAGCTGATGGCGAGACTCTGGCGCTCGGCCGCTGGACGGGCGTGGCTCCGATCGCCCCAGGCGGCGTAGCCGCCGAAGCTGCGCACCGGCGACCAATCCGGCATGGCCGGCGGCGGTCCGGCTTCGTCCAGGGCTGCGAAGTCGCCGGCCGCGAATACGATCTTGCCGCCGACCATGGTCAAATCCGCGGTGGTGTCCGCGATCTCGGCCTCGGCGCAGGCGAAGAAGTCCCGGTCGGGGACGATCAGATCGGCGAGCTGGCCCGTCTCGATCCGGCCCTTCTTGCCTTCTTCGTTCGAGAACCAGGTGACGTTTTCGGTCCACATCCGGAGTGCCGTTTCGCGATCGAGGCAGTTGTGCTGCGGATAGATCCTGAGCCCGCCGACGGTCTTGCCGGTGATGAGCCAGGCGAGCGCCACCCAGGGATTGTAGGAGGCAACCCGGGTCGCATCGGTGCCGGCGGAGATCTTGACACCCCGTTCCAGGATCTTCGCGACCGGGGGTGTCGCTTCGGCGGCGCCGCGCCCGTAGCGCTCGACGAAATACTCGCCCTGATAGGCCATGCGATGCTGCACGGCGATGCCGCCGCCGAGGGCGGCGATCCGGTCGATCGAGGCATCCGAGATGGTCTCCGCATGGTCGAAGAACCAGTTAAGCCCATCCAGCGGGCTATCCTGGTTCACCCGCTCGAACACGTCGAGCGCGCGGCTGATGGTCTCGTCATAGGTGGCGTGCATCCGCCAGGGCCAGCGGTTCTGGGCCAGGATCCGCACGACCGCCTCCAGCTCTCCCTCCATCTCCGCCGGCATGTCTGGCCGCGGCTGCCGGAAATCCTCGAAATCGGCGGCGGAGAACACCAGCATCTCGCCGGCGCCGTTATGCCGGAAATAGTCGTCGCCCTGTTTGTATGTCGACGTCTTGGTCCAGTTGAGGAAGTCCTCCTTCTCGGCCTTCGGCTTCTGGGTGAAGAGGTTGTAGGCGAGGCGAATGGTGAGCTGCCCTGCCTCCGCCAGCTTCTGGATGACGGCATAGTCCTCTGGATAATTTTGGAAGCCGCCGCCGGCATCGATCGCGCCGGTGACGCCGAGGCGGTTGAGCTCGCGCATGAAATGCCGGGTCGAGTTCAGCTGGTACTCGAGCGGCAGCTTCGGCCCCTTCGCCAGGGTCGCGTAGAGGATGCCGGCATTGGGCTTCGCCAGCAGCAGGCCAGTCGGATTGCCCTCTGCATCGCGCTGGATCTCGCCCCCGGGCGGGCCGGGCGTGCTTTTGCCGTAGCCCACGGCCCGCAATGCCGCGCCATTAAGCAGGGCGCGGTCGTAGAGATGGAGGATGAACACCGGGGTGTCGGGTGCGGCGGCGTTGATCTCGTCCAAGCTCGGCAAGCGCTTTTCGGCGAACTGGTGCTCGGTGAAGCCGCCGACCACACGCACCCATTGCGGCGGCGGGGTCACCGCGACCTGGCGCTTCAGCATGGCCATGGCATCGGCGAGCGAGCGCACGCCGTCCCAGCGCAGCTCCATGTTGAAGTTGAGGCCACCGCGGATGATGTGGAGATGATTGTCGATGAGGCCCGGCAGCACCCGGCGACCCTTGAGATCGACGATGCGGGTCGCCTTGCCGGCCAGCTTGGCGGTCGTGCTCATGAGGGGGTCTCCGATGAGCCGGCGGATGCATTGGTCTTCTCCGCATGCCGGCCGGGCAGCATGCCGAAGACATGGGCGGCACCTTTGGATTGGCGCCAGGCGGCATGCAAGGCCGTCCCTGCCAGCACCTGCTTGCCGACCGGGATGATCTGCTCGCCGGCAAGGATGCCCAACAGACCGACGAGGGCGACCAGCGGCGGCGCCGGCGAGCGCACGTCGAGCAGGCTATAGATGACGCCGACCAGGAGGCCGGCGCCGAGCGAGAGAACATAGATCTTCACGTGACTCTCCCTTTGCCGGACCAGGGCAACTTCCGGCCCGATGCCCGTGGGAGGCTCCGGCACTCTACTTGTGCGGAACCGCAGCGGCGACGACGTAGTCCGGCAATTTCGTCGCCGGCGCGCCATGCACCATGGTGTAGGCGTATTCGACGCCGATGCCATAGGCGCCGCAATGGGTCTTCACGATGTCCATCACCGCGTCATAGGTGCCCTTGGCGGCCCAGTCGCGCTGCCATTCCAGCATCACCGAGAGCGCGGTCACCGGCTTGGCGCCGGCCTGGATCACCCGCTTCATGGCGTTGTCGTGGGCGAGCTGGCTCACATCGCCGCAGCAATCCTCGGCCACATAGACCTCGTATTTGTCGTGGATTGCCTGGATGGTCGGGAGGGCCACGCAGGTTTCGGTCCACAATCCGGAGAGCACGATCTTCTTGCGGCCGCTCTTCTCGATCGCGGCGACGAAATTCTTGTCGTCCCAGGAGTTCATCGACGATCGCTCGATCGGGACCTGCTTCGGGAACACCGCCTGGATCTGCGGCCACATATTGCCGCTGAAGGCCTTGGTCTCGACCGTCGAGAGCACCACCGGCACATCGAACACCTTCGCCGCTTTGCACAGGATGAGGTTGTTGTTGATGATCGACTGCCGATCGAAATTGGCGACGCCGAACAGCATCTGCGGCTGCAGGTCGATGATGGCGACGACGCAATTGTCCGGGGTCAGCAACCCCTTTTCGCTGAGCTTCGGGCGGCCGGCGCTTGGCATGACTTTCTCCTTGGAGGGGGTTAGGCCTTGATGAAAGACAGGAGCGTGGCGTTGACCTGGTCCTTATGGGTCGAGCACAGCCCGTGCGGCGCGCCCTTGACGACTTCCAGGCGCGCTCCCTTGACCAGCTTGGCAGCGATGAGGGCGGAGTCGGCGATCGGCACGATCTGGTCGTCGTCGCCATGGAGCACCAAGGTCGGCACGTCGATCTTCTTCAGGTCCTCGGTGAAGTCGGTCTCGGAGAAGGCCTTGATGCAGTCGATGACCGCCTTGAAGCCGGCCTGCATCCCTTGCATCCAGAACGAGTCGCGGAGGCCCTGGGAGACCTTGGCGCCGGGACGATTGGCGCCATAGAAGGGACCGCTCAAATCCTTGAAGAATTGCGAGCGGTCGGCGAGCACGCCGGCGCGGATGCCGTCGAAGGCCTCCATCGGTGTGCCGCCGGGATTGGCAGGCGTCTTCAGCATCAACGGCGTCACCGCGCCGATCAGCACCGCCTTGGCGACGCGCTTGGTGCCGTGGCGGCCGATATAGCGGGCGACCTCGCCGCCGCCGGTCGAATGGCCGACATGCACGGCGCCTTTGAGGTCGAGGGCTTGGGCGAGCGCGGCCAGATCGTCGGCATAGGTGTCCATGTCGTTGCCGATCCAGGGCTGGCTCGAGCGGCCGAAGACGATCGGCTGCCCGGCACCCCAATCCTTGTAGTAGATCTCGCTGCCGTCCTTGGTGGTGATCGTGGTCATGCCGTGCTTTCCTTCCCGGCTTGTGGGATCGGCGATAGTCGCGCCCGCAGCGCCGGCAGACAAGCGTGCAGGGCGACGGCCGTTTTCATCAGGTTGCGCCGACTTGGCACGACATCGTAGGCCAGCGTCACTGCCCTTCAGTCAGGAAGTCGCGCACCGCCGCGACGGTTGCGGCCGGCTGCTCTTCCATCAGCCAATGACCCGATTTCGCAATGACCAGCTCGCGGACGTCGCTGGCGGCAGCGCGCATGACCACGGCCATGGTCGGCCCGAAAGACTTCTCGCCGCCGATCGCCAGCACCGGCATGGCAAGCTTGCCCTTGGCGAGGAAGGCCTTGTTGTCGATGGCGTCCTGATCGAAGGCGGCGAACTGGTTGAAGCCGGCATGCATCGCGCCCGGCGCTGCGTAGAGCTGGGCGTAGTGCTCGCGGGCGGCCTCGCTGAACGACTTGGGATCGGCGGAGAACTCGTTCCAGAAGCGGTCGAGATAGATCCGCTCGCGGCCGGCGACCAGCCGCTCGGCGTCGGGGCCCTGGAAGGAGAAGTGCCACAAGGCCCGGCTGCGCACGATCTCGTCCCACGGGCCGACGCCGGGGAGCGGCGCATCCATGAGGATGAAGCGCCGAACGCGGGCCGGATATTGCGCGGCGAAGGCGTAGCCGACCATGTTGCCGATATCATGGGTGACGAGGTCGGCGCGATCGAGCTTGAGCGCATCCAGCACGCCGGCGACGTCGCCCGCTTGCGTCTTCTTGTCGTAGCCGCCTTCGGGGCGCGAGGAGAGGCCGAGGCCGCGCAGATCGGGAACGACGACGGTGCGGTTACGCGCGAGCTCGGCGGCCATCGGCGCCCACATGTCGCCGGTCTCGCCATAGCCATGCAGCAGGATGACGGCCGGCCCGGTGCCGCCGACGCGGACATGGATGGTGGCGCCCGCGGTCGCGATCTCCTCGATGCGGAAGCTCGATGGGAAGGGCTGCACCTCGGCCGCGGCCGGCAGCGCAGCCAAGGCGGTGCCGAGTGCAATCGTCGTCGCTCGAAGCATAATGTCCCTCCCTCATGGCCCCCGGGGGGCGTTGGCCAATCACGCAAGGCCGTCTTGCCAACAATGTATGGCCCCATGGCTGCGTTCAGGGTAGACGATGATTGGCCAAACTTGATTTCGGAAACGCCGAACAATGCTGAAGCTCGATGGCATGGTCGCCTTCGTGGCGGTCGTGGAGGCAAGGTCGATCAGCGAAGCCGCACGCCGCCTCCGGCTGTCGAAGTCGGTGGTGAGCGAGCGGCTGACCGAGCTCGAACGCAGCCTCGGCATCACCCTGTTGCACCGCACCACGCGCAAGCTCTCGGTCACCGAGGACGGGCTCAGATTCCACGAGCGGGCGAGCCGCATCGTCCAGGAGGTCAACGACGCCGCCACCGAGATGTCGGAGCGGCACGGGGCCTTGGCCGGACCGCTCCGCATCTCCTGTCCGGTCAGCTTCGGGACCCTGCATGTCGGCCCGGCGCTCTATCCATTTCTCGATGAGAATCCCGGCATCGAACTGACGCTCGATCTCGAGGATCGCTTCGTGAATGTGACAACTGACGGGTTCGATGCAGTGGTGCGCCATGGCCCGCTCGGCGACAACCGGCTCGTAGCCAAGCGGCTGGCGCACAGTCGCCGCGTTCTCGTCGCCTCGCCCGCGTATCTGGAGCGGCATGGCAGGCCGAAGGCCATTGCCGATCTGGAGCGGCACCGGGGCATCGTCTACACCAATCGGGGCCTCGTAGATTGGCGTTTCAATGTGAACGGCCGCATGACGGTGGTGCGGCCGGTCCACAGCCTATGCGTCAACAATGCCACCATCATGCGCGATGCAGCGATTGCCGGCCTCGGCATCACGCTGTTGCCGACGTTCCAGACCTACACGGCGGTGGCGGCGGGCGAGCTCAGCGTCGTCGACGTCAAGGCCGAGCCCGAAAGCGCCACGATCTACATCGCCTATCCGAAGGAGAAGCGTGTCTCGGCGAAACTGCGCGCCCTCACCGAGCATCTGCGCAAAACCTTCGGGGACCCGCCATATTGGGACTCGAAAGTACCGGGCAGGCGGGTTGGCATGTTCAGCGGGTAATCTTAAGCTGGTTCACTGTCGCTCGACCCGCGGGAGCATCACCATGAATTCGACGGACCGCCCGTCCTGCATCGCCAATTGGACCGAGATCGAACGCCCCGACGACACGCGCTACAAGGGCGACGACGAGCTGATGCGCATCGGCGCACCCTTCGGCCGGCATTTCGGGCTGACACGGCTGGGCATCCATCACCATAGGCTGCCGCCGGGGCGCCGCACGTCCTTTCCCCATGCCGAAAGCACCGAGGAGGAGTTCGTCTATGTGATCGAGGGCGCGCCCGATGTCTGGC
>WNFI01703379.1_pt1 | contig 18940 bp, 23 predicted proteins | sample 5400471 | NCBI WGS metagenome assembly WNFI01 (sample SAMN13153348, study PRJNA577476) | soil metagenome | isolation source: 100 cm saprolite on Douglas fir-dominated hillslope | place: USA:California | collected 2013-09-17 | reverse complement strand
CTGAGATACGCCGATCGCCGGTGGACATTGGGGCAGTGGGTGAATGGTCGGGGCGAATCCGAAAGTGCAGACGTCTGATCGCGGAGGCCAGGTGATGTCACCGGGCGTGGCGTGCCATGCGCAGGCTCCCGAACCTCCCGCTCGGTCCACCCGATGGCGCTGGATCGCCATTCTGTCGGCATTTGTCCCGCTGTCATTCATCCTCGTTCAATGTGGCAAGGCACCGACCGCCGGAATGCTGGCTGCCAATTCGCAGGTTTCACCGGGAGACTCTTTCGACGACCGCTTCCCGGCGCCACAGTTCAGGGATCGCTTCCCGACCGCGAACGAGAGCTTTGTGCAGCGTCAATCTGCCGACGCGCCGGGCAAACGCACGGCACAGGCGGAGCCCGCCCCCTTCAGGGTGGCGTCGTTAGCACCAACGATACCGCATGAGCGGCCGGCCAGAGGCGACCAGACCACGCTGGTCAGCCTGAAATCTTCGGCGTTTCCCTATCTCGGCAACAATCCGCAGACGGATGAGCCGTTCCTGAACATCTCCAAGGGAGAACGCCGGGGCCACCGCAGCTACGGCGGCCGGGTTTACTGGCAGGACGAGACCTACAACGACAACCGCGTCCTGATGCATGTCCCCGAGCATTTCGATGTCCGCAAACCGGGCGTCATCGTCGTGTTCTTCCACGGCAACGGCGCGACACTGGAGCGCGACGTGCGCGACCGGCAGCTCGTGCCGCAACAGATTTCCGATTCCGGCGTGAACGCCGTGCTGCTGGCGCCGCAACTCGCGGTCGATGCCGCCGATTCCAGCGCCGGCAAGTTCTGGCAGCCCGGCGGGCTCAAGCGCTTCGTGGCGGAATCAGCCGATCACCTCGCCGGTCTCTACGGCGATCCCGGCGCCGCCAAGGCTTTCGCCAACATGCCGATCGTCATCGTCGGCTACAGCGGCGGCTTTGTGCCGGCAGCCTGGAGCCTCGAAGTGGGTGGCCTTGGCAATCGCGTGCGCGGCGTGTTCCTGCTCGACGCGGTCTATGGCGAGCTGGACAAGTTCGCATCCTGGATTGAGAGCAACCGATCCGGCTTTTTCGTCAGCGCCTATACGCGCTACACCAAGCGGCACGATCGCGAACTCATGCAAATGCTGAAGGAAAAAGGCATCGCGATCTCAGAGGATATGGACGGGCCATTGCGGCCCGGCAGCGTGGTATTCATCGAGACGCCGGAAGGCGTGACGCATCGCGATTACGTCACCAACGCCTGGACCGAAAACCCGGTCAAGGAAGTGCTCGTCAAGATGGCGGCAACGCCCGCACTGACGAGAATGGCGGCAAGCACCTCCTTGCCCGCAGGCCGATAATCTGCTGCGCTTTTGCGGGCCGCCGCATCGGCCCGGCTGTTACCATAGCGCCGGTTGAAATGTGATGTTGATGATCGCTTGATTTTGGCTGCGCTGGATTGTTCGGCGCGCGCCCCGGCCATAGCGTGCAACTCACAATACCCACCACCGGGGATGCACATTGCAGGATACAAGGTTGAATTCCATACCGTTCATGGCACCGGCAACGGCATGCTCTACGCCACCGCGGGCAAACTCCGCGGCGGCAATTCCGGCTTTGCGTTTATCGGCGACTACACCCGAAAGGACGACGACATCCTCGATTCGAGCCACTGTTCGGCACCGACATGATCACGCTGGCGCTGAAGGGGACGGAGAACGGCGACATGGTCGATTTCGAAGGCACCGCGCTGCAAGTGCCCGGCGTCGCCTTCAAGGCCGTGCTGACGCGCATCCGCGATTGAGGCGATCTGTCCGCGAAAACCAGCCGCGGCTGTGGAAAAACCGGCGGTTACGGATTACTGCGGCAGTTTGGGTATCTTCTCAGCGAACCCATTAAAGCATGTCAGCCGCTCGTCTTCTTCCTTGATGAAACGGCAATCATTGACGGCTTTCGCCGCGGGCGCCTTGGGTTTTGGCTGCGGCGGGAAGATGGCGTCGTAGCAACTCAACCGCTCTTTCGTTGCGTCGTCGATTTCGAGACAAGCCTGCAACTTCGCGGCGGTTGATGGGGGTTTCGGTTTCGCTTCTGATTTCGATTTCGACTTCGATTTCGCAGCTTCGCCGCTCGGCTTCACCTGGACCAGCGGCTTTCCTCCAACCGTCGGCGGGCTACTTTGAGCCATTGCGGCGGCTGAATACAGGACCAAGACGGCCGCAGATAATCTTTTCATGTCACCCCTCCAGATATCCCTGAGCCGAGAAAAGCACGCGGCAAAAATCTTGTCGATGGTTTCAAGGGATAGGACGTCTGGCTTATGTTGACAACGCCACAGTAGGGCGCGGCCTGGTCAGGGTCACCGCAACAAGCGCCAGCGCGATGAAGGCCACCGAAACATACCCGGCGCCATGGAGCAGGTCGCGCGCGAACAGCACCCCGCCGGTTGCAGAGCCGATCGCCTGGCCGACATAGAGCGCGGAGGTGTTCAGCGACACCGACGCCGCCCCGAGCGCCGGCGCGGCGCCAACCAGTCGTACCTGTTGCATGGAATTGGTCGAGGCAAAGCCAAGCCCCCACACCGCAACCGCGGCCGCCATGATCGCGAAGTTGCCGGCGCCAAGCGCCCAGATACTGGCCCCGGCCAACAGCACAGCCATGAACAATAGCGAGGTCCGGTAACTACCCCAGGAATCGACCAGACGGGTCGCGATCACGTTGCCCAGGAATCCGAACACGCCAAAGGTCGCAAACACCAGGCCGACCGCATCCGGACCCGCTTGCGTCAGTCGCGTCAGCAGCGGCCCCAGATAGGTGAAAACGGCGAACTGTCCCGAGACTTGCAAGGTCGTGATCAATAACAGCAGCACGATCAGCCTGTTTCGTCCGAGATCGGCCCATGTCTTGAGGGCGACCGGTGCGCCGATCAATCCGCCGGGCAGGCGCCAGGCCAGAAGCAGGCAACTGAAGCAGGCGGCAACGCCGATGCTGCCGTAAGTCGCGCGCCAGCCATAGCGGCTGGCGATCAACGTCACCAGCGGCAGTCCGACCGCAGCAGCCAGCGACCATCCGAGAAAGATGTAGGCGATGGTGCCGCCGCGTTTCTCCGCGGGCACAATCAGCGCGGCGGTACCTGCGGCCTGCGGGGTATAAAGCGCGCCGACCGCGAGCATGATCAGGCGGATGATGAGCAGGGTCGCATAATCAGGCGCGAACGCCGATGCGGCGTTGCCGAGCGCGAGCACGGCGAGGGTCGCGGTGAGCAGCGCGTGGCGTTCGACCCGGCTGGTCAGCCACGCCATCAGCGGCGAGCCGACGCAGAGCACGATCGCGCCGAAGGTGATCAGCAGGCCGGCGTCGCGGATGCTGACTTGCAGTCCTTCCGACAGTTCGCCCAACATGCCCGCCGGCGCCAGAATGGAAGTGCCGGTGATGAAATTTCCGAGCATCAAGGCGGTGGCGGCGAAGCGGCGCTCCACATGGGCGTCTTGCGGATTTTGCATGCAAATGCATGTAGATCATATCCGCGCGAAGGGAAAGCGGAAACCGGACCATTTGCGGCCCGTCGCGCGGCTGCATGGCACCTCGGATTTTCCCGGGGGTGCCCGATTGCGTCGTGCGAATCCCCTGCTATACCGCTGTTTCCCGCTTACCTGCGCTCGTTCGCAGGAGTGAGCATAAGGAGACCGCCATGACCGATTTCAAGTACAGCCTCACCAATCTGAAACCTGTTGAATCCAACAAGATCGCCGTCACCTTCCCCGACGGCGCCAAGCGCGAATTTCCCAAAGGCACCACCGGAACCGATGTCGCCAAGGGCATCTCCCCGTCGCTGGCCAAGCGCACGGTGGCGATGGCGCTTGATGGCGTGGTGGTCGACCTGGCCGATCCGATCGAGCGCGATGCAAAGATCGAGTTCATCGCCCGCGATGACCCTCGCGCGCTGGACCTGATCCGGCACGATGCCGCGCATGTGCTGGCGGAAGCAGTGCAGTCGCTGTGGCCGGGCACGCAGGTGACGATTGGTCCGGTGATCGAGAACGGCTTCTATTACGACTTCTTCCGCAACGAGCCGTTCACGCCCGAGGATTTTGCCGCGATCGAAAAGAAGATGCGCGAGATCATCGCGCGCGACAAACCCTTCACCAAGGAAATTTGGACGCGCGAACAGGCAAAGCAGGTGTTCGCCGACAACGGCGAGATGTTCAAGGTCGAACTGGTCGACGCGATCCCACCCGACCAAACCATCAAGATCTACAAGCAGGGCGACTGGTTCGATCTCTGCCGCGGGCCGCACATGACGTCCACCGGCAAGATCGGCAATGCCTTCAAACTGATGAAGGTGGCGGGCGCTTATTGGCGCGGTGACTCTAACAATCCGATGCTGACCCGGATCTACGGCACCGCATTTGCGAAGCAGGAAGACCTCGATGCCTACCTGAAGCAGATCGAGGAAGCCGAGAAGCGCGATCACCGCAAGCTCGGCCGCGAGCTCGATCTGTTCCACTTCCAGGAAGAAGGCCCCGGCGTGGTGTTCTGGCACTCGAAGGGCTGGACCATCTTCCAGGAGTTGATCGCCTATATGCGCCGCCGCCTCTCGGGCGATTACAGCGAAGTCAATGCGCCGCAGATTCTCGACAAGGCACTGTGGGAAACTTCAGGCCACTGGGACTGGTATCGCGAAAACATGTTCGCGGCGCAATCCGCGGGCGAGGAGGCGGAAGACAAGCGCTGGTTCGTGCTGAAGCCGATGAACTGTCCCGGCCACGTGCAGATCTTCAAACACGGCCTGAAGAGCTATCGCGACCTGCCACTGCGATTGGCCGAATTCGGCGTGGTGCATCGCTACGAGCCGTCGGGCGCGATGCATGGGCTGATGCGCGTGCGTGGTTTCACCCAGGACGACGCGCATGTGTTCTGCACGGAAGCGCAGCTGGCCGACGAGTGCCTCAAGATCAACGACCTCATTCTGTCGACCTACGCGGATTTTGGCTTTGAGGGCGAACTCACGGTAAAACTCTCGACCCGGCCGGACAAGCGGGTCGGTACCGATGAGATGTGGGATCATGCCGAGCGCGTGATGGCGACGGTGCTGCAGGAGATCAAGGCGCAGGGCCACAACCGCATCAAGACGTCGATCAACCCCGGCGAAGGCGCGTTCTACGGCCCGAAGTTCGAATATGTGCTGCGCGACGCGATCGGCCGCGACTGGCAATGCGGCACCACGCAGGTCGACTTCAACCTGCCGGAAAGATTCGGCGCGTTCTACATCGATGCCGACGGCTCGAAGAAAGTGCCTGTCATGGTGCACCGCGCGATCTGCGGCTCGATGGAGCGTTTTATCGGCATCCTGATCGAACATTATGCGGGCAATTTCCCGCTCTGGCTCGCGCCGATCCAGGCCGTCGTCACCACGATCACCTCGGAAGGCGACGAATACGCGAAAATTGTCGCGGCTGCGGCGCGGCGCGCGGGCCTGCGCATCGAGCTCGACCTGCGCAACGAGAAGATCAACTACAAGGTCCGCGAACATTCGCTGGCGAAAATCCCGGCGCTGCTGGTTGTCGGCAAGAAGGAAGCCGAGACGCGCTCGGTGTCGGTCCGCCGCCTCGGCAGCGACGGGCAAACGGTGTTGCCGACAGATGAGGCGCTGGCCGCGCTGGTCGACGAAGCAACGCCGCCGGACGTGAAGCGGACAATGGCGGTTCAGTGAATTAGCAGCCCGCTGGATTGTGTCGCTTGTCAACGCCTCTCGACCACCCGATATATCGGGTGATCGGTCTGCGACGTGAGACCATGGGATGCCTATGCCCGACGCCATCGAACTCCTGAGAATTCGTCGCTCCGTAAAGCCGCGCGAGATGAGCGAGCCGGGTCCCTCGCCCGCCGAACTGGAAACTATCTTGACCATCGGCGCGCGGGTGCCCGATCACGGCAAGCTGACGCCATGGCGCTTCATCGTGTTCGAGGGCGACGCGCGCGTTCGCGCCGGCGAAGTCATCGCAAAGGTGTTCGCGCGAAAAAACCCGCACGCCAGCGCTGCCGAGATCGATGTCGAGAAACACCGGCTCACCGATGCGCCACTGGTGATCGGCGTGGTCAGTTTTACCAGGCCGCATCCCAAGGTGCCGCCATGGGAGCAGGAATTGTCCGCGGGCGCCAGCGCGATGAATATGGTCACCGCGGCGACCGCGGTCGGCTACGGCGCTTGCTGGCTGACCGGCTGGTTCGCGTTCGATCGCGACGTGCTCGACGGGCTCGGATTGAAGGCGGACGAAAAGCTCGCTGGTTTTATTCACATCGGCACACAAACGAAACCCAATGAAGATCGCCCGCGCCCGGCGCTTGCCGATATCGTGACGCGGTTTTAATCACGTTGTCCTTGCCGGGCTTGACCGGCAATGAAGAGGGATAGATGCCCGGATCAAGTCCGGGCGTGACGATTTTCAACTAGGCCGTGTACTCATAAATTGTTTGATCGGTGCCCTCTGGGCACCTGGCATTGCCCCAGGTTCAAGAAGTGCAATCAGGCGACATACCAACCTGAGCAATGAACGAGAAAGCACACTGCACCAGCTTGCATCCTATCGTGCTCTTTCCGAATTACTAAAAGCCGGCGGCAAAATATACTCGTTCAGTAAAACCGCTTCCGGTACGACAAACTTGCAGCTAACTACCTTGCCTTCATCAAGCTCGCATCCATTCGGATTTGGCTACGCGCGCTTATGAGTTCACGCCCTAGCTCAAGCGGCGCGCCGGCCGAATTTGACCAGCAACTGCTCGACCTCGGCCGCGGGTTTTGCCGCGCCCTGCACCTGGTTGCAGCCTTCGGCGCGCAGCCAGTCGAGTCATTCGATGGTTAGTGCGCGTTAGTGACTATGACAGTCGTCGAAGGGATTTATCCGGGCAGCGGGAGAGCGCCTCCTCACCATGAGAATATGCTAGCGCGCAACGACCTCGACTTCGCCATCGACGCCGTTAACGACGTTGAAGGGACGCTCGTACACCTTGCCCTCGTTCTTGGCGATGGCGCGATATTCGCCTTCGGACAGCACCACACGAGGAAATGCGCCGATCGATTCCTTGATGACGTCGCCGCCGGGCGTGATCACCGACCAGGCGGTGTTCGCCAATGCCTCGCCGCCCTTGTCGCTGACCAGCTTCAGCGTGATGACAGCGGCGCGATGAGTGATGATCACATCGGTCAGCTTTCCGGCCTGAACGCGGATATCCGAACGCACCACCGAATTGGCGTCGCCGTAGTTCGAAATGATGTAGTAGGTCCCCTCTGGCACCAGCACGACGTCGCCGGCGGCGACGTTCGGCACCAGCGCGGCGCGCTCGCCGACCTCAAACTGGCTGCCTTTGTGGATCGCGAACGAAATCTGGTTTTGCGGGATCTTGCTGGCGCCGACGCGGCCTTCGATGCGCAGGCGGATCAATTTGAACGTGCCGGTCTCGTCAGGCCGATCAGAAAATACCCGCCACACCAGTCCGCCGGTAATAACCGGCAGATCCTTGCCGTAACGCGCTGTCAGCGACAGTACGGCTTGGCCCGCCGTTGATGCGCTCGGCGGCGCGACCACGGGCGGCACGGCGGCGGCGGAAGGTTGCGCCAACGGCGCGGGCAGGCTCGGAATCGACGCGGGACCGGCGGACGGAGCCAAGTTGATCGCGCTGCCAGGGTCCGGAACCAAGCCCGGAGGTATCGGCGGTGGGTGATCAGTGAACATCTGGGCCCAAGCGGAGGTCGAAATCGCGAAAACAAGCATTGCCGCGACCACAAGCGCCAGCGGCAGGCGTTCGCCGCGTCCGGATCGACCGATGCCATTGCCCCCAAAAGTCATGGCGCCTGCTTTTCACCGAAAACGCGGCAAATTCAAGCCTTCAGGCCAGCGGGATGGCGGGATGGCGGCCTGCGGAACCGGCAAGAAGCCCGAATGTTACTCCCGACGTCGCGGTCCAGTCACAATCCCCGCCTAGCTCCATCCTACCGCGGCATAAACCATGCTTGTGGTACATTCTGGCGGGGCCAAGCGGTAGCGAATAGTCTTGCGCTACCAGGAGATAGTAGGTGCTGGATATTTTGATCGGACGCAGCCAAAACGGCTCAAACGGCCGCGACAAGGTAGGGCTCGGCAGCATCAGGCGGCCAGTGATCGGGCTGGCGCTGGGCGGCGGCGCCGCGCGCGGACTTGCCCATATCGGCATCGTCCGGACGTTGATTGCCCACGGCATCGTCCCCAACGTCGTGGTCGGCACCTCGATCGGCGCAGTGGTTGGCGGCGCCTACGCCGCGGGGCATCTCGACACGCTCGAAGAATGGGCGCGCAGACTGCAGCCGCGAAATATTCTGGGTTATCTCGATATCCGTCTCAACGGCTCGGGCCTGATCGGCGGCGACAAGCTTGCTGCGCAACTGGAGGCTGCCATCGGGCCAACCCTGATCGAGGACCTGCCGGTAAAATTTGCCACCGTGGCGACCGAAGTCCGCACTGGCCACGAGATTTGGCTAACCCATGGCCGCATGGTCGAGGCGATGCGCGCCTCCTATGCGCTGCCCGGGATATTTTCGCCGGTGCTGGTGGGCGACCGCTGGCTGGTCGACGGTGCGCTGGTCAATCCGGTGCCGGTATCGGCGGCGCGCGCGTTTGGCGCGGAAATTGTCATCGCCGCCAATCTCTCGAGCGACATATTTGCGCACAGCACGACGATTTATTCGCACGGTCCGTCGGCCGAGGTAACGGTGGCGGTCGCGCCGGAGACTATGATCGAACCGGCCGCGCCGAAACGCGGCTTCGGCAGGCTGTTCTCTGCCGAGCGCACCCGGTCATGGTCGATGCCTTCAACATCATGCAGGACCGCATCACCCGTGCCCGCCTCGCCGGCGATCCTCCCGACTTGCTGATCTCGCCCCGCGTCGGTCAAATCGGCTGGTTCGATTTCCACCGCGCCGACGATCTGATCGCACATGGCGCACGCGCCGCCGAACGCGCCATCGACTCCATACAGGAAGCGATCCACATTCTCGCGCCGGCTCCAAGCGCGCCGACCGCGGCAGTCGAGAAGCTGCCCTGATCTGCTTCGCGCTTGAGATCAGGCGGTCTTGATATACTCGCGCAGCGCTTCCTGTTCGGCCTCGTATTCCCTGACCCGCCATTTGACGATGTCGCCGATGGAAATCAGGCCGACTACCCTGCCGTCCTCGACCACCGGCAGATGCCTGAATTTACCCGACGTCATCATTTCCATAATCGCGGCCACAGTGTCGGCCTGCTTGCAACTGATGACCTTGCGCGTCATGACCGCACTGACCGGCTCGTCGAGCACCGCAGCACCGCGTTCGCCGAGCATGCGCACAATGTCGCGTTCCGACAGGATGCCTTCAATACGGCCCTGGCTCATCACCAGCACGGCGCCGATCTTCCGCTCCGCCAAAGTCTTGATCGCGGACGAAAGCCTGGCGTCCGGTTCGACGCTCTCGATCTGATGGCCCTTGGTATCGAGAATTGCACGTACCGTCATTGTCCTCTCCCTGAGCGATCGCGCCCTTGACCGGGCGCGCTCTTTTTTCCCTTTGAGTTTCAATCAACAGTTCAGCGCCGGTTTCGTTGCAGGCGCATTCGGCAAACCCTGGCATCAACAGCGAGAACAACATCAGGCCTGCGAAAAATCCGCCGATATGTGCCTGCCAGGCGACGCTGGCGCCGTCAGCGCCGATCGCGATCGACCCGACGCCAAAGATGATGTTGACGCCGAACCAGACCGCGAGAAAACCCAGCACGCGCGGGTTGCGCAACGCGCGCGTCAGCGACAGCGCCGGCACGCGCGCGGCGGCGTCGGCATCGCCGCGGCTGAACGAGAGGAAGCTGCCCTGCACAAAGGCAAACCGGATCGCGGCCGCCATCGTGCCGGACACCGACGCCGATGCGCCGATCATCGGCGCCACTGCATGCTCATGGGTAACGAGATGCGCCAGCGCGCCGGCTGCAGCAGTCACCGCCATGAAAACGAAAAACCTGATCGCGCCAAACCGGCGCGCCAGCGCGCTGCCGAACGGCAACAGCCACAGCACGTTGAAACCGATATGGCTGAGATTGGCGTGGAGCAGCGAATAGGTCACAAAGGTCCAGACCTTGGCGCCGGCGCCGCCCGGAAAATTGATCGCCAGCAGCGTTGAATCGTAGCGTTTCGGAATGAAACCGAACGCGTCAATAGTCCAGTTTTCCAGTTCCGGCGGCAGCAGCACGCGCAGATGAATCACAGCAAGCAGCAAGACATAGGCGGTTAGAATTCTGGCGGGGATTCCAAGGGCTCAAGACCTAACGGGCGGCTCACGCGAGCGATTGCGCCCCAATAGGCGGCTTAGCCGTGCGGCGCAAGCATAGCATCGAGGCGGGCAGCTAAAAGTGACGTCGGGCCGGCAGCCGGCTGGCCTTGCAACAGCTCCCTGACGCTCGGCGTCGGCGTCGCGTTCAAGATTCTATTTACATCATGGCGTGGCGTGCCGGAAAAACCGGCCTGCTGCAATCGAGCCTCACCGGGGCGGTGATCTTCAGCGCCACGACCACCGCGGTTGCGTTCGGAAGCATGTGGGCGTCGAGCTATCCGGACATGTCGAGCATGGGCAAGCTGATGGCCCTGTCGCTAGTCTGTACCATGGCTGCCGCCGTACTGTTCCAGCCGGTTCTGATGGTGCGACCGCGGCAGGTGAATGCACACCCCGAGCAGAGCCCGAATTTGCGCGAAGCCGCGGAATAGTCCCGCCCCCGGCCGCATAGTTAACTTAACGTTAACGGCGCAAATCTTTGGCCCACGGCCCTAAAACGCGCCCCGCGGCATGGACGCTGCAAAGCCTGCCTTGCAAAACAACCCGGGGAATGCGGGTGCGCGAAAGCGGGACATGTCTGTCCCACCCAGCCAGTCGCCGGGGCAAGGTAGACCATGAAACATCCGTCAAGCCGTGAATTCTTCGCATATTGGGACGAGAAGCGTGGCGGCGCGAACGCGCCTGATCGTAGCGAGATCGAGCCGGGCGCGGTGCGCGAACTGCTCGGTGACATCTTCGTGCTGTCCTACGACGCAACCGCCGGCCATCCCTTTCGGGTCGCCGGCACCCGGGTCTGCGCCCTAGCCGGCTGCGACCTGAAGGATCGGAGCTTTTCCGCGCTGTTCGCGCCCGACGCCCGCCGCGAGATCGAGGACATCATCACGATAGTGGCCGAAGAAATGCTGCCAGCCCTCGCCGGTATTACCGCGACATCGGAAGATGGTTCACTGGCGCATCTTGAATTGCTGCTATTGCCGTTCAACAGCCGCGCGCATGCGCCGCTGAGCCTGACCGGGCTGCTGGCGCCGTTCGAAAGCGAACACCACGTGCTCGGGGATTTCAAACTGACATCGTGGCGCTATCTTGGCCACGAGCCGCAAAAACTCGTTCCGCGCGCGTTGCGGAAGCTCAAGATCGCGCGCGGCCTCATGGTCTATGAAGGCTTGAGCTAGGACGCGTACTGCCAAATCGAATTCCGGCAACGCCTGATTCATGTCCGCCTCTGGTTACGGACACACACGCCGGAAGTTCGGGCCAGGTCCGAGAAGTCCAAATCCGGACATCCTTGGTTGTCGGCAATTCGAGCCCCCTATTGTTTGAATAGGCAAGAAGCTAGCTTGGGCACGGGCAAGCAGAAACTTGCCGTTGGTTTTGGAGGGCGCTCACATTGCGCGGCCACATGCGCCTTAAGCTATTCAAGACCAGGAAGAACGCATCAATCCATTGAGAACAGGACGGTTCGACGGTAGCCATGCAACCCGGATGATGGCGGGGCGCGATGGAGGGATGGGATGAACCGGCGTTCGGTGGTGGCTGGCGGCGTGGCAGCGTTGGTCGCGGCCGGCCTCCTCGACTTCGCGAGCGCGGCGGAGGCGCTGAAAGTCGTTGCTTTCGCCGGAGCCTCGAACTGGCCGTTCTGGGCCTGCCAGCAGCAAGGATTTTTCGCGAAAGAGAACATCGATGTGAGTCTCGAGTTCACGGCGAGTTCCGTCGAACTTGCCCGGAACATGATAGCGGGAAAGTACGATCTCGCGCTTGCCGCCGTCGACAACGTCATCGCCTACAATGAAGGTCAGGGCGAGGTCGAGCTTGATGCGCCTGCGGATTTCGTCGCGCTTTTCGGCATCGACAACGGCATGCTCAGCGTCATGGCTTCGTCCGATATCGCCGACATCAAGGCGCTGAAAGGCCAGAGCGTTTCCGTCGACGCAATGACCACCGGCTTCGCGTTTGTTTTGCGCGAGGTGCTGGCCCGCAACGGAATCAATGAAAACGACGTCACCTGGGTCAAGGCCGGCGGCGGCGCGCAGCGTCTTGAGGCCTTGCTGAAGAACGAACAGAAGGCAACGCTGCTCAACACGCCACTCGATCTCATAGCCGAGGCGCGCGGCTATAAGCGTCTGCTGCATGTGCGCGAGATGCTTGGCGCCTATCAGGGCATTATGGCTTGGGGCCGGCGCGGGGCCGTCAAGGAAAAGAACGCCGCGCTGCGTGGTTTCACGCGCGCCTTCCACGCGGGCGTGCAGTGGATCGCCGATCCCCTCAACAAGGAAAAGGCCATCATGCTGCTGATGGCAAAAATGAACGATATGCGCCGCCCTGCCGCCGGAAAGGCCTACGACCGCTTGCTCGATCCCGCCGATGGCATCTACCGGGATCTGCGCATCGACCGGGCCGGCCTGAAGACGGTGCTCGATCTGCGTACGAAATACGCGCAGCCGCGCAAGGAATTGATGGACATCGAGCGTTACATCGACGCTGATTTCCTTGGCGCGGCTTTGAGATAGCCGGGCTCAAAACATCATCCGGAAGTGGCTTTCCGCGCGACGTTGGCCGACCAAGGAGACATCCGTTGGCTGTGCTTGGAACGCGATGTCTTGGCCGTGAATTTACTGGTTGACGCCCCGAGTCATTCCACCAATTGCGGCCACGGCACGATGGTCGATTTCACCGTCTTCATCGCCATCGCGTCGGCGACCGCGCGGCCGATGCCTTCCTCGGAAAACGGATAGAGCGTCTGCATTTCGAGCCAGGGATATTTGTTGCGCGTGCGATAGAGCATATCGACGCCGAGCGGCAGATCGTTGCCGGTGAACCCCCACGATCCCAACACGTTGAGGTCCTTGGTGCAGATGCGGTGCCATGACGTCTCAATCGAACCTGCATCCGTGAACTGGCCCATCTCGACATAGGTGCCGCCGTCGCGCAGCATTTCGACGCCTTCCGGACCGGCGCTCGGATGCCCCGAGCAATCCATCACCAGATCGGCGCCGAAGCTACCGACGATGTCACGCACTCTTTTGATCCGCGCCTCCGGCGTCGTGACCTCTTCAATATTTACAGTGGTTTCCGCGCCGAACTTGCGCGCTAGCTTTAGCCGCGGCGTCTCCGGCGCGCCGACGCAGATGACGCGGCCCGCGCCCATCTCCTGCGCGGCGGCCACCGCCAAGATTCCAATCGGACCGGAGCCCTGGATCACAACGGTATCGCCCCAGGTGAATCCACCGGCGCGGCTGGCGCGGTTGAAGGCGCGGATGCATGACGTCAGCGGCTCCGACAATGCGCCGAGCCGCAGCGACATATCGTCGGGCAGCCTGTAGATCTTGGTGCCCGGCAGCATCTCGAGATCGACATAGACATATTCGGCCCAGCCGCCCCACAGATGCGGCGCCTTGTCGAAGGCGAGATAGCGGCCGTAATAGACCCGATTTCATGGCCGAGCGTGAACGGCCAGGGCAATTGCTTCGGCCAGTGGCCCTTCAGGATATGCAGATCGGTGCCGCAAACCCCGCAGGCGCCGACTTTTATCAGCGCCGCCTGCTTCGGAATTTTCGGCCATGCCACGTTGCGAATAACCGGCTGCGCACCGGGGCCGTCATAGGTGCATACGCGAATCGGTTCCATGAAAATTTCCTCCGGCCCTCCAGCGATTGTTGATTTGAGTTGCTTGAGCGGACAAAGCCTATGTGAAAAGCGCTGCGATGCCAATGTGCGGGCTGCGCGATCGAACTCGCGGCGCAATTGACAGGCCCATCGCGGCGTCCCAAGTTGCGCCAACTTCTAAGGGGGTGAGGCATTGCGCAATCGCTGGATGATCCTTGCTGTCCTGTTCGTGGTTCGCCTTACCATGGCCTTTCAATTTCAAAGCGTCGCCGCAATCGCGCCGCTGCTGGGCACCCAATTTAGCGTGAGCCTCGCCGATATCGGCGTCCTGATCGGTTTGTATCTCACGCCGGGCATTGCGCTGGCATTGCCGGGCGGCGCAATCGGGCAAAGGTTCGGCGACAAGAGGACGGTGCTCGGGGCCCTGATGCTGATGCTGATAGGCAACCTTGCGATGGCGCTTTCGGATTCCTGGACCGGCCAGATCGCGGGACGGCTGGTCGCCGGCGCCGGGGGCGTGTTGCTGAATGTTCAGATGACGAAAATGGTGGCCGACTGGTTTGCCGGTAGGGAGATCGCAACCGCGATGGCGATCTTCGTCAATTCATGGCCGGCCGGCATCGCGCTCTCGCTGCTGACACTTCCCTTGATCGGCACCGCCTATGGCGTAAGCGCGGTATATTTCGCGATGTCGGCTCTGATCGGATTCGGTTTGGTTCTTCTTGCCGCTACATATAAGTCGCCATCAAATTCCAAGATCGCCGCTGCGACATCCGCCCGGCTCGACCGTAACGCTGCGATCGCCGTGGTCGCGGCGGGTTTGATTTGGGGCCTCTATAACGTCGGCTTCGCGATGATCTTCAGCTTCGCCGAACTGATTCTGGTTGTGGGCTGCATCGCGTTCGCAATGCTGATGGTGGCGCTGCCGCGCAGCGGCGCGGTGATCCTGACCGTCGCGGCGCTTGGATTGGTGTGCGGACAGCCGGCTGGGCCAATCCTGAGCTTGCCCACGCGGGTGCTGCAGCCGACAACGCGGGCGATCGGCATGGGCGTGTTCTACACCGTCTACTATGCCACCATGATGTTAGGGCCTGCCGTCGGCGGCGCTTGCGCCAAATGGGCCGGCAGCGCGGCAGCGGCATTCGATTTCGGCGCCGCCATGGTTCTGGCGTGTCCGGTGATCCTATGGGCCTTCAATCGCATACCGGCGGCGGCGCCCAAGGCGGCGTGACTGCCCATCCTTCATGCAATCACTGCTAACCACTCATTAACCTTGCTGGCCGTAGGGTCAGACGACACCGGGGAAGCGGTTGTCGGGTGGCGAAGATGGCGTTGGCGCACAAAAAAACGATTCTTCCGGCTGCCGAAGAGCGACGGCGCTTTCAGCGGGTGAAGGTGCATCTGCTCGGCCGCTACATGCTCCCCGACCGGCGCGAATTTCCTTGCCAGATCATCAATATGTCTCCGGGGGGGTTGGCCCTGCTGGCGCCGGGTATCGGCAACGTCGGCGACCGCGTGATCGCCTATCTCGACCATATCGGCCGGGTCGAGGGCAAGATCACCCGGATTATCGACAACGGTTTCGCCATGAGCATCGGCGCCACCGCGCGCAAGCGCGACAAGCTCGCCGCCCAACTAACCTGGCTCGCCAACCGCGACATTCTCAACCTGGCGGAAGACCGCCGCCACGACCGTATCGTGCCGCGCAACCCGATCGCGATGCTCACGTTTGAGGACGGCACCAAGATGACTTGCCGGATTATCGACATGTCGCTGTCGGGTGCCGCCATCGCCGCGGAAAACCGGCCGCCATTGAGATCCCTTGTGATGCTCGGCAAAATCCAGGCCCGGGTGGTGCGAAACCTCGAAGAAGGCTTTGCGCTCGAGTTCGTTCACGAGCAGCTCGCCGAGACGCTCGAAGACAGCGTTACCGCACGGTAAAAGCGCCGCGCCCTGCAACTCCCATTTCTCAAAAGCGCCACGGCGAATCCGCGTTGCCGGATGCCCGCCTTTGCACCGTCGGCATCACCGCAGCGGGTTAACGCGCCCGGCCTTTGCGGTCGCAACCGCTGGATTGACCGACTTTGGCGGGTTAATGCATAAAATTTGAATCAACTGCAGTTGTCTAAAATTCTAATCGAATTCTATTTGAATTAGCCGCGTGTTTTACTTGTATTCGGCTCAAATGTACTTGGCATACTTAGCAGCGGCGCAAAACCTTTGTGCGAAACGTGGCCCCAACAAGAAATGGGGGCCACAATGTTTGGTTTCGGGGGACAGGGGAAGGGTTTGGCGGTTGTCGCCATCCTGTTGGGATTGAGTGCGCCGGCCAGTGCCGGCGACGAAGGAGTTCTGTATGCGAGCCTCGGGGACACCACGCGCTCGCCAATCGGCTGGGTCGAATTCTGTGCCGACAATCCCGGCGAGTGCCGGGGCGGCGCGTCACAACCCCGCGATATCGTGATGTCGCAGACGGCATGGCGGGATCTGCTGCGGGTCAACCGCTGGGTCAACGAAACCGTCAAGCCGATGACCGACATGGATCATTGGGGCGTAATCGAGAAATGGTCGTTGCCGACCGATGGCTATGGCGACTGCGAGGACTACGTGCTGTTGAAGCGCAAGGTGCTGATCGACGCGGGTTGGCCGCGCGAGGCGCTGCTGATCACGGTGGTGCGCGACAAGAAGGGCGAAGGCCACGCGGTGCTGACCGTGAAGACCGATAAGGGCGAGTTCATCCTCGACAACCAGAACGAAAACGTCGTGGCCTGGACCGAGACCGGATACCGCTTCGTCAAGCGCCAGTCGCAGAGCGATCCGAATGTGTGGGTTTCGCTTGGCGACAGCCGCCCGGCGGTCGCCACCGCCAGCGCCCGCGAGCACTAACCAGACAACCAGAGAAAATGGAGACCCGCGACCCGGTCACATCCCCACCCCTCCCCGTCCCAGACCGGATCGCGCGCGGCCAGCTCTCCCCCAAGGGCTGGCCGCAACCTTTTTGCACTGCCATAAGCGCTGTTTGGCTGGGCCACACGGCCGCCATTGTGGTAAGTCCGGGAACCTCTGCTTTCCGGCGGGGCTTTAAAGTTGCATGATCGAAGCACAAAAGTTGCATGATCGAAGTCACATCTCGAGAGGCAAAGACACACGGTATGGCGCGTATCGGCTCGCAGCCAATTGCACTCGCCGCCGGGGCGCTCGTCGTCATCGTGCTCGGCGTTGGCGGGATCGCGCTATGGCGCGCTTACACCGGCGTTTCTCCCGAGCAAGAGCGTATCGTTGCTGCCCGCCAATTGCAGGTCCGGGCCGCACAAGCCTCCGAACAACTGGTGGAGAAAACCAAGGGTCTGGAAGCTACCCAGCAGGAATCGATCGATCAGTTGCAGGTCGTTCAGGATCAGTTGCAGACGGTGAAGCGCCTTCTCGCCGCGCAGCAGACTGACGCCAAGCGACTCTCTGACCAGGTTGCAGGTCTTACCGAGGCGATCGACGGCTTGCGGCAGTCTTTTGCGAGCGCCCAGGCTACCGAAGCTGGTGCCCCGTCGGCTCGCAATAAATCGATCCGAACCAGATCCCACGCGACAAGAGGCGCTCATCGCAAGGCCGCGAAATCGCGGAACTGACGGATTAACCCGCTGTTGGATTTGGAAATGCGATAGCGGTGGCGGCGCGTACAGCTTGCAGCTAAACCGCGGCTTGGCCGCGCCCGAGATGAAGGCGAGACCAGGTCAGAAACCGACGGGGGACAGCATCGGAACCGGCTCCACGCAGTTGCGTTCATGTTTGGGAAGGTGTTGTCATGAACAACGATCTCAACTGGAGCAACCGGCGGCGTACGCATATGACTTTGGCGATTTTCGCGGCTGTCGTTGCGGTTGCGATAATCGCGGCGTTCGCTACGACCATCCATCGTGTCGATACGAGACAGACCAGCAGCGATCTGCCACCGGGAACCACCGGGTTGGCCCATCCGCATCCCCCGCTCGACAGAGGTCCGGGGGAGGCGGTTAAATAGGTTTCTGAGCAACGCATCGTAACCGATTGACTTGTTGCCTCGACTGGAAATCGTGGCGCAGGGCACGTGAATGATTCTGACATTGCGGCTAGCCTCTCCCGGGAGCTGGCCGGAACTTTTTTGCCCTGATTGTGAAATGGATCACATTCACCCGTGCACTATCGGGGCAATGTGGGGTTCACCGGATGGCGCGAGCCGATTTCAATATCCGGGCTGGGCAAGGTCGCTAGGCGTTATACTGCGCCGGCGGCCTTGTTTTTTGTGGGATCGCCGCTCGTTGGAGGCGGTGCCCGCGCACCCGCCTGGGAAAGATGCTGGACGGCCTATCCGAAGTGATCGCTGTTGCGATGCGGTTTGGAGATCTGCTCGATTTTGCAGAGCATCCACACAAAGGCGATGCCGAGGCCGACGACTCCCAAAAACAGCAACGTCAGGCCCGGAGCTGTGAGCATGGTGACCATCCATAATGCAATGGAAGCGGCGGACCAGCGACCGGCGTCAAGAAAGCGGCCTCGGTGCAAAAATACACCACGGCCGCTGGAATCTTCCCGGCTGTTACGGTCCTCAACTTTAATTGACCGGACCCGACCGTGTTTCAGCCGTCGAAGGCGGCGGGATCAGCCGCAGACCTGGACCGGGCGAACGTGCCAACCGGAGCGCGAATGCACGCGCCGGCGCACCACGTAGCAGTCGCCATTGTCGTAATAGGAATCGCCGTAGGCGTAGTCCGGATATCCGTAGTCGTGGTAGCCATAATCATAGGGCGCGTAATAGCCGTAGCCTCCAAATCCGCGCTCGTGGTGAAACCCGTGGTGGAAGTCACCACCGTGGTGGAAGCCACCGCCATGGAATCCGCCACCTGCCATGGTTCCTCCGTGAAATCCGCCAGCGCCAAGAGCGGTTGTGCCACCAAGACTACCGGCGTGGAAACCGCCTCCACCAAAGCCTCCGCTGCGGAAACCGCCTCCACCAAAGCCGCCGCCATGGAAGCCGCCACCGCCA
>WNFI01059700.1_pt1 | contig 18940 bp, 16 predicted proteins | sample 5400471 | NCBI WGS metagenome assembly WNFI01 (sample SAMN13153348, study PRJNA577476) | soil metagenome | isolation source: 100 cm saprolite on Douglas fir-dominated hillslope | place: USA:California | collected 2013-09-17 | reverse complement strand
CCAACCCTACCAAGACCACGAAGCCAATTTGGGCGAGGATATCGATCGGCATGCCCCTAGAGTTTAAGCCGATCGACGAAGCCAGTAGGCACATAGGGATCATCGAAGTCCTGAACTGTATGGTCCTCAATCGGGGCGGCTTTGGCAATTCCGGCGTTGGCTACGATGACGTCAAGGCGGCCGTCAACGATGTCGCGAACTTGCCGGGAGAGCGCCTCGGCGCCGTTAGCGGAGGAGAGATCGGCAGACACGATTTCGGCGCGGCCGCCAGTGGCGCGAATTTCATTGAGAAGCGAGTCCGCTTCCTTCGCGCTGCGCCCGTAATGAATGATGATGCGCGTGCCCTCGTCCGCCAGCGCGCGCGCAGTGGCACGGCCGATGCCGCGAGATGCGCCGGTGATCAGCGCGGTTTTGTTGGAATTGGTAGTCATGGTTATTGTCTCAATTGTTTTGCTGTCCTGTTAAAAAGAGGGCGTTTAACCGCGGACGATTTGACGCATCGGTATCCTGTTCCGCAGCTCGAATTTGCCCATCCGCACAGGAGTGAAGAGTGGCTGCCGCTGCGCATGTGTAGGCATGAATCAATTCCCCTTATGAGTGCGGCTCAGATTGTCTCGACAACTTTTCCGACCTGGTTGCCAGATTCGAGGAAGCGGTGAGCCTCGACGATCTCGTCGAATGGGAATGCAAAAATGCATGTTTTTGGGAATAAATCGGAGGTCCGCCGGTCTCCGTGGCAGGAGGTGGCGTGCTGGTGAACTTACTCGTCAGGACGTTCCTCTTTTCAGGCGTTTTTTTGATCACATGAAAACGATTCGCGTTCCTTTTGGTTTCCGCTCTTTTGGAGCAGCCCTCGCCCTTGCTGGGTTGCAGTTTTCGCCGGCGGTTCTCCCTTGCGCTTACGCAGAGGACCAAGGTCAAGCCAAGGCAAAATTCTTTGATTGGGAGAATCTGCAGAGCGACGTCGCAGGCGTCGCCGACCGGACCGACCCGAATGTCGTAAATGCCTGGGGGTTAGTAATCAACCCAACAGCGAAGGTTTTCTGGGTAAATGACAACGGTGCCGGAGTCTCTACGCTTTTCGGTCCTGACGGAACTCCCGTGCTTTTGGGCCCCTCACCAGGACAGAATTTCGTGATGCTTCCGCCGACTGCTGTCGATACAGGGAGCCCACATACTGCCGCACCTACCGGCATCGTCTTCAACTCATCACCAAACGCGTTTTTGATCCCGAACACCAAGAACCCAGCCATATTTATCTTTGACGGCGAGGATGGAGGGATCTGGGGTTGGAATCCCCAAGTCAACCTGCTGAACGCTACATTGATTGTTAAACCTTCGTCGCCCGACCCAATGACCAATAATGTGTTCAAAGGGTTAGCGATTGCGAATCGCAGTTCTGGGCCAGCCCTTTACGCCACGAACTTCCGGGCGGGAAAGGTTTTTGTGTTTGACAGCAGCTTCAAACTGGTGGCGCAGTTTGCCGATCCCAATCCGCCACTACCTGTTCCCGAGGGAACCGCGGGATGGGCGCCATTTGGCATCGCGAACATCGACGGCCTCCTCTACGTCACTTTCGCTGCGCAGAATGACGTCAAGCATGACGATCTGGCCGCCCCGGGTCGTGGTTTCGTTGATGTGTTTTCGCCCGAGGGCGTCTTGTTAAAACAATTGATTATTGGAGGCAACTTGAACTCTCCCTGGGGCTTAGCGAAGGTACCGAAACAATTTGGTAAGTTTGAAGACGATGTACTGCTGGTCGGCAACTTCGGCGACGGGCACATCAACGCTTACAATATCGAGTCGTCCCCTGCTGTGCTTATCGAGTCGCTCTCGCGTCGCGCAGGGCAACCGTTGGAATTCAACGGCCTGTGGGGCCTCTTCTTCTTCCAAGACAAGTTGTATTTCACCGCTGGGATTGTTGACGAAGCGCATGGACTATTCGGGTTCATTCATTCACAAGAAAGCGAGAATTCTGACCAGTAGCCGGTCCACAAAAACACTGGCGCGACATAGATCGGCGAGGCGCGGTATGCTAAATATCGCGCTCGCCGCAATTCGAATGACTTCTCTTGATTGGGGAGGACGCGCACCTTGTCCAACGCAGGGATTGCAGAGAGACGCTCCCATTTCGACCACGGCAAACGGCGACCATTATTATATGTACCTGGCTGGTGTGGGGCGTGACGAACATAGTGCGCGATCCTGTCTTCCAGGTGCTCCCCTTTTCCAGAATTACGGTCATGCCCCGAGCGGCGATCCTTCATGATCACACTTGTAGACCCGGGGGATAGATGCTTCGGTTTCGTCCAGCCGAAGTGGGGGCTGGCAAGGCGCTCAAAACGGGAGGCACGGAGAACAGTTGAGTCCCGACCGTTATCGCAGAGAAAAACTATGGCCTCTAGCCTACCACCCAGAAAAGGTGCTCCGGGCGATTTCCGCATAACCCTATACCCCTCTTTCAAGAGATCAGGTGATCCATTCCAGAGTTTGCGGCTTTAGCGGATTGAGAAATTGGACTTCATTCTGTAGCGCTAGCAGCCACTGTTTTTTCAGCTCAAAGTACCAACGAGCTTGGGCGTCTGGATCTCCTAATAACATCTGTTTTGGGGCGTTCTGCAAACCTCGGCTAAGCTTCTTGAATGTATCCAGGTCCTGCCCGATGAAGGTCTTTCCCAATCTTTTCAAGGGCCACGAGAAGTGCTTGGTAAAGTTTAGCGAGCTATAAAAAACATGATTCAGTTCAGTTGTAGTTTCGTTGATTGGTGTAAGCAGAGTGATAGATACGATCATATCATTCTGCCCAACTAGAATGTGCTCGAACCGATGGCCCGGTAGCTGGAAGCTGATCTCGGTGGAGGTTTCCCCGTTCAGGATGGAGTAGCCTTTCGCATTAGCTGATGGCTTGTGTCGCACCATTCTAAATCCGAGGCCGACGGGTTCGAAGTGCTTTCGCTTCAGCTTCAGAGATTTGGCATTGCGCCAAAACCAGGATTGATGAACGAACGTAATGTGTGCCGGATCGATCAGTCCGATGATTGCATCATCGATATTGGTTGGGAGTTCAACTGTGTCGACGTGACGCAATCGTTTGTCAGAGGGAACGAGTAAGTCGGGAAAGACATTCTCGGTAACCTGTGGTTGATGCTTCTTATTTGCCATGTAGACCCAGACCGTGCCGCTTACTTCTTTGCAGGGATAGGAGTACGCCTTGATCTTCCTGACATTGAATGAAGTATCTGCAAGGGCAGGGATCTTCTGGCAGGTACCGGAGCAGTCGAACTGCCAACCGTGATAGCAACACTGGATGGTTCGTCCGTCGAACTTAGCCTCCGAGAGCGGCATTCCTCGGTGTGGGCAGTTGTCCCTAAGCGCGAATGGATTCCCGCTAGAATCTCTTCCAAAGACGATTCTCTCGCCGAGAATTTCTTTGGTTTGAAGCCTTCCCTTTTTTAATCTGTCGCTGTGCAGCGCGAAGTACCAGAGATTTCTCAGAAACAAGGCGTTTTCCATGTAAGCGAATTGCGTGAGTTGTTCGATGATGCTGCGTACCCAATCATCGCGAGGAGTCCCATTTTCTTTTGCAACCACTACTGTTGCCGCCTTCATAACGAAAGACAGAACATCGCAAACTCCAGCGAAACTGATGAAATTGTAATATTCCTGACGGTCTTTTGTGAGAATGCGCCCGCCGTCAACTAACCGAGCTTGTGCCTAGCCGATATCTGGTTGATCCAAGCTAAAGAGAGCCTCGTTCCGACATGAACGGTGTCTTGACCGGATCTGCAAGGATTAGCCGAAGGTCTTCCCGAATAATGACAATCTGCTCATCGAGCAGATCAGGATAATATTTCCCGCACCGAAATTCCGCTTCCAGACATTTAATCTCGTTATAAACGTGCTCGAGCGTTTTGGCCATCGATCCAGTCGCACTCCGAGTTAAAAGCTTCATTTCAGTTTGCTCAAACTGGTTCTTCAGGAGCTGAAGTTTGTAACCTAGCATCGTCCGCGAAAACTCGCCTTCATCGATTTCTTGGCTGAGCGCGACTAGCGGCCACGTTAAGCTGAAGCAGATCAAGACTATCAGCACACAACCCCTTCCGTGGCCGAACGTCATTCGATGAACGAACAGACGACGGAACCAATCGACCGGTATTGAAAACGGAGACCCCTTCCGATCCAAATGGATCAGCGTCGCGATCAGGGAAGCAACGGAACCCAGGAAACGATACTCAATGAGGTGCGAGTCAGCATCCATCACGCATCCTCCAATCTAGAATTTAGACAAGCTAGTGGCTGGCAACGTTTAATTTTCGAACTCGCGGCTAGCCCATCCAGGCTGCCTCGCCCTCGAGACCAACTGTGGTTCCAACTCTCGAATTGTTGAGGGACAACAAAAGGCGTTCGCATCTGCGATAAGGTCCTCCAGCGACGCTAAAGTAGAAAAGGCGAGCTCGAAGCAAAGGCGAGAACGCTCTGGTCCTTGCCGCAAGATCCTTAACGTGTGTTTTTTCTCGTTTGGTTTTGACGGCCCGGCAACGGGGCGTTGGCGTTCGCGATTGCACGGTGAGGCAAAGGACCGCTGGAAATGGTTGAGGAAGGGCAATCAAGAAAGGCTGGGTCTCAGTAGCCGAGCCAAATGCCTTGGGTACTCGATCCGGCACTCGCCGGCCCGTTATTGTGAAACGTCGCGGCTTGGCTGGGCGTCACGACCGAGGTTGTCGCCGGGGCGTTTACCGGGTTGCCGTACGATAGAGCCCTTAGCCAAGATCTGCCTCACTTAATCCTTGTTGGTAAACACTTGTGTGGCCGTGAAATTGGTCACACCAATCTGGCCGATCACAACGGCTTCTTAGCCGGTCTTTGGTATGGCGAGTTGGCTTCCGCCTTGATTGGTTACGATCAAAGACCGCGCATTCGCACCCGCCGCGCTGCTGGCCCCTTTAAGATTGATGATAGTGAACGTTCTGTGTTCGAAAGAAACCTTATGACCCATGGAGAGCGACAACTTTTCCCTGATAGTAATCAGGATTTGCTAAAATCTGCCCAGGCCCGGCGATCCGCTTGGAGCTATCTCGGAAAGTCTTTCCGAATATAGTCGTTTTCTCCCGCTCCACACTTCTTGTGTAAGCGTATGCACTTCCGAGTGCCCCGGTCTAACTAGTAGGTTTCCGGCTAGAAGCTGCCAGAAGAACAATCGCGCTAACGTATATTTTGCCCGGCTTGGTGGAACGTGGGAAACTCTTGCCACCAGCCTTATTTTGAGTCTTTGGTAAGAGACTGTTGTGGCCATGCGCGTCCTTATTATTGAAGACGAAAAAAAGACAGGGGCCTTTGTTCGAAAAGGGCTTTCTGAGCAAGGAATGATCGTCGACATCGCAGAAGATGGGCGATCGGGGTTATGGCTCGCCCAGACCGGGCAGTACGACATGGCGATTGTCGATGTCATGCTGCCGGAACTAGACGGCTGGTCTATCGTGAGATCGCTGCGCGCGTCCGGGTCCCACTTACCTGTCCTTTTTCTGACCGCTCGCGACACCGTGTCCGATCGTGTGAAAGGATTGGAACTGGGTGCGGACGATTATTTACCCAAACCTTTTGCATTTTCCGAACTTTTAGCGCGGATGCGGACCATCCTGCGCCGCCAGCCAACGCGCCAAGCCGAAGAAATCCGGGTCGGCGACCTTTCTATGGACCTGATTCGCCACCGAGTATCACGTCAGGGGAGAAACCTGCGTCTGACTCCGAAAGAACTGCATTTACTACTACTTTTGGCCAGATCGCCAGGGGAAGTAGTCTCAAGAACAACAATCGCAGAGCAGGTTTGGGACATCAACTTTGATACCGGAACAAATGTAGTCGAGGCTGTTGTACGACGACTTCGCGCAAAGGTTGACGGACCTTTTGAACCAAAGCTGATCCATACGGTTCGAGGATTCGGTTATGTTCTTGAAGCGAGGTCACACCAAGAATCGTCCTGAAAGGTTGGGCCCGCACTCGATCGCCGCACGGCTGATTCTGTTATACTCTCTGTCCACCGCTGCGCTTCTGGCGGCCGCCTTCGGCATTGTGTATTACGCGGTGGCCAAGGCCATAGACCAGGAGGACCAAGCGTTGCTCCGTGACAAGTTTCGCGAAGTTAGCGCGGACCTGGTTGCACACCCTCCTGCGAAACCGCCAGGAAAATATGATCTAGTCGACAGAGTCGATTTAGCGAGTCGAGCCTATTTAGTGCGCATTCTCGACACCAACGGCAAGTTGCTAGGCGAAAATTCTGGAATGGAAAAAGTGCTTCCTGCATCGATTTTTGCCGCTCCGTCCGAGGGCAGTTCCGAGAGCATGGTCACCACAGATCGCGCGGTGAGCGGACGTTGGTTCCTGTTGTTGTCGGGGTGGATAACTACCGAAGGCCCGGAGAGTCAACGTTTTTTGGTTGAAGTTGCTCAAGACCGCTCGGACGATAAGCGACTTCTGCATGCATTCTTGCGGATTCTTGGCGGGGTACTTGTCAGCGGCACTGCAGCGGCAATCTTGATTGGCTGGCTTGTAGCGCGACGTGGGTTGAAACCCGTGGAGGAACTCACGGCTGCCGTTCATCGCGTGGAATCGACACAGCTGCACGAGCGGGTCGCAACTCATCGCTGGCCATACGAATTGACCGACCTCGCCGGCGCGTTTGATTCCATGCTATCGCGACTGGAAGATGCTTTCAATCGCTTGACCCAGTTTGCCGCCGATCTAGCCCACGAACTCCGAACGCCCATCGGTAATCTCCGCGGAGAAACAGAGATTGTGCTTTCCAGGAGACGGACTGCAGACGAATACCGGGAAGCATTTCTCTCGAGGATGGAAGAGTTGGACCGATTATCGAGCATGATTGAAAGCCTTCTCTTTATTGCGAGTGCCCAAAACCCCGAGAGCCAAATAAAACGAACGTCGCTCGATGGCAGCAAAGCTGTGCGTTCCATACTCGATTTTTACGAAGCAATTGCTGGAGAACAGAACGTGGAACTTTCCGTGAGCGGGAATGTCGCCCTGCAGGTCGAGCCCACTTTGTTCCGTCGAGCCTTAAGCAACTTGATTTCCAACGCTCTGAACCACACACCGGCCGGTGGAAAAATCGAGGTGCGTTTATTGACCGAGCAAGAGTGGAGCCAGGTGGAGGTCCGGGACAGCGGCTCTGGGATCAAAGCCAAATATTTACCGTATGTATTTGATCGATTTTTTCGAGCAGAAGAATCGCGCCACACCAGCGGGGCTGGCCTGGGCCTTTCCATCGTCAAGTCGATCATGGACCTGCATCGAGGAATAGCGGCGATCGATAGCACAGAGAATCACGGCACGATTGTGACGTTGCGATTTCCAAGCAGAGACTACGGGCGTGGAAGCTGAGCTAGATGCGGTCTTGCTTGGGCAAAGTCCACAGCTGAAACCGCACGGATTTCATTTCTAGTTTAGAAATCAGAGGCCTTAAAGGTGGTCGCTAGCGGGGTCTGCGAATCGGCGCTTATATGATAAAACTGTAATCCAGGCGCAGGGTTTTTGTCAGGATGGGTGTGGTAAGAGCCTGGGTTACGTGGCGAACGGCGTACTCAGCGGCAGTGTCTGCGATTGGTGGCTCCTTATCGGTAGGTGCGATGGTCGGGTGCGTCACATTATTTCGTATTACTGTGAGTAACTCCATCATGATGCTTTCTCATTACGAGCACCTAGTGACAACGGAACGGATGGGCAAGAGAGGAACTCGAACACCGCAATCCGGAGGCCAGCGAGCGACTGACCTCGATGTACAAGACCGTCCCGGTCATAGCGCTTGGGTTGTTGGCGCTTGCGCTCGGATCGGGGGAAGCCGGCCGCGAAATAGAAGGCCCGATGGCAATTATCATTTAGGCGGCCTGCTTACTTCCACCGCCTTGAACTTTTTGGTCCTACCCACCTTAGCGCTCTGGTATGGCAAATTCACCGCTGCAGCAACGAATGAGTAATTTGAGGAGGAAGGAAAAAAATTGCTACGGAACCCAATATGAAAGCGCCAAAAGCAGGAAGTGCTTCCCGCGCTTCTGTCGCTCGCTCACACATAAGCGTTACCTAACACGAATGAGTGCGGTTAGATGATCTCGAGCAGTTCGCCCAGAAATCGCGTTGGCTAAACGCGACAGTGCTCGGAATCGGCCTGGCTTCACTGCTTAGCGATTGTTCGCACGAAAACGCTACCAGTTTGCTTCCAGCGTTCCTCGCGACGATGGGTGGTTCTGCGGCGTGGCTCGGCGTGATCGAAGGGATCTCCGACGGGCTGTCGAGTTTGGCGAAGCTAGGCTCGGGATACTACACGGATCAATTCCGGCGTCGTAAGCCGATCGCTGTACTGGGTTATCTGGTTACAACTGCCGGCGTCGCTACAATAGGCCTCGCGACACAGGCTTGGCATGTCCTACTTTGCTGTGGAATAGCATGGCTGGGGCGCGGTCTCCGGACACCGGTTCGCAAAACGCTTCTTGCCGCAGCAGTAACACCCGAAACCTACGGAATCGCGTTCGGTTTCGAGCGTATGATGGATACGCTAGGAGCAATCGTGGGACCGACCGCAGCGACAGTGTTGCTGGTAGCCTTGAAGGACAACTACACACAACTCTTTTTGCTCACTCTAATTCCTGAGTTGGCAGCGACGGTTGTGATTGCAGTACTTGTTCGAGAGAAGGATCGTCTTCCGGTAAGTCACGTCTCGTTCGTCGGACGCCTGACGACTTTGCCGAAGAGATTCCGGAGATTTTTGGTTGGCGTGGGACTGTTCGGGGCAGGGGACTTCGCCCATACGATGCTTATCTTGCTAGCGATCGAAAAGCTTTCTCCCAGCGTCGGGGAATCAACAGCAGTAGCCGTAGCGGTCTCTCTATACGTGTTGCACAACGTTCTTTATGCAGCATTCGCTTTCCTTGCTGGTGTGCTCGCTGATCGGAGCGATAAGCATCGCCTTCTTGCAATCGGGTATGGACTTGCCGCCTTGATGGCCGTCGTGATCATTTTCTTCCCGCTGAATTTACCCGTGCTCGTCATCGTATTTGTTCTCGCGGGCATTTACGTTGCAGTCGAGGAAGCGCTCGAGGATTCGCTGGCCGCGGAACTGGTTGATAAAGACAGCCACGGGATAGGTTTTGGGGTGCTTGCGACCGTGAACGGGTTAGGAGATTTTGTCAGCAGCCTGGTAGTTGGGCTGCTCTGGGCTTACTTCGGGATCGGAGTTGCCTTGGGGTATGGCGCTATCCTGTTTGCCGTCGGGGCTTTGTCTATTTGGAAACTCAGATGAACGCCGCCGGCAGGAGAGCCTACGGATGATCGGATCCTTTACGCTCTCGAGCTCCTTGTCCAGCCAGTCCTTGTAAGCACATCAAACAAATATCCTACGGGAAACAATGTGAGACCAAGAACAGCACTCCCGAAATCGAGGTAATGACCAACGCTATGCTCGGAGCCCCAATTCATCCAGGGAAGCAGATGAAGTGCTTCGCAGATATGGGCAAGGGCAACCACCACCAGACATGCTGCGCCAGATAACTGTAGGAAAGAGCACACCGTCTTTTCTTTGAAGAACAAGACCGCCGAACCAGAAAACAGCGCGCACACCCGCACCAGCGCGATCAGCCCTTAATTAATGCGACGTCCATAATTGCGAGCATTATAGCTCACGGATCCATCGTCATCGATGCGTTCAGCCTTCCTTTAGAAACTTCCAGTTTCCCGGTACCCATCTGTGCGCGGGACCGCTTTATTTTCGGGCGCTTCGAGCCATGTTCGCCCCCTTTACGGGATGGTCCAGTAGTGGCGGCAGCGCATTTCAGCGTCTTTTCACCAGGAATGTTCCCGCTTCTGGTATTGTCCTAAGGCCGAATAAGAAATCTCTATATACGCATTCCGCCATTTCCCGCATCAGGGTCTGTTACCGAAGTCGATTGCTTCTACACTGCAGCGGATTGAAATCGCACCATCGCATACGTCCGTTTTGCCTTCCGCTCAGTTGGAAGGACTTCAAGAGGTTAGCCGATTGAGTTCTTCACAATTCATCAGGTAACTGCTTACGTTGAATTCCCGCGGCTAGTCGGCGCAAGCTCCAGCGTGCCCGAGTCAGCCGGGACACCACCGTAGCTACTGACACGTTCAATGCCGAAGCCAATTGTGTGCAGGACCAACCTTCGATTTCATGGAGCACCAGAACTTCGCGAAATTCGACTGGGAGTCTACTTAGAGCAACGTGGAGTCGCCGTTTACACTCGTCGTGGGCGGTCCCAGGCAGCGGCTTGTTCGAAGGTGCGATATCAATCGCTTCCTCAAACGCGCTCAAGTTTGAATGGTCGCCGCGTTTCTGAATCCAGCTGTAGGCGGTATTCCGAACGATTGTTAGTAGCCAGGCTCGCACGTCTGCTCCGCGAAATCCCACGATCTCCTTCAGTGCTTGGATATAAGCCTGTTGAACAACGGTCTGCGCGTCCTGATCTCCTTCGACCAGCCACCGCGCGAGATTGTAGGCTCCGTCTAGGTGAGGCAGGAGGCGCTTTTCAAAGAGCGACTGCTCTTGTCGCATGGTGAAGAGTTCGTTTTAGGTAGAGCTGTTCGATTGTTAATGTACAACTCCACCCACCGTGAGGAGTCCCATTTCTTTGGAATAGTTACCGCTAACGCTTCATACCGAAAGACAAAACAGGAAGACTGCGGTGATACTGATAGAATTGTAATATTCGTGGAGGCCTTTTGTGAGGATGTGCGTGGTACCATGGCGGCGATGAAACGGAACCTCGGCCGCAGGGTCGTCCTATTCAGCGGCATGCTCACTGCCAGTGTTACCATTGCGCAAATCGTTACGGCGAATCCGCTGACGGTTTCGGAAGCGGTATCCGAGGCCCTCAAGAATAACCCGGAACTTCGAGGACTGACTGCGGACATGACAGCAGCCAAGGGCGAGGTACTCACGGCACGAACGTTCCGGAACCCCGAACTGACAATCGAGCCGGGCGTACGACAATTACAGGATACCGGAGGGTCAACTAGCCATTTTCGCGCTGCCTTCGCGCTGAGCCAGCTCTTCGAATTTCCCGGCAAACGCGCGCTGAAAATCGCGCTGGCTAAAAGCGACTTGGCCGTCCGCCAAATAGCTCTCGAAGGCTTTCGTTTCCAGCTTGAGACCGAGGTGCGCCGTGCAGTTTTTGATTTGTTAGTGGCAGAGAAAATCGTTGTGCTGCGCAACGATCAGGTCGAGTCAGCGAAAGTTTTCTTCGCCTCCTCACGCGAGCGTACAGAAAGAGGGTACGCCTCAGAATTTGAGACAGTAAAAGGCCAAGCCGACCTCGTCGCGGCGCAGAGAGCACAGCGCGAAGCTGAAGCTAAACGAGTGGAAGCACGAGTTACTTTGAACGCTTTGCTGGGCCGTCGGCCTGCTTCGCCCATAGATATTACGGGTTCGCTTGAGAATCACGGCCTCGGCTTCGTTCCAATGGCGCTCGCTACCGGCGCCGGCGCGGAGGTACAGCGTCCGCTAGCAACAGTTGTGATCGGTGGGCTCATTTCCGCGACTGCGCTCACCCTGTTCGTACTTCCGGTACTTTACCGCTGGTTCGAGCGCGAGAGCGAAACCAAAGAGGTAACCCGACATGAGCCGGTTGCGGTTAGATAGGAAGAATTTCGTTCAAGGGCTGCATGAGATATTATCATCTCTCAATTCTCGCGCTCTCGGGTTTCGTGACATCATTCGGCGCGCACATTGTGGCGACGAATCTTCCCTCCTATGCGGAAGTCACCGGTGCCGGAGCGCTCATGATCGGGCTCTTGATCGGCATCTATGACTTAGCCGAGTTATTCGCTAAACCGTTTGCCGGTTTCGTTGCCGACCAGCGAGGAATGAAAGGAACGCTACTCGTTGGCTTGGGCGTTTTCATTTTCGGCTCGTTCCTCTTTCTGATTATAAGCCCACATCTGCTGGTCGTGGTACGGTTCGTCCAGGGGCTCGGTGCGGCTGCGCTTTCAACGGTCTCCATTTCGCTCGTCGCAAAGCACTTCACACAAGGCCGCGGCCAAGCGTTTGGAATTTACAACGCGATCAAAGGCGCCGGCTACGTGATCTCACCTGCACTTGGGGGCTATATTGTGCAAGTCGCGAACTTCGCGATGATTTTTGTGGTGTCTGGTGTTATCGGCTTGATTGCGATGCTCCTCAGTTTGTTCCTGCCGCAAGACCGCGCACGCGGCGCGGGACTTGAGGAGGATGCGGAGGAAATTACCCTGGCTCAGTTCTTTTCTATCTTTAAAGAGCGGCGTCTGCTGCCCGTGTACGCGGTGATTTTTATTAACATGTTCCTCGTGAGCATCCTGTTCGGATTTTTACCGTTCTATTTGCACTCGATCGGCTACACCGCTGTGCAGTCCGGTGGCCTTCTTAGCGTCGCAACAGTAAGTTACCTGCTTGTCCAACCGCTGGCGGGACATTTGGCTGACCGGTTCGAGATCCGCGTGACCGTCGTTGTCGGGTTACTGTTAGCCGCAACAGGAATCATCGTGGCTACATTTACTTCCGGCGTCGCACTCATTACGGTAGTAATCGCAGCTGGCATTGGCACGGTATGGACGAACAGCGATGCGTTGGTGAGCGTGCTCGCCCATCAGCGACGCCTTGGCGCAAGCATCGGCGCGGCGCAGTCGTTCAAGGAAATGGGTGATATGGTCGGGCCGTTGGTCGTCGGGGCGCTTACGCAGTTTTTCGGTGTTCGCTCCGGCTTCGTAAGCTGCGGCCTCCTCGCGCTGGCTTTGCTGGTTCTCCTAGTAAAAAGCCGAGCGCTGCCGGCCTGACAGAACTTGTTCGACGGTCAAATAGATATTGGCCACGCCGAGAATTGCGGAACCAATGAGAGCAAGCAAAAGTACGTTAAAGTGGATCCCGATCTTTCATTGAACGCAAAGAAACGCGCTGAAAAACTAAACCGACGGCTCAAATTCTCTGGCGTCTTGATGGCCTTGCGCGACGTGCTTTTCCGGAAAGAACTTTAGCGAGACCGTAGTGCCTATACCCAGTGTGCTCTCAGCATTGACCGAGCCACCATGCAAATCCATGATCGATTTGACAATAGCCAGTCCGAGTCCAGCTCCATCGGAACTGCGAGCCGGATCCGCTCGATAGAAGCGGTTGAAAATCCGCGGCAAATGTTCCGGACTGATGCCGCAGCCGGTGTCCCGTACTTGGATTTCGACAGCTCCGTTATTCGGCGTCACCACCAAAACGCGAATTTCATCACCACTCGCAGCATGTTGCAAGGCATTCGAGACAACATTGCTGACAGCGCGACGAACTAACATCGGGTCGGCGCATAAATCTGCATCTCCTTTGCGGCTCAACACGATGTTCTGTTCGCGTGCCGCTGCATCGTAGAAGTCAAGAATAGTGTCAATCTCTACACCAACCTTGAACGTGACCCGACTAAGCCGTGTTTCAGCGTTCTCGGCCCGAGCCACAAAAAGCAAGCTGTCAATCATTCTGGCAAGACGGTCGTATTCCTCAATGCTTAGCTCGATCACTTCCCGGTATTCAGCGGCAGAGCGGACGCGGGTAAGTGCTACCTCGGCTTCGCCATGTAAATTTTGAATAGGGGTGCGTAGCTCATGGGCAAGATCTGCGGAAAAACCTAATAATCGCTCGAAGGATTCTTTGAGGCGGGCAAGCATTTCGTCAAAAGCGGCCGCCAGAGAATTCAGCTCTTTCGGCCAACGTTCACGATTCAGGCGCTGCTGAAGATGCGAAGCTTGCACGTTTTCCATCGCAGCAGCCATCTCCCTAAGCGGGCCCAAGGTTTGGCGTGCGATCAGCAGAGCAACTGCAGCCGAAGAAACGGCACCGCCGACGAGCACTCCGACAAGGAGCTGGCGAAAGAAAGCGGCAAAAGCCCTATCGTCGGAGCGATCCTGTGCGATCTGGAGTAGCACTGGATGCGGTGTAACACGATCAAGTTCCGCCACCGCCGACATCAAGAGAAACCATTTCCCGGTCGAAGTTTTGTATTCAACGCCTTGAGCAGGAGTCTGGCCGTTCGGTGGAGGCGAAGGAAACACCGAGGGCGGAAGTTTCGCCATCTTAGGCCGTTCCGCGAGTACCTGTCCTGTCTGCCGATCCAGCGCTCGGATGAAATAATCCGTGGCTTCAATTGGCACTTCGTTCTCGAGCAGTCTTCCTTGGCTTGCCTCCTTGTCGACCAGATCAGCTCGGACAGCTTTCAATTTATCGATCAAAAAAGTGTTATCATCGGCTATGCTGTGCTGCACCACTACTTCATAAAGGATTGCCATTGTCACCAATAAGAGCCCGGTTGCACCCAGCGTATAGAGAACCGTTAAACGGGCAACCAGCGATCATGGTCTTCTCTGGGGCCGGGCAATAGCTACTTCGTTTTCATCGAGACTCGAGGACATAGCCAATGCCGCGGACGTTATGGATGAGCGGCTTTTCAAAAGGATCGTCGACCTTTGCTCGCAACCGTCGCATAGTCGCTTCTACTATATTAGTGCCAGTATCAAAGTTGATACCCCAGACTTCTTCGACAATTCTGGTGCGCGAGACGACTTCGCCGGCCGCTCGAGTCAGACAGCTCAGGAGCACGAATTCACGGCGACTTAGATGAAGATCCTGCCCCGCCCGAGTCGCTTTGTATCGGCGAGAGTCTATTTCCAGATCGGCTATCTGCAGCACCTCCTCCTGCACTGTCGAGCCGCGCTTCAAAATTGTTCTGATTCGAGCCAACAATTCAGAAAAGGCGTATGGCTTGACTAGGTAATCGTCTGCTCCCATCTGCAGTCCTTTGACTCGGTCCTCCACACGATCACGCGCCGTGAGAAAAAGAACCGGAGTCTGAATACCCGTCCGACGCAGTTCCTCAAGGACGGCCCACCCGTCCAACGTCGGTAACATGACGTCGAGAACTATCAGCGCGGATTGCCCGGCACGCGCAAGTTCCAATCCCTCAAAGCCATCGTACGCCACATCTACAGTAAAGCCGTTCTCGCGTAGACCCTTTTGGAGATGAGCAGCCGTTCGAGTTTCGTCCTCAATGACTAACACGCGCATAGGCTACACCAGTTATTAGATGAGCTCTCTTCCACGTCGTAGGCAAGTCCCTCCGATTGCCACCTGGGCCAAACTGACGGAATTATAATTTCCCTGGCGGTCTTTTGTAAGGCTTCGCGTGTGGGAACTCCTGTGCTTCGTAAAATTGACGAGTTGTCGTATAAGCATGTGGCGTCAACACTGAACCTGCCGATAGAAGCGGTGATCCTCCGGCTAATGTCGGGCTCGCCGCGCCTCCCCCAAAAAGTCGCGAGAGGATATGATAAGATGTCGCACTGCTTTCTGCTTGCTACCAAAACTGGAAACGACGCCGAAGCGTGACGCTCGCGTCGCGAGATATAGGTGCATGGGCTCCTAAACCCGTTAATTTCCAGAACATTCCGTCGCCAGGGTAAACGCCGTAACCGATGCCAAGACCTTTCCGGAGCTAGCTACGTTCGTAGGCGAGCTAATTGAGAGTTTTGCCCCTGAAGCAGCCTCTGACAAGCTCGCGGTAGTGGCCGTCGTGACCTGAACGTCGCTGCAGTTGTTCACGTGGCCGCCAGAGTCGGTCTTCACAATGTAGGCCTCATTCTGATTGTTGAACTCGAGCGTATATCCCCCAGCAACCAAGCCGCCATCACTCGTCAGGCCTACCTTTTGAAATGACGCGGCGTAATTCGGGTTACCGTAAGCCTTCTGCCACTGTACGTTACCCGTGGAGTCTGTTTTCGCCATCCAGGCATTGTAGCCGTAGTAGTAGCCGACGCCGGTATAGAATTGCCCGGAGAAGGCATATCCGCCGTCGCTAGTTTGACGGGCCGAAAAGAACTTACTCGCTGCTCCACTTATGTTGTAGGTCTTCGCCCACTGGACCTGACCGTTAGAGCCGAGCTTCAGCGCCAGCCCGAGAAACGGGCTGTCATTGTCGTAGCCTCCCACCATGTAACCTCCGTCCGAGGTCTGCACGATGCTGTAGCCGATACCCAAGGCGCTCGGGGAGGTGTACACAGTCTGCCACTTTAGGCTGCCGTTAAAATCGAACTTTCCCACAAGAACATTTGCTTTGGCTAATCCAGTGAGCGCGTAGCCACCGTCCGCCGTTTGAATTACGGAATTTATCATGACGTTCTGCGAGGAGCTCAGCACTTTTTGCCACTGTACCTTCCCCGAGGAGTCCAGCTTGGCGATCCAACCTTCGACGACCATATACGGCGCCGGAGTCATCCCGCTTATGATAGGAGTAACTCCTCCGACTATGTATCCTCCGTCTATCGTCTGGCGGATGTCCGTTGCGTTCGCGGCGACGCCGTAAGTCTGCTGCCACTGGATGTTCCCGCTTGAATCCAGCTTGACGACAATGGCACAGTCGCTGCCGTTGGAGTTTTGAAGCTCGCCGGCCCAGACGTACCCCCTATCCAAGGTCTGCTTCAATGCGTACACCTGAGAACCGCCGACTGAGGACTGATACTGTTTTTGCCACTGGAGATTGCCGCTTGAATCCAGCTTTGCGGTCAGCGCGACGTAGCTCGTGTTCGAGAAGGTCGCCCCGATGACATATCCACCGTCGGATGTCTGCTGAACGTCCTCCGTGTAGGAGTAGTTGGGGTTGATGGCTTTTTCGAATGTTGTACCAGAAGCGCGGCCTGCTAGACTGACCACCATCACACTGACAGCCAACCCTGCGACCACGCGCCTGAGAATTGAATTCTGTGTTTCTATTCCGGTCATACGAATATCCTTTCTCCCGGAGACCACTATAATATTCTCCTAAAGTTGCATTCGTTTAAACATAAAGGTGAAACCGGCACGTCGATGATTTTGGAAAGAAGCGCTTCTGTTATCAGGCAAGCTTCTGGATGGCGAGCCGTGGCCGCAGAAAGCGGACAGCCGTTTCCACGGATGAATTTTTGCCCTCGCTTTCCTGGACGATAGCGTCTCCTCCTAAAGCTTTGAGCACGCTCAACGCGACTTCGATCCTTTGGTCCCGATTTTTATCTTTAACCTCCTCGAGATGCTCCTGAGCGGCTGTGCATCCGACCTCACTCGACGCGCAGATTCTTAGGGCTTCGTCGGCACCAGGAAGATCTTTCCGCTATACGGGCAGCGCGCCTCGGAGCCGGGAGGAAAGCCGGTAACGTCGACGATTCCACCAGTAAAGGGGCTTAGCACTTGCTGGCCTTCCTTGCCTTTGACCCACAAGGCCACGGGCGGAGAGTCATGCTCTGGGGCAGAGGGCGTGGGCGATGGGAGTGGTGTTTTAGAGGTATCCTCGGGAGGAGCGCTAAGTTCTCCGGTTCTTAGTGCTCTGATCAAACTTTCATCAATCCGCCCGGTGATCGGCAGCCCCTCGGCCGCCTGGAACTCTCGAATGGCCCTTCGGCTACCCGAACCAATCACGCCATTGATCGGCCCGCGGTAGTAGCCGCGCCCGGCAAGTTCGGCTTGTATCACCATGGCGAGATCGCTCGAATACCGATCATCGTAAACCGGCCCGAAATCATAATAAGAATAATTGTAAGGATATCCGTAGTACCAATCATAAGGGTAGCCAAACCCGAAGAATCTGAAATCGGTGAAGAAACGGTGGCGGTGGAAAAAACCGTCGTTGCGATCGAAACCGCGACCACGGAAGCGGCCACCGTCATCATGCCGAAAAGCGAAATCGTGGCCGCGGCCCCAAGGGTCAAACAGATGACCGAATCCGGGTTCGCCATAAAAATGAGGCTCCGTTCCTGAGTCGTCTCCCATAACGTCATTAGGTGCGCCTCGCGCCGCGACCGCTAATGCGGCAACGACCACCACTGCCGCGAGCCAATGAAAAACATTGAACTTTTTCATATCCGACGGCCTGATTAAAGATATAGGTCAATCTCCCGTTTTTTCAGGTGAAATGAATGAGACGTTTAGCAAAGCCGAGCCGGCCGTGGAATACTGTCACGTCGTAGAACTCAAATAGCTAACCTGTGGCGACGATCAGACTCACTCGCGAACAGGCGCAGAAACTTCAGCCGATTCTCGATATTCAAACGAACGGATTCGCTGATCAGCGTTCAGGTCGCAGAGTCAGGCTCTGAACCGCTGGTATAGCGCAAAAATGACGGCGATCATCCAACATACGGAGGTCCAAATCGAGGGACGGAGAAAAGCGGGTTAATCCCTACGGTACCGCAATAGCTTTGCCCGCAATTTTATGATATCCAAGACGATTAACGGCTTCGACGCAAGCCTCAGAGTTCTCAGCACTTCAAGACTAAGGCTGGCAACCTTCTTGATTAGCTCCAGTCTCGCTGGGGAGTATCTTCTCTTGTTCATTTTTGGCCGGCTAGGATCCAGACCGCTAATATATCGCCACAGACACGCTTTCCAGGCAGAAAACCATTGGTTTTTTCACCAGTTAGGCCTCGGTTCCAACGTTTTCGACCGACCATAAACGTGTGAACTATGTTTAGGGTCGTTTCCATTATGGTTTTTCGTGTAGAGGCGTAAATCGTTGAAAATCAGCAAAAGATTATCACAATTGCTGCCCGTCAGGTGATTAGGGTTGCTCGTCCAATTGGCAAGCGCTCCAGAAAGGAAGGACTGCCGTTTTGCCGGTTCTATTTAATCGCTTTCTAGGATCGGCGCCTTCTTAGCCTTTTTTTCTACCTCGGACCACCGAGTGTCGCGGATAGCGGTCCCGGAATAGCTCGCCGACACGACGTAGCTTATGGTAGAGAACGTGATAAGGCTCTTTCAAGATCTGAGAGATCTCGACGAGCGTAAAACGAGATATTGTCAAAAGTTGTGTACGGGGAGCTGGCGCACCCCTTGATTTAAAATAGGTTAGGCAGCTTGTTGTTCTAACTCTTCTCCGTCGACGAAAAT
>WNFI01706968.1_pt2 | contig 18941 bp, 16 predicted proteins | sample 5400471 | NCBI WGS metagenome assembly WNFI01 (sample SAMN13153348, study PRJNA577476) | soil metagenome | isolation source: 100 cm saprolite on Douglas fir-dominated hillslope | place: USA:California | collected 2013-09-17 | reverse complement strand
TCAGGGAGCGGGTCGCCAGCGCCTCGCGGGCGACATCGTCATCGGCGCCGGATGGCGAGTGCATGCTTTGGATCTTAGGCCGAAACACCTAACTGCGGGGTTAATTGCGCTCGGGCCGACGGCGCGGCGGGCCCGACTTGCGGGCGACAAAGATCATGCTCACCTCGCTTCCGTCCTCCGAGAGCGGCAGCACCAGCCGGGTCGTATAGGCGACCGGCATTTCCGGCATCGCCGGGGTACGAGAAAACCAGGGGACGCGAGTCTCGACCACGCGCCGGTAGCGCTGGGCGAGCCGCGCCAGACGCTCGGCGTCGCGGGCGGTCTCCGACAGCAGCTTGCCGGTATAGTCGGTGCCCAACAGCTTTGCCGCACCTTCGCTGAGCACGCGGTAGCGGAAATCGGCGCCGCCCTCGATCACCTCGAGCAGGCTGAGCTCGCCGATATAGGTGCCGAGCTCGAGGATGTCGATGTCGGCCCGGCTCGGCAGGGCTCGCCCGCGGCTGCGGCAGGCACGCCGCCACACCTCGAAGAAGCCGAGCATGCCGGCCGACTCCAGCAGCGCCGGCGTGATCAGGGCGGTCTCGACCTCCTCGAGCCACGGGTCGACCTCGGGGCTCCCGAGATCGGTCAGCGAGCGGGCGGACGGGGCTTCGTCGGTGACGACGTCGCGCTTGCTGCCAAAGAGCCGGTTCATGCGCATCATGCTAAGGCGAACCGTTTAGCGCGTCTTGATTAAGCGATCGCTAACGCCGTCGAGCGGCGGAGGATCGGTCGCCGGCGCGACTTGGCGCGGCCCTCCCGCTCCCCTAACACCCGTTGAGCGCCACTACCCACCCTTGCGCTCGTACTCGATCCTGATGTCGCCGCTCAGAGGGTCGTTCTCTCGACGCACCCGGTACTCCTTGAAGCCGCCGCTTTCGAGCGGAATCTTGAGTAGGTCATTCTCGATCTGCAGCGTCGCGCAAAGGCCGGAAGCCACGACGGCGGCAAGGACCTGGTAGCCCCGCCCCTCCAGATCGGCAATGACGTCGACCAGCTGGCCCTGCGCCCGCTCCGGCTCGGTGATGTTGAGAGTCATGAATGCCATGGCCACCCCGTATCGGCAGGGAACCTAGCATGCCGCTTGCGGCCCTGGGGACATTCGCCGTCTGCCGAGCTTGGAGAATTCACATTGCCTGCTTCAGAATGCGCACTAGCCGCCGGCGAATCTTTGCCTGGTCGGTGCGCGCCAATGTTCCGATGCGCTCCGCGTCTTTGGCTTCGATGGTGGCGAGTTTGGCGCAGCGCACGGTGGAAGGCGCCGGCAGGCCCGAGGCGATGAAATCCGATATGACGACGTCATCGGGCCAGCTGCGATTTTCTGCGCTCGTAATCATCAAAACCCAGAGCAGGCCATGAGCCGACTGAAGCTCTCCGGCGACGATCACCAGCGCCGGACGGCGCTGGCGAATGGGACGATCGGCATGGGGAAACGGGACCTTGACGATGTCCCAGGCTTCAAAGCTTGCCATAGGCGCGCCGGTCGTTTTCCGACGCCCATTCGTTGAACGCTGCGAACGGGTCGTCGACTTCGGTTGGCGCCGCCTTGGTCAATATGACGCGATCGCCCTCGATGACATAAGCGATCTCATCGCCGGGCTTGATGCGGAGGGCAGAGCGAACCGGCTGCGGAATCGTCGTCTGCGCCTTGCTGGTGACTTTGCTGGTGATCATAACGAGCATGTAAGGAATATCCTTACAAGCGTCAAGAGCATAGAAGCAGCGGACTATCGCGTGTTTCCCCGGCGTCCGTCGCTACGCCCGCTTCTCCGCCGTCGCCAGGCGTGCCGGCACCTCCAGATGGGCCAGCATCTCCTTCGGCACGATCTGCCAGAACTTGCCGCGCTCGAGGTCCCAGTCGACCAGGAGGCGCTGGGCGAAGCGCGAGCCGGTCGCCTCGGCGTGCTCCTCGATGAGGTCGTGCAGCACCCGCTCCCAGTGCTCGACCTCGATGCGGTGGAAGGTAATGCTGTCGGGGTTGACGCGGTGGGTGAAGGTGGCGTCCGCGTCGTAGACGAAGGCCATGCCGCCGGTCATGCCGGCGCCGAAATTGTCGCCGACCGGACCCAGGATCGCCACCGTGCCGGCGGTCATGTACTCGCAGGCATTCGAGCCCGCACCCTCGACCACGCCCACCGCACCGGAGTTGCGAACGGCGAAGCGCTGCCCGGCCTGGCCGGCGGCGAACAGCTTGCCCGAGGTGGCGCCGTAGAGGACGGTGTTGCCGATGATGGTGTTCTTGTGGCTGGCGAGCGGGCTCGCGGTCATCTGCCTCACCACGATGGTGCCGCCCGACAGCCCCTTGCCGACATAGTCGTTGGCATCGCCGAAGACCTCCAAGGTCAGGCCCTGCACGGCGAAGGCGCCCAAGGATTGCCCGGCCGAGCCGCGCAGCCTTACCGTCACATGCCCCGGCTGCAGCCCGTTCATGCCGAAGCGGCGCACGATCCGGCTCGAGAGCTTGGTGCCGATGGCGCGCTGGGTGTTGCGGATGTTGTAGGCGAGCTGCATCTTCTCGCCGTCCTCGAGCGAGCGCCGCGCATCTTCGATCATCTGCTGGTCCAAGGTCTCCGGCACCTCGATGCGGCCCTTGACCGTGCAGTGCCTGGGCTGCCCGCCGGTATCGGCCTGGGCCAGGATCGAATTCAGATCGAGGTCGTCGAGCTCGTGCCCGCCGCGATAGACCTGGGTCAAGAGCTCGGTGCGGCCGATCACGTCGGTCAAGGACTTGGCGCCGAGCGAGGCCAGGATCTCGCGCACCTCTTCGGCGACGAAGCTGAAGAGGTTCACCACCTTCTCCGGCGTGCCCTCGAACTTCGAGCGCAGCTTCTCGTCCTGGGTGCAGATGCCGACCGGGCAGGTGTTGGAATGGCACTGGCGCACCAGGATGCAGCCCATGGCAACGAGGCTGGTGGTGCCGATGCCGAACTCTTCCGCACCGAGGATGGCGGCCATCACCACGTCGCGGCCGGTCTTGATGCCGCCATCGGTGCGGAGCCGCACATTCGGCCGGAGCCGGTTCAAGGTCAGCACCTGGTGCACCTCGGAGACGCCCATCTCCCAGGGGATGCCGGCATATTTGATCGACGAGCTCGGGCTGGCGCCGGTGCCGCCGACATGGCCGGAGATGAGGATGGTGTCGGCCTTGGCCTTGGCGACGCCGGCCGCCACCGTGCCGATGCCCGAGCGTGCCACCAGCTTCACGCAGACCCGTGCGTCCGGGTTGATCTGCTTCAGATCGTAGATGAGCTGCGCCAGATCCTCGATCGAGTAGATGTCGTGGTGCGGCGGCGGCGAGATGAGACTGACACCCGGCATCGAATGGCGAAGCCGCGCGATCATCGCCGAGACCTTGATGCCGGGGAGCTGGCCGCCCTCGCCGGGCTTCGCACCCTGCGCTACCTTGATCTCGATCTCGCGGCAATTGTTGAGATACTCGGCGGTGACCCCGAAGCGCCCGGAGGCGATCTGCTTGATCGCGGATGACGCGTTGTCGCCATTGGCGCGCGGCGTGTAGCGCTGCGGATCCTCGCCGCCCTCGCCGGAATCCGACTTGGCGCCGATGCGGTTCATCGCGATCGACAGCGCCTCATGCGCCTCCGGCGAGAGGGCGCCCAGGGAGATTCCGGGCGAGACCAGGCGCTTCCTGATCTCGGTGATCGACTCGACCTCCTCGATGGAGATCGGCTTCGAGGTCTTGCGGAAGTCCAACAGGTCGCGAAGGTTGATCGCCGGCAGCTTGCCCACGCCCTCGGCATATTTCTTGTAGGTGGAATAGCTGTCGTTCGCGACCGCGGTCTGGAGGGTGTGAATGAGGTTGCCCTCGAAGGCATGCGCCTCGCCGCCGCGGCGATAGCGATAGAAGCCGCCGACCGGCAGCGCGATCACGTCCTCATCGAAGGCGCGGACGTGCTGGGCGATGACCTTGCGCTGCACGCCGACGAGCCCGATGCCGGAAATGCGGCTGGTCATGCCGGGGAAGAAGTCGGCGACCAAGGACCGGCTGAGGCCGATCGCCTCGAAATTGCAGCCGCCGCGATAGCTCGACAAGACCGCGATGCCCATCTTCGACATGATCTTGAGCAGGCCGTCGTCGACCGCCTTCTTGTAGCGGCGCACGGCGTCCTGCAGGGTGAGGCCTGCGAACAGGCCGCGGGCGTGGCGCTCGGCGATCGCCTCCTGTGCCAGATAGGCATTGACCGTGGTGGCGCCGACGCCGATCAGCACCGCGACGTAGTGCACGTCCAAGCACTCGCCCGAGCGCACATTGAGCGAGGTGAAGGTGCGGAGCTGCTGGCGCACGAGATGGCTGTGCACGCCGCCGGTGGCGAGGATCATCGGGATGGCTGCGCGCTCGACGCCCATGCGCTCGTCCGACAGGATCACATGGGTGCAGCCGGCGCGCACGCCGTCCTCGGCTTCCTTCTGGATGCGCTGGATCGCGTCGCGCAAGGCCGACTCGCCCGCCTTCGGATCGAAGGTGCAGTCGACCGCGACCGCGGTCTCGCCCATATAGTCGCGCATCGCCTGGAATTCGGCGTTGGAGAGCACCGGCGAATCGAGCTGCAGCAGCCGGCATTGGCTCTCGTCTTCATCGAGGATGTTGCCGAGATTGCCGAGCCTTGTGCGCACGGTCATCACCCGCGCCTCGCGCAGACTGTCGATCGGCGGGTTGGTGACCTGGCTGAAGTTCTGCCGGAAGAAATGATGCAGCCCGCGGTACTTGTCGGAGAGCACGGCCAAGGGCGTGTCGTCGCCCATTGAGCCGACCGCCTCCTTCGCATCCTCCACCATCGGATGCAGGATGAGCTCGAGGTCTTCCAGGCTCCAGCCATAGGCGAGCTGGCTGCGCCTAAGCTCGTCGCGGTCGAGGAGCCGGCGCTCGGCGTGATGGCCTTTGACCACATGGTCGATGCGGGTGATGTGCTTCACCCAGTCACCGAAGGGCCGCGAGGACGCCAGCATGTCCTTGATCTCGCCATCCTTGTAGAGGCGGCCGGCCTTGAGATCGACGCCGATCATCTGCCCCGGATCGAGCCGCCCCTTCTCGATGAGGTTCGCTTCCTCGAGCTTGACCATGCCGGTTTCCGAGCCGGCGATGATCAGGCCGTCGGCGGTGATGGTGTAGCGCATCGGCCGCAGCCCGTTGCGGTCCATGCCGGCGATGACCCAGTTGCTGCCATAGGCGGCGATCGCCGCCGGCCCGTCCCAGGGCTCCATCACCGCGTTCGAATAGGAATACATGTCCTTGTGCGTGCGCGGCATCAGCGCCGCCTCGTTCCACGCCTCCGGGATCATCAAGGTCTTGACCATGGGCAAGGAGCGGCCGGCGGCGATCAACAGCTCGAAGACATTGTCGGCCGCCATCGAGTCCGAGCCGCCGGCCTGGATCACCGGCTTCAGGTCCTCGAGATAGGGCCCGAACAAGTCGTGCGCGAGGCGCGCCTCGTGGCTCTTCATCCAGTTGATGTTGCCCTTGAGCGTGTTGATCTCGCCATTGTGGGCGAGCACGCGGAAGGGCTGCGCCAGCCGCCAGGTGGGGAAGGTGTTGGTCGAATAGCGCTGGTGGTAGATGGCGAAGTTGGAGACGAAGCGCTCATCCAAGAGATCGGGATAGAAGGCGGAGAGCTGCTCGGCCAGGAACATGCCCTTGTAGATGACCGAGCGGCATGACATCGAGCAGATGTAGAGGTCGGCGATGTGCGCGGCCAGCGCCGCCTTCTCGATGCGCCGGCGGATGATGAAGAGGTCGATCTCGAAGCGCTGCTCGGGCACGCCGCGCTCATTGGCAATGACGATCTGCTCGATCTCGGGCCTGGTCGCGTTCGCCTTCTCGCCGATCACGCTCACATCGACCGGCACCTGGCGCCAGCCATAGATGGTGTAGCCGAACTTCAGGATCTCGGTCTCGACGATCGAGCGGCAGCGCTCCTGCGCGTCCAGATCGGTGCGCGGCAGGAACACCTGGCCTACGGCCAAGAGCCCGTCATGGGGCTCGTAGCCGAGATGCGCGATATGCGCCTTGAAGAATTCCTGCGGGATCTGCACATGGATGCCGGCGCCGTCGCCGGTCTTGCCGTCGGCATCGACCGCGCCGCGGTGCCACACGGCTTTCAGCGCATTGATGGCGGCCTCGACCACGCTGCGCCGCGGCTTGCCGTCGATCGCGGCAACGAAGCCGACGCCGCAGGCATCGTGCTCGTCCTCGGGGCGGTAGAGCCCGTGCGCTTCCAAGTGACGGGCGTTGGCCTCATAGGCGCGGACGAACGCCGCGCCGGATTCCACTGACTGGCTTTGATGTTCCATGGCGTGCTCGCTTTAGCCGGTAAGCGCCATGGCCGGGATATCGTCCTCGGCCACCGCCGGCTGGTTCAGGTAGGAATGAATGTTGCCGGCGGCGTCGCGGCCGTCCTTGACCGCCCACACCACCAGGCTGGCGCCGCGCACGATGTCGCCGGCGGCAAAGACGCCCGGCAGCGAGGTCATCATGGTCTTGAAGTCGATCTTGAGCGTGCCCCAGCGGGTGACCGCGAGGTCCCTCTCGCCGAAGGCGCCGGGCAGATCCTCGGGATCGAAGCCGAGGGCCTTGATCACCAGATCGGCTTCTTCGATGAAATGCGCACCCTCGATCGTCTGCGGCGTCTGCCGTCCGGCGGCGTCGGGCATGCCCAGATGGATGCGCTGGGAGCGCACCTTGCTGACGACCTCGTCGCCCAGGAACGCCTCGGGCTGGGCCAGCCAGACGAACTCCACGCCCTCTTCCTCGGCGTGGAACACCTCGCGCTGCGAGCCCGGCATGTTGGCGCGGTCGCGGCGATAGAGGCAGCGGACCGACTTCGCTCCCTGGCGCACCGCCGTGCGCACGCAGTCCATGGCGGTGTCGCCGCCGCCGATGACGACCACGCGCTTGCCCGCGGCATCGAGCGAGCCATCGTCGAAGCGCGGCACCGCATCGCCGAGGCCCTTGCGGTTGGAGGCAATGAGGTAGTCGAGCGCCGGCACGATGTTGGCGAGCCCGATGCCCGGTGCCTGGATGTCGCGCGGCTTGTAGACGCCGGTTGCGATCAGCACCGCATCGTGGCGCCGCCGGAGCTCGGCCAGGCTCTGATCGCGGCCGATCTCGGTATTGCGATGATAGTGCACCCCGCCTTCGGCCAGGAGCCGGGTGCGCCGCTCGACCACCGGCTTCTCCAATTTGAAATTGGGAATGCCGTAGATCATCAACCCGCCGACGCGGTCATAGCGGTCGTAGATGTGCACCTGATAGCCGCGGCGGCGGAGTTGATCGGCTGCGGCGAGACCGGCCGGGCCGCCGCAGCCCTTCTCGATGACGCAATTGCCCTCGCAGAGCCGATCCTGGGGGCAGATCCGCCCGCAGATCTCCGGCATGTTGTTGGTGGCGCTGGCAACCTCGTAAGCCTCTTCCAGCCGGCCCTGCGCGGTCAGCATCAGCCAGTCGGGGATGTTGTTCTGCAGCGGGCAGTGCACCTGGCAGAAGGGGATGCCGCATTGCGAGCAGCGCCCGGCCTGGGCCTCCGCCCGCTCGGCATCGAACTCGCCGAAGATCTCGTTGAAATCGCCAAGCCGGCGCTCGACGGCGCGCTTGTCCGGCATCGCCTTCTCGAGGCTGACGAAGCGCAGCATGCGTTGAGACGTCGCCATCATTCTCCTCCGGCTTGGCCGGTCATTGCGCCAAGCCACTTGAAGCAGCAATAAGCGACCCCGAGCGCGGGTTCCAGCGAAAAATTCTATCTTGGACAGGAAAGTTGACCTTTTGACGGCCTGGTAAATCGGCCGAACGCAAATCCAAACGCGGCGACGGCGATTTCCGATCTTATTAGTACCGTAACGGTACTAAGTGAAAAAAGATAGTGAATTTAATGAGATAGAAACACACCACAGAGACGGCGAGAGCACCGAGACGAAAGAATTTCAACCATTCGCGCCAGACCAATCCTTCAGCTCGCTGCTCTCGCCGTCTCTGTGGTGAAAACTTCTAATTGCGGCCCCGGCGTTGTCGTTGCCTTCTGCCCGTGGCGAACGTCCAAATGCGCCTCACACGAAGCCGCTGGAGCGCAGCAGCTTGCCGGGTTGCGCCGGGGCATTCTCGGCGGCCCAGCGTCCTGCCCCTTGGGACAACAGCTCTCGCGCATCTCTTCCACGATCGCCTTTGCCTCCTTGGTGTCGTAGCGGCGATGCTTGAACAGGTACTGCGCCTTCAAGGATTGCTTCAGGCGATGGCGGAGCGGGTCGTTGTGCGGCTCGGAATCGGCGCAGAACTCGATGACCCCGCCGGCGAGATCGGCCTTCGGCGCCAGGATGTGCTGCAGGCCCCACATCACCACCCCATTGCGCGACGGCCGCCGCTCGCTCCGGGCGATGCCCGCCCCCCATTGCTGGTCGACGGTCTTGCGGTCGATCGCCTTTGCTCCCCACCAGGAGCCGACCCGCTCATAGAGCGGATCGCCGGTCTGGTTGAAGCAGAGATAGACGAACTTGCCGTCGCCGATCCTGACCAGCGAATGCCAGTCGATATAGGCGATGTGCTTCGCCGCCGCGCATTTGGTGCGGAGGATGTAGTCGAGGGTGAGCGACGACCATTCGCGCTTCTGGCCGCCGAACTGCGTGCCGCCCGGATGGTCGTATTGGCCGCGGGAGAGCGCATCCGCCATCGCCCAGTCGCCATGCTTCTTATAGAGCGGCGCCACCTTTTCCATGTGCTCGTCGACCGCCGCGTCGTCGTAGCCGTCGCGCTTCGGCAGCGCCTTCTCGACCTCGGCGAAGATCGGGTTCTTCGGCCAGGGTGCCTCGAAGTCGATCCAGTTGCGGTTCAAGTCGACATTGCCCTCGTTGACCCTGAGCCAATGGGAGAAGCCGAAGGGATTGACCGCGTGCACCTTGAGCACGGCCACACCCTTGGGCAGGTCCTTGGCGCGGCCCTCCTCGATCCACAGCAATTGCGCGGCCGAGCCGCAGAAGCCCTCGGCGCCGTGGGAAATGATCGAGGGCCGCGCCCGCCGCTTCGGCGGCTTTGAGGAATTTCTTGCGGGCGTCCTGGTAGTCCTTGGCGAAATACCGCGGCGCGTTCATCGGGGCGTCTCCTGGTGCATGCCTGCTTTGCTCGGACGGCTATTCTAGAGCCGCCTCCGGTCGTGGCCATAATGGCCCGGAACGCTGCGCCCAACCACCGGAAGGACGCCTCCCATGTGGCCGGATCGACGTCTCATCGATCTCTTCGGAATCGAGCATCCGATCATCCAGGCGCCGATGGCGGGTGCCCACAAGGGTGAGCTCGCCGCCGCCGTCTCCGCGGCCGGCGGCCTCGGCTCGCTCGCCTCGGCGATGATGAATGGCGATGGGGTCCGCGCCCAGCTCGGCGTCATCCGCCAGCGTACGGACAAGCCGTTCAACGTCAATTTCTTCACCCACGAGCCGCCGGTCGCCGATGCCGGCCGCGAAGCGGCATGGCGGAAACGGCTGGCGCCCTATTACGCCGAGCTCGGCTTGGATGCGGATGCGAAGGTGACCGCCGCCAGCCGTGCGCCCTTCGATGCCGCGCTGTGCGAGCTCATGGTCGAAGCCCGGCCAAGGGTCGTCAGCTTCCATTTCGGCCTGCCGGCAGCCTTGCTGATGAAACGGCTCAAGGATGCGCGGGTGCTGGTGATAGCGTCCGCGACCACCGTCGAAGAGGCGCGCTGGCTCGAGGCAAACGGCGTCGATGCCGTGATCGCGCAGGGGGCTGAGGCGGGCGGTCATCGCGGCATGTTCCTGGCCGACGACATCGCCCAGCAGCCCGGCACCATCGCCTTGGTGCCGCAGGTGGTGGATGCGATCAAGCTGCCGGTGATCGCGGCCGGCGGCATCGGCGATGCCCGCGGCATCGCCGCCGCCTTCATGCTGGGCGCCGCCGGCGTGCAGATGGGGACCGCCTTCCTCTTTTGTCCTGAAGCCACCATCTCGACCATCCACCGCGCTGCTCTGAAGCAGGGGCGCGAGGATCGAACCGCGCTCACCAACATCTTCACCGGCAGACCGGCGCGCGGCTTCGTCAACCGGGCGGTGCGCGAGCTCGGGCCGATCGACGCCGAGGCGCCGGCATTTCCGCTGGCCGCGACCGCGCTGCAGCCGCTGCGCGCCGCCGCCGAAAAGCAGGGAGAGGGGGATTTCTCGCCGCTGTGGTCCGGCCAGGCGGCCAGGCTCGCACGCGAGATGCCGGCGGCCGATCTGCTGCAGCACCTCGCCGCCGAGGCGCAGGCGCTCCTGAGCCGGCCGGCCGGCGGCTCCGCCGGGCCCGGCTGAAGCCGGAAGTGGCCGCCGGCGCCCCGCTCAAGGGAGGCGGATTTGGGTGCTGATCTGCTCCACCTCGGCGTCGCGCACGGTCAATCCGCGCTCGGCGAAGATCACCGTCTCTTCGAGCCGGATGCCGGCGAGCGGACGCTCAGGAACGCCGATGATGATGCCGGCGACCTTGGCGCGGTCGGCCCTGAGCCTGAGGATGCGGATGTCGTGGTAGTAGGGCGTTCGGTCGGTCACCGTTTGGCGCGCATCGCTCGGAGGTATCTTCGGATAGTAGGCGGTGAACAACAGCGGGGTGGCGACGCCGTCCATGGCGATGTCGGTGTAGGACACACCGGAGACCTCGCCGCCGCGGCCGCGCGCAGACTTGATGCGGAGCCCGATGGCGGTGCCAAGGAAGCGAATGCGCTCGACCCGGACATTGCCGACGCCGGCATTGGTCTCGCTGCCGATGGAAAGCCCGTGCCCGTGCCCGAAGCGGCAGTCGGTGATGACGATGTCCGCGCTCGCCGGAGCCGCACCCTCAGGCCTCGGATGACCGGCCTTGATGGCGATGTTGTCGTCGCCGGTATCGATGCTGCAGTTGGAGATTCTGACGCGGCGCGAGGAGGACGGATCGATGCCGTCGGTGTTCGGGGAATCCGGCGGCGCCCGAATGGTGATGCCATCGATGACCACGTCTTCGGAATCTTCGGGCACCAGATGGAACATGGGCGAGTTGAGCAGCGTCAGTCCCTCGATGCGGACGCGCTTGGCGCGCTGGATGAGGATCAGCCATGGCCGCTTCCGCTCGGCCCGGCCCTGGGCGCGGTCCAGGCGAAACGCCCGCCACCAGGGAGCGCCGCCGCCATCGATGGTTCCCGGGCCGATGATCGCGACATCCTCCTGGCCGACGATATTGAGGAGGCCGACGAAGCCATTCCGCGCGGCCGTTCCGGCGCCGATATCCGAGTCGGGCGTCCAAGTCGCCGACAGCGCCGAAGCCGGAGCGAAGGCGAGAGTGACCCGGCTCTTGAGATAGAGCGGATGGGCAATGCGGTATTGGCCGTCGAGGGTGAGAGTGCCGCCGCCGGCCGCGGCGCAGGCATCGATCCGGGCCTGAATTGTCGCGGCAGCGTCGCTGGAATCCGGCAGCGTCGGAATTGCGGCGCCGCAACGGGACGGCTCGGCGCTTGCCGCGATCGCGATCGGTTCGGCCGCCGAGACCGCGCCGAACGCCAGCCAGGCGAGTACGACACTGGCGCAGATCCAGCGCGAGCGCCGCCGGCCTATGTGCGGTCGTGCAATCAACGAAGCGAGTGTGGTCGATGGTGGCGATGGCGGCAAGACGACGAGCCTTTGCCGCCGGTTGAAATGCTCGAAACCATGTCGGCGAAATCCGCGTTCTTGGGGCAACGGCGGTCCACCAGCGTGAGGGCCTCGCCATGACTGAAGGCGATTCCGGCGCCATCACCCACCCGGATCGGGACGCGTTGCGCTCGATCGAACGGGTCTACACGCTTTGGGACGAGGCGCTCGCCGCCGGGGACGTGGAGGCGGCGGTTCGGCTGTATGCGCCCGATACGGTGCTCGAGAGCCCCTTGGTCAGGCACATCCTGAAGTCCGAGCGCGGCGTCGTCGAAGGCCGCGACAAGCTGCGCGAATTTCTTCGCCTGGTCTTTCAGCGCACGCCGAAGAGCCGCGGGCACTACCGCACCGGTCTCTTCACCGACGGCCACAAGCTCATATGGGAGTATCCGCGCGCCACGCCGGGCGGCGAGCAGATGGACTTCGTCGAGGTGATGGAGATCGAGAACGGCCTGATCCAGCGCCACTCGGTCTATTGGGGCTGGTACGGCGTGAAGACGCTCGAGGAGGATCGCTACCGGCGCTAGGAGCCTAGGGCGATTCGGCCGCTCTTGCCGCGCCGACGCCCAAGCGATGCCGCGCTACGGCCGCGCGCCGGTCTTTAAGCTAATTCCTCGATAAATCGGATCGAGCGCCACCCGGCGGTTGACCCCCAGCAAGAAATGGCGCGCCCGAGAGGACTCGAACCCCTAGCCTTCTGATCCGTAGTCAGATGCTCTATCCAATTGAGCTACGGGCGCCCTGGGCCGATCCTGGCCGGCTCGTTGGGAGGCGGGACACTACAGAAATCGCCATTGCCTTGGCAAGTGTCGATGACTTATTTCTCTTCGATCATTGACCGGGCTACCCAAGAAATCCTTGAGGTTGCTTCGGGGATTTTGCAAATCCGACTTGTGAGGTTTCGCCCGTTTGATTAGTATCACCGCAAAATTAAGTGGTTAGCGTGATTTGATGGGACTAGTCCGCAATTTCAGGTCCCATCGAAAATTGGGGGGTGGCGTAGCTGTGCCTGGGCAAACTCTCGCTAACGGATTGCGCATGCGCTCTCTTCACCTTGGCGCTTGCCTATTTGGCGCCGTTGTTCTGCTTTCCGCTTGCTCCTTCACCAATGACGCGCTGTGGCCCTCGCTCTCCGGCGACCCGCCGGTGCGCCAGCCGGTTCGGGTGGAGATTCCGCCCTCCCAAGCCGAGCTCGCGGCCCGCGCCCAGCCGGTCACTGCCGCACCGCCCGCCGGAAGCGTAGCGAGCGCGCCTGTCGCCCTTCCCCCAGCCGCCCCGGCCCCGATCGCCCAGACCCAAATTGCCCAGACCCAAGTGGCGCAAGCGGGCGGCATCGCGCAGCCCGCGGCCGGCCAGCCCACCGGCACCTTCGTCGGCCAGAAGGTTCAGCAGCTCCGGGCCGACCTCTCCAAGCTGCAGGCCTCGATTCAACAGCACAACGCCGATCTCGAGACGATTCGCCTGCAGACCGCCCAGCACGCGCAGGTCTATTACGGCACCGTGGCGGCGGTCAGCGCCCGGCTCCAGGTCGGCACCACCCCCGGCAACCCGATTCTCCAGCAGCAGTGGAACCAGGCGCAGACCCAGCTCGATCAGCTCAACACCGACATCGCCAACATGAACACTCTGGCGACGCGGGTTGCCGCCGATTCCTCCTTGGCCGCCTTCATGCTGGAGACGGTGCGCGCGACCTATGGGCTCGCCGGCGGCGTCGATGAAGACCGCCGCCAGCTCTCGATGCTGGAGGACGAGGTCAACCGCACCGTGGTGGCGCTCGACCGGCTGTTGAACGAGCTCAACGCCGACATCCAGCGCCAGACCGCCTATCTCAACAATGAGCGGAACAACCTGGCGGCGCTGTCGGTCGGCATCAAGAATGGCGAGCTCATCGGCTCCTCGCTCGGCAACCGCGCCTTCCAGGCGCCGCCCGGCTTGGCGGCCCTTCCCGGCGCCGGCCCTGCCGTCGTCGCCATCCAGCCGGCGGAGAGCCGCCGGCCGCTGATGGTGATCCGCTTCGACCGGCCGAAGGTCGACTACCAGCAGGCGCTCTACACGGCGGTCAGCCGCGCGCTCGAGCGCCGGCCGGACGCCGCCTTCGATCTCGTGGCGGTCAGCCCGACCAAGGGCAACCCGGCGCAGGTGACGCTCAACTCGTCCAACGCGCGTCGCAACGCCGAGGAGGTGATGCGCTCGCTGACCGAGATGGGGCTTCCCGCCAGCCGAATCGTGCTGTCGGCCACCTCCAGCGGCCAGGCGCAAAACACCGAGGTGCACATCTACGTGCGCTGAGGCGGTCTGACGGCACTCAGTCCGACCAGCGCCGATGCACCCAGAGCCATTGCTCCGGGCGCGCCCTGATCCAGCTCTCGAGAATCCGATTGATCTCGGTCGCGCCGGCGAGGATGTCGGCGTGACGGTCCTCGCTCCGCGGCGGCTCGAATGACTCCTCGACGGTGAGGCGAAAGCGTGCGCCCTCCAGGCGCTCGACCCGGATCGGCACGATCGGGCAGCCGAACCGCCGGGCCACCTCGACGGCGGCCGTCGCCGTCATCGCCGGCCTGCCGAAGAACGGCACGGCGATGCCGTCATTCATCTTCTGATCGACCAGCACCGCCAGGCTCTGGCCGCTCCTGACCGCGGCCAGCATCATCCTCGCGCCGGTCGATCCCTTGGGCACGAGCGTGCCGTAGAGATTGCGCCGGCCATGGCCGAAGAGCCGATCGACCCAGGGATTGTTCGCAGCCCGGTAGACGGCGACGACCGGAAGACGCTGCCGCGCCAAGATCGGTCGGATCACTTCCCAATTGCCGAGATGGCCGGCAAACAGCACGCCGATCTTGCCGCTGTCGCGCAGTCGGTCCAGGCGCTCGGCGCCGACGACCTCGATCGGGCCGCCCGGCCGGTGCAGCTGCGCGGTATGGGGATACTCGCAGGCGACGCGGCCGAGATTGTCCCACATGTCGGAGAGGACGCCCTCGATCTCGGCCGCGCTCTTCTCCGGAAAGGCGGCGACGAGATTGCGCCGGGCGATCTCCGAGGGCGGCAAATAGGGGCCGATGCGCCGCCCGAGCCAGCCTCCGATCGCGGACGCGATCTCGAACGGCAACAGTGCGACGATGCCGTAGGCGGCGTAGAGCGCCGCCGCTTCCGAGACATGGCGAAGCCGCCGCGGCCAGGGGCGTTGGTCAGCCACTGCCAATAGCCTTGGTGCCGGTCGCCTTGGCGACCAGTGCCGCGATCGCCTCCGGGGCCTTCCAGGCGAGCTCGACGCGGACCACCTCGATGAGGCGCCGCGCCTCGGCCGGCAGCCGCACCCAATCCTTCGCCGTGGTCACCGGCACGGCATCGGCGCGGCCCGCCTCCTCGACCAGCCGCATCGCCTCGTCTTCGCGATAGGGATGGTGATCGGGGAAGGCGCGGCTGGCAACGAGGGTGGCGCCGAGCTCGACGATGGTGTCGAAGAACTTCTGCGGCCGGCCGATCCCGGCAAAGGCGAGCACGCGGTTCGATGATCGGCATGGTGCCGATCTGCGCGCGCACGCCGTTGCGGTCGGCGCCGATGAGGATGACCGCCTGGGCGCGGGCAAGCCCATCGGCGATGCGCTCGCGCAGCGGCCCGGCCGGCGCCACCAGGCCATTGCCGAAGCCGTAGCCGCCATCGACGACGATGAGCGCCAGATCGTGGCCGATGCTGGGGTTCTGCAAGCCGTCATCGAGCAGCACCGCCTTGGCCCCGGCGGCGATCGCCGCTTCGACGCCGCTGCGCTTGTCCTTGGCGATCCAGGTCGGCGCTGCCGCTGCCAGCAGCAGCGGCTCGTCGCCGACCTCGGCGGCGCCATGGCGCGCGGGATCGACGCGAACCGGCCCCGCCAGCCTTCCGCCATAGCCGCGCGAGACGATGTGTGCGCCTCGAGCGCGGAGCGAGAGAGCCAAGGCCAAGGTGACCGGCGTCTTGCCGGCCCCACCCAGCACCAGATTGCCGACGCAGATGACCGGCACCGGCGCCTGCCACGGCGTGGTCAGCCGGCGGCGCCAGCGCCCGCCCAGCGCATGGAGAGCCCCGAGCGGTGCCAACAGGCGGGCTTGCCAGCCGCGGGCGGCCCAGAGCTCAGGCGCGCGCACGCTGCTCCTCGAGCGGGCGATGGGTGAGGTAGGGACGGAGCCGGTCCAGCACCGCATCGAGCACGCCTTGATTGGCCAGGATGACGCCACGCGCCGCTCGCGCCAGCGCCTGGCGCCGCGACGGCGCATCGATGAGCTGCCCGAGCGCGGCCACCAGGCTGTCGGCGTCGTTCACGGCCATTGCCGCGTCGGCGGCGAGGAGGGCTGCGACCGCCGCGCCATTGTTGCGGCGATCGGGTCCGACCAGAATCGCGGTGTCGAAATGCGCCGCCTCGAGCGGGTTGTGGCCGCCGATCTGAACCAGGGAGCCGCCGATGAAGGCGATGCTGGAGAGCTCGTAGAAGAGCCCCATCTCGCCCAAGCGATCGAGGAGATAGACCTCGGTCGCCGCATCGGGCACTTCGGCGGCCGAGCGGCGCGCGAGTGTGAGGCCTTGGGCACGGACCAGCTCGGCCACGCGATCGCCGCGGTCGGGATGGCGGGGCGCGATCATGGTGAGGAGGCCTGGCCGGCCGAGGCGCCGATGCGCGTCCAGCGCCACCGCCTCCTCGCCTGGATGCGTGTTGGCGGCGAGCCAGCGTGGGCGCTCGCCCAAGCGAGCGGCGAGCCGCGCCCGTTCGGCCGGATCGACGCCGAGCCGGCGGGCGGCGAACTTGATGTTGCCCAGAACTTCGAGGCGGCTTGCGCCCAGGCGCTTGAGCCGCTCGCCATCCTCGGCACTCTGCGCCAGCACCAGCGCGAAGGCGTCCAGCATCGGGCGGATCAGCCCTGGAAATCGGCTCCAGCCCTTGAGCGAGCGCTCCGACATCCGGGCGTTCACCAACACCATCGGAGTGCGGCTGGCGGCGGTGAGCGTCACCAAATTGGGCCACAGCTCGCTCTCGATCCAGAGCGCCAGGTCCGGGCGCCAATGCGCGAGGAAGCGTTCGACCCAGGGCGCGCGATCGACCGGCACGAATTGATGCAGGGCACCCTCCGGCAGACGCTCGGCCATGAGTTGCGCCGAGGTGACCGTGCCGGTGGTCACCAGCACGTGCGGACGCGCGGGCTCGGCCCTGAGCCGCTGCACCACCTCCAGGGCCGATTGCGCCTCGCCGACGCTGGCGGCGTGCACCCAAACCAGCAATCCGTCCGGCCGTGGCCGCGAGGCTTCGCCGCGTCGCTCGCTCAAGCGCGAGGCGTCCTCCTTGCCGCGCCCGCGCCGTCGCGCCAGATGCAGCTCGATGAGCGGCCCCGCCATCCGGGTCAAGCCGCGATAGATGGCCGGCGTCAGCATCGGCCTCGACTACTCGGCATGCGACTCCACCCACTGAGTGGACTCCGGCTCGATCGGCTGCTGGCCGACCAGCCGATCGGCGCGCGCGGAGACGTGATTGAGTGCGGCTTCGAGCTCAACGCGGAGCCGCTCGATCGTCGCCGCGTCGGCATCGGCGGGGACAGCGATGGGCGCGCCCCAGACGAAGGCACCCTTGGAGAAGGGCAGGGCCACGATGAAGCGATCCCAGCTCCCGAGCACGCGCCGGCGGCTGGTCGCCACCGAAGCTGGCAGGATCGGCACCTGCGCCAGGCGCGCCGCCTGGATGATGCCTGCCGCCGCGCGCATGCGGGGACCCCGCGGCCCATCGGGCGTGATGCCGACCGAGGCGCCGGCCTTGAGCGTGCGCACGATCTGCCGGAGCGCGTCGCTGCCGCCGGCGCTGGTGGAGCCGGCGATGGCGGCGATGCCGAAATGGTGAATCGTGCGCTGGATGAATTGCCCGTCGGCGTGGCGCGAGATCAGCATGGCGAAAGGACGGTCGGAACCCCAGATGCAGGGCATCAGCAGCATGCGGCCATGCCAGAAGGCACCGATGAACGGACGGTTCTCGGCCCACAGCCGCTCGGCGGCGTCGCGGCCCTCGACCTGCCAGCGCGTGCTCTTATGGACGAGCCTGATATAGGCCGCACCCAGCCGGCAGAGCACGCGCCGGACCGGCTCGCTGCGCAACAGGCGTTTCAGCAGTTTGCTTGACACTCACGCGCTCGCGCGCACCGGCTCGCCCGCCGCCTCCTCGGCGAACTGCAGGTGGTAGAGACGGGCATAGATGCCGCCGCGGGCAAGCAGCTCGCCATGGCTGCCGGATTCAACCACGCGGCCGGCATCGATCACGTGAATGACATGCGCATCGATCACCGTCGCCAGGCGGTGCGCGATCACCAAGGTGGTGCGGCCGGCCATGAGCTGGCGCAGTGCCGCCTGCACCAGGCGCTCATTCTCGGTGTCGAGCGCGGATGTCGCCTCGTCGAGCAGCAGGATCGGCGCGTTCTTCAGCATGGCGCGCGCGATCGCCAGGCGCTGGCGCTGGCCGCCGGAGAGCTTGATGCCGTGCTCTCCCACCAGCGTGTCGTAGCCCTGGGGCAAGGCCTCGATGAACTCATGCGCGGCGGCATGGCGCGCCGCCGCCTCGATCTCCTTCGGGCTGGCGCCCTGGCGGCCATAGGCGATGTTATGGGCGACGGTGTCGTCGAACAGGCTCACCTCTTGGCTCACCAGCGCGATGGCGCCGCGCAGCGAGGCCAAGGTCGCGTGGCGGACATCGACGCCGTCGATGCTGACCCGGCCGGCATCGACGTCGTAGAAGCGCGGGATCAGATTGAGGATCGTGGTCTTGCCAGCGCCTGACGCGCCGACCAGCGCCACCGTGCGGCCGGCCGGCACCGTCAGATTCAGGCCGGCGAGCGCCGGCCGCTCCGGTATATAGCTGAAGCGCACATCCTCGAAGCGGATCTGGCCGGCGGCGACGGCGAGCGGCTTTGCGTCGGGCGCATCGACGATGCGGGGCTCGAGGTCGAGCACCTGGAAGACCCGCACCGCCGCGGCCAGCCCTTCCTGCAGGCTGGCGTTGAGCTGCACCAGGCGTTTCATCGGCTCATAGGCGAGCAGCAGCGCGGTCACGAAGGAGAAGAAGGCGCCGGTGGTGCGCTCGCCCTCGATCACCTGCCAGCCGCCATAGAGGATGACCACGGTGATGGCGACGCCGCCCAGGGTCTCCATGATCGGATGGCTCGCCGAGCGGATGCGCGCCGCCTTCTGCATGAGCCCGTTCACCCGATCGATGAGGCGGGAGACCCGCTGGGATTCATAGGCCTCCATGCCA
>WNFI01471157.1_pt1 | contig 18944 bp, 24 predicted proteins | sample 5400471 | NCBI WGS metagenome assembly WNFI01 (sample SAMN13153348, study PRJNA577476) | soil metagenome | isolation source: 100 cm saprolite on Douglas fir-dominated hillslope | place: USA:California | collected 2013-09-17 | reverse complement strand
ACCAGACCATACATCGATCAGTACGTGCGGACACCGAATCGCCTAGCCTTCGGTGAACGTACCATAATAGTCATGTCAAGCAAGGTGGCGCAGAAGTCTTACGGCACAGAGAAGAGGTACGTCTTCACATGGCCTGCTGAATTTCATAGTAGACTCCAACTTCTTTAATCAAATGCCAGGTTTTTATGCCCTCCTCCCACCGCAATCCTGATTGGCAACTCGTGGTGGTCGAGCGTCGCGCGTCGCGGTGAGGAGTCTAAACTAACTCCTCCACGAGTTACAGTGTCCATCTCTGGCGAGGCCCCTGGCCAAGAGGGCAACATCGAGTGGTCTGCAGCTATGGGCAAACCTTTTGATGTTTCTGACCCGCCCACCGGTACCACATACATAGGCCGCTGTGTCGGGAAGCAGTTGTTTATCTCTGATGTGGACGAGAAGAAGAAAAAGGTCGAAGCACTTGTCAAGGTTACTGGCTCCACTGGGGAGAATGAGCCTGGTGTATTAATCACGGGTCCACGATTTCCCTCTTCCATCGACTACGATCTCAAACCGTATCGACCAAATATCTCTGCGTGTCTGGATCTGGCTCGCCATTCAAAGGATCAGATGGCGCCCCATTAATGGGAATCGATCAGCGCAATCGTGCATCGACACCATCCTTCATTGCAAAAACCTCCAGTTGGGGTAAGCCTTTTCTTTTTATGGTCTGCCAGGGACCACTCTGACCCTTGCCCTAAACCCCATTGTAGACCCGTTCGTCATGTACATCGTGGATGCCGAGAAGCCCGCCGGTGGCATGGACGTCCCCCCTCCACCTCCACCGCATCCGGATTATCCGTCTCCGCCACCAAACGCAATTCCGTTCATGAATAACGGGACTCCGATTCCAATCTATTACAACCAGACGGTTGTTCTGCAGTGCCTAACGTCGGGGGTTGTATCACCGGTGCTGATCATTCGGAAAGTTGATCGCCAAACCACTGTCGTTGGAGGTGGCGCCCAAGAAGGCTCTAAGGGCGTCGGCGAGCATTCCTGCGCCCCTGGTGAGGTCTGCGGTGACCCAGTCAGTCAATTGCACAAGGTTGCATTTGAAGTCTTCGAGCTCGGCAAATCCGCTCCCGAGTCAGGCTCACCAGGCCCGACAGGCGCATTCCTTTCCTGTATGGGTGAAAAAGTCAACACCTACCGTCCAGTGGACGGCCGCCAATGGCAGAGTGGTGTGGATGGTCCACGCAGTCCAGATTCACCAGTTGTACCCGGTTCGCCTATCATCTCGACCCCTGCATCGAACGGATCGGGAAATGACTATTTCGGATCGGGACCATCATCAGCAGCACGTAGCGAACCTGCATCCCCCGCTCCGAACCCCATGGATTTCCCGTCAAGCGACGGTGGAAGGGTTAAGAAACCGAAGCGTGGCTCCTCGAGCACAGGTGGCTTGTCAAAGAGTGGTGCTTCATCCAAACCAAGGAGACGTCCAACTTCTGCTGGCTCTGCTGGCAGCCGGCATACTGGCAGCGACTCGGGCGCGTCCTCCGGCGCCCTCTGGCAGGTAGACATTGGCGAGACGAGCGTGTGGACCATAGTAGGCACAGGTTGGTCTTATCTCCTTCTGGTTTCAAGACGCTGCTGACCATGCAATTTAATCGAAGACCAAGTCCGGTACAATTTCTATGTACCGCCAGTTCTCTTCGATAGCCAGAATTCTCCTCAGACAGGTTCATATCCAATACCTTCGAAGCCTGTCACGCCTTTCCCCAGTGTGGTGAAATATTTGCCACCTGACCGCGCATCGGAGGCGCCTAAACACCACGGGACACGCCACATGCTTGCGAAACCGAATGCACAACCTTCCAAATTGTTGACGCTCTATGGCGAGAACTTCTCCAAGTCCGACTCGGTGTCAGTTTTCTTTGCATCAGACCCGTCGCCGTTTGTCGATGTGCGGTGTTCGGAAGTCTTGGGATGCCTCCCACCGGAGCACCAAACGACAAAACGACGACCTATTATCCTTGTGCGAGGGGACGGAGTTGTCTTCCCTTCGTCCGTCATGTATCCTTAGTTTTCTTGTGCTTAAGTGATTCCGCTTTTTTTGCGTCTGTTTCTTTACTCTATTTGCTGTCTTGCTTTCGCTTGGGGTCTGTTTTATAGCCGAAAGAGGCCGGCGGGTTGTGCTCGCGGACATTGATTTGCGGCAGAATAGTTTGTTGGCCACATTTTATTACCCCTGTAAATCCTGCCAATGGGCGGAAGCTGTCGTATTTGTTTTTGTCTGCTTACCTGTATTGCTCTCCCATCAGTGAATTAGATTTTCATGTCCTCCATCCTTGCCGCTCTCTGGAACTCGTACATCGATTATCTCTGGAACTATGATTCCAATTCTTGGGTCGCAACCATTGCCTACGCGTTTCGTATTTGGGCCATTCTTGCCATTCTCCCAACTCTCGTTCTTGCCCTTCTTGTCAGTATTATCTTCTTCTCACCCGGCGCTCGCTAGCCGCTGATACACATCCCCATTCGCTCACTACACAGGACGTGACCTCGTATGTCATCGCACGCACCCTCGGCGATCCGACCGCCTCAACATCCCACAAATCCACATTCGCGACGCAGCTCTCTACGCCCTCACGTGCTTTTTTCGTAGATGGAGAGGGCTCGGAGGATGATGGCGCTGCACGCCTCGCTGGTGTTGGCGTCTTTTCGCCCGTTGCGAGTATGCCGGGATCGCCTACTGTGAGCCGGAGGAATTTCTTTGAGAAGGACGGTGAGGACGATGCAGGGGGTAGTGGCAGCAGCGGAGCGAGCGTTACTGACGAGAGCGGATCACACTTTGCTGCTCCGTGGGGCGTATTGCTACGCAACAGCAGCGGTCATCATCATCATCAGCAGCAGCAGCAGCAGCAGCACCAACACCACCAAGGCGGGCGTGAAGCCGAATCAGCGGAAGGTCATGATGGACACGAACACTCTCGTTCTGCGTCGGATGGTGGTGATGGTGTGAATGGCGCTGAGAGTACGAGTGGAGAGTCATCGTTTGCGATACTGGATCGCGAGGAGAGCTTTGAAGATGCTGGCGTTCATATTCGCAGACGTGTCCCTGGTGTAGCAGTAGCGGACGCAGATGAATGATTAGTGAATTTTTGGCGTACAGCTGTAGTCTAGTAGTAGTAGTAAAAAACATGATGTAGCTGTGCATGTACTTGTAACTGACTGTATACATTACGGTAGAGGTGGTGCCATTCCGCCGCCTCTCTTTCCCTCTAACCCCTTGTGTCCTGCTTGACAGCGGGTGGTGGCGGTAAAGGCAGCAAGCTGTAATATTTGTTGGCGCTTATTTCCCACCATGACATGTGTGTTACGACACAGGGTAGCGTTTTTTTTGTTTGAAAAAAGCTCAATTCTGCGCGCGCTCCGAGTCGGATTATTCAGGGCTCGGATGATGTGCCAGCTAGTATCAGTGTGGAGCCCTTCATTTTCACTTTTTTCCTTCTCTCGTCGTCATGCCCATGGGGTGGCATGACCAACTACGTGTACCGCTGTTACTGCACGTATCAGTATTCCAACTCGGCGCGTGCTACTTTTTCAAGTTGTTTATCACTGATTGATTAATGACGGTACGATGATCGCGGTACGGTACGCAGCGCGATCAAAAAAAAAGTCATCAATCATCAATCAATCAATTAGTACAATACAGCTCGACCCGACATCGACCAAAAGACCAACGAGACGAGCGGCAGTCAAAATCGTTTACGATAAACAATATCACACCTGCCAATAATATCAATATCTACTAACGACAGATGGCAGGCCGGGGGCTCGGATCTTAACCAGTACTAGTGCGTATCCCTTCATGTCATGCATGCCGGCATCCCAATCACAATCGCAATCACCTCACCCCATCATTTCCACCCTTGTACTATACGCAATGATGCCGCAACTTCCAAATGAACCGACCCGACCAACCACTCGAACAAAGAATTGGTACTTGATGATTTGATTTCACGAGGATGGGGTCCTGCTTTCGTTGAGTTTCACATTATAGTGGTCCACCATACACTCGGCATATGGTTTATGCTGCGTAGGGAGATGTGGTCTTTATTTCTATTGGGATTTTCTACTATATTACTTCTCCGAGGCCAATGCGTATCATACAGTAGTAGCCGCCCAGGGCCAGGGATGTGGGCTAAAAGAACGAGAACGGTTCGACTGTCACTTCCCCTGTCCACCACCGCCACGAACGAACGGTTCATCGTGAAGAGATCTACCACCCAAACCTCAATTGGTCACGAGTGAAGCTTGGCGGTCGCCAGTTGAGATATTCTTTAAATATACGGCGGCGTCGCTTGGCTTTTGACTTTTCATACCGCTCTAATACTGCATCTGAGAGACAGATGATATGTTGTCCCTTGTAATGCTTGAATAATTGTAACGTCGTGCACCTGACGGGACGGACAGACGGGCGACAATCAGTACGACCGCTGAAAGGGTCCAAGTTTGGCTGACATGGTAAGCAAGGCACGCACGTATTCATGACGTCGGCATGTGTGATGGCGGTTGCCTGGGCAATCTCGTCGACACTGATTTCTTCGCCAGCGGCTAAGACCGTCTCGACAATCTTTTCTGCCCAGTAGGCTCGATAACCGAGTAAGCCAAGGTCGCTAAGCGGTTTCTCTGGACTGCCCAGCTTTCCTTCGCGTTGGCTGAGCAGATAGGAAAACTCAATCACGAGTCTTCCGTAACCGTGTCGTTGATGCTGAGGTAACGTCAGGATACACGCAACGTTATAGTTTTCTGCCGACTCTTTCTCCTTGGAGAAGTAGGCTATTAGATGACACCCCGTAGAGTCTCGCTGACACTGGGACTAAATGTAAATTAAGCAGTCAACGAGAGAAGTGGATAGGACGTGCCATCACATAGTACATGAATGGCGTGACGTCGTAGTACAACGTTTTACTGTGAGAGGTATGAGATCAGATGAGAGGCAACGTAGATGGACATACTGATCGAGGAAGCATTTGCTCAACAAGCTCAGATTCCTACAATACGTCAACTGTTTCCTCCCATCGATCTCGAAGAACGAAAGGTCCTCGTGTCGGTAGATCTCGTTCCCAGGAGGGCACAACAAGGTGCAGCGTTTCCGATGCCGCGTTAACATGAATTGACTTGGGAAATAGGCAAGGCAGAATTCGCAGATGTAGAGCACGGGGAGATGCGCGTACTCCTGTGGGTACGGACTGAAGTACCAAGCATCGACTTCATGCCGGCCAATGGAGAGTCGGTTGAGATTCTTCACACGGGCGATCTCCGAGACAGACTGTGTCATTGAGCCACTTGTTCGTAGTTTCTCGATCTCTGCCTCCTTCGAGAAGGAACTGAGCGGAGGCGGAGGGTCGACCGGCGTGCTCACGCTTAGATCAAGCTCGCCTTCCGCGTCGACATCCCCATCTGCGTCTGCATCCAAGTCGGCTTCGGCGTCCACATCAGGGTCATCCTCACCGTCCGCATCTGCATCAGGGTCAACCTCTCCATCAGCATCTGCATCTGCGTCGGCATCTGCATCAGCATCGGCGTCCGCGTCGGCATCTGCATCTGCATCTGCATCTGCGTCGGCATCAGCATCAGCATCGATATCCGCCATTTCGACATCAGGCTCCCCGATAGCGTCCTCATCTTCCTCTTCCTCCTCCTGGGCTTCCCCATAGGGTGCCTTGCGCTTCAGGGAACTGTAAGGAGTGGGCGACGGCGATACAGCAGGAGATGGCCTTGTCCTTCTTTTGACGCGGCCACTCAAGTTCACGGGAAAGGACCAACCGAGAACCAGGGATCCAATCATCCAGGCGCTTGTTGAATTGGTCCCAATGAACAAAGAATTCGAGTTTGTCGAGTTCGGGGTTTGATGGAAATGTCTCAGGAGCGGGGGTGGATGGATGGGATGTACCGTTGCTTGAAGCGGATGCAGAAGAAGGATGGCGGCGGAGATACGGATTGTTCAATTTGTCGCGAATAGAAAGAATCTCTGCAAGTCGTTCTTCGGGCTCTGAAGCATCTATATTCCAGCGCTTGGCATAGATTTTGCAGCCAACAGAGATGTCCTGACGACCGTGTGGAGTTCGCAATGAGGTGTTGTCGTATGACTAAGCACAATGTGGCTCACCCGAATAGTGTAAGTGCCCCCGGCAGAGACAGGGACAGGATCCTGTGATCCTTCCTCCTTCGAAGGTGTAGAAGGAGACATCTACTCGTTCTCCTGAATGTAACTTGTAGCGAGAATAAAAGTGTAGCGAGATTGAAAAAAAATGACTAGGAGAGCCGTGACGGTAGTCACGGTGAATCCGTGTGACAGTGTTGGGTAAGTTTGGTTGATTTCAATGTCTCAGTCACGCCCACTGTCACACAACGCGTCTAAAAACGGCGGCCAGAAAAGTGGCCCGGATCACTACGGTTTCTCTATTCTCTACTAGATTACATCTGGAAGGCGGTGTACTCTTCATGGTTGGCACTTTTGTTGTTGCTGTTGTGATTGTACTATAATCACACAGTGATAACAATTGTCGTAAACGGTAGGGCACGGGCCGCGGTGATCCGACAATTGGGTCTCATCATCCGCAGCCTATGGGTCGTGCCCCTGGCACAAATACTTCAACGTACAGCGTACGGTAAGGCCCTATTTGAATGCGCGATGTTCCTTCTGATGTACCAGGTCATCCTCGCACAGTGCACCAACTACAGCCCTTTCGTTCTCGATCCATAGCCGACACAGCGTAGGATTTGCGGCGTTGTTCATAACCTCCTCATACAATGCGAAACGTGATTGAGGTCTCACCCTCTCCAGAGCTAGACCCCCGAACCAGCTATCGTCCTTTGCGCCGCAAACGCAATGCCGATGGTGATGAGAGTGTAATTGAACTCTCCGATTCCACGGAAAGTCAGGGCAGCACTCAACATAAGAGGGTCAAGAGACGAAAGGAGGCCGCGGAGTCAAGTGCTGGGCCGAGTACTTCATCGAATGTCCGAGTCGGACGGTCTCGAGTTCCGAGGTGCGATATCGTGTCTTCGGTTCGTTTTCATTTGTGTTGACATTATGGCCTCTCAGCCCCCGGGTAATTGAGCGAACGCGTAAATCAAGAGGCAACACTCCGGCATCACGACATCCGAGCGTTGCACCACCTCATTCTCATTCTGCATCTCTTCTCGAGCAGCAGGAGCTGGTGCAAACCAAGCCCCTGATGCCGCCTGCCGCCACTGGTACACCTCACCCACCCGACCACAAGCTGATCCCTCTACTTGAACATGACCCAGTTCCCCGTGAATCTCTGCCACCAGCTTCCGCCGACGCCTCAGAAGTTGTACCAGAACCCTACGAGAGGCTTGTTGAACGCGTGCGCGAGGTAGTTCCTGACGTCCTACCTGCACACGTCTTCGACCTTCTAGCTGAACGTGACACTGGCATTGACAATCGTGACGATCTCCTTAACCTTGTTATTCATATTCTGCTAGAAAATCGGACATATCCCAAGGATATTAAAAGGAAGGGAAAGGCAACAGCAACTGCGGAGAAAGCTGCGGAAATTTCAGGGGACACGATCAACACGAGCGTGGACTACACGCATCCGGATCCGAATAGACGTCTAGGGCGGGCGTATTGGAATCTGTCACTAGTGCGCACCAACTTCTCCCTCTCCATAACTTGTTAACCAGCATGGGATAGAAATATCTTCGTAGTAATTTTCCCGACCTCGACACTTCGTTCGTTTCTGAGACTTTCTCCTCGAACAAAAGCTATTATGCCCCTACCTATCTCTATCTCCTGCAGCATGGTGCAACTTCTATTTCGGTTCGGCCCGTCGCCCCTAATCAAGGGAAAGGAAGAAGAGGCAAGGGCCGTAAGAAGTCATCCCTAGACGAGGAGGAGTTCATGAAGGAGCATACCTGGCTCGTTCAGAAGTTAGAAATGCGTCAGAGCTCGCCACTTCAAGACACCACATCTGAACATTTGGAAGAGGGAGAAGGGGTTGAATGTGGTTGTTGTTTCACGACATATCCTTTCGTAAGCTTTCCTGGACGCCGACCTTCCCGTGTCATTGACTCCTCTTTCTCAGAGCGAGATGGCTCAGTGCACGGATACCCACCTTTTTTGTAGGGGCTGTGTGGAATCCTATGCGTCCACAAAACTGGGAGAACAGAACGCTGATCTTCGTTGTATGGATATATCTGGCTGCAAGATGGGCTTCCCGGAATCTGAGCTGCGACGTGTCCTTCCTGCAAAGTTATTCGACTTGTATGAACACATTCGACAGCGCCGCGACATCGAACTGGCAGAACTTGAGGGCCTTGAGGAATGTCCATTCTGCGATTACAAGGTTGTCATGGACGCGGACTTCGAGACAGATAAAGTGTTGAGGTGTCAGAACGAAGAGTGTCTGAAGGTCAGCTGCCGGAAGTGTAAGAGCGAAGTGAGTACTTGCTCAAAGTTCTTCATCGCTTCATCGAGAAGCGCTCACTCTCGGTGTTTAGGATCACCTGCCCAAATCTTGTGACGGTATGTGTATGATCAACTATTGTTGTTTGTGTGGAGTCTACATGCCGAATGGAATTCAGAGATGGAGGAAGACAAGAAGCTAGATGGAAAGCACGCCGTCGAAGAGGCAATGAGTATGTGCCCATGGGTTTTTCTAATGGGTTTAGCTCATCTGAATACGCTAGCCCGGGCGCTGATGCGAAATTGTCCTAAGTGTCAGAAAGGTGCGTGAACATTTGAGATCCCCACTATGCCTAGGCTTATCGGTTCTGTGAAGCCTTTGTAAAGGAATCCGGAGTATGCCATGTAATTGCCAGTATTGTGCTTGCTGCTGACTGAGCATTCATTAGTGCAATAAAATGATCTGCACATACTGCTCCACAATGTCATGTTATGTCTGCCGAGCAATTATTAAGGGCTATGAACATTTCGACCAATCTGTGAGCAATCTTCCCCTTCCTCTGATAGGTTGCTGACAATAAGCACCATAGCAACATTATGCTCAACGAGCCAGCAGTAGTGCGAAGAAGTGCCCTCTATGGGACAGCGCGGAAGAAAGGCACGCCAAGGAAGTGCGAATTTTCTACAATAAAATAACAATGATGACTCTGACGCCGTGACGTTTGATCAAGGTCGCTGCTGCAGCCGACAAGGCACTTAAGGAGTATAAGACACTGCACCCTTTCCCCCACCACCCGCTTATGTTCAGGTCCATCACGCTCATAATGCGCATGTGCCAATTGCTCATCCTGTTGCGGCGCTTCCTATCCCTGCGTTACCTGCGAGACAATGGAACCCTGAACTACCGGCTGTGAGGTGGGGTCAACGTCCGCTCCCCGCGCCAAGGCGCGATCCTCCCGTGGCATACCCTATGCCTTTCCAAGTGCCCCAACCGTACGACCCTTTAGTACAGGCTCGAAGAATGGCCCGTCCTCCTACTCCGCACAATGCGTTTCAAGCTCTTCCTCCCATCGCTATGCCTCCACTGCCACGACCTCCCCTCCAGCACGTGCCCCCTCCAATACCTGTGGCTGCAATTCCAGGGGCTGGGAGAATGCCAGGCCACGCGAAACGCAAGCGTTGAGCTAGGGACGTTTCGTATCTGTCCGTGCTCCCCTCAAATTATTATCCAGCCACATACATATGGCAAATGCTAGTCCCTCGTAATGCTAGTTCCTGTTGATTTTTTAACACGCCTGCGTAAGTGTAGTTTCAAATTGTGTCCTGTCCATCATCCCACCAATGATGGACAAGCTGCGGAACCTAGAAAGACTCAATGGAAGGGGATTCTAGGATCTTGTATCAGACCAATACTGTACCTACACACGCATGCTTCTGCCTTAGCAAAGGCACCCACTTTCTGAAAGTTGTGGCTCCTGCACCTTGTCCAGCACCCCATCGTCTCCATTTACATGCATGGCTGTACCTGAAGTGGGGACTCAAATTCTCCACACCGCTGACATACGGACCCTGCATCCTGTCTACCGTTTTGGTACAGACAGAAAGTGCATTCTCCTGTTCGGTAGGAGTGACGTGGCGTACGATGACACTTGCAGAATCCCTGACATCCACATGTAAGACACCATCAAGCCGCTGTAATACTAATAGGCTCCCATTCTGTTCATCAAATGGAGGACAAAATCTGTGTGATTTAAAGGAATGTACTGTATCAGGCAAGCGTTCGGGGCCAGCGGGCGACGAACCGCAGTAAGGATGCATATGTGGAGGTTGGCGATACTACTTTAAATTTGCCCGGAGTTCAGGCATCGAGAACGGTGACTAAGTTCGAGAGAAGAAAGGCATACAGTACAGGAAATTCCGAGATGAAAGTTACGGAACGGCTGTCTTCGGCCTTTCCCGGGTCATTGCCTTGAAAGCGCGCTCATCTCCATCGCGACTCCTTCCCTTCCCCATTCAATATGATTTTCGCCAAGGCATCCCTCGTTTTCGTTGTCGTGTCATTCGCGGCCATCTTCTGCGCGCAGTCCGCTGAGGCTGCTCGTGGCCCGAAGATCACGAGTAAAGTATACTTTGACATCAAACACGGTGACCAGCCCATGGGCCGTAGTGCGTACACTTCACTATCTCAGCGCCACCTTTCAAGTCCGCGGTCTAATGAATTTGACAGTCGTGTTGGGCCTTTTTGGTGGCGTATGTTGTGTTCGGTCATTTTGTGTACCTGGGCTCTCAAATTGGACATGATGTTCTGCAGACCGTACCCAAAACCGCGGAGAACTTCCGTGCTCTGACAACTGGTGTCAAGAAGGATGGTACTAAACTTGACTACGGCTATAAAGGCTCCAAATTCCACCGCGTCATCAAGGATTTTATGTACGTAAATCTATCTGGGCCTCCACGAGTTTCGTAGTTAAGTTCGTGATAGGATTCAAGGTGGTGACTTTAGTGAGTTCTTATTCGGCTCGACTTGGTTTTGATCATCTGTAGTAACTGATCTCTACTCCCAGCACGTGGCGATGGCACGGGCGGAAAGGTTCGTATCTATTTCGCGTCTATGTCATACATTTACATATCTCCTATAGTCTATCTATGGTGAACGCTTCCCCGATGAGAATTTGTGCGTGCTAAGCCTTTCCGTCTTTCTACATCCTGACGTTGGCATGTACTACACAGCAAGCTCAAGCATACCGTCCCTGGTCTTCTTTCCATGGCAAACGCTGGCAGGGATACCAACGGTAGCAGTCTCTCTTTCCAAATTGAATTGTAGATGCTGAGAGCGTTTATTGCAGGTTCTCAGTTCGTAAGTTGATAACATGCATATCATCTATCCACGAAATGTGACCTCCACTCCAGTTCATAACAACGGTCATAACTAGCTGGCTTGATGGGAAACACGTACGTTATGCATTCACATTTCGAACTTCTCTTCACGGGTGCTCATTCTCTTCAGGTTGTGTTCGGAAAAGTGCTAGAGGGCATAAATATCGTCCATAAAATTGGTTAGCCCGCTTTTTAATATCCTTTCCATGCGATGCTCAGACAGGCTCTAGAGCATGTTGCGAAAGGCAGTAATGATCGCCCGGTTGAGGACATCATCATTATTGACTGTGGAGAAGTACGTGCACAATTTCTTTGGTTGCATCGCCGCTCATACCTCGATTCTTAGATTCCTCTTGACGTAGATTCCGATGGGAAACAGGTACCCCTCCACGCCGAGCTCTAGTCGGCTGCTTTTTTGTGTAAAATCTGTGATGCGAATAAAAATATCTACCCTTAGGACTTTGACGACAGCGACAGCGCGACACACTCTCCTGTGGACTCCGCAGGAGAAGTCCCATCTGAGACTGGTAACCCTCCTAAAGTTTCTGCGCAAGATATAATGCTCGATGAGCCCTCGATCCTCACAGGACATTACATCATCGTCGGCATGATCCTCTGCACTTTCGCCACGATGATTTTTGTTTTGATGGGTGGCTTACGGTGGCTGCGACGCTTTATTGCGACGCAGAGTCGTGGACGATACCGCAAAGTTCATGACGATGATCCAGAGGATTGAGCGTGCCCAAACTGGCCACAGTCATTTCTTCAGATATTGAAGGCATGGATTAACCATACGATGTGAGTGATACAACATCGGCATATGTCAGCTAGTGGTTTACAAGTTAACCTGGTGAAAACATTAGTGGTATTAATAGTGTGGCAATCCATGCCAGCTCGATCGAGAACCCGAATTGTCGAGTTGCTGCGCTGCTGCTTGCAGTATTAGGGCTAAATTTGAGAGGTTTGAAATTTAAGCATGAAAGTACTGAACAAATGACGCACGGTTCACCACTCTTATCCGAAAATGAAGGACATGTGTTATTGGAGCTTCCCTGGGGTCAAGTCAGGAATGTTGAAACGTGAACTAACACCCGATTTACCGTTGGATCGGCAGGACAGCAGCCACCGTCCCCCAAACTGGGGGCGCTTCCGAGCGCCGCAGCATCCTTGGAGCCAGGCCAGTTGGAGGCACAGGAGACGCTCTGGTAACTAATGTTCCAGACACCAAAGTCCTATGGGTCATTAGGCCTGCGCGAGATAGAAACATCAAAGGGTGTGACATACGGAATAGCCTGAAGAATGCTTAGAGAGGCTCTTCAGCATACCTTGCGAACACTCACCATATAGAGTTACGTTAGACGGGAAAAAATTGCTCGGTATCGATGACGACGGAAAAGCAAGGTCAAAATTGAGATAGTTCCCTGCCCTGGAGATGTACCATACGTAGGCATTGCGACATCATTGACCATGGGAACTGACACTCACCGGTTCGGACCACTGACAGTCGCATTGCACCAGCCGGTTTTAATGAGAGGACATAGGTCAGTGACCTTTACGACAAGGCTCTTGGTTACGGGCGGATAGAAAGGGGGGTCAGAAAGAAAGGTATTGAGGAGGGTAAGTTTGAAGCAGCGTCCGCAAGAAGGACCATATGCGGTGCTGCTTCCATATGCCATCTGGTTTAGAGCAGCGGTTGGATAATGGGTGCTTTTGGCTGTGCAACCACAAGAGGCGATATCATCTTGAGGTAGTGTATAGGTTGTCATGGTAGCAGTTCCGGATTGTGGGTATTGTATCCATTGGGAGGCGGATACGAATAGAGGTGAGAAGAGAAATAGAATCAGCGTGAGGGTATAGTTGATGGAACGAGACATGGCGGAGGCAGAGATAAGATTTGATCGACGCGAAATTAAATAAAATAAAAAATAGAAATAGAAATCCCTGGATAATTAAAGGGGAACTAGTTGGAACCATGATGAGAGCTCTTTATCCAGCCTCGGACACCTTTGACGCTCTCTCTGATGGCCTGGTCGCCCTTAAAATCGCACGACACACTCCCTGCGAGCTTTGTAACGACTGCCCAGGTCTTCATCCAGGCCCGCACGTCCACGTCCACCGCGACGGACACCCCCCAGACTCCTTAACAGACCTCACCCAGTATGGCTCCGACGAAGAAGATAACGGTATCGCATATCTCCGTCTGTGCGGTTGTGGTCACAGCCCACAACAGCATGGCGCAAATGCGGTGGAGCTCGGGGAGGAGGAGTACACACGAAGAGCTAATCTAGCTCTACGCCTAGACCAACATCTCGAGGTGCGCCTACCCATTCTAGATCACCTTGAGAGCTGTTTGTAATATTTCCCGTGCTGCTAGGTGCGGAGTTTCAAGTTCAATCGTTCGCCTCTGTCCCATTTAGACACTTACATGCGTCTGCACTCGTCGGTGTTTAGGGATTAGGCAAGCTGCTCGACTTCGCCTATTCAGATGAGGCGCTTAGCGCCCTCCGACAAGGAATGAGCATGGCCATATCGCTTGTTAGCCCGCTCACCCAACCCGCGGCGTCTCCCGGTAAGTTCCATTACCCACGAGGCTGGTTTCCTTTCTCATCACCAAAATTACACCTTGCCACTCGCCATGTATAAAGCCCCATCATCTCCGAGACAAAGGCCTCTCTCTCAGGGATCCTCTCCGACCGACGAGGATTTACAATCACTGGCCAAACGACCACGATTATCTGAAGAGGACGACGAGGACGAAGACCGACCTCTCGCCGTTACCGCGCGTATGAATCTCCCTTCGTCCTCTCGCTTTGACAACGGCGCAAGGCTGCAGCCCTCCCGTCGCGCTGGCAAGGGCATCAGTGCAATGTCGACTGCTCAAACAGCACCAGTATCCATTCCGCCTCCATCAGGTGATATTCTAGCAGAAATGAATGGAGAAATCAACCTCCAGACTGCATCCGAAGTGGCAGTCAAAATGGAGGAGCAGATGGACGAGAGCCAGCTGGATCGCCTTGCGACTGGCGTTACCGTTGACACGGCCGTTCCGTCGTCATCGAGCTCGGTACGGCCGTCAATGTTCTAGCGCGAGTGACATCATTTAACGTTGCAATCACAGTATCCAGGCATGAAGCCCGAGAAGCCGTCCGCCATCGAGCTGCGGAAAGGGATTATCCAGATTATACCCGTAGAGAATGACAACCAACCCCGGTCCTATGTCATTCTCACGAACCTCAAGACGCTGTTTCGCAAGCAGCTCCCTGTGATGCCGCGAGAATATATTGCCAGGCTTGTATTTGACTCCAGCTCGAAGTGCCTCGCGATTTGTAAGCGGGGGTATAAAGTCGTTGGGGGCATCTGCTATCGCCCGTTTGTCCATAGAGGCTTTGCGGAAATTGTGTTTTTCGCAACCGCATCAATTTCCCAAGAAAAGGTATTGTCCACGTTCTTGCCGACTGTCTTGATTCTGTGAGTGTTCACGAATGAGACGTCAATAGGGTTACGGTGGCCTTCTAATGGACCACTTCAAAGACCATATCAGGCGTACATATCCAGACATGATGTACTTCTTGACCTATGCGGACAATTTTGCAGTCGGGTACTTCAAGAAGCAGGGGTTCTCTAAAGAGATAACGCTCGATCGATCTGTATGGGCGGGGTACATCAAAGATTATGAAGGCGGAACAATCATGCAGTGCACAATGTTGCGTCGTGTCGACTACACCGCCACACGGGACATAATTGCACAGCAGCGCGAAGCAGTCCTCGCCAAGATACGCCAAATGTCGAGGAGCCATGAAGTATACCCCGGTTTGCCTCAATTCCAAGACGGCGCAGGAGAAGGTGTGGTCGTCGATTACCGAGATGTCCCCGGGCTCCGTGCGTGTTATTGTTCCCCAACCCCATTGCAGCCACTCATCTGTGACAGGTGAAAGCGAGTGGACACCGGATGTGTCATCGGCGTGCGTGTAACCCATATCCCGATTGTTGCCGAGCGTATGTACCGAGTGATCGTATGACAATAGGCGCGGTGAGTCCGTGACGAAGAACACGGAGCTGAGCACAATGAAACGCCTCCTGTCGGAGATGCAGAACCATGCATCCGCATGGCCGTTCCGTGAACCAGTAAAACTCTCTGACGCGGCGGATTACTACGATGTGATTGAACAACCCATGGGTTCGTCTTCTTAACTTTTGTCGTGTTTTCTTCACCAAAACCGATATATTTTTTTCCCGCTGTGATAGATTTGAGAACCATGGGGGAGAAGCTGAAGAGTGGCAAGTACGCAAACTTGCAAGAATTTGTAGACGACGCACAATTGATTTTCGACAACTGTCGGTTTTACAACGTCGAGGATTCGATGTGGTGCAAGCATGCGAACCGACTCGAAAAGGCGTTCAAAGACAACCTGGCCCGTTTGCGTGATTTATGAGCTTATGATGTTGCTGTACGCTACCATCCTTATGTGTCCTAATCGCACGTGTATTTTTATGCAATGCACTTGTATCATCCCTCCTATCAACGACGTCTGAGCTAGGTCGTGCACGGAATTACATTTCACACTCATACACGTAAGGCAGTATCCCATAAGAGAAGGACTCTTGTGTTAGCTGTTTCCGTGTGACGCGGAACTCTAGACTTTGCGGGTCCAGGTTGTCCGAATGACAATAGGACGAGTGTTGACCTCATTTCACACATCCTCCCACGATGATGTCGGCGGAATCTTGAGGCTTGGCCGCGCACTCGAAGGTATCACAGTTTGGAAAGGGGTTGCACCCTCGGCGAACCGACACTTCTCGTGCACAGCATACTGTAGCAGGCACTCGGGCTGCGGCGTTCAAGAGAGTCACACGCTATGCGCCCCTATTAGATCCGTGATAATAGTAGCAATGAGCCATTTTTCTGAGAGGCCCTTTATTTTGGGAAGGAGAAAGAGAGAAGCAAGTAAGAAGTAGAAGTCATAGCGCCTCGTCTCTCTGCTTCCGAGCGTCAATATCGAAGTTTGATCTCGGTGCTTTCCTAACCTAGTCAAGTCATCAGAAGGGTTGTGGCGACCTGGTGTAGAACCAAGGACGAAAAAAAAAGAAGTGTGTGTTCTGGCGGTCGTAGGGTAAGTAAGATGTCCCGCGTAGTAGATTTTCAAGTTCAGTAGTCGGTTTTCCCGCTTATTGGGATTTGTCGATTCGCCTGCAGGCCAGCTGACGATGGATCGTGTCATGTTCAAAGTTCTCGAGTTGAGATCCGAGAGTCTTTGATGATGTGAATTCGGGGGCATTTGTCGCTTGTCAATCTTCATCACCTGTCCATCATTTTGCCACAGATGTATTGTGAGGTCACGTTGAGAGAGGGCCTTTTTTTCACGCGCCTTTGGTCAGCCTGAAATTGGGCCCCCTGTCACTTCCGAGCTGTCACATGGGAATTTGGTACGACTTCGTTCTATATGTTCCCGGTACGGTATACAGTAATTGAGATGGGGAAGGGGGGTGATTCGGAACGGGATTTCTCGTTCCTAATAAAGGGTAGTAGTAAGATGGACCGAGATATTGATAAAACATCATGACGACCGTGATTCGACGGAAGGGAAAGGCTGCAAAGAGGGCATGAAAGGGTGTGCACTATAGTGCATTGGATCACTTGCGTCATCGGGACCACTCACCAAAGGGGATCCTTGGGATCTGCAACCGCAGTACCGAGACGAATGTGTCTTGAACTAGAACCAGTTCTTGCATGCACAGATACAGAACGTTCGTGGGTGCAGGGTGTTATTAGATAGCCGGTAACCCCATACCAAGTTGCTCATATGCGGCGATGATGGCTGATCGACGTCATTGTAGCGTACGTGCGTGTGTATTTGCGAGGTACTGTACTGTACCTTCTGATGCCAGTGCGTGATTCCTGGAAATCGATGTCGGTTAGCAGTTGCTAAGAAGAGAAATCACCGAGGTAAGACGCATGAGGGGATCTGTCTTTCCGGGTCTAGGACAAAATTCAGCACCGAGCCCAGGAGACGGATATGGGTATATTCAAACAGTTTGATCTCGTTCGTCGTGTCTGACGAGGAATCATGTCCGTGACTATCAGTGAGACCTTGCGATCCCTTTCATTGAGCTTTATATTGCATATTCGCGATGACGACAAAACGAAAAAGCCAGATTTAGCACGCACTTTAAGTGCGCTAAAAGCGTGTTGGCCGACTTGATGCCCTCAGACAGTGATGGACGGATCATACCAGTGTGTTAAGTCTGCACCACTACTGACAAGTCCCCTAATGACTGCCATGTGGACACCGAGACTTACGAATAGTTCGCACGCCCGTGCCGCAGTGACGGCCAGGTCTGCACATCAATTCTCCACCTACCCCTGACCCCGTTCACCACCAAACCAGCTGATGGAGGTCAAAAACCTATTCAATAATAGGGTTGGTGATGAACAGGTGTAGACTCACATCTGAGTCAGATTTCCCAGAAGTGAACGGGAGCGGCACAAAATGACGAATACTTCCCAAGGCCTTTCCGCTCGACGAGCCAGGCGCATCGTGCCTCATCTAGGCACCTTTTTTTACATCTCCCCAAAAATGAGGGTACTTGAATATATGCGTCTCTATGATTGGAACAGGGGTCTGTTCCGATGTAGGATACACCAACAAACGTTGCTCGAATGACCTTGGATCAAACCCAATCGAATCCCTAAACGACCAACCTCATTCCCCAAAAATGCCATCGGGCAGAAGTAATTTGGCGTACGGGAGAAGCACCCAGTGATGCACGAGGCATCGAACATTAAATATGACGCATCTCAACCAATTGGCTTGTTCGAGCCGAGGTGCCAAGCCAAGCCCGACGGCAGGGCTATCGTCTGGGTTCCGAACTCGCCTGTGTCTGTGCTTGTGCCTTGGCCTCTCTCCAACCCTTGTCCAAGCGATCGAGAACGCCTTGCACAGCACGCACCGCACCCTTGCGTTCTCGGCGCGCTTCGGCCCATGTACTGTCTATATTGATTGCATCGAGGCGGAGTAGTGCCTGAAGCAACAGTTCACCGAGACGCGTGTGCTCGGCATCGGCTGTAGGGATGCGAAGAAACGCGTCGACACTAGGCTCGAGGGTACCGCGGACGGTGGCGAGCTCCGCCTGAATGACTTCTATTGTTGATGCTTCGGTTTTTGGGACCTTCGACGCCACTCCCGCCACGGGGGTAGGTGAAGCCGCGGGTGTCGAGTCGAGAAGTAGCAGCGTACCACCTGGTCGTATCTTGTACGCTGACACTGTGGGGACAAAGTTAAGCACATAGGGGAACGACGAGGTAAGGGTAGGGCGTTGATTTAGGATCTAGCCGGCACGTGAAGGTTGGCTATGACGCAACATCAGATGGGGAGCAGGACAAGAGACCGCAGTTGGTTGACACGGGGGGAGAAGAGGGTATGGATGGATGGGGAAACACGGAATCGAGGGTGGAACGTATGGGAACACGAGTAACGTACTATTGGTAGGTAAGGGAGACTCACAAGGGGCGTCATCATCCTTCATAATGGCACCGGCATAGATGAGTTTGAAGGCATTAGGGGCGAGGTGAGTGTGCTCGGAAAGAGTCTGTCGAAGAGCTGCGAGTGTGGTATCGAGTGGTGGAAGGGGAATCTGGAGGCTGTGTGTG